>JAESFT010000117.1_pt1 | contig 110583 bp, 103 predicted proteins | sample 9269451 | NCBI WGS metagenome assembly JAESFT01 (sample SAMN14502557, study PRJNA617106) | algae metagenome | isolation source: Scytonema hyalinum WJT4-NPBG1 and co-occurring heterotrophs from well... | place: USA: Mojave Desert, Joshua Tree National Park, California | collected 2006-05-25 | reverse complement strand
AGGAAGGCAAAGCTCATTACGCTTAAGGGCGACACCCTCAAGGTGCTGGACTGGGACGGGCTCCGGAAGGCCGGTGAGTTCGACCCCACCTACCTCCACCTGGAGAAGCCGCAAGCCGCCGCCTGAGACGCGGGACTACAGCCCCAGCCGTTCGCTGATCCAGCCTTGGGTGGCCTGACCGGTGTTTTGGACCGGGTTCAGTGAGACTGCTGCATGGCGGCAGGTGTGGGGAGTTGCTGTGCGAAGGCCAGCAGGGACAGGGGCGCAGGCGGTTGGTAGCCCTAGGACGAATGAGGTCGAACCCTGTTGTAGTGATCCCTCCATGCTCCGATCACCGCCTGTGCGTCTTGTAAGCTGGAGATGATCCCGCACTTTAGGCACCCGTCCTCGAGCTTGCCGTTGAAGCTCTCGTACGTCACCCGTTCTCCCAGGGGCTGCCGGGCTCGATGGACAAGGGCTTCGTGCCTAGCCCCGCCAGCCACTCCCGCAGCGCCTTAGCGATCGTCTCGGGGCCATTGTCACACCGAACGTGCTCCGGGATGCCCTTCTCGGCATGGCGTCAGGCCTCGCCATCGTGCGAGCATCTCCCTAGCCCGAGTTCCCCTTTGCCGCCGAAGTCGGCAACCGAATCCTCCGGGCCTCCATCCTGAGCCGCTGTCCGGCTGCGCCGACGATCCCGATCGGCCCCGGGCTGCGATGCCGGTTTTGGGCAGTAGCGATTCTCACCCTCTGAAGCTGATATAGAGGGTCATGATCTAGCATCAGTGACCCACAGCACGAGCGCTTTGAGCCCAGTTTGAGCGCGTCTTCGAAAAGCGAAGGCTGAGACTGATCTCCGCCTTTGCCATCTTTGTGCTCAATCGCGACCGTCAGAACTGGCCGCTGACATTAATTGCGCTATCAAGTTTCGCTGACGGTCTCAAAAGGGGTCTCGATGACGGACGGCTTCACTCGTGCAGACTTCCTACGAGCTGGGCTGGCGACGCTAGCTACCGGCGCAACGGCTCCGCTCTTCGCGTCCACCGGCACTCCACGGCCTGTCCGGCATAAGGGCCCTCCCAGCCCACCATCCCTCCTCGATCTCGTCTTCGAACCTATTCATCAGTTCCGTGCCTTCGACCTACTCCCACGCGAGTTTCTCCAAGTAGAGGAACGTTTTGAGGGGACTGCGCTGAGCCCTTCTCGAGAAGCGCTGTCCAAAGGAGCTCCGGCCCGACTCACGCTCCAGAATGGTCGGCTGAGCATTGTATCGTCCCAGGCTGAGCCAACGCTGGTCCGCCTAACGGCAGGGCTGGTGGCGCCGTTTGGATCGGTCATCGTGAAAGCCCCCCCGACCGAAGGGAGCCCGCCGGACGGGGGAGCGACGCTCTTTGCCGGGCTCGTGCGGGATGTCGACAACTATGTGATCGCGGCCTTTGAGAAGGAACCTGACCCGGGCAGCAACGCGGTGAGCATCGACGTCTGCGTCGAAGGCAGAAGGACGCGCGTCGCTACCATTGGTGCTAATCTGACAAATGCGACCGAGTTCGCCTTCGCAGTGAACGAGAACTACGTCACAGCGCTCATTGCGGACGGGTCGAAGTGGATCCCAGTCGTTCAACATCATATTGCTAATCTGTTGGACTTGAGGAACCCGACCGTCCTGCAGCGCTATCGCTTTGGCTTTGGCAGTGGCGGGATTGATAGAAATTTTACGGTTGAAAGCGTTCGCGCAGGCTACTTCGGGCAAGTAGGCATCCGCGACCTGCATGTCGTAAGCTACGACGATGGAAGACCCTACATACGAGGAAGAAAACTTTACTTCACCGCGACCCAAGCAGGGCTGTCATTCTTTCAAGCCGCACATTGGGGAGTTTGGACGCTGGACCTCGATCAGCCTAACAGCATCGAGCCGGTCGCTACGTTGTTTTTTGCTCGCGACGGGCTCGTGCTGGGGGATCATGCCGGGCATATCGTTGTCGATGAGCGAAGCGGCGGCTTTCACGTTGCAGTAAGCAGCTGGGGTGACTTCGCGTTCAACGGCGTCCATGTCCGCTATTGCCGAACCTTCGAAGACATCCTCAGCGGAGTCCATGTTCTGAAGAGTACGAGAATGCCGCTTCCGACGCCGGTCAGCGCATGGGATCCATCGATGGTGCGTATAGACGAGCGCTGGTACGTCGGCTTTGTCGAGAGCTCGATCCAAGATCCCGGGAATTTCGTGTTCTGGCCAGCCCTAGCACGGGGCAGAAGCGGCGGTCCGATCACTCAATTAACCAGAGTCGGCGCCGATCGGACGCGTCGGCAAACCGAGGGCACAATCCTGCAGAAAGTTGGAGGACGTTGGTATCTTCTCGCTAGTGACGGAGCCAATCGGAAATACCGAGCCTACGATCTGTCTATGCGTCTTGTAGGGTTCCTGAGAGCCCCATACGGAAGCAACCTTCCCCACCCGCAGGTCATTCCTATCCCGGAGAATGACCGGGCGGCTTACCTGTTGATCACTTTCGATGGAACGCCGTACCACGACGAGGTGCTGGACTACGGCACGCATGGTGATGTCATCATCATGCGTGCGATGCAGACTAGGTATGGTCACGAGTTTGAGCGGGCCGACGCGCCTCACCGATGAGCAGTCTGGCTCCTCGGCTTCAAGAAGGCATGCACGTTGTCAACTGTGGGGTGGAAGCGGCCTCTTCACCCAGCACTTGCTTCCCAGCTTGCACTCCGAGTGCCACAATTGCCGGCTACTCGTTTCCACTCGATTTCTGATCGTCCTCGGGGGCAGAGCCACCCCAGTAGGCCAACGAGGTTTGAGTAGGTCGGCTCGACAGCGAATGGGAGGTCCGAGCGGCTCCCAGGTAGCGCCGTCAGACCTGGAAAGGATTACCGACGTCCTCACACATGGCACAGGCATGGTTGGCGGAGCAGGACGAACGCGGATCTGCTTTGCGGGGCATGTCCCATACTAAAAAACATTCAAAGCCGCTCCTCTTGCGAATCCGGGCGGTTGCACTGCAGCGGTTTGGGCCTGGGCCAAGCGCGTTACCCTCTTGGTTGTGCGCTTCAACGCTCGCGCCCTGCAGAGCCGCAGGCGGCTTCCCTGAACCTGAGCATCGGTAGTCCATCATGAGGGCAGCCAAGCGCCCTGGCCTCCACATCGGCAACGCCAGCATTGCTCTCGGCACGACCCCAAGCTAGCCTTTTGACCAAGTGATCGGGCCGGCGGGGAGGCCGGTTCACAGCGCTGGGCTCCGGCCCCTGGCGCTGAACCAGGGAGGAGCCAATGGCGTCGGTTGAGATTCGCGGTGTCCGCAAGAGCTTCGGAGCCGTTCCGGTCTTGCATGGGGTGGATCTCAATATCAGGCAGGGGGATTTCACGGTCATAGTGGGCCCCTCGGGCTGCGGAAAATCGACCCTCCTGCGTTTAGTCGCCGGGCTTGAGGATGCGAGCGGCGGCGAGATCGTCATTGGCGACGACGTGGTGAACGACGTGCCCCCGGGGGGGCGCGACATCGCCATGGTGTTCCAGAACTACGCCCTCTATCCCCATATGACAGCGGCCGAAAACATGGCCTTTGGCCTCGAGAACAGCCGGGTGCCGCGTGACGAGATCCGGCGTCGCATCGCTGCGGCCGCCGAGACGCTCAGGATTCAGCCGCTCATGCAGCGCAAGCCGCGCGAGATGTCCGGCGGCCAGCGTCAGCGCGTCGCTATCGGCCGCGCCATCGTGCGCAATCCCAAGGTCTTCCTGTTCGACGAGCCGCTCTCCAACCTCGACGCGGGCTTGCGCGTGCAGATGCGGATCGAGATCGCAAAGCTGCACCAGCAGCTCAAGGCGACGATGATCTACGTAACGCACGATCAGGTCGAGGCCATGACCCTTGCGGACCAGATCGTCGTGCTCAACGAAGGACGGGTCGAGCAGATTGGTCGCCCGCTTGAACTCTATCACGCGCCGCTGAACACGTTCGTGGCCGGATTCATCGGCTCCCCGAAGATCAACCTTCTTCCCGGTCGCGTCCGGTCCGTTGGGCCGGATGGAGTCGCGGTGGATCTTCAAGCAGGCGGGACGCTAACCGCCCAGGTGGTTCCGGACGGGCTTGATGTCGGGAGCGAGGTGATTCTGGGCTTGCGCCCCGAGAGCCTTCACCCCGCCGCGGACGGGCAGGGTTTCAAAGCCCGCATCGATGTCATTGAGCGGCTTGGCAACGAGACGATGGTTTACGCCAGTCTGCCGAGCGGAGAGATCGTTGCTTTTGAGGATCGCAAGGCAAGCCGTATGGTAAGCGGCGAGACCGTGCAGGTGGGGGCGGATCCGATGGAGTGCCACCTCTTCCGCAAGGACGGCACCGCCTTGCAGCGAACGGGGCAGGCCCTCGCCCGCGCTCTGGAGGCCTGAGGCGATGTCGGCAACGCAATCCGCTGGTGTCATGGAGAACCCTGGTGCCGTCGCGGCGCGGCCCACGATCCGCAGGAGCGCGCGAGGGAAGCGGGGCGATGGCCTCGCGGCGCTCGCCTTCCTGACCCCCTACCTCGTCTTCTTCGTGCTCTTCCTCGCCTATCCGTTCGTCTGGGGCATCTGGATTAGCCTTCACGACTGGGAGCTCGTCGGCAAGGTTCGCAACTACATCGGCCTGGCCAACTATTGGGACATGTTCGAGGATCCGTTGTTCCTACTCTCGATCCGGAACACGTTTCTCTTCACGCTCATGACGGTACCAGCCATGGTGGTGGTGTCGCTGGGGCTCGCGCTGGCGCTTAACCGTGACACCCGGTTCCATGCGGTCCTGCGGGTGATCTTCTTCACCTCCAGCGTGTTTTCGGTCACGGTCGCGACCCTCATCTGGATCATGGTCTTGAGCCCGGATCGTGGCCTCGTGGCGCACCTCTTCCGCTCGGTTGGGATGCAGCCGATCGCATTCCTGGGCTCCCCTGACTGGGCAATGCCAGCGCTCACGGTCACAACGGTGTGGTGGAGCGTCGGCTTTCCGATGATCCTCTTTCTCGCCGGGCTGCAGCAGATCCCACAGGAGATCTACGATGCAGCACGAATAGACAATGCTTCAGCATGGCGCCGCCTTACCTGCATCACGCTCCCCTCGCTCCGGCGCACCATCGTTCTCGTGGTGGTTCTCCAGATCATCGCGCAGCTGCAGCTTTTCGGTCAGACGCTCATCATGACCGGTGGCGGACCCGCCGACCGCACCCGTTCCATGGTGCAGACCATCTACGAGACAGGGTTCACGGAGTGGCAGCTCGGCTACGCCTCGGCCATGTCGCTCTTTCTCTTCGGCGTCATGTTCCTGGCCTCCATGCTCCAGCTCTACATCTCGCGGCAGGAGGATTGAGGATGATCGACGCGCTGACGCGGTCCACGACTCCCGCCTTCCGCGAGGCCGGAACACTGTCTAGCCGGAGGGGTTGACCATGGCCGCAAAGCATCTCCGGTCGGAGCGTACCGCCGAGTACGCGATCCGAGCGGTGCTCCTGGTGCTCGCCGCGCTTTGGGTGATTCCGCTGATCTGGATTCTAGCCATGTCGTTCAAGCCGAACGACGCGCTGATGATGTCCACGGCCGGGCTCCTGCCGATCCCGTTCACGACCAAGAACTTCAGCGACATCCTGTTCGTGTCGATGACGCCGCGCTGGCTGTTCAACAGCGCGGTCGTAGCCCTTGGGACAACGGCGCTGACGCTGGTGGTGGCGTCGTTGGCGGGCTACGCCTTTGCCCGTCTGGAATTCCCTTTCAAGCGGACGCTCTTCATCATCGTGCTCGCCGGCCTCATGGTGCCCGAGCAGGCGCTCGTCATCCCGCTGCACGCGGTGGTGACCGGCTGGGAGCTGCACAACACCCATTTCGCCCTGATGGCGCCCCGCGTGGCGCTGCCGGTCGGCGTCTTCCTGATGACGCAGTTCTTCAAGGCGGTGCCGCGGGAACTCGAGGAAGCGGCCGCCATCGACAACGCCAGCCGGTTCACGATTTTCCGGCGCATCATGCTGCCGCTCTCGGTGCCGGCCCTTGTGACGCTCGGGATTTACACGTTCCTGCACAGCTGGAACGATTTCTTCTGGCCCCTCGTCTCAGCCACCAACACCAACATGTACACGATCACCGTGGGGCTCGCCTCGCTTCAGGGCAACTTCGCGCAGACCGAGGGCCTCGGCTTCGTGATGGCGACCGCCGTGTTCGCGAGCCTGCCCATCGTGATCGTCTACCTGATCTTTCAGAGATACCTCGTCCGCGGCGTTGCGCTGAGCACGGGGAAATAGGCCCGCGCCAGCCGCGGGGTACCAAGAGCTGTCCCCGGGAAGGGGACCAAGGAGGATGCAGTGCTCAAGAAATCGCTATTATCGTTGATGCTGTCGGGGGCGATCGTCATGCCCTTCGCGGCGGCCGCGCAGACCAAGACCGAGATCTCCCTGCTGCGCTTCTTCGGCGGCTGCGCCGACGAATACGCCAATGTGACCGATCTCGATAAGGCGGTCGGCGAGTGCGGCGTCATCCAGGTGCTGACCAACAAGTTCAATGCCGAGAACAAGGAGGGCATCAGGGTCAATACCCAAAACGTCGACTGGAACGCCTACTACGATCTCCTGTCGGCGAAGCTCGCCAGCAACGAGGCCCCGGACATCGGCGTCATGCACCGCAGCGTGCTGCCGAACTTCGTGGCGCGCGACCTCATCGAGCCGATCGGCGACGATCTCACCAAGGCGGGTGTCGATCTCAACGACTTCGCCAAGACAGCCCGCGAGGCGGTGACGTACGAGAACAAGACCTGGGGTTTGCCCTTCGACATCCATGCGCTGCTCTGGCACGTGAACGTCGACATCATGAAGGAGGCCGGCCTCGTCGACGCCAAGGGCGCGCCGATCATCCCGAAGAACGCGCAGGAGATCTTCGAGCAAGCCAAGATCGTCAAGGAGAAGACCGGCAAGCGCTACATGAGCATGGACGCCCGCAACGACGCGATGCCGGTGCGTGTGTTCAACATGCTGGTCTGGCAGCAGGGCGCGGACATCTTCTCGCCCGAGACCAACCGGCCTACCATCAACACGCCACAGGGCAAGCAGGCCCTCGACTTCATCCAGAAGGTCTATAAGGACGGCCTCGCGGTGGCGACGCACGGCAACGGCGAGTCGAGCCAGTCGTTCATCCGCGGCGAGGCGGCCGTGGCGGTGAACGGCACCTGGGCGGTCAACAACTTCTCGAACCAGGCCGCGAGCGGCAAGGCTGGGTTCAAGACCTACTCGGTCGCCGACTTCCCGCCGGTGTTCGGCAAGGCGACCTGGTCGGACAGCCACATGTGGGTGCTGCCCAAGAAGAACCGCACGCCCGAGCAGAAGGCTGCCGCCATCGGCTTCCTGAAGTACCTCAACGACAACGGCATCCATTGGGCCAAGACCGGCCACCTGCCGGTGCGGACCTCGGTGCTGCAGAGCGAGGCCTTCGCCAAGCTGCCGTTCCGCAACCTCTATGGCGAAACGGCGCAAATGGCCCGCGCCGTCCCGATGGTGCAGAACCAGCGGCCGGCGCAGGACGCCATGCGTGACTCGTTCGGCGCGGCGCTGCTGACCGACAAGTCCACGGGCGACGCCCTCGCGGATGCCCAGAGCAAGGTCGAGCGGCTCTTCCGCCGCGTCCGCTAACCTCTGCCTCGCCCCCGCCGCCGTGAGGCGGCGGGGGCTCTCTTTTTCTTTCCTGTTAGCTCCTATCACGGGACACCGGGCATGATCGGCTCCACCACCTTCCGCCCGCCGGCGATCCCGCTCGTCACCATCGATCCGCATACGAGCGTGTGGTCCCTGACCGACCGCCTCTACGACGACTGGCCCCGCCACTGGACCGGAACCCGCATGCCGCTCTTCGGGGCGGTGCGGGTGGACGGCGTGGCCTATCGGTTTCTCGGCGGTCCGGAATGGCTCGCCCGGCACGCGGAGCAGAAATCCTGCCAGGTCCACGCCACGCGCACGGAATACCGCTTCCATTGTGGTCCGGTGGAACTGACGGTCTCCTTCACGACGCCGCTTCTGCTGGACGACCTCGATCTCCTCTCACGGCCTCTCACCTATCTGACCTGCACGGCCCGCGCGCTCGACGCCGAGCCGCATCAGGTCTCGCTCTACGTCGACATGACCGGCGAATGGGCCGTCAACCTGCCCCATGAATGGGTGGTCTGGAACAAGCAATCACGCGACGGGCTCGAGATCCTCTCGTTCCGCTCAAAGGCTCAGCGGGTGCTGGCCGAGGCGGGCGACCACCGGCGCATCGAATGGGGTACGGCTTTCCTCGCGGTCCGCTCCGGGCGCGCGCAGGCCGTCGCTGGAGACATCGACATCGCCCGCGACACTTTCGTGGAGGAGGGGCGTCTGACCGGCGAAGGCCTGCAGAAACCGCCCCGCAAGGCGGGCTACAACCGCGATCCGGTGCTCGCGGTGATGAGCGACCTGTCGGTCCTGGGGAACGGCAGCGCCAGCGAGACGATCTTCATCGCCTACGACGACGAGGTCTCGGTCGAGTACTTCCACCAGCCCCTCAAGGCTTGGTGGCGCCGCAACGATGATGCCGATCCGATCGGCATGATTCTCGCAGCGGCCGCCGACCAAGAGGCCATCCTGGCCCGCGCCCGTGCTTTCGACGAAAAGCTCGTCGCAGACGCAACCCGGCTCGCCGGGCCGTCCTATGCCGGGTTGCTCTCGCTCGCCTACCGGCACTCGATTTCGGCCCACAAGCTCGTCGCGGGACCGGACGGTCGCCCGCTGTTCTTCTCCAAGGAGAATTTCTCCAACGGCTGCATCGCAACCGTCGACGTGACCTATCCGTCCGCGCCGATGTTCCTCATCTACAATCCGGTGTTCGTGCGCGGGATGCTCGATCCGATCTTCGACTATTGTGCGAGCGAGGACTGGCCCTATCCCTTTCCGGCCCACGACCTCGGCACCTATCCGAAGGCGAACGGTCAGGTCTATCGCGGCTACGTGAAGGGCGGCATCAACAGCATCCTCGAGACGCAGATGCCCGTTGAGGAAGCGGGCAACATGCTGATCCTGACCGCTGCGGTGGTGCGGGCGGAGGGGAAGAGCGATTACGCGGCCCAGTACTGGGACCTCCTGACCCAATGGGCCGACTACCTCGTGGAGGTGGATTTCAACCCGGGCGAACAGCTCTGCACTGACGATTTCTCCGGCGTCCTGGCCTGCAACGTGAATCTGTCCGCCAAGGCCATCATGGGGCTCGGCGCCTATGCCGCGCTGGCCGAGGCCCTGGGCAAGCCGGACGTCGCCGCTCGCTACCGTCGCGCCGCGGAAACCTTCGTGACCGAATGGCTCACGGGAGCGCCGGAGGGAGAGGGGACGCGGCTCGCCTTCGACCAAGACGGGACCTGGAGCCTGAAGTACAACCTGGTCTGGGACCGCCTCTTGTCACTCAACCTGTTTCCCGAGGAGGCACGGCGGCGGGAGCACCGGTTCTACCGCTCCAAGGTGATGAAGTACGGCATCCCGCTCGATCAGCGCCGGACGGTCACCAAGCCGGAATGGATGCTCTGGGCCGCGTCTCTCGTGGACGATCCCGACTTGTTCGGCGATTTCGTCGAGCGCATCCTGCGCTACGCCGACGAGACTCCGAACCGGGTACCCCTGGCGGATCTCTATCTCGCCTCGAACGGGCGGCAGATCGCCTTCCAGGCCCGCTCCGTGCTGGGTGGGTTCTGGATCCGGTTTCTGGAGCAATGGGCGAAGGAGGACTTCGCCTGGTCTTCGCTGGCTACGAAGGCCACGGCTCCCCAGTAGGGCTGCACGACTAGGGCGTGACACGAAGAACGGCCCGGACGTACGGGCCGTTCTCGTCTCTCGTCGGCTCGCGCCGCAGGGTCAGGCGAGCGCCGTGCGCAGGAGCGCCTCCGCGAGGTAGCTCGCGACCGGATCGAAACCGGGCGCGTCCTCCCGGAGGCGGAACGTGCTCATCACGAGCTTGCCCTTCCCGAAGGGCCGTTCCGCGACGATCGCGGCGGGCTTGTGGGCCCAGCCTACGAACACGCCCGCATGGACGCGCGATTCGAACTCCCAGGGCCGGAAGCCCGTCAGCACATGGTGCGGGATCACGCGCTCGAAGGCGAGATCGAGGATCGGACCGCCGGGGAAGTGCGCGAAGGCGGCGTGCCGGCGCAGCCAGTTGAAGCTCGTGATCCAGTCGCCGCGCCACATGGTACCATTACGCTCGTGCACGCCGACCGTCGGGAAGCGCCGGTCCATGTCGGAGAGGCCCGTGCCGGAGGCGCGGCGGCGCGCCCGGTTCGGGCTGCCGCCGTCCGGAACGGGGTCCGCGGGGTCCTGCCAATAGGGCGGCTGCCGCGGCGGCTCGTCCCGGCGGATGAACTTCTGGTCCGGATCGTCGCCGGCGAGCAGGAGGTAACGACCGCCCTGTCGGATTGCCTCCACATCCCCAGCGTCGACGGAGCGTACCACGACCACATCGGCGGCCTCGGCTCCGGAGGCCGCGGCGTAGCCGAGCCCATTGAAGAAATCGAGGAGCTCCGGATGAGCGGACCAGACGCGCAGAGATGAACCGGCAGCCCGCTTCGGGTAGGCCGAGACGTCGAGGCTGTTGCGCGAAAGCTCCCGCCCCGACCCGTCTCTCAGCGAGAAGGCGATCCGCAGCCGCGCTGGCGCATCGAGCTCCGGCACCGGGACGCGGATCGGATCGACGGCGGTCACCGAGAGGGGCTCCGCCGACCCGAGCGCGAGGCGGCCTCCGGCCTTATGCCCTTCAAGGGCCCATTCCAGGATCGTGTCCGCCGGCAGTGCGGTGCCGCCGGCGGACACGAGGGGTGCGATCTCGATGGTCTCGCCGCACCAAAAGGCCCAGCGCTCGACCTTCGGGACGATGACGACATCGGCGTTGATCTCCACGAAACGCTCATGGAAGATGCGCAGGTTGCGCCGCATGTCCATGAGGCCGTTGGCCTCCCAGTGCACGTCCGTGAACTCGGTCAACACGTAACCCATGATCGAGGCATGGCTGCGCATGGATTCGATCTGGTACTTCAGGGTGTGGAACTGGTGCCACTGGGTGGCGGCCACGAAGCGGTCGAAGCTCCCGAAGGCGCGGTCCATGCGCAGGACCTCGAAGCGCTCTCTCATCCCGTGCGGGTAGGCGGTGCCGTCGCCCCAGCTCTGGCCCGTCTCCATCCACCAGGGCTCCGAACCGTCCTCGTTCGCGAGCTGATCAGGATGGGGCAGGCCCCACACGCCGAACTCCGAGACCACGAGCGGCTCCCGTCCGGTCTGCTGCGCGTCGCCGTGGGGGCTGTAGGTCCAGGACGCGGCTGACGCGAACTCTTCTGTGAGCTTGTCCCATTCGATCCGGCGCTCCGGCAGGGCGCGATAGTAGTGATAGTCGTTGAGGTCGGACTTCAGGTGAAAGTTCGGCTGGCAGGGCGAGTTGTCGACGACGAGGCGGGTCGGGTCGAGGCCCTTGAGCCAGTGGTACATCTCCACCAGCCAGCGCCGGTGGTCCTCGTCCTCCGGCAGCTCCGTGCCCCAATCCTCGTTGATAATCGTCCAGGCGATGATCGAAGGGTGATTGGAGTCCCGTGCTAGAATCCCCTCCAGAGTCTCCTTTGCGCGCTGCCCCGCCTGCGGGGAGAAAAACGCGAAGTTGGGGAGTTCGGTCCAGATCAGCATGCCGAGCCGATCGGCGACCTCGTAATAGCGCGGATCTGGCACCTTGATGTGGACACGCAGGCAGTTGAGCCCGAGACGCTTCGCCTTGAGGACTTGGTCTTCCAGGAATTCGAGCGACGGCGGGGTCGCAATGGTGTCGGGGTAATAGTCTTGGTCTAACGCTCCGCGCAGGTAGAGCGGCTTTCCGTTCAGGAGAATTCGCCCGTCCCGAGCCTCGATGGTGCGGAACCCGAAGGTATCGCTCCAACGGTCGAGGGGACCATCAGAGCCGGTCAATTCCAAATCGAGGCGGTAGAGGTTCGGCGCGTCCGTCGACCAGGCTTTCGGGCCATCCACACGCAGCGTGACCTGCGCCTCGTCCTCTCCGTGGAGCGTGACCCGGCCCTCGGCCGCGACGGTCCCGTCGGGACCGCGGACTGTGGCCACGAGGCTGCCGGCGGGCGTGCCCGCCAAGAGAATGCGCGCACGCACCTCGCCGCTTTCGAGATCAGCGACAATGGTGCCGCGGCGGACATGCTGCTGGTGGCGGGCTTCCAGCCGGACCGATTGCCAAATGCCCCCGATGGGACCGTACCAGCTCTGCTTGCCGTGAGGGACCTCGGGAAAGGGAGCGTCAGGGTAGCGATCGGCCTCGCTCGTGGGCAGGGTCACGCGAACCTGCACCTCGTGCTCGCCCGTGACATCGTTCCCGAGGACGAACTCGAAGGGGAGATAGCCGCCCTCATGCGTGCCGATCAGCCGCCCATCAAGGCTGACTTCCGCGCGGTGGCTGACCGCCCCGAAAAACAGGACAACCTCTTGCCCGTGCCAGTTCTGCGGGATCACGATGCGCCTACGGTAGACGGCGGTGCCACTCTCATGCCTGAGATCGCCGAAGAGCGCTTGCCAGGGAGCGGGAACCTGCGCGACGCGCCAAGCCTCGCTGTCTTCCATCCGGAAATCCCAGTTGCCATCTAGGTTCAACGTGACGCGCATGCCGTCGGCAGCCTGGTCAGGGGCAATAGCAAGAGAGGCATCGGCAGCTGGGAGCATCGGAGGGCCTTTAAGAGAGTGTACAGGTTCGCTCATGTCAGTCCGTCCGGACGACGGACGCACATTCCCCTTTTATTCCATTTGCCATCCTCTGGAAGACGCTGAGGCGGCTGACCCGCGCAGGCGTCCACAACACCGCGTTCGGTAGCCCAAGTCAGCTTTGCTGGGGCCATATGGCTGTGGTTGCTACCAGCCATCCGCGCTGGTCCCCACGAAGTCCGATCCGACCGGTGTCATCCGGCGCTGTACGACCGTTGGTCTAGATGCTCCCCAAGCCGCCTGCCCAGTGCCGGGAACGTGAACAAGAGTGGCCTTCCCTTGAGTTACCGGCCGGACAAAACTCTGTCTGTTCTGGCGATTCGAGGGTGCCGCATGGCCGTCAGTAGATCCTTCCTCCGCACCCGAAGCGGCGCTGATCGAGAGCTGGTCGCCGGATGCTAGTCGTGAGGTCAGCACTCACATCAGCTCGCCTAGCTGCGCGTCGCTAACGCACTTTCTGTTACCAATGTTCAAGAGAAGCTCTGCCTCTCCGACTGGGATAGGCGTAGCGCCACCGTCGGGAGGGACACCCATGGCAAGATTGAACGTCAACGGCCAATCCATCGAAGTGGATGCGGACGAGAACACGCCGCTCCTGTGGGCGCTCCGCGAACAGGCTGGGCTGACCGGCACGAAGTATGGTTGCGGCATTGCCCAGTGCGGTGCCTGTACGGTGCATATCGACGGCGTCGCGCAGCGTTCCTGCGTGCTTCCGATCGCGGCGATCACCCCAGACCAGAAGATCGTCACGATCGAGGGGCTGTCGCCCGACGCCTCGCACCCGGTCCAGAAGGCATGGCTCGCCCTCGACGTTCCGCAATGCGGCTTCTGCCAGTCCGGGATGATCATGGCTTCCGCCGCTCTCCTGCAAACGACGCCGAAGCCTACCGACGAGGACATCAACCGGGAGATCACAAACATCTGCCGATGCGGCACCTACAACAGGGTGCGGGCCGCGATCAAACTCGCTGCCGAAGGCGGCGAAGTGCGTGGCGGTTGAGACCGGGCTGGATCAGGAGAGCTTCACGATGACAATCCCCCAAACCCTTCGACCCTCCCGCCGCAGCTTTCTTGCGGGCTCGACCGCGGCAGCCTCCGGGCTCGTGCTCGGCTTCCATATTCCCTTTGGCACCGCCGCTCATGCGCAGAGCACCGGGGCACCCGCTTCGCCCGAGGTGAATGCCTGGGTGGCGATCCGGCCCGACGACACCGTCGTGATCCGCATCGCCCGCTCCGAGATGGGCCAGGGCACGCTCACGGGCCTCGCGCAGCTCGTGGCCGAAGAGCTCGAATGCGACTGGTCGAAGGTCACGACCGAATACCCGACCCCGGGCCAGAACCTCGCCCGCAACCGGGTATGGCGCAACTTCTCCACCGGCGGCAGCCAGGGCATCCGCCAGTCGCAGGATTATGTGCGCCAAGGCGGCGCGGCCGCGCGCCAGATGCTGGTCCAGGCCGCCGCGAACGGCTGGGGCGTTCCCGTCGGTGAGTGCCAGGTGTCCAAAGGCGTGATCTCCCACACGGCCTCCGGACGTTCGACCACCTACGGCAAGGTCGCGGATGCAGCCGCCAAGCTTGAGCCGCCACAATCGGTGATCTTGAAGGATCCGAGGACGTGGACGATCGCCGGCAAACCGGTGAAACGCCTCGACACCGCCGAAAAGCTCAACGGCAAGCAGGTCTACGGCATGGACCTGCAGCTGCCGGGCATGGTCAACGCGGCAATCAAGGCCTGTCCGGTTTTCGGCGGCAAGGTGCAAAGCTTCGATGCCGCTGCCGTCGCGGGCATGCCTGGGGTCAAGAAGGTGGTACCCGTCGGTGAAACCGCGGTCGCGGTCGTGGCCGACACCTGGTGGCGTGCCAAGACCGCCCTCGACGCGCTTCCCATCGTCTGGGATGAAGGTCCGAACGCCACTGCGTCGAGCGAGAGCTTCGCGCAGGTGCTGGACGAAGGGCTCGAAGCGCGCGACGCCTTCATCGGCAACCAGACCGGCGACGCCCGTTCCGCGATCGCGAGCGCGGCGCGCAAGATTGAGGCGGTCTACGGCGTTCCGCACCAAAACCATGCCTGCATGGAATCCATGAACGCCACCGCGCGTTGGACGCCGGAGCGGTGCGAGGTGTGGTGCCCGACGCAGAACGGCGAGGCGGCATTCGCGGCCACCGTCGAGGCCTCCGGGCTGCCGGCGGCGCAATGCGATGTCTACAAGATCCATCTCGGCGGCGGTTTCGGTCGGCGCGGCCAGACCGATTACGTGCGCCAGGCTGTGGCGATCGCGAAGGAGATGCCGGGCACGCCCGTGAAGCTGATCTGGTCCCGCGAGGAGGACATGCTTCACGGCTATTTCCATCCGGTCACGAAGGCGAAGCTGACGGCCGGGCTCGATGCGCAGGGCAACGTGACGGGGCTGCATATGCGCATCTCCGGGCAGTCGATCCTCGCCGGGCTCCTGCCCCAGAACCTGCAGAACGGCCGCGATCCGGTGGTGTTCCAGGGCCTGCTCGCCTCCGGTGCCGAGGGCTCGTTGGGCTATGGCATCCCGAACGTGCTCGTCGATCACGCCATGCGGAACCCGCACATCCGCCCGGGCTTCTGGCGCGGCGTGAACCTGAACCAGAACGCTATCTACCTCGAGTGCTTCCTCGACGAGATCGCCCATGCGACGGGTCAGGACCCGCTGGCGCTGCGCCGCAAGCTGATGGCGAACCATCCCAAGCATCTCGCGGTGCTGAACGCCGCAGCCGAGCGCGCCGGCTGGGGCACGCCGACCCCGCCCGGCGTGCATCGCGGCGTCGCGCAGATCATGGGCTTCGGCTCCTATGTCGCGGCCGTCGCCGAGGTGTCGGTGAGCAACGAGGGCCAGCTCAAGATTCATCGCATCGTGGCCGCGACGGATCCGGGCCATGCCGTGAACCCGCAGCAGATCGAGGCCCAGGTCGAGGGCTCCTTCGTCTACGGGCTTTCCGCCTGCCTCTACGGCGCGTGCACCGTGAAGGATGGCAAGATCGTCGAGGAGAATTTCGACAGCTATCCGGTCATGCGCATCAACGACATGCCGCCGGTGGAAACCGTCATCGTGCCGACGGGCGGCTTCTGGGGTGGCGTGGGCGAGCCGACGATCGCGGTTGCGGCGCCCGCCGTCCTCAACGCGGTTTTCGCGGCCACGGGCAAGCGCATCCGCGATCTGCCGCTGGCCAAGCACGACCTGAGGAGGGCATGAGGGCAACGGCCCTGATGGCCTTTGCGAGCCTCGGCTGCGCGGCGGCTCCCGCCCTCGCGCAGCCCGCTGTTCTGGCGCCGCCAGGCGTGTCCGCCTGCTCGGGCTGCCATGTGGCCCCAGGGGCCGGAGTCGCCACGACGATCCCGCCGATTCACGGACGCGATGCGGCCGAGATCGTTGCGGCGATGCAGGAATTCCGGTCCGGACAGCGGCCCGCAACCGTGATGGACCGCCTTTCCCGCGGCTTCTCGGACGACGAGGTCCGGGCGATTGCGGCCTGGCTCAGCGCGCAGCGCTAGCAGTGGAGCCATCATGCGCGTGAACCGCCGCACGCTTCTCGCCGGATTGGCCGCCGCAGCCGCGGTTCCGCCCCTTGCGCGCGGCCAGGACGCAGCCCGCGTGGTCGTGGTCGGCGGCGGCTTCGGCGGCGCCACCTGCGCGCGGGCGCTCAAGGCCGCCGGCATCGGCAACGTCACGCTGGTGGAAGCGAACCCGACCTATGTGTCCTGCCCCTTCAGCAACGCGGTGATTGCGGGTCTGCGCGAGATGGAGGCGCAGCGTTTCGGCTACGATCGCGTCCGGGCGAGCGGCGTCGGCGTCGTCCATGCTCAGGCCACGGATATCGACGCGGCCGCGCGGCGTGTCGGGCTCAGCGACGGGACTGCCCTCCCCTTTGACCGCCTCGTCCTCTCGCCCGGCATCGCTCTGCGCTTCGACGCGCTGCCGGGCTACACGGAAGCCGCGGCCGAGGCGATGCCCCACGCCTGGACCGCGGGCGCGCAGACGGATCTCCTGCGGCGCCAACTCGATGCCATGGAGGATGGCGGAGTCGTCGTGATGGCGGTGCCCGCCAACCCTTACCGCTGCCCGCCCGGTCCCTACGAGCGCGCGAGCCTTATCGCCCACTACCTCAAGACCCGCAAACCGCGCTCGAAGCTCATCGTGCTCGACGCCAAGGATGCCTTCTCCAAGCAGCGCCTGTTCCAGGATGCATGGGCGAAGCTCTATCCCGATCACCTCGAATGGGTGCCGCTCTCCGGCGGCGGGCGGGTCACGGACGTGGATGTCTCCGGCCGCCTGCTGCGCACCGAGTTCGGCGAGCACAAGGCCCATGTGGCCAACGTGATCCCGCCGCAGCGCGCCGCCATGGTCGCGCAGCGCGCCGGTGTCGCGGACCGCTCGGGCTGGTGCCCCATCGACCCGGTGACCTTCGAGTCGCGCCTGCAGCCCGGCATCCATGTGATCGGGGATGCGGCCATCACGGGGGCGATCCCGAAATCCGCGTTCGCGGCGAACGCCGAAGGGAAAGCCTGCGCGGCGGCCGTCGCGGGCCTGCTGCGGGGCGAGAGCCCGCCGGCACCGAAGCTCCTCAACACCTGCTACAGCCTCGTGGCGCCCGATTACGGCATCTCCATCGCGGGGGTCTATCGCCCCAATGCCGCCGGGCTCTTCGCCGATATCGAAGGGGCCGGCGGAACGAGCCCGCTCGACGCCCCACCCGCAACGCGCTCCCTCGAAGCCCGCTATGCCGAAGACTGGTTCACCACCATCACGACGGAGGTGTTCGCGTGAGGCGGCCTCGTTCGCGGCCTGCGTTCTCGCACTCGGCATCGGCTCCGCAGCCGCGCACGACCTGCGTCCCTACACGATCGTGGGCGATTCCATCCCGGCTCCGCTCGTGGAGGGGCAGCCGGACCCGGCCCGCGGACGCGCCATCGTGGGGAACCGGCAGCGCGGGCTTTGCCTCCTCTGCCATATGGGACCGTTCCCCGAGGAGCGCTTCCAGGGCACCCTGGCGCCAGATCTCGCGGGCGCGGGCGAGCGCTGGACCGAAGGGCAATTGCGCCTGCGCCTCGTGGACGGGCGCCGGATCAATCCGGACACGATCATGCCGTCGTATTACCGTATCGACGGTCTTGCCCGCGTCGGCCCGGCCTGGCGCGACAAGCCGATCCTGAGCGCAGAGGAGATCGAGGACGTGGTGGCCTTTCTCATGACGCTGCGACCCCGCGAAGGAGGCGCCCGATGACCCCGTTTGAGCCCGCCGGCACGCGGCGCGACGTGTTGCACCTGGGCCTCGCCCTCGTGGCGGCCCCGCTCGCCCTGGCGGCACGATCAACCTCCGCCGTAGCGACCCCGGACGCGATGGCGGGTGCCATCCGCACGTTTCTCGGCGGGGCTCAGGCGCAGACGGGGCGGATCAAGCTCGATCTGCCGCCGCTTGTGGAGAACGGCAATTCGGTGCCGCTCACCGTAACAGTCGAGAGCCCCATGACGCTGGGCGAGCATGTGCGGCGCATTGCGGTGTTCAACGAGAAGAACCCGCAGCCGAGCGTTGCCACCTTCCACCTCACGCCCCGCTCGGGTCGCGCGAACGTCACGACCCGCATCCGCCTTGCGGACTCGCAGAAGATCGTGGCGATCGCGGAACTGAGCGACGGCACCTTCTGGTCCGCGCAAGCCGACGTGATCGTGACGTTGGCTGCCTGCATCGAAAGTTGAGATCATGGCCCGGACCCTCATCAGCGCTCCCAAAACGGCGAAGGCCGGCGAGGTCATGGAGATCAAGGTGCTGATCGCGCACCCCATGGAAACAGGGTTCCGCCCCGGCCCCAACGGGCAGATCCTGCCGCGCGACATCATCACCCGCTTCGCGTGCACCTATGACGGGGAGGAGGTTTTCGCGGCGGATCTTTCGCCCGCCATGGCCGCGAACCCTTTTCTCACCTTCACGACCGTTGCGACGCGCTCGGGAACGCTGACCTTCTCCTGGGAGGGCGACAACGGCTTTGCGCAAACCGAGACCGCGGACCTCACCGTCTCGGCCTGAAGCACCGATGCGCATGATCGGCTGCGCCGCGGCCGCCGCGGCTCTCGTGATGGGGCTCGCCGTATCGCGCGCCGAGGGCCTCAGCCCCGGCGATTTGCGCTCCGGCTTCGAGGATATGAGCCGGGAGAATCAAGCCCTGCAGCGGGACGATACCGCCAATCCCGCGATGCTGTGGGTCGGCGAGGGCGAGGCCCTGTGGAGCCGCAAGGTGGGACCCGCGAACCGCGCCTGTGCCGATTGCCATGGCGAGGCGCCGGCGAGCATGCGCGGCGTCGCGGCGCGCTATCCAGCGTTCGATGAGTCGACCTCCCGCCCCGTCGATCTCCAGGGCCGCGTGAACCTCTGCCGCACGCGCCACCAGGGGGCACCGGCTTTTTCGTTCGAGGGTCAGGAACTGCTCGCCCTCACGGCCTATGTGGCCCTGCAATCCCGGGGGCTGCCGGTGGCGCCCCCCGAGGATCCGCGCCTCACACCGTTTCGTGACCGCGGGCGGGACCTCTTCAACCAACGCCTCGGCCAGTTGGGCCTGGCCTGCGCCCAGTGCCACGACACGAACTGGGGCCAGCGCCTCGGCGGGAGCACGATCCCACAGGGTCACGCCAACGGTTACCCCCTTTACAGGCTCGAATGGCAGAGCCTCGGCTCCCTCCAGCGCCGCCTGCGCAACTGCATGACGGGCGTGCGCGCAGAGCCGTTTTCCTATGGTGCATCCGAGTTTGTAGATCTTGAGATTTACCTGAGTGCACGGGGCAAGGGCCTAGCTATAGAAGCACCGGCCATTCGACCCTGAGGTCAAGATGGCCCGAACGTCGAATTTGGGATCATGTTGAGATCGTGAGCCAATCGAGCTGAACGTCCGCTTTCGCCTTATCGATGCGATAAGCGGACGGACCGGTTTCAGCGAGCTTCAGCCCACAACCCGACTCCGCGCAATGTCCGAGTTGGTGCAAGTGTCGACGCCCAAACGTCCTAGACGCACCCCAAAACCGGTGTCTGCCGGCTGCGAAAAGGAGTGCCGGAGGACCTGCGCACACCCGTTAGTAAGCGCGTGGAGCGGGCGCTCGGGACGAAGAACCCGGTCGAAGCGAAGCGGCTGCACGCCATAGCCTTCGCTGTGCTCGGGCTGTTTCGAAGGTTGGCACCTACCCATCCGGCCCCCAAACGAGCGGCGGGGCATGCGTGCCACGCTCCCGCGATCCTCGACCGGCCGTGCCGAAGATCGGCACCTGTCCGAGCGGCGACCACGCCGCAGGCGATGACGGCTTCGGCTATGCCAAAGCTCGGCATGCAATACTGAAGACAGGAGCCTACTTGAGTGAGTACCATTCGGGCGGGGCGTATTGCCTGTTGAATCGGTAGCGTAGTACCCGAGTTCATCGAGCCAGCGGTCTGTCCTCGGATCCAAACAGACGCATTCTGGACCGTCGCTCTCATCGTCAGGCAGGCGAGCAGTAATGAGTGACCTTCATGCGTACCTCATAGGCCAGGGTCAGAACGCACAGGGGCGCCGCATCGATGATGTGCTTGGGATGCCCGACGCTGACCTGGAGCTTCATCACGACTACATTCAGTGGCTCTTTCCGCTGCCCACAGCGTCGGCTGCGGTCCCAGGTTCTCCAGTCCTCTCGGCTGCTGAGATTGAGACGATCCGATCGGATCCTCAGGCTCGTGACGCACTGCAGCGTGCCGCACGGCGGATGATGCGGTTCTATAGCGCCAATGATCATTGGTTGGTCCCCTATGATCACAATCACCTGCGGATCACCCGCATCATCCAGAGCTTACGCCTCCTGGTGGACCAAGATGCCGCCGAGACCTTCCATGCCATCGTCTCGGCCCGTAACGAGCGGGCCGGGTCACCTGTGAACGCGCGAAGCCTGCGCTACTGGCGCGAGGCACTCGGGTGATCGGAGCGCTTGAGAACGACGGGCGGTTCTCGAGTCTGCGGTCCCGACGGAGGCGCACCGGGGTGCTACAGCGTCGCCAGCGCACCCTCCACTTCAGCAACGGGGATTGCGCCAGGCTTGAGTTTCTCGCGCACCATGCGAGCGCTCAGGTCCAGAAAGAAGGTGTTTGCCGGCGTTGGCACGCCATGGAGCCGACCGAGGAGCACGATCTCGCCGTTGAGGTAGTCGGTCTCCACTGATCCTGCGCCGCGTGCCAAGCTCTGCGTCGTCGATCCGCCAGACCGTGGAACCCCCTCGACGGCTGCGTAGCGCATGAGAGCGTCACGGCGCGGATCTGAGGACCCAACGTCGTGCCATGCAATGCCAGCGGCTTGAAGCACAGCCTCGGCTTCTCTTTGCAGCAACGACACAAAGGGCTTGCGATCAGCATCCAAGCCAAGCGCCGCCTCAACGATGTTGCCGAGGTTCAGCAGCAGCTTGCCGTACTTGCTCTGCATCACGTCTGGTGTGACGAAGGCTGCGATGTCGCTATGCTGCAGAGCATGGGCCAGGCGAGCGTCGTGCTCGTTGCTGCCACGTGGATAGCGGCCGATATCGAAGATGCCGTGCCGCGGTGTCGAGAAGGCGCTGACCTCACCCGGAGTCGGGAGGGTGGCGGGCATCATGACCGTCACGCCATGAACCTCGCGGAAACGGCGCAGGGCGAAGCGCTCGTTGGCGACACCGTTCTGGACACAGAAGATCGGCTGCTCGACCACCCCTGCCGCTCGTAAGCGCTCCAGGGCCGGCAGCGTATCCTGTGTTTTCATGGTCAGGAGGATGAGGTCGTCCGAGCGGACATCGATCTCGCTGGGATCGCCAACACAGGGGAAGACAGCCCGCTCGGTCTTGTCGGGGGTTCGTAGGAGGAGGCCGTTCGCCTGGAGAGCGGCGAGCTGAGTGCCGCGCGCAATACCGATGACAGGCTGACCCGAGAGCGTCAGAGCGGCCGCAACGGTACCGCCAATCGCACCGACACCGTAGACGATGATCCGCATCGCTGCCTCTCGCTTCGCGCTAGACCGAAGGACCCTGCTAGTACATTAGAAGCCGGTTGAGAACGATCACGGCCAATCGTTGGGAGCTCACATATGACTGATGGTGCGGACTACACCCCTCCCAAAGTTTGGACTTGGGACAAGGCAAGCGGCGGACGCTTTGCCAACATCAACCGGCCGATCGCCGGTCCCACCCACGACAAGGACCTGCCCGTCGGTCGGCACCCTCTGCAGCTCTACTCGCTTGGCACACCCAATGGGGTGAAGGTCACAGTGATGCTGGAGGAGTTGCTCGAGGTCGGGCACCAGGGCGCCGAGTACGATGCTTGGCTGATCCAGATCGGCAACGGCGATCAGTTCAGCAGCGGTTTCGTGGAGGTCAACCCCAACTCCAAGATCCCGGCGCTGATGGACCGCAGCGGGCCCAAGCCCGTGCGGGTCTTCGAGTCCGGGGCCATCCTGGTCTATCTCGCCGAGAAGTTTGGGGCGTTCCTGCCGACGGGCGGTCCAGCGCGGGCCGAGTGTCTGTCCTGGTTGTTCTGGCAGATGGGCAGCGCGCCGTTTCTCGGCGGCGGCTTTGGGCATTTCTACGCTTATGCGCCGGTCAAGATTGAGTACGCCATCAACCGCTATGCCATGGAGGCCAAGCGGCAGCTCGATGTGCTCGACCGGCAGCTTGCCGCCAGCGAATACGTTGCGGGTCCGGACTACACGGTTGCCGATATGGCGATCTGGCCCTGGTATGGCGCCCTAGCGAAGGGACTTCTGTACGAAGCAGGCGAGTTCCTGCAGGTGCAGGAGTACAAGAACCTCCAGCGCTGGGCGGATGCCGTCGCTTCCCGTCCTGCCGTGAAGCGCGGAAGAATGGTGAACCGCATGACAGGCGATCCGTCGAGCCAGCTTCGCGAGCGCCACGATGCGAGCGATTTCCAGACGAAGACCCAGGACAAGGTCGAGTCCGGCGGTGAGCAGAAGGGGTAAGGCCTGACCCATCGCCCTGGCGGGCTGCTGCGCGAAGCATTGCCCGTCCAAGGGGTCCATTGGAGCCACCTCGATGGCGTACCGGGCAGGTCCTCGGCATTCCCGACGGGCGCTGCGGCTCAGGTCCCAGGCGCTCTGGGTGAAGCCTCGGCACGCTCCGGGAGGTTGCCAGGGCAGAGGCGTTAAGCAGCGGATTGGGATGGGGATCTGATGGCGGAGGAGACACACATGGTCGATATCGCTGGGCAGACGGTGGTGATCGCTTTCGATCCGGAAGCGGGCGTCTACTACGTGCACACCAGTACGGTTCCAGGCCTGACCGGCGAGGCAGCCAGCGCGGAAGACCTCATCGAGGAGTTGCAGGTCACGGTGCGTACCCTAGGCCTGCCATGACGAGCCGCTATTGAGCCTCTGGCCCAAGCATCGCCGAACGTCGCGGTGCTCTTCGGCACACCTTCTCGCGAGTCTCGGGGTCGGATGCTCTTGATCACCAGCGGGGCACGCGGCGCTCATAGCCGGGGATGAATTGCTGCATATAGGCGGTGTCGTTGCGCTCGCTGATGCCGGCGACGTCGTAGAGGGCAGCGAACGTGGCGAGTTTGTCCTGATCGATCGCCACACCCAATCCTGGCTTCTCCGAAACCGCGAGGGTGCCGTTCTCGAAGCGGAAAGGTTCGCCCTCGATGATGTCCACGCCGGTCCAGGGGTAATGCGTATCGCAGGCATAGCTCAGGTTCGGGGTAGCGGCGGCGACATGGGTCATCGCCGCGAGCGTGATGCCGAGATGTGAATTCGAGTGCATCGACAGGCCGAGCCCGAAGGCCTCACACAGTTTGGCAAGGTGGGTCGAGGCGCGCATGCCGCCCCAGTAGTGATGGTCCGAGAGGACGATTTGGACCGCGTTCTTGCGCACGGCCTCGGCGATCTGATCGAATTCGAGCACGATCATGTTGGTGGCGAGCGGCAGGCTCGTTGCGGCGGCCACCTCCGCCATCGCCTCCATGCCGAGGACGGGGTCCTCCAGGTATTCGAGAATGCCTTCGAGCTTCTTGGCGATGGAGATGGCCGTGGCCACGGTCCACCCTCCGTTCGGATCGATCCGGAGAGGATGGTTCGGGAACGTCTCCCGCAGTTTCAGCATGGTCTCGATTTCGAGGTCAGGCTCGAGAACGCCCCCTTTCAGCTTCAGCGATTGGAAGCCGTACTCGGCAACGAAGCGCTTCGCCTCCGCGACCATCGCATCGGGCGACTTGACCTCACCCCAATCGTCGGGGGCCTCGTTGATATGGCCGGCAAACTTAAAGAACAGGTAGGCGCTGAACGGCACGCGCTCGCGGACCTTTCCGCCGAGCAGATCGACCACCGGTCGGCCGACCGCCTTTCCCTGAATGTCGAGACAGGGAACTTCGAACGCCGAATACACGACGTCCGTCACCTTATGATCGGCGACCGCGGTCTTGGCATTGATGCCGCCGCCGTTCGGCAGTGCCTTCAGCACGCGGGCTTTAAGATCGTGGAGGTGGAACGGGTCGAGGCCCACAAGCGCCGGTACGGCATCGCGCAACCCCTGCAGGGCCTTGATGCTGCCGTAGCTTTCGCCGACGCCGACCGTCCCGTCGTCGCAGAAGACCTCGATCACGGTCCGCAAGGCATAAGGCTGGTGGACGCCTTTGCAATTCAGAAGCGGCTTGTCCGGAATGGCGACGGGCGTGAGCTTGATGTGTTCGATCCGCATGCCGTTATCCGCACCTCGATATCTGCCCTCATAACACTGGTATACCTAATGAGCAGTGTGATATATCAGTTCCAGCCGGAGATACGAGGTGGCGTTGGAGCTGGCGTCGAGCATCGCAGAGGTCATATCGCCCTCGTCGCTAAGTTCGGGGGGTGACCTCGTCGAGCGCGTGTACAAGGCTCTGCGCGCAGTGATCGTCGAGGTACGGCTGCGGCCCGGCAGCGCCTTGTCGGAGAAGGAAATCGCCGCCTGCCTGAATGTGAGCAAGACGCCGGTCCGCGAAGCGCTCATTCGGCTGGAAGAGGAGCGGCTCGTCACCGTTGTTCCGAAGAGCGGAACGCGGGTCGCTCCGATCAACATCGATCGGTTTCGGGAAGGTTGCTTTGCGCGGCTTCACATTGAAACGGCGGCCGTCGCTCAGGCAGCTGCGCTTCGCACGGACGAGCACGTCATCCAGATGAAGGCCAATCTGTCCCGTCAGCACGAGGCGCTCGAGAGGGAAGCCTATTGGGAATTCTTCCTCTGCGACGAGCAGTTTCACGCTCTCATCCTCAAGGCTGCCGGCCTGCCGGGGCTGATCCCGGTCATGCAGGTCGCCAAGGTCGAGGTCGATCGGATCCGCAGCCTCAAGAACCGGCTCGGGGTCCGTCGCACCGAAATCGTCATCCGTGAGCATGAGGCTATTGTTGCCGCGATCGCCGATCGCGATTCTGCCCGCGCGTCGCAAGCCATACGTGACCACCTCGGCGAAGTCGATCAACGCATCTGGGCGCTGGGCGAGGATCATGTGCTTTGGAGCTTCATCGAATCCGTCAGCACGATACGGGCGAGAACCCCGCTCGGCCCCGCCGGCTGACGCGGCCTCAGGCTGCCGTTGAGCGATTGAAGACCATTCACGACCGAGCGAGTTGCCTAGGCGTGGGGAGGCGTGCTGGCGCGATCGACAATCATCAGGGGATCAACAGAACGGGTAGACCTGTCCCGGCTTTGCTCGAGGTTGCGACATTACATGCGACGATGCTTCTTGCGGCCTGAACCGCCAGGCGTCGACGCGCGTCGAGGCGGAGCGAATCACATCACAGGCTGCATAGCGGCTGCTTGACTCAGGTTCCGCGACGGAGCCGCAAAGCGCCCCAGTCCTTCGGTGAGGCGCTCGCATTTCGTGAGTTGGCTGGCGCTTGCGCGGCGTTTCGGCTTGCCCTGAGTTGCGATAACGGGTGAGATCGGATCCTTACGGGGGGTGTGCGCCATGGGAGAGGCCCGAGACCGACAAGGCGTCGGGTGGGATGCATTGGGTTTCGCGTCCCTTGCGGCGTACAAGCTGGCGGCTTTCATGGCACTGCTCCTCCTTGCTGCTCCGGCTGTCGCGAAGTGCGGGGACAACCCTGGAGGCGGCGTGGATTGGTCGGGCTGCCCCAAGAACAACCTGATGCTCGGCAGACAGAACCTCGCGGGTGCCAATCTGCAGCGGGCTACCCTGACAGGAACCGACTTCTCCGCCTCCAACTTGCCCGGGGCCAAGCTCTCTGCGGCAGAGTTGAGCTTTGTGCGGTTCGAGAAGGCTGATCTCACTGGGGCGGACCTCACGAAAGCATTCGGTGGACGCACGAACTTCTCAGGGGCGAACTTGCGCAATGCGGTTTTCGAGAGCGCAGAGTTTGGCCGGGCGAGCTTCGCGCAGGCGATCCTTGTCGGTGCGAGCTTCACCAAAGCGGAGGTGAACCGGTCCACATTCGAGGGTGCTGAACTCACGGGTGTCGACATGTCGAAGGCCGAGCTTGCCCGCACATCGTTCGCCAAGGCCAAAGCCGGAGCTGTCAACTTCAGCTACTCGAACCTGGCCCGTGCCGACCTGCGTGGCGTGCCGCTCCCAGGTGCCAATCTAACGGGCACCTACCTCTACCTGACACTCATTGCGGGAGCTGACCTGTCTCAGGCGACGGGCCTCAAACAGGAGCAGCTCGACCTTGCATGCGGCAGCAACGAAACCCGGCTGCCGCCTGGCCTCAAGGGGCCCCAGAGCTGGCCCTGTAGCGAGACCCCGGACTAGACAGCGGCTGCTGATTGGTTCCCCGCACCGCCGCAGGGCAGTAGCCCTCATTCCAGTAGCCCTCATTCCAGCAGCCCTCTTTCGCTTGGCGCCGCATTGCGGCTGGTTGACTCAACACTAACGCCAGCCAGCCCTTCCGGCTTGTCGCGCATCACGTCCTCGAGCTCGCCCACAGCAACCGCATCGGCCGTTCAGTCTGGGGCCGCTCGAATGATCTCCCGCGTGTCACCTCTAAACCGCGATGGCACGGCCGATCGCAAAAACTTCCACTCGGGAGCCGTAACCCTCGATCCTGCTCGTGCCCTGCATCAGGCGTACAGGAGGCAACGAAAGACATAGGAACGGGGTCGATGCGCTCCCCAGCCGCGCGAGAGCGCCCACCGGCTGCATCATCGGATGTCTCCTCTGCCGGCCGCGATCGAGGTTCCCATGCACGAGATGTCGAGCCTTCGGCCCGGCTCCGACCTACCCTGACCCTCTAATCGTGAGCCGCGCCGACATGGTCGGCCATTTCCGCTCCCCGTTCTCCTAAAGGTTTCGGCGCACCATCCGTGGTGTCCCGCGCGGTCTGGTGCTCCATCTCGGCGTTGAGTTCACCGCCAAGCAGAACGATCACGGCGGACAGCCATAACCACATCATGAAGCCGACACTCGCGCCAAGCGAGCCGTATGTCTTGTTGTAGCTGTCAAACGTGGTCACGTACCAGGAGAACAGCATCGAGGCGGCGACCCACAGCAAAGCCGCGAAGACACTCCCCCAGGTTACCCAGCGCCAGCGAGCGTCGCGTCGGCTTGGACCGAAACGATAGACAAACGCGAGGCTGACCATGACAGCCACAAGCAGGAACGGCCACCGGAGAAAGGCGATTGCCTGCTCGGTCGCGGTCGCAGACCCAAACAGCTTCAGCGCGAGCGGCAACAGGACCACGCCCGAGATTGCCAGGATCACAAAGGCCGCCCCTGCCAACGTAAAGAGGAAGGTCGTTGCGTAGAAGCGCACAACGCTGCGCTTCTCCTTCTCGTCGTAGACGACGTTGAGCGCGTCGAAGAGGGCGGCCACCCCTGAGTTGGCACTTACAAGGGCCACCACAAGGCCGACGAGGAACGCCAGTCCCAGCGTTTCGTTCTCCTGGCGTGCAATCAAGGTGACCTGCTCGCCGATGAGCGCGAGAACTCCCCCGGGCAGAATGCCTGAGAGGACGGCTAAGTGCGTGCCGATGGTGCTCGCATCCGCAACCAAGCCATAGAGCGACACCACGACGGCGATCCCAGGGAAGATGGCAAGAAGACCAAAGAACGCCACACTGCCCGAGGTGGAGAGGATCCGATCCGCGGATATGGACCACAGCACGCGCCAGAGAATATCCCGCCATCCTCGCGCGGGGATCTGTTCCGGCGTGGCGGCATCTCGGCCACGGCCTGGCTCACGAGCGCGGGCGAGGTCGACGGATAGGCCGGCCTCGTTCCTCTCGCCGATATGGGAGCGCCAGTCATCGCCTTCCTCGGCCTTTGATGTTGGGGCGGCGGGCTCAGTCATCGTCTTCACCGGGCTGCACGTGTTGAGCGACCTCGGCCGCCGTATGCGTCGATCGTCCCAGGGAGGTGAGGGAGACGGCGGCAGCAAACGGTGTCGGGCGGCCACGTATGAGGGTTCATCGTCGGCGAGGGAACGTAGCTGCGAAGGCGCTGTTCCCCGTGCTTGGAACTGTACGATGACGGGGGCCTTTTCTCGTCCTCTCCTGGGACCCAGCAAACCCCGGACAGGCGGGCGGCATCCAGACCCTCAGCAGGACCTGCCACCTCCCGGGAGAGTAAGAATCGGCGCGGGGTTCGGATGGAGCTCACCCTTGATGACCTCCAGGACCTTGCTGTGCACCTAGGGCTGCTCGTGGGGTACATCCGACGCGCTCCCTTCCCCTTGCTGGTCGCCGTCTTGGAGAGGCGGGGGTACGACGAGCGAGCGCTGGGCATCCTAGCTCGGTTGCACCCGCACGAGGCGCACAAGCTGGTCATGAGGTCGGGTAGCCGCGGGCGTGATCGATCCACCGCCGCCTCGGCGCCCAACGGCATCCGGTCTCACAAAGCAGAGCCGTAACAAGGAGCATCAGGCAAGCCGGAGCCGTTGTCGCCCAGCCTCCGAGGCTTCGATGCAACGCCTCGGCGCCGTGCTGTCCTCCCGTGGGCACCCTGTCGATGAGCCATCCGTGATGATGAATGGGGGAGACTACTCGGTTGGCCCGGCGAGCGTCACCCCAGGATCCGAGCGAGCAGTACAACGGCCACCGCACCGATCGCCCCTGTCACGATGCGGCTCATGAGAGGGCTGCGAATGCCAAGCTCGATCCCGAGCCGGTTCAGCAGGGTGCCCCCGACAAACGACCCCGCCAAGCCGGTGATCACGTACTGCAGGAGACCGGAGCCTCCGACGATCCAGCTGGCCAGCCATCCAGCGACGGCACCGATGCCGACCTGAATCGCGATGGCACGCTTATCCAACGCCGCCAGCGCCTCATGATCGATGCTGATCCGGATCGGCGAGCGGAAACCGGGTTGGACGGCGGGTTTCTTTCCGGCGCCGGAGCGCGGGGGGACCTGCTTGGGTGACGTGGACATGTCCGACGATGTGGGGTTCAGGACGGCAGTGGTGTAGGGGTTAGCGAGACACGCTCGACAAGGAGCGGCTCGGAGTAGAGGCAGCAAGCATGAAGAGCACCCCAGGCGGCCGCTTTGTGGTCCTCGATTTCGAGACCACCGGCCTCAGCCCTCAGGGTGGCGCGCGGGTGATCGAGGTTTCGGCACGCGAAGTTCTCGAGGGGAGGACGGGCGAGGAGTTCCTGACCTTCGTTGATCCGGGCGTAGAGGTGCCCTTTGAGATCACGCAGATCACCGGCATCACCACGGGGATGCTCCAGGGCGCACCGAAGTCCCCGGCGGTGATGCGGGAACTGGCGGCGTTCATCGGCTCCTCACCCGTGGTCGGTCACAATGTGGGCTTCGACCGCAAGTTCCTGGAGTATGAGGCGGACGGGTTCCTGGGTGCGCGGCAGGTTCGCACGCTCTGCACGCTGCTTCTGGCGCGGAGGGTGTTTCCTGGCCACGCAAGCTACCGGCTCGGCCGGATCACGCAAGCCGTCGGGATCACCTCTGCCGAGCGGCTTCACCGAGCCAGTGCTGACACCTGGGTGACCGCGCACCTGTTCGACCGCATCTGCGAGCATGTTCGCTCGTGGTGCGGGTCCCAGCCGCTCCATCACGATCTCCTCGATCAGCTCCAGAGGGTGAAAATCGCGACCGCTCAGAACTGGGTTCGTGGCCAGGAAAGCCACAGGGCCAAAGCCTTTGGGGCGTGCTGAGCAAGGGAGATGCACCGGATGTCGACCTCCACGACCCATCCGGAGAGCGAAACGGCCGATTGGATTCCACCGCGAGGCACCGTCCGAACGCGGCGGGATGGTTGGGACCTTGACAACAATGGCATCGAGGCAATGATACCTGCGGAAGTCTTGAGGTCGCACAACAGGGACTTCGCCGCACGAAGTCTTGCGGAAGTTGTTGAACGTCACTGGATAGTTTAACCACCTACGCATACCTCAAGACCGGCTGCGCTCACGGTGCGGCACTCCTCCATCTCCACCGAGCCATTCCACCGCATGAAATCACGCGATCTGCGCACCGTCACGGTCGAGCACAAGACGAAGCGCCGCCCCAGCGCGCCGGCCCATGCCTCGATATGGGGCAACGCCTTGGGCCCGTTCACGCACCCATCGGATCGGGACAGTCCGGTCGCTCCCGCTCCTGAGAACCAGGCGCCTCCGGTGTCGGCTACGATGGCTGAAGGTCACGGAGGCATCCAGGCGCGTCGCATCCTGCCGGACCTTCGAGCGGCTCAGGTCGAGGTGGCCGAGGATGTGGTCTCCCTTCGGGTGAAGCAGCGTCGAGCACCCCGAAAGAGAGGGGAGACGACGCTGCCCGATGCCGAGAAGCGGCGGCACGACGTTGAGCATCCCTCGACCACTCCGCCCCTGACCTATGAGGCGGCACCCGCCGTTGCCATCGAGACCTCTCCGGACGAGGCCGTGACCGCCTCCAAGGCACAGCTCTCGGCCCTGTTTCGCCCGCCTGTCGAGAGCAGACCGGATTAGAGGACAGCGACAGCACCGTGGACGATCGCGCCTCACACCCGCAAACGCCGGCAGCGCTCCTGGACTCGCAAGGCACACGATCTCCCGCGTGGCGAGCGCTGGAAGCGCCGTCTGCCCGACGTGTGCCGGTAGAATCGCGTGCCGGACGTTCTGCCTCCATTCAGAATGCCGGTGATCTGGTATGCTGAGGGTTGGGTCAGGCTGAAGACCTCCCTGCCCTGCGATTGGACGGTCCTGTCACGGCTCAGACCCTCCGGTCCCCTGAAGGGAAGCCGTGGAGCATGACGATGAAGAAGCTTGCTGCATTTGCTGCGATCAGCGCGCTCGGCCTCGGAGCGTTCGTGTCCACGGGCGCCGAAGCGCAGTACGGCCGCTATGGCGGCTACTACGGTGGTGGGTATGGCGGGTATTACGGCGGCTACCATGGCGGAGGCTACCGTTACCGGCGCAACAATGGCGGTGCGATTGCCGCTGGGGCTATCTTCGGCCTCGCCGCCGGTGCCATTCTGGCCAGTGCAACCGCTCCGGCCTACGGCTATTATCGACCGGCTCGGGTCTATTACGCTCCCCCGCGTCGCAGGGTGGTGACGCGCGTCGTGACCTACCCGGCGTACGCTCCCTCTTATGGCGGGTACTACGGGGGCGGCTATTACGGGCGTGGTTACTACGGCTGGTAAGGCCATGCAGGAGGGGGCCATCGGCCCCCTTTTCCATAGGGAGCCTTCCCTGCGTTGAACGAAACGGCCGATTCGCGGCGCGGAACGGCGGGCAGGGGCCGCGGATTTGGGCGACGTTTATCTCGGGTGGATCAAGGGATCAGAGCGTGTGGATGGGTAGGGCAACGACGTGCGGGCGCACAGCGCTTCTCATCCGTGGGTGGTCTCGCCTCCTCGTCTGCGCCCTGCTCCTGCTGCCCGCTCAGGCGCTCGCCGGTGCCAAGGAGAAGCTCGCGGCGCTCGCGCCATCGGGGCTGGTGCTCGTCGTCGACGAGAAGGGCAACGAGTTGGTGGCTCAGAACGCCGACAAACCCTTCGTCCCAGCCTCCGTCGCGAAGATCGTGACCGCATGGCTGGCCATGGAAGTCCTGGGCGCCGATTACCGCTTCGAGACCCGCTTCTATCTGGACACCGACCGCGTGCTCTACATTCGCGGGGGCGGCGACCCCTTTCTGGTGTCCGAAGAGCTGGCCAAGCTCGCACCCGCCTTGGTCGCCGCAACGAGCAAACAGCCCTTGAGCGGGATCGTGCTCGACGGGAGCTATTACCCCTCCAACATTCGCATTCCAGGGATCGAGAACACCGACGAAGCCTATGACGCGCTGAACTCGGCGCTCGCGGTGAACTTCAACACCATCCATGCCGTGCGCAAGGGGAAGACGGTTCGCTCCGCGGAGGAGCAGACCCCGATCACTCCGCTCGCCGTCAGCCAGTTCCTGGCGCGGGGGGCGCAGGGTCGCAGTCGCATCAGCCTAACCCAGGACTCAGCATTGGGTCTGCGCTACGCCGGCGAGCTGATTGCGGCCTTCATCGAGCGGGCCGGCGGCAGCGTCACCGGCAAGATCTCGACGGGATCCGTCCCCGCGAGCCTGCAGCCCGTCTATGTTCACCGCCAGTCACGCGCTCTGTCGGAGATCATCGCCGGCTTGCTCCTCGGCTCGAACAACTACATCGCCAACCAGGTCTTCCTCGAGATCGGGGCGCATCGATTCGGTGGGCCCGTCAGCCTCGACAAGTCGCTCAAGGTCGCCAACGAGATGCTCGCGCGGCACGGCCTCACTGAAGCCATCCGGCTCGAGGAAGGCTCGGGCATCAGCCCCGGCAACCGCTTCACGGCCCGCGGGCTTGCTCGCCTGCTGCAGCTCTTCGAACCCCATGCCGGCCTGCTCACCAGCGGCGACGGCGCCCGCTTCAAGACCGGAAGCATTTCCGGCGTCCGCACCTTGGCGGGCTATGCCGACACCTCGAAGCACGGGCGCGTGCGTTTCGTGATCTCTCTCACAAGCAATGACGGCGCGATGCGCTTCCGGCTGCTGAAAGCAATCCGCTCAGAGCTGTAGCGGTGGGCGCGCCCGCCGAGCCAGCGCGACGGGCGAAAACCTCGTCCAAGGAGGCGCGGACAGAAGCTAGCCTGCTGAGGAGCAAGCTTGCCGATTGCGGGCCACCTGGGTTCATTTGCAAGAATCCGGCTGCCAGAACTCGGTTCGAGTACCGCCTCTGTGAACCGCGCGCCGGGTCCGTTCCCGTTCATCCCGCCGGAGGATCGTCCGGGACGATCCTGATAGCCGAGAAAGAGGCTCCTCGGAAACGCTGCGGAGCGGCTGCGCTGGGCAGCGTCTGCATGGTGAAAGAGGCGCAAGCGGTCGGTTGAACCTCGAATGGGCGCTTGGAAGCCTCGGCACCAGGGCCGATGGCGGGCTGCGTCATGCGAGCGTCACATAAACCCGCTTTCTGCTGAGCTTAGCTCTTTTGCTCCGTTGGGATCCGTCATGCGCCTCTCGTCTAAGCTCAGCGCTCTTGCAGCCGCTCTCCTCGGCACGACGGCCGCGTCGGCCCAAACAGGGGCTGTGTTCAACCGCATCGCGACCTTCCCGATCGTGCGCAACCTGCCCGACGGCGCGGATGCGTCCAAGAAGACGGTCGCCGAAATCGTGAGCGCCTCCGAGGATGGTCTCCTCCTCGTCTATGCCAATTCGGAGCGCGACGCGTTCGGCTTCCTCGACATCGCCGATCCCGCCGCGCCGAAGCCTGCGGGCGAGATCCCGGTGGGCGGCGAGCCCACCTCCGTCACGGTCGTGGGTGGCAAGGCCCTGGTGGTAGTGTCCACCTCCAAGGACAAGAAGGCCCCCGCGGGCTATCTCGGTGTGGTGGATCTGGCCACGAAGCAACTGGTTTCGCGCTGCGACCTCGGCGGCCAGCCCGACTCGATCGCCAAGAGCCGCGATGGACGCTTCGTTGCGATCGCGATTGAGAACGAGCGTGACGAGAGCCTCGACAAAGGCAAGATCCCCCAGCTGCCCGCGGGCGACCTGAAGGTCTTCTCGCTGGCGAACGGCACGCCGGATTGCGGCTCGATGAAGAGCATCGCGCTCACCGGCCTTGCCGCCGTGGCCGGGGAAGATCCGGAGCCCGAATTCGTGGACATCAACGGCGCGAACGAAGCGGTGGTGACGCTCCAGGAGAACAACCACCTGGCCCTCGTGAACCTCGCGGAGGGCCGCGTGGTCGCGCATTTCCCGGCCGGCGCCGTGAACCTCTCCGGCATCGACACCAAGCGCGATGCCGTGATCGCCCCGACGGGCAAGCTCGACAACGTCGGCCGCGAACCCGATGCGGTGCGCTGGCTCGACGACACGCGCTTCGTCACGGCCAACGAGGGCGATTATCAGGGCGGCAGCCGCAGCTTCACGATCTTCAATCGCTCGGGCGCGGTGGAATGGGATTCCGGCAATGCGCTGGAGCACCTCGCCATCAGCCTCGGCCATTATCCGGAGCGCCGCGCGGGATCGAAGGGCGTCGAGCCCGAGGGGATCGAAGTGGCTCGGTTCGGGGACGTCACCTACATCTTCGTCGGTCTCGAGCGCGCGAGCCTCATCGCGGTCTATCGCGACCGCGGCCCGGGCCAAGTCCCGGACTTCGTCCAGGCCCTGCCCTCCGGCACCGCTCCCGAGGGGCTTCTCGCAATCCCCTCCCGCGACCTCTTCGTCACCGCAAGCGAGGCGGACGACCCGGAGACCGGGGCCCGCTCGGCCATCACGATCTACCGCCGCGAGACGGGGCCTGCGGCCTACCCCGCGATCGTGTCCGACAAGGGCGCGAATGGCGCTCCCATCGCCTGGGGCGCCCTGTCGGGGCTCTCCATCGATCCCGCCAATCCAGCTCGGCTCTATGCGATCACGGACAGCTTCTACGGCGAGGCCAAGATCCTCACCCTCGACACGGCTACCGCACCCGCTCGCATCGTCGCCGAAGCGACCCTCATGCGCGACGGCAAGCCCGCACCCCTGCTCGACCTCGAAGGGGTGGCGGCGCGGCCCGGCGGCGGCTTTTGGGTAGCCTCCGAGGGCAACCCGGAGCGCAAGGAGAACCCGACCGAGAGCCTGCTCCTGCGCGTGGCCGCGAACGGCGCTGTCGAGGAGGAGATCGCCCTGCCCGACACCGTAAAGGCCGGTGCCACCCGCTTCGGCTATGAGGGCGTCGCCGTCACGGGCGAGGGCGAAGGGGAGACGGTTTGGCTCGCGCTGCAGCGCGAGTGGAAGGACGACCCCAAAGGCATGGCGAAGATCGCGGTCTACAAGCCGGCGACCAAACGTTGGGGGTTCCTGCATTATCCGCTGGAAGCCGCCGGCAAGGGCTGGATCGGCCTGTCCGATCTTACGCCTGCAGGGCCGGACGGCTTCATCGTCCTGGAGCGCGACAATCAGATCGGCGATGCCGCCAAGGTGAAGCGGCTCTACCGGGTTTCGGTGGCGGGCGTGACACCGGGCGAGGCCGGCGCGGAGATCCCGGTCCTGAAGAAGAACCTGGTGCGCGATCTCCTTGCAGACCTTCGCGCCGCCAAGGGCGCGGTGATCGAGAAGGTCGAGGGCTTCGTGATCGCCGGCAACGGCGAGGCCTTTGCGGTCACCGACAACGACGGCGTCGATGGCTCGTCGGGCGAGACGCAATTGCTGCGCCTTGGCCGTCTGCCTGCGAACCCTTGAGGACGCCTGTGCTGCACCCTGAGCGTCTGCCTGCGAGCCCATAGGAGGACCTCCTCGGCACTGCGAGCGCGGCGCGACCCCGGTTCTGCCCATTCGGTGCGGGCAGAACGCCGAACGCGAGCAGAGCCGGCACACGGGAGACGGCAGCGTCTGCTACCGACGTCGCGAGCGCTGCATGGGTCATCCGCCCAGGCTCACAGGCCATGGCTCCAGAGACATCCCAGGGTTGGCAGCGGAGTGGCCCGGCGGCCGGGGCATGAGCGCAGCCCAGGAGTGTCGAGGCGACGCTGCGGCGATCACCTCGCCCGGCGTCGGCCCGCCGGGGTCAGAGCGTGCTGGAGACCCGCGAGAACCCCGTCGGCCAGGAGCGCCAGCCCCGCAGTCGCGAGCGCGCCGGCGAGCATCATCACCGGATCGTAGAGCTGGATGCCCGCGAAGATCAGATCGCCGAAGCCGCCGGCGCCGATCAGCGAGGCGAGCGGCGCGGCGGCGATGTTGACGGTCACCGCCGTGCGGATGCCGGCAAACAGCACCGGGGCGGCGTTCGGGAGTTCGACCCGGCGCAGGCGGCCCGCCGCCGTCATGCCCATGCCATCGGCCGCATCGAGCAGGGCGGGGCTCAAGTTGCGTAGGCCCGCATAGGTGTTGCGCACGATGGGCAGCAGCGTCGCGAGCCAGAGCCCGAACAGCGCCGGCAGGATGCCGATGCCGAGCACGCTCATGCAGAGCGCCAGCACGGCCAGGGTCGGCACCGTGGCGCCCACATTCAGCACCTGCATCACGCCCTCGGCGCTCCGCATGAAGCGCCGGCGGCTGAGCAGGATCCCGAGCGGCACGCCGGTCGCAAGCGCAAAGGCCACCGAGACCCCCACGAGCAGGAGGTGGCGTTGGCCCAAGGTGATGATATCGGGCGCGTAGGACGCCAATTCCGTGAGCCAGGCCGGCCGCGAACCCACGCCGAAGGCGAGCGCCCCGGCCGCGAGCGCAAGGCCCACGAAGGCGAGGCCCGTCGCGCGGCTCCGGCGCGGGACGGCAGCAGCCGTGCCGCTCATTCCGCGGCCATGGGCACGGAGCGACGGGGCCTGCGGCCGAGAGCCCCGGCGATGCCGCGGGAGGTCACATAGCCGGCAAGACGCCCGCTGCCGTCGATGCAGGGCACGGCATCGGTCCCCCGCATCAGGAGTGAGGACGCGGCGGTGCGCAGATCGTCGTCCGGGCGCACCGCATCCAGGAGGGGCTCCATGTGGTCCCGCACGACCCCCTCGCCGCGATCCGGAACGGCCTCGAGCCGCAACAGGCCGAGAGCCCGGCCGTCATGGCCCACCACCACGGCCTCCTCGCGACCCGAGCCTTCGAGGAGGGCCGTTGCCGAAGCCATGTCCTGATCGGGCCCGAGGCTCGGGATATCCCGATCCCCCGGCTCCCCCTGCAGGGCATCGGCAACGGGGATAAGGCGCAGACGGCGCAGCACCCGATCCTCGCCGATGAAGGCGGCGACGAAGGGATCGGCGGGCCGGGAGAGCAGCACGTCCGGCGTGTCGCATTGCACCAACCGGCCCGCCCGCATCACCGCGATGCGCGAGCCGAGCAGCAGCGCCTCGTCGATGTCGTGGCTCACGAAGATTACGGTCTTGCGCAAGGTGCGCTGGAGGTGGAGGAATTCCTCCTGAATGGCCGCCCGGTTCACCGGGTCGATGGCCCCGAAGGGCTCATCCATGAGCAGAACCGGCGGATCGGCCGCGAGCGCCCGCGCGACGCCGACCCGCTGCTGCTGGCCGCCCGACAATTCGGCGGGATAGCGGGCAAGCAGCCCTGGATCGAGGGCCATGAGGCCCATGAGTTCGCGCGCCCGGTCGCGGCCTCGCTCCCGGCTCCAGCCCAAGAGGTCCGGCACGACGCGGATGTTATCCTCGACCGTCATGTTGGGGAACAGGCCGATCTGCTGGATGACGTAGCCGATGCGCCGGCGCAGCTGCACCGGATCGAGGGCATCGATATCCGCGCCCTCGACCAGGATGGAGCCCGAGGATTTCGGGATCAGGCGGTTCACCATGCGCATCAAGGTGGTCTTGCCGCAGCCCGAGGGGCCGAGCAGCACGCAGACCTCGCCGGCCGGGATCTCGAAGCTCACGTCGTCCACGGCCAGCGTGGTGCCGTAGCGTTTGGTGACGTTTTGAAACGAGATCATGGCTCCTCCTCTCCCTGCATCTAGCCGGCGGCTGCCGCTGGGGAAGGGGCCCGGCGCTCAAGCCGCCGCTGGAGGGCGAGCACGCCGAGATCCGCGAGCACGGCCAGCAGGCTCACCGCCACCGCGCCGGTGACGAGCTGGCGCGGATCGCTCTGGCTGATGCCGCGGCTGATGAGAACGCCCAAGCCCCCGGCGCCCACATAGGTCGCGATGGTCATCACGCCGATATTGGTGACGAGGGCCGTTCGGACGCCGGCGAGGATCACCGGGAGGGCCAGGGGAAGCTCCACCCGGCGCAGGCGCTCGCGCCGGGTCATGCCCATGCCGCGGGCCGCGTCTCTCAAGGAGCCGTCCACCCCCGCGATCGCCGTCACGGTGTTTCGCACGATGGGGAGCTGCGCGTAGATGAAAACGGCGATGATGGCCGGCAGCGGCCCGATCCCCTGGCCGATGAGGGCCAGCACCGGCAGCAGGAGGCCGAAGAGCGCGATGGACGGCACGGTGGTGAGAACGCTCAAGACGCCGATCACCCCGGCCGCGAGCCGGGGCCGGGCGCTCAAGGCGATGCCGAGGGGAACGCCGGTGGCGATGGCCGCGCCCAGCGCCACCAGCACGAGCAGGATGTGCTCGCCCGCAAGGCGCAGGATGAGGTCGATATTGGCGGCGGCGTAGGCGAGAACGGTCATGGGAGCCTTGCAGTCGCGGCGGAGGCGAGAACGGTCGCGGATGGCCGCCGGCCGGGGAGCCCTGCGGCACTTTAGTCATGAACGATTTGGCCAAGCTTGCGTTGCATCCCGGCAGCAAAGCTTTGCTGTCGTCCACGAGGCCTACCGCAGGATCCCCCCATGCCGCTCCCGACCCGCCGTCCCCTGCTCGCCGCCGCGCTGCTCGCCGCCTTTGGGCTCGCATCGCCCGCTTTCGGCCAATCGAAGCCCCTGGTGGTGGGCGGCAAGAACTTCACGGAGCAGCTGCTGCTGGCCGAGATGACCACCGAGCTCCTGAAGGCCAAAGGGCTGAAGGCCGAGAAGAAGGACGGCCTCGCGAGCGCGCTTCTGCGGCAGGCCCAGGAGAAGGGCGAGGTGGACGTGTACTGGGAATACACCGGCACCGCGCTCGTGGTTTACAACAAGGTCGAGGAGCGCCTTTCGCCGGAGCAGACCTATGCGCGGGTGAAGGAGCTCGACGGTAAGAAGGGCCTCGTGTGGGGCAAGCCCTCCACGGCCAACAACACCTACGCGATCGCGCTCCCCGCCGATCAGGCCCAGGCCAAGAACCTGCGCACCTTGAGCGACCTCGCCAAGGTGGTGGAGAGCGGCAACATGAAGCTTGCCACCGATGGCGAGTTCGCCCGCCGCGACGACGGGTTGCTCGGCCTGCAGAAGGCCTACGGCTTCACCTATCACCGCGCCAATCTCGTGGTGATGGATCCGGGGCTGACCTACGAGGCCCTGCGCCAGGGCCGGGTCGAAACCGCGGTGGTGCTCTCCACCGACGGGCGCGTGAAGGCCTTCAACTTCGCGGTGCTCCAGGACGACAAGAACTTCTTCCCGAGCTACGTGCTGGCGCCCGTCGCCCGCAAGGAGGCGCTCGACGCCAACCCGCAGCTTGCGGCGATTCTCGACGATCTCTCGGGCCGGCTCACCGAGGAGGTGATGCGCGGCCTCAACGCGGAGGTGGACGTGGACAAGCGCGACGTGCGCCAGGTCGCGGCCGACTTCCTGCGCAAGCAGAACCTCACCCAGTAGGCGGAGCGGGAACGCTCACCGATCCGGTGACCTTTCCGTAACCGTCCGGCATCGAGACGGTTGACTGACGGAAGGTGAGACAGGGGACCGACGCGGCCGCGCCCGATGGCGCGGCCGTGATTCGTCCCATGCTCGCCTCCCTTGCCGACCCGTTCATCGCTCTCCTCTCCTCGGAGCCCTTCGGCGCCCTTGGCGTTCTTGCCGGCTTCGCGGCGGCCCTGATGCCGCGCCGGACCCCGATCCTCCTCGCCTCGGCGCTCTGTTCGGCGCTGTTCTGCGCCCATTTCCTGCGCCTCGGCTCCGCGACGGGCGCCGCCATGTGCCTGATCTCGCTGGCCCAGAGCCTTGCGGCGACGCGGGCCTCGCAAGCGTCGCGCCCGGCTTGGCTGAACGGCTTCTTCGCGGCGAGCTCCGCCGCGACCGTGGGCCTTACGCTGGCGACCTGGGCGGGCTGGTCCTCCGCGCTCGCCGGCACCGGAGCCCTCTTCGCTACCGCGGCCCGCCTGCAGATCGACGCGCAACGGATGCGCTGGCTTCTCCTCGCCTGCACCCTGTGCTGGATCGGCCACAACAGCCTCGTGGGCTCGATCTCCGGGCTCACCGGCGACACGCTCACGCTCGTGGGGCTCTCGGTCGGCCTGTGGCGGGGCCGGGACGCGCGCGACGGACGCTTGGCGCCCGCGTGAGCGGCGAGCCCGACCCTAGTAGTACCGCAGCTCCGTCGCCTTGCCGCTGAACACCCGGTAGGAGAAGGCCGTGTAGAGGCCGATCACCGGGAGCACGATCAACGCGCCCACGAACATGATCAGGAGCGACTCGTCCGCGGCGGCCGCCTGCCACACGGTGAGCGCGTTCGGCACCACGTAGGGAAAGAACGAATAGGCGAGCCCGTGGAAGCCCAAGAGAAACAGGCCAACCGCGCCCGCGAAGGGGATCCAGCAGAAACGGTCGGTGCGGCTCGGCAGGTGCTTCAGCGCGAGGTGCAGGCCTAGGAACAGCCCCGCTGTGACGAGGGGGATCGGGGCGAGCAGCAGGAGGTTCGGGAACGAGAACCACTTGTCGAAGATGCGCTCGCTCATGAACGGCGTGACGAGCGACACCGCCGCCATGCCGACCGCCACGGGCCAGAGGCTGCCCCGCGCCCAGGCCACGGCCCGGCGCTGGAGCGCGCCTTCGGTTTTCATCACCAGCCAGGCGGCGCCGATGAAGGCATAGCCCGCCACGAGGCACACGGCCGTGAGAATCGCGAACGCCACATTGGCGGCGGTGCGCTCGAAGCCCACGATGTAGAGGCCGAGCATGTAACCTTGTGCGAGAGCCGTGAGGAGGGAGCCCGCGAAGAAGGCGCGGTCCCAGGCGCGCTTGTGCCCCGCCGCCACCTTGGCGCGGAACTCGAAGGAGACCCCGCGCATGATCAGCCCGAGCAGCATCACGGCCACGGGCAGGTAGAGGGCGCCGAGGATGGCTCCGTGTGCCTGCGGGAAGGCGACGAGAAGCAGTCCCACGGCCAGCACGAGCCAGGTTTCGTTGGCATCCCAGAACGGGCCGATGGAGGCGATCATCCGGTCCTTGTGGACCGGCTCGACCCGGGCGCCGGTGAGGATGCCGACGCCGAGATCGTAACCATCGAGCACCACGTAGAGGAGGATCGCGGCGCCCATGAGGGCCGCGAAGGCCACGGGAAGCCAGGAGCCGTCGAAGGCCGTGAACATGGGGGTCTCCTTTAAGCGGCCGCCGCGACGCCCGCACCTGCGGCGGTGTCGCCGCCCTGGCGCGCGGGTTCCGCCGGCGCATGGTTGCGGGGGGCGCCCGCATGCCGGGCGAGATAGAACACCGTGGCGATGTAGGCGGCGATCAGGGCCGCATAGACCGCGAGGTAGCCCGCAAGCGTCGAGGCCACCATGCCGGCGCCCACGGTCTTGGACGCCGCCTGCGCGGCGGTGAGCACGCCGGTGACGAGCCAGGGCTGACGCCCGATCTCGGTGACGTACCAGCCCGCGAGCGTCGCGATCCAACCCGCGAAGGTCATGGCGACGAGGGCAAAGGCGAGGGAGCGGTGGATCTCCCCGCGCCGCCACAGCTGCCAGGCGCCGAGCCACGAGGCCGCGAGCATCAGGAGCCCGACCCCGACCATGACCCGGAAGGCGAAGAACACGGGCGCCACGGGCGGGCGATGCTCGAAGTCGTTGACGCCCTTCACCTCGCCGTACCAGTCGTGGGTCAGATAGAACGAGGCGATGTTCGGGATCGCGATCTCGAAACGGTTGCTGCGGGTGGTCTCGTCGGGGATGCCGAACACCACCATGGGCGCGCCCTTCTGGGTCTCCCAGATGCCTTCCATGGCCGCGATCTTGGCGGGCTGGTGCTTGAGGGTGTTGAGGCCGTGCAGGTCACCCGCCACGATCTGCAGCGGGATCAGCACGGCGCCGAGGACGATGCCCGTGCGTAGCGCCGCCTGCACGCCGGGCGAGCGGTTGCCCTTGAGCCACTGATAGGCCGAGACGCCGGCGACCAGGAAGGCGGCCGTGAGGCCCGAGGCCAGCAGCATATGCGTGAGACGATAGGGCATAGAGGGGTTGAACACGATCGCCCACCAATCGGTCGCGTGCGCGACGCCGTCGCGCATCTCGAAGCCGGCGGGCGTCTGCATCCAGGAATTCAAGACGAGGATCCAGAACGCCGACATGGTGGTCCCGAAGGCAACGAGAAACGTCGCCAAGGTGTGGACGCGGTTCGAGACCCGGTTCCAGCCGAACAGCATGATGCCGAGGAAAGTGGCCTCGAGGAAAAAGGCGGTCAGCACCTCGTAGGCGAGGAGCGGTCCCGCGATGTTGCCGACGGTGTTCATGAAGCCCGGCCAGTTGGTGCCGAACTGGAACGACATGGTGATGCCGGACACGACGCCGAGCGCAAAGGAAAGAGCGAACACCTTCACCCAGAAGCGGTACGCATCCATCCAGCGCTCGTCCCGCGTCGCGTTGAAGCGCAGCTTGAAGAACAGCAGCACCCAGCCGAGCGCGATGGTGATCGTCGGGAAGAGAATGTGGAACGAGATGTTGGTCGCAAACTGGATGCGGGCGAGGATCAGGGCGTCCATCGGGGTTATCTCTCAGGCGAGGTTTTCGTGTCGCGGCGCTTCGTCCGGCCGCCCGGCACGACGAAGAGGCGGTCCTTCATCTCCAGGATCTTCTGGACCTTGGAACCGAGCGTCAGGAGCTGAACGAGGCGCTCGGTTTCGAGCCGCTGCACGTCGTCGTACCAGCCGGTGAGCAGCTCGAAGAGATCGTGCATCTCGCGCATGCGGTCCTGGGCGTGACGCTCCTCCGGGGTGCCGGGCTTCTGCATCAGCACCTCGCGCAGAAGGGACTGCGTGGGGTCGATCTCGCGCTTCTTGCGCTCGTCCACGAGGGTCCGGACGATCTGCCAGATGTCGTCGGGCGTGGTGAAGTAGTCGCGCCGGTCGCCGGGCTTGTGCTGGAGGCGCACGAGGTTCCAGGCCTGGAGCTCCTTCAGCCCCATGCTGACATTGGATCGCGAAACCCCGAGGGCCTCGACGATATCCTCCGCGTTGAGCGGATCGCGGGAGAGGAAGAGCAGGGCATAGATCTGCCCGACGGTGCGGTTGATCCCCCAGCGGGACCCCATCTCGCCGAAATGCAGCACGAAGGATTGGATCAGCGGGGGCAGGTTCATGGTCGTACCGTCATTTCAGTAATTTCTGAAAAGATGGGTATGGCGGGAACCTGGACAATGGGACGGGACGCCGCATCGCGGGCTGGCGCGGACCTGCGGATCACCTTTCGTCCACGCGGCACACCCGAGGGGCTGCCGCCACTTTGGAGCCGGCTCCCGTTCGCGCGTGTGGAGCCGACGCGGGGGCTTCATCCGTCCTCAGGCGGGAGGCCGTCGCACAATCCTTGAAGGCGACCTCTCGATGCGAGCAGCCGACCTGCAGGAGGCGTGTCGCAACGCTCCGATTTCGTGCGGGGGCGGCAGCCGCGGGACCACGGCAGGCGAAGGGCCCGACTAGGCCGCGGCGCGTCCCGGCTCCGCCGCCAGCGCGAAGTCCATGGCGGCTTCCGCATGAAGGCGCGTGGTGTCGAAGACGGGCAGGTCGAGGTCGTCCCCGCCGATCAGCATCGTGATCTCGGTGCAGCCAAGGATCACGCTGTCGATGCCGGCTTGCGCTTGCGCGCGGCGGATGATGGCAAGATAGGCGTGCTTGGATTCCTCGCGCACCACGCCCCGGCACAATTCGTCGTAGATGATCGCGTGCACGCGCTCGCGCTCGACGGCTTCGGGCACCACGGCGTCGAGGCCGTGCCGCTGGCGCAGGCGCTCGCGGTAGAAGGGCTGCTCCATGGTGAAGCGTGTGGCGAGCAGCAGCGGTCGGCGGCAGCCCGCCGCCGTAACGGCGTGCGCGGCCGCATCCGCGATGTGCAGCACGGGCCGCTTCGCGGCCGCCTCCACTTCGTCCGCCATCACATGCATGGTGTTGGTGCAGATCACGAGGGCGTCCGCGCCCGCGAGCGCCAAGCGGCTGGCGGCGTCGATCATCAGGATCGTGGCCTTGCCCCAATCGCCCTGGTGCTGGCACTCGGCGACTTCCGCGAAGTCGAGGGATTGCAGCACGAGGCGCGCGGAATGCAGGCCGCCGAGGCGGTCGCGGGCGATCTCGTTGAGATGGCGATAATAGATCGCCGTGCTCTCCCAGCTCATGCCGCCGATGAGGCCGAGCGTACGCATGGTGGAACTCCTAAAGACGTGAACACGCCCGATCCGCCGGTGCACCTGACGGCGCACCGGGGACGGGTTCGATGATGGGGGACAGAGCACGAGTGCCTGACGATGCACGGGCGTTGGGCCCGGTGGCGGACAGGACGCGAGAACCGGACGCTACACCGGAGGTGAGCTCGGTGCTGTCGGACAAGGCGCGGGAGGCCGGCATTGCAGAACCTCTAGTCCTGCCGGCTGTTGTCGAGCCCGACGTCTTGCAGCACGCGTCGGCCGACGGCGTGCTTCAGGGTGTCTCGTGCAAGGGTGATCGGAGGGGGTGCCGCGCGTCGGCGAGCGGCGTGCGCCGCCTCAATGCGGATCGTGAGCCCTAGGAAGGGCAGGGGAAGCGAAATCGGTTTCATCGGTGCCACCAGCATGGAGAAGGAAAGAAGGAAGGGTCGTGTGTGCGCAAACTCGCAGAATCATGAGACGCCTCCCTGTGCTGTGGCGTGGATGGATGAACCGGCTTCGTGAGCCGGGCCGAGTGCATACAGCACGATCGCAACCTTGGCTATTCCGGGGCTGCACGTCTGACGGGATCGCGGCACATGCCGACGCAATCTCCCGGCAACATTGGTCGAGCAGGCTGAGCGCACGGCCGAGCACGTTGCTCTGCAATGCTCATCGTCCGAACCGTATGCGGATTTGCGGGGCGGCACAGCAGTCGAGCGGGTGCGCCGCCACCGCAAGCGCGGTCCGCACGCGCGCCAAGCGCGGGACGCCTGTCCTCACCTTCGCCGCATTCGCCCGCCCTTCTGCCCCCGGGCGCCGAACAAGAGCACGTGAAACGGCATCCGGGTCTTGAGGGGCATCGATGAGGGCTGAGAGCGCCATCCCCATGGTCGGGCCAACGGCGCCGCCGCTGGCGGCGAGCTCACGCCGGCCGGCCTTGCGCGGCGCCTGGCCCGTGGAATGGCACCTCGCGGCGCTCTGCGCCGCCTTCATCCTTCCCATCCTCGGCTTCGTCGGCCTCCTCCTGTGGCAATCCACGGGGGCCGAGCGCCAGCGGCTCGAGCAGCAGGGCACGGAGATCCTCCACAAGGTGGCGGCGGCAGTCGACCGCGACCTCGCCGTGCAGGGCGCCGTCACGGAGCTGGCCGCCCATTCGCCGGCCCTGCTCAGCGGCGACCTCGCCGTCATCGACCGCGCGCTTGGTGAACTCGCCCGCGCCCTCGACATGCGCATCATGCTGCGCTCCACCACCGGCCAGGACCTGTTCGGCGCCGGGGCCGCCGCGCGGCCGATCACCGGCCAGGGCGAGCGCGAGGAGGACCGGGTGGCGCTGACAACGCGCCGTCCGGTGGCCTCCAACCTGTTCTCGGACGCCGGAGCGCCGGCCCTCGTCGCGATCACCGTGCCGGTGGTGCGGCCGGGCGGGGGCGAGGTGGTGTCCCTGCTGAGCTTCGCCTTTCCCCCTGCCCGCATCGCGCAGGCGGTCGCCCGCGAGGGAGCCCTGCCGGGCGCCGTGGCCTTCGTGATCGACGGCAACGGGCGTGTGGTGGGAGCGAGCCGCCCCGGCCTCGCCGAGGATGCGCGGGGCCTGCCCGCGATCCCCTCCGCGCGCCCCGGCCGCTTCGACATGGAGCTGCCGGATGGCACGCGCCTGGCGGCGCAATCCATGCGGCTGGCGGGCGCGAACTGGACCGTGGTGGCGGGCCTCGAGGAGGAGGCGCTTCAGGCGCCGATGCAGCGCTTCCTGTTCCAGCTCGGCGGCATCGGGTTGGCCCTCGGGCTCCTGTCGGCGGCGCTGGCGCTCTCGTTCGGGCGCCGCATCACCGGGGCGATCGACGCCCTGCGCGGAGCCGCGGCAGCGCTGGGACGAGGCGGCGCCGTCGCGCCGGTCGGCACCCAGGTCGCGGAAATCAACGAGGTCGGACACGCCCTCGAAACCGCGGCCGCCGCAATCAAGCGCGCGCAAGAACGGCAGGCGCTCCTCAACCGCGAACTCCATCACCGGGTGAAGAACAACCTCGCGACCGTGCAGGCCGTGGTGGGATCCGCGGCCCGAAGCGCCGAGAGCCTCGAAGCCTTCCGCGAGGCGCTGTCGAGCCGCCTCGCCTCGCTCGGCAAAACGCACGACCTGCTGGTGGGCAACGGCTGGGAGGGCGCGTCCCTCGAGGCGCTGCTGCGCAGCGAGCTTCAGCCCTACGACGAAGCCGGGACCGCCCGCGTGGCGCTCTCCGGGCCCCCGGTCGAGCTCGCCCCCGACATGGCCCTGCCGCTCGGGATGCTGGCCCACGAGATGGCCACCAACGCCGCGAAGTACGGCGGCCTCTCCGTACCCGGGGGCCGGCTCCAGGTGGCCTGGCGGGTCGAGGCGGAGGACGGCGAACGGTGGCTGCGCCTCCAATGGACCGAAACCGGCGGCCCTGCGGTCGAGCCGCCCCGCCGGCAGGGCTTCGGGTCGAAGCTGCTGGAGCGGATCGGCGGCCAGCTCGGCGGCAGCGTGAACCGGGATTTCGCGCCGGGCGGCCTGCGCCTGGAGCTGCGGATCCCGCTTCCGGCCCCGGACGCGTGAGGCTGCGATTCGTTGCATGCGGTTGAACGGCGTTGAACGCTTCCGGCGTCGGGCCGAGGCGGCTTAGGCCGCCTGTCCGAGGGCCCAGGACTGGAGGCGGGCATCGGGAAAGGTTAAGAAAGGGTTGTTCCAGACCCTCGCGTCAAGAAGGGCGGCGTTCACGGGGGTGAAGGATGGACGGAAGCTGCTACAGGGCCGAACCGATGCCGATTGAACCCGGCCGCATGCTCGGCGCCCTTGGGGCCTCTTCGGACGCCGGCGACCCGGCTCCGCGCCGGGCTCTTGCCGGTGTTCTGCTCCTTGGCTGCGCACTGGCTGCCGCCCCGTTGCTCGGCCTCGTCTGGTCCCAGGACGAAGGCGGCTTATTGGCGATGACCCCCCTGATTCGAACGACCCCGAACAACAGCGATTTGGGGCAGCCGGAGGCCCTGCCGCCGCTCACGAACAGCGTCGGGCGTCCCCTCGCCTCGGGCGAGATCGGCACCGTGCTCAGCATCCTGTTCAAGGACGTGCCGGCCGAGAGCGTCGATGAAGCTCCGCGAGCGGCTTCCGCCCCTCCTGCACCGGCCCTCCCGGAGGCCAGGCCCCCGCAGCGGAACGTCCTGGAGGCGGAGCAGGGCCGCGCGGTGCAGGCGCGGCTCGCCCAGCTCGGCTTCCTCGACGGCGACCCGGCGACGATTTGGAGCGCGGCGGCGCGGCAGGCCCTGCGCGAGTTCAAGACCGCCCACGGGCTCACCCCCGACGAGGTGTGGGACGAGGCCACCGAGCGGGTTCTCTTCGGCCCGAGCGCTGTGGGCACCACGCGCTTCGTCGGCGTGTGGGCCCCGGACCCGAACGCCTGTTCGCCGAAGACCAACCGCAGGGGTCTGCTGCCCGCCGTGATCAATCACCAGGGCGCGTGGGCCGGCGACGTATCCTGCGCCTTCCGGAACGGCCGCCGCGACGGCGAAGCCTGGCGCTTCGCGGCCACCTGCACGGGCGCCCGCAAACGCTGGACCGCCAATGTGCGGCTCGCGGTCACCGGCGACACCCTCGTGTGGTCGAGCGAGCGGGGCTCGCAAACTTATGTCCGCTGCCCCTCGGGGCTTGGTTAGAGCGCGGCCGTCCGGCAATCTGAACAAGTATTCATCTTTATGAATGTTCAGCTGGACAGTTACTCGCCATGCAAATTCATGTATTTGCGGAATAGCTAAGCAACGGGCAAATAAAAACCGTTTATTTAGCCGGAACTTCGTAAGCCTTCGGCAGTATCCTTTGCACGCTATCCCGGTGGACCAGCCTTGGCATCACTGGGAACTCATTTGCAAAGGTGTCCACCGCCATGAAACCCTCCTACTCCCTCGCGCTCGCCGGCTTCGCCGCCGCGCTTGCCTCATCGACAGCCGCCTTCGCCCAAGTCCCCCTCGTCGGCGGCCAATGCCGTCCCGCGATCGCCAACGCGTCGCAGTACCAGAACTGCCGCGTCCGGATCGTGGCCGGCAGCGAGGTTTGCCGTTGCGAGATCCTTCCGCAGGCCATTCGCCGCGGTGCCGTTGTCGGCGATAATCAGGAGAGCGACCGCAACGAGTTCGCGCGATTTGACCGCGTCGGCTCGAACCAGGCGGCTGGTACCCTAAGCGCAACGGGTGCGATGCAATCCGGCGCCACGATGGGCGCCAGCAACAACACCATGCGATCGGGAACGAACGCCACGGCACCGGTGACGCAAACAACCGCCGCTCAGGCCGCTGCCGGAGCCGGGATGAATGCAGGGACCCAGACGAACACGACGGTTCGCCCGGGCACCGTCGTCTCGACCGATGTGACAGCCGGCACAGGCATGGGCAATCCCGGTAATGGGATGACCGTCGGCCGCGCGGGTGAGACCCCGAATGGCCGAGACTTCGGCGCAGGCACCCGCGGTCGGGGCGATGTGGTCCGAGGCGACACCAACACGGATACGACCGATACCGCCAAAGCCGAACGCAAGGCGGAGCGTCAGGCCGAAAAGGTCGAGCGCAAGGCCGAGAAGGCCGAGACGAAGGAGCAGGCCCGCGCGGAGCGTGCGGCTGCCAAGGCCGAGCGTCAGGAAATGACCGAGGTCGAGGAGACGACGCGTGAGCGGAACCGCACTCCCCGGTCCGGGGCCACGGCTGGCACCGGCACGGGTAATCCGGGCAACGGCATGATGGTTGGCCGCGCCGGCGAGAACCCGAACGGGAAGGGCTTCGGCGAAGGGACCCGCGGTCGCAGCGACGTGAGCCGCACCACGACCGGCGGCACTTCAGGTTCACCGAGCCAGGCGGAACTGCGCATGATCGTGCAGGAATTGCGTCGCGGCACCACGATCGACGCGATCTTGGACCGGTTCGACATCAGCCGTCAGGAGCTGCGCCAGATCGCCCAAGACAACGGGATCAGGAACTTCGGCCAGGCCCGGTCGGAGGTGAACCAGATCGCCCGCGATCTGCGCAACGGCATGTCGGTTTCGACGATCCTCGGCCGCTACGGCCTGACCTTGGAGCAGCTGAAGGAATTCGCCGAGAGGAACGATCTCGAGGACGTGCTGGAGCGCATTTCGACGGCGACCGGTTCGACCGCCAAAAGCGCAACCAAGGAAGCCGATAAGGTTGCACGCGGTTCGAAGAAGTCCATGGATGACGACGCCATGAACGACACCATGCCGGGCATGGGCCGGAGCAATCGCTCGGGCGCCACGGCCGGTACGAGCACGGGCAACCCCGGCAACGGCATGAACGTCGGGCGGGCTGGCGAAAACCCGAACGGCAAGGGCTTCGGTGACGGGACCCGCGGTCGCAGCGATGTGGACACCACGGGGAGCACCACGGGCTCGACCTCGGACACCTCCAGCGGCGGTTCGCAGGGTGGCGGTCAGGGTGGCAGCCAGGGTGGTGGCCAAGGCGCCGGTCAGGGCAGCGGCGGCAACCAAGGCAATGGCGGCGGCCAAGGTAACGGCGGCCAGGGCAGTGGTGGTCAAGGCAATGGTGGCGGCCAAGGCGGTGGCCAGGGTAACGGCGGTGGCGACGGCGGCAGGGGCAAATAGTCCCGCGTGAGCCTGGAGCTCTCTCGATACTTAGGAGCCCCGTCCGGGAAACGGACGGAGCTCACTTTCATGAGATACAGGCTGCTCGTGGCGCCGTGTGGGTTGGGTTCGCAAACCCGGTCGGTTGAAGGGCCGGACGAGACGGGCTAGAGCCGTCCTGCGGGCTTTCGCTCCGCCTTACTCCTGGACGGCGCCTCCCCATGACCACACGCTTTCACCGCGGCGACCTGCCGGCGGATTACGATCCCAGCACCAGTATTGCGGTCGATACGGAGACGCTCGGCCTCAACCCGCACCGTGACCGCCTGTGCGTCGTGCAGATCTCCCGCGGTGACGGCACCGCCGACGTGGTCCAGATCGTGAAGGACGGGCCCGCCCCCGAAAACCTGATCCGCGTGCTCGGCGACGAGAGCGTGCTCAAGATCTTCCATTTCGCCCGCTTCGATCTGGCCGTGCTGTTCCACTATCTCGGCGTCATGCCGCGTCCGGTCTATTGCACCAAAGTGGCCTCGCGCCTCTCGCGCACCTACACGGATCGGCACGGGCTCAAGGATCTCGTGCGGGAGCTGCTCGCCATCGATCTCTCGAAGCAGCAGCAATCCTCGGATTGGGGCGCCGAGACCCTCTCGACTGCTCAGCTCGATTACGCTGCCTCCGATGTGCTCCACCTTCACGCCCTGAGGGAGCGCCTCGACCGGATGCTGGAACGGGAGAACCGCAGCGGCATCGCGCAGAATTGCTTTGCTTTTCTCCCGACGCGCGCCCAGCTCGATCTCCTGGGATGGCCCGAGACCGACATCTTCGCCCATTCGTGACGCTTATCGCCCGGCGCGGAGGCTGACCTCCTCCTGCCAGCCCCGGATGCCCACGGCGCCCGATAACGGAGACGAGAAGCAGCCCACCCTTGCGGCTCCTCCGGGGAGGGGAGCCGTCATAACTTCGCCATGGGATTAGCGCCTGTGCCACTCAGGTGGCAGCGGGTTTCCGGTAGACCGGTCAGCGATCTTAGCAGTTCGGAAACCACGAGGCGGGAGAATCCCATCCAAATGGATCAGCGGGAACATGGGCCAGCACCGAGCCGCGCCTCGCGGCCGCGCGCGCGCGCCTATGTCCAGGCTCGGCGGCACACCCGCGTGGTGCGCCTTCTGAAATGGGCTATTCCAACGGGCGCGATCCTTGGGATTGCGGGTGTGGTGTCTTGGGCGTTGATCGACCCCTTCAATCGGCTCGCCGGGATCAGTCTCGGGCCCGTGACGGTATCGGGGAGCCAGGTCACCATGGAAAACCCGAAGCTCTCGGGCTATCGCAGCCGCAGCGGGACCTACGAGGTCACGGCCGCGACGGCCACGCAGGATCTGCGCAACCCCGCCCGCGTGGAGCTCAACGAACTCAAGGCCCGGGTCGGCACGGATCAGAGCGGCGGCACGGCGCGTCTCGAGGCTGCTACTGGGGTGCTCGACACCCAAAAAGAGCGCCTTGATCTGCGCAGGAACGTGCGGGTCTCCTCCAACGATGGGCAAGAGGCGCGCTTAGCATCGGCCTCGATCGACCTTAAGACCGGCGCGGTCGTCTCCGACGAGCCCGTGACCGTTACCCTTCAAACCGCCACCATCGAGGCCAAGGGCGTCGAGGTGCTCGACGGCGGGCGCGTGATCCACTTTAAGGGGCGGGTGAGCGCGACCTTGACCGATCCCGGTCCAGGCCTCGGTGCCGAGACCTTTGCTCCTGCTGCCCGTGGGCAAACAAGCCAGGCCGAAGCCGTGAGTACGCGTCGATGATAGGTTTGCGGTTGGCTCTCTTGAGCGTTGCGGCATTGGCGCTGGTCCACCCGGCTGCTGGCCAGACCGCTGCGCCCCGACCAGCGGCCCAAGGGCAGCCTGTCGCCGGTGCGAAGGACCGTCCTTCCGCCTTCGGCACGATGGGATCCAATCGGGAGCCCATCAAAATCGACGCCGATCGCCTCGACGTATTCGACCGCGAGGGGCGGGCTGTATTCGCCGGCAACGTCGTGGCAGTTCAGGGTGACACGACCATGCGCTGCAACACCCTGACCATTCTCTACGAGGGCCGCGGCAATCAAGGCGGTGCCCGCCCTGCGGCTCTGCCTGGCCAGAGCTCCGGCGATAGCGCCATCCGCAAGATCGACTGCACCGGGCCCGTCACCATCGTGTCGAAAACACAGGTCGCCACTGGCGACAATGCCACCTTCGACCGTATTGCGAACCGTGTGCTCCTGACCGGCAATGCAACCCTCACCGACGGACCGAACGTCACCCAGGGTGGCCGCGTGATTTACGATCTCAACACCGGGGTAGCGAATATCGAGAACCCGGCGGCCGGAGGGCGCGTCCGCGCGCTTTTCGTGCCTGGATCGACACCGGGCGCGACGCCTGCTCCGACGCCTGCACCCGCTCCTGCACCGACGCCGGCCCGCCCTGCGGCCCCCCGATAGGCGCGTCCGTGACAGCTGTCTTCCCTCCATCCTCGCCCCTGCAGCAGCAAGGTACGGACACCTGGGACGCGCCCTTGCAGGCGCCGAGTGCTCCGCGCCGAAGCAGTGGCTGGCGCCTTTTCGGCCGGCGCGGACCGCGCGAAGACGACCCGGCGCCTGTCTTCGGCGGCCCCGGCGTTCTCGCCGTGCGTGGACTGCGCAAGAGCTATGGCGGGCGCACGGTCGTGCATGAGGCGGGGCTCGAGGTTCGTGCGGGCGAAGCCGTGGGGCTGCTCGGCCCCAACGGTGCCGGCAAGACCACGATCTTCTACATGATCACCGGGCTCGTTTCGGCAGACCAGGGCATGATCAACCTCGATGGGCACGACATCACCGGCCTGCCGATGTACCGCCGAGCGCGCCTCGGGATCGGCTACCTGCCCCAGGAGGCCTCGATCTTCCGGGGCTTGAGCGTCGAGGACAACATCCGCGCCGTCCTGGAGGTCGTAGAGCCGAACCGCAAGGAGCGGGACCGCAAGCTCGATGCGCTGCTCGACGAATTCAACATCGCGCGCCTGCGCAAATCGCCCTCGATCGCACTGTCGGGCGGCGAGCGGCGGCGCTGCGAGATTGCACGGGCGCTTGCGAGCGAACCCACCTTCATGCTGCTCGACGAGCCTTTCGCGGGCATCGACCCCATCGCGGTGGGCGACATCCAAAACCTCGTGCGGCATCTGACCCGCCGCGGCATCGGGGTGCTGATCACGGACCACAACGTCCGCGAGACGCTCGGCCTCACCGACCGTGCCTATGTGATCCATTCCGGCCGCGTGCTCACGGAAGGGACGCCGGAGCAGATCGTCGCCAACGAGGATGTGCGCCGCGTCTATCTCGGCGAGGATTTCCGCCTCTAGACCGACGCGGCCCCCGCGCCGTCTTCCCCTTTAGTCGGGAACGCGTTGATGCGTTTTGACGGCGGTAAACCGCCGCGTTAGAACCCAGGCCAAGGCATGCAATAAACATGCCGCGCGTGAGCGCGTCGGTGCGGGTGCAGGACAATGGGGTTGTTGCAGAGGCTGGAGATGCGCCAGGGGCAATCCCTGGTGATGACGCCGCAGCTCCTGCAGGCGATCAAGCTCCTGCAGCTCTCCCATCTCGACTTGGCGGCCTTCGTCGAGGCCGAACTCGACCGCAACCCTCTGCTGGAGCGCGCCGAACTCGAGGCGCCGGAGGGGCGGGACGTTGGGCCGCCCGAGACGGCAACTCCTGCCGTGGAGACCTGGCCGGAGCCCGGCTCCACGCCCGATGCCGCGGATCTTGAGCAAACCTTCGGCACCCCGGTGAGCGAAGTATTCCAGGACGAGATGCCGGAGCCGGCCCGGCACGCGGACTTGGGCGCGCTTCCCTTGAGCCCCTCGCCCTGGTCGGTGGGCGGGGCTCGCGACGAGGACGACACCTTCGATGCCGCAGCGGCTCTGTCTGCGGAAACAGGGCTCCACGATCACCTCCTCGCGCAACTCGACCTCGCCACGCGCGATCCCGGCGAGCGGCTTATCGGGCGCCACCTCGTCGATGGGATCGACGAGGCCGGGTATCTCCGCGAATCCCTCGATGCGATCGCGGCTCGGCTCGGCGCCTCGCTTGCGGCCGTGGAGCGGGTGCTCGCTATCGTCCACCGCTGCGAGCCGACGGGCGTCGGTGCCCGCGACCTCGCCGAGTGCCTCGAATTGCAGCTGCGCGAGCAAAACCGCTTCGATCCCGCGATGGCAGCCCTTCTTCATCGGCTCGATCTTGTGGCCAAGTGCGATCTGCCGGCGCTGCGCCGCCTGTGCGGCGTGGACGACGAGGACCTGCGCGAGATGATTGCCGAAATCCGGCGCCTTGAGCCGAAGCCCGGCCGCGGCTTCGGCTCGGCGCCGGTTCAGGTGCTCGTGCCGGATGTGGTCGTGCGTTCAGGCCCCGATCAAAGCTGGCACGTGGAGCTGAACCCCGAGACGCTTCCCCGCGTGCTCGTGAACCAGACCTATTACGCGCGGGTCTCGAAGTGTGCCCGCGGCGAGGGCGAGAAGGCTTTTCTCGCCGAGAACTGGCAGAGCGCCCAATGGCTCGCCCGCTCCCTCGACCAGCGCGCCAAGACGGTTCTGAAAGTCGCAACCGAGATCGTGCGTCAGCAGGACGGCTTCTTCCGCCGCGGCGTCGCGCATCTGAAGCCCTTGAATCTCAAGACTGTGGCGGACGCCATCGGCATGCACGAATCGACCGTGTCGCGGGTTACTTCCAACAAGGCGATCGGCACGAGCCGCGGCACCTTCGAGATGAAGTACTTCTTCACCGCCGCCATCGCGGGTGCCTCGGGAGCCGAGGCGCATTCCTCCGAGGCCGTGCGCCACCGCATCAAGCAGCTCATCGACGGCGAGGGCACGAACGACGTGCTCTCGGACGACGCGCTCGTCCACAAGCTCAAGGCCGAAGGGGTCGACATCGCCCGGCGCACCGTGGCGAAGTACCGGGAATCCCTGCGCATTCCCTCATCCGTCGAGCGCCGTCGCCTCTGCCGCGCGGAGCTGCGCGCCTAAAGAGCCCGTCAGTGCGAAGTGGGGCCTTGAACCTCCGCGCGAATGAGCGTCAACTCAAGCCCATTCGCTGCTCCTCGCAACCGAATGCGCGTCGCCGGGAGCGGACCCGTGCTGCAGCCTCGTCTCTAGGGGAGGAACCACCATGGCGTTGCGGGTGTCCGGCAAGAACCTCGATATCGGCGAGGCTCTTCGCTCTCAGGTGCAGGCCCGGGTAGCGGGCGCGCTCACGAAATATGTCGACGGTCCCTATTCAGGCCACGTGACCGTAACCCGCGACGGCGGCGGGTTCCGCACCGATTGCGTGCTTCATCTCACCTCCGGGATCACCCTGGAGGCCTCCGGCGCGGCGGGCGACGCCTATGCGAGCTTCGACCAGACGGCCCAGCGCATCGAGAAGCGGCTCCAACGCTATCGGCGACGCCTCAAGGACAGGCTCGGTCCCGGGAGCGTGCGGCAAGCGGAGGCCGTGGACGGCGCCTATGCGATCATCGAGGAGCCCACCGACGAGGCTCTGGAGGACGGTGAGTACCATCCCGTTGTGATTGCCGAGGACACCCGGGCGCTCCACCGCCTCTCCGTGAGCGAGGCGGTGATCGAACTCGACCTCTCAGGGGCTCCGGTGGTGGTCTTCCTTCACGCTAGCACTGGCCGCGTGAACGTCGTATATCGCCGCCGCGACGGGGCGATTGGATGGGTCGACCCGACAGCCGGCCAAGCTTGAGGGCACGCCACAGATCCTGGCCCAAGGCTTGCAAGACCAAACGGGGAGCCGCTGGCTCCGCCCATAACAATGGCTTTCTTCCCCCATGGCTTTGCTTGAATTCCTGAGTCCCGAGGCTGTTGCACCGTCGTTGAAGGTGAACAGCAAGAAGCAACTGCTGCACGACCTCAGCGCGCATGCGGGGCGCCTCACGGGCCTAGACGAGCGCGCCGTCTTCGAATCGCTCCTGCAGCGCGAGCGCCTCGGCTCCACGGGGATTGGCGAGGGCATCGCGATCCCGCATGGCAAGCCGGCGAGGCTCGGCCGGCTCTTCGGCTTGATGGCGCGCCTCGAGAAGCCCGTGGACTTCGAGTCGCTGGATGGCCAACCTGTCGATCTCGTCTTTCTGCTCCTGGCTCCGGAGGGCGCGGGAGCCGATCACCTGAAGGCCCTCTCCCGTATCGCCCGCGTGCTGCGCGGTCCCGGCGTTGTCGAGCGCCTGCGCGCCACCCGCGACGCGAACGCCCTTTATGCGGTGCTGACGCAGGAGCCGGCTCCTCGGGCGGCCTGACGGCACCCGCCGAAGGGGGGAGACCACGGGCAGGGCGATCCCGCTTTCGCGGCTCCGGAAGACAGGCTAAAGCCTTGCGGCAACACGCGTCCTCGGCCGGTCGAACCCCTCCCTCGGCCGGCTCCCGCCTCCTGCGCCCATTCGGAGCCGATCATGTCCGCCGCCGTGGCCCTCACTCCCGACAGCCAGCCCCTCCAGCACAACCTGTTTCCGCTCGGCCCCGACCAGACCGTCTACCGTAAGCTCACGGCCGAGGGCGTGCGCGTGGAGCGGCTCGGCTCCCGCGAGATCGTGGTCGTGGAGCCGGAGGCGATCCGGCGCCTCGCCGAGCAGGCCTTCATGGACATCAATCACCTGCTGCGCCCCGGCCACCTGAAGCAGCTGCGCGCCATTCTGGAGGATCCGGAAGCGACGCCGAATGATCGGTTCGTGGCCTACGACCTGCTGAAGAACGCCAACATCGCCGCGGGCGGCATCCTGCCCATGTGCCAGGACACCGGCACCGCGATCGTGATGGGCAAAAAGGGCCGTCTGATTTGGACCGAGGGCTCGGACGAGAGCGCGATCGCGGAAGGGATTCGCGACGCCTACCTCAAGCGCAACCTGCGCTACTCGCAGCTCGCGCCGGTCTCCATGTTCGAGGAGCGCAACACCAAGTCCAACCTGCCGGCGCAGATCGAGCTCTACGCGGAAGGTGAGGACGCGTACAAGTTCCTCTTCATCGCCAAGGGTGGCGGCTCCGCCAACAAGACCTTCCTCTACCAGGGCACGCCCTCCCTTCTCACCAAGGACCGCCTCATGGCGTTCCTGAAGGAGAAGATCCTGACGCTCGGCACCGCAGCCTGCCCGCCCTACCACCTCGCGATCGTGATCGGCGGCACCTCGGCCGAGCAGACCCTGAAGACCGTGAAGCTCGCCTCGACCCGCTACCTCGACGCCCTGCCCACCCAAGGGTCCGAAGCCGGCCACGCCTTCCGCGACCTCGAGATGGAGGCGGAAGTCCATAGGCTCACGCAGCAGCTCGGCGTCGGCGCGCAGTTCGGCGGCAAGTACTTCTGTCACGACGTGCGCGTGATCCGGCTCCCCCGCCACGGTGCCTCGCTGCCCATCGGCCTGGGTGTGTCCTGCTCGGCCGACAGGCAGGCCTTGGCTAAGATCACCCGCGACGGGGTCTACCTCGAACAGCTCGAAACCAACCCGGCGCAATACCTGCCCGAGGTCGACGAGGGCGCGCTCGGCGGCGACGTGGTGGCGATCGATCTCAACCGCCCCATGCCTGAGATCCTGGAAACGCTGAACCGGCACCCGATCCGCACCCGCCTCTCGCTCACCGGTCCGGTGATCGTCGCCCGCGATCTTGCGCACGCCAAGATCCGCGAGCGGCTGGAGCGGGGCGAGGCGATGCCCGACTATTTCAAGAACCACCCCATCTATTATGCGGGCCCGGCCAAGACCCCGGAGGGCTATGCGTCCGGCTCGTTCGGCCCCACCACGGCCGGCCGGATGGACTCATACGTCGATCAGTTCCAGGCCGCCGGCGGCTCCATGGTGATGCTCGCCAAGGGCAACCGGTCGAGCGCCGTGCGGGAAGCCTGCCAGAAACATGGAGGTTTCTATCTCGGCTCCATCGGCGGCCCGGCCGCGCGCCTGGCGCAGGATTGCATCAAGAAGGTCGAGGTCGTGGAATATCCCGAGCTCGGCATGGAGGCGATCTGGCGCATCGAGGTCGAGAACTTCCCGGCCTTCATCGTCACCGACAACAAGGGCAACGACTTCTTCCGCGAGCTCAACCTCGGGTGACGCGCGCGCCTCCTCGTTCGTGGAGGTTGAGCCCTCAGTCCGGCTGCACCACGTTGAGGCCGATCCAGGTCAGGGTCGGCTTCGCCGCCCGCATGGAGCGGTTGTCGGACCGGAACGCCTTGTCGCCCATCACGGCGTTGCCGATCTTGTCGGGCAGGTTCGGTGCGGGTTCGAAGGTGGCTGACATCCGGCACTTCGGGTCGCCGCCGATGGAGGCGAGCGCTCCGCCGCGCCAGTCACGCACCGTGCCGCCGAAATCCCAGTTGAAGCCCAGCAATTCGAACGGCTTGCCGTTGGCAGTCTCCAAGGCGGCGAGCGTCGTTCCGTGTCCGATCCCGCCCGGCATGCGCCAGCGGCTCGTTTCTTCGCGCACCTGCACGGTGGAGAGGCCGGTTTTCTTCTTGGCGTCGAGCCAGAAGATCTCGACGCGCCGGGCTGGATCCTTCGGGTAGATCACGGTCCCTGGCTCGGTTTGGCCCTCACCGACGTGCAGGTTTTCGGCCGCCACGTTGCTGCGCCCGAACACGGCAGCGATCTTGGCTGGTGTCGTGTCGGCCGAAAACGGCCCGGTGCAGGTGAGGACGAGATTGTCGGGGCCCGGTGGGGCTTGCGCGAGAGCCGCGCCCAGGGGCAGGACGAGGCCAGTCAGAAGCGCCGCGCCGGCATGGATCGGCCTCATGGTTGACCTCCTCTTCGCCCGTCAGCGCGGCTCGATTTCCCAAACCATCTGCACGGATGCGCTCGCACGCACGCTTGCCGGCGGCACCACCGGCACGCCTGGTGCTGAGGGCGCAGCGGCTCGCATCGCCGCTTCCGCATCCCCGTAAGCATGCGCCCCCGCATCGCGGATTTCAACGAGCCTGCCGAGCCGCACCTCGGCGGCGCTGGTGTAAACCTCGGCCTGGCGCTGCGCATCGCGCACCGCGGCGCGGCGTGCCTCGTCCCGGCCCTCGTCCTGGCGGTCGAGGCCCCAGACGAGCGCCTGGAAGGTGAGGTCGCCCACGCTCAGCATCTCGCCCGCGAGCTTGCCGACGCCTTCGAGGTCGCGGCTCGTCACCCGCAGCTGATGGGTTGCGGTGAAGCGCGGCACGCGAACCTCGCGCCCCTCGCGGTCGACGCGGGGTGGCGTCTGCGACACCTGCAGATTCGTGGTCTGGATGTCTTCGCGCTTCACGCCCACCGCCTGCAAGCGGGCGAGCACCCGCTCGGTGGCGGACCGGTTGGCATCCACGGTTTGCTGCACCGTCTCGCCCTGCGTGACCACACTCGCATGGAGCCGCGCGAAATCGGGTTTGAGCTGCACCTCGCCGGTGCCGGTCACGATGACGGAGGGCCGGCGGGCCAGGGGTTCCTGAGCTTGGGCCACGGAAGCGGCGATGCAGGAGGCTGCAACGAGGGAGAGAGCAAAACGCGTCATGCCACGAGCTTAAGGCCGAGCTTGTGGCGGCGACATGGCGGCGGGATGCAAATCCCCGCCATCATCGCGGTCATCGGTTATCGACCGGTCTTCACCCGAGTCCAGGCTCGCGTGATCGTACGCTGCGAGCGCTCGTCGTAGGACGTGTTGGTGAAGAGGCGCTTCATCGTGGCCTCGTCAGGGTAGATGCCCGGGTTGTTCAGGATATCCGGAGAGATCGCCTGCTTCGCGGCGAGGTTGCCCGAAGCATAGGCCACGAAGTTCGAGTTCGCGGCCGCCACGTTCGGACGCATCATGTAGTTGATGAATTCATGCGCCTCGTTGACGTTCTTGGCGTCCGCCGGGATCGCGAGGTTGTCGAACCACATGAGCGCGCCCTCGCGCGGCACGAGATAGGCGACCTCGACCCCGTTCTTGGCTTCTTCGGCGCGCTTCTTGGCCTGGATGACGTCCCCGGAATAACCGACCGCGAGGCAGATATCGCCGTTGGCGAGCGCGTTGATGTACTCGGACGAGTGGTACTTCTGGATGTTGCCACGAACCTTGAACAGAGCCTCGCCGGCGCGGTTCAGATCCTCCGGTTTCTTCGAATCCGGGTTGAGGCCGAGATAGTTCAGGATTCCGGGGAAGAGGTCTTCCGGCGAGTCGAGCACATAGATCCCGCAGCCTTTGAGCTTCGCGGAGACCTCCGGCTTCATCAGCAGGTCCCAGGTGTTGAGCGGCACGTCGCCCAAGGCCTGCTTCACCTTCTGGATGTTTACGCCAAGCCCCGTGGTGCCCCACATATAGGGAACCGCGTACTGGTTGCCGGGATCGTACACCGCCAGGCGCTGCATGATGTCGGGCCACAGGTTCGAGGCATTCGACAGCTTCGCCTTGTCGAGCTTCTTGAACACGTTCGCTTTGATCAGGCGCTGCAGGAAGGGGCCCGACGGCACCACGATGTCGTAGCCCGACTTGCCGGCGAGCAGCTTCGTCTCGACGATCTCGTTGTTGTCGTAGGTATCGTAGACAACCTTGATGCCGGTCTCCTTGGTGAAGTCCTCCAGCACCTTGGGATCGATGTAGTCCGACCAGTTGTAGACGTTGACCACGCGCTCCTGGGCGAGCGCGCCCGTCACGAGCGCGAGAACGGCAATAAGCGAGGCGAACAGACGGGTCATCGTGGGTGGGGCCCTCCCTCAGGCGTGTTTGGGGCACAGGCTAAGCTCTTCCGTCCGTTGAGACAATGCGGAAGGGCTTAGCCTTGAGGCGCCGATCCGGCTCCGCGCATCAAATGCCCGGGAGGGCCGCTGTCACGCGGCCCGCTTCACCACGCCTGCGAGCCGCTCCAAGGCGGCGTCGAGGGTGGCGTCGCGCTTCGCGAAGCAGAAGCGCACCACGGTCTTGACCGCGCCTTCAGCGTAAAAGGCGGAAACCGGGATTGCGGCCACGCCGTGATCCATCACGAGGCGACGGCAGAAGGCCACATCGTCGGTTTCGCCCAGGGGCGCAATGTCGATGTTGAGGAAGTATGTGCCTTGGCTCGGGATCACCTGGAAGCCGAGGGTATCGAGGCCTGCCGTGAAGCGGTCGCGGCTTCGCGCCAGGTCCCGGCGCAGGCCCTCGAAGTAGCTCTCGTCCTTGGCGAGGCCGTAGGCCACGGCGGCCTGCAGGTTCGGCGGCGTCGTGAAGGTGAGGAATTGATGCGCCTTGGCGAGGACCCGCATGATCGCGGGCGCCGCGCAGACGAAGCCGACCTTCCAGCCCGTGAGATTGAAGATCTTGCCCGCCGAGCCGACCTTCACGCAGCGCTCGCGCATGCCGGGAAGCCCCAGCACCGGCTGATGCCGGCGGCCGTCGAACACCACATGCTCCCAGACCTCGTCGCAGAGCGCGACGGCGTCGAAGCGCTCGCAAAACCGGGCGAGAAGCGCGAGGTCGTCGGCGGAGAAGATCGTCGCGGTCGGATTGAGGGGATTGTTGAACAGAACCACCTTGGTTTTCGGCGAAAAGGCCTGCGCCAGGGCCTCCTCGCTCAAGCGGAAATGCGGCGGCTGCAGTGTCACGAACCGCGGCACCCCTCCGGCGCGGCGGACAAGGGGCAGATAGGCGTCGTACATGGGCTCGAAGAGCACCACCTCATCGCCGGGCTCGATCAGTGCCATGAGCGCACCGGCGAGGGCCTCCGTGGCGCCCGAGGTCACCATCACCTCGGCGTCCGGGTCCAGGTCGAGCCCCTGCCAATGCTTGTAGTGAGCGGCAATCGCCGTTCGCAGCTCGGGCAGGCCCATCATGGGCGGATACTGGTTCCAGCCCTCGACCACGGCTTCGGCCGCCTTGCGGCGCACATCCTCAGGCCCGGGATCGTCGGGAAAACCCTGGCCCAGATTGACGGCACCGGTCTCACGGGCGAGGCGAGACATGACCTCGAAGACGGTGGTGGGAAGGTTGGCGAAGATCGGGTTCATGCGTGGTCCGTTCGTGCGCCGCTCTCGTATCATTGGCACGCCGGGTCCTCAAATATCAGCTGGCAAAGCTGTCATGAACGTTCATGTGCGCTAGCGCACAGACCAGCGGCTCTCCTGATGCGTGCTCGCTGACGAAAATTGACAATCGTCACACGTCACCATAGCTGTAGCCCAGCTGGACCGGTGGCCTCTGCTTGAGCCAGAAGCGCCCCCCTCGCGGGCTCGCGGAGGCTGCCGGTCCAGTACCCATCCTCTTCGAAGGCGCCGCTCCATGTTGTCCCGCCTCCTCCCTCTCGCGCTTGTGGCCTTCACCCTGGCTGCCTGCCAGGAGCAGAAGGCTGCCGAGCCGCCCAAGCCCGAGCGCCCCGTTCTGGCGCAGACCGTCCGGTTCGAGAGCCGCTCGCCGGAGCGGACCTTCGTGGCCACCATTCGCCCCCGCACCGAAAGCGATCTCGGCTTTCGCGTCGCCGGCAAGGTCTCGCGGCGGCTGGTGAATGTCGGCGATATGATCAAGGCTGGTCAGCCGCTCGCGACTCTCGACGAAACCGATCTGCGTCTCCAGCGCGAGCAGGCGGATGCGGAGATGCGCTCCGCCACCGCGGCTCTCGCCCAAGCCGATGCGGAGTTGAAGCGCATCACCACGCTTCGAGGCGAGGGCTGGTCGACCGCTTCCGCCTTCGATCGCCAGAAGGCCGCCGCCGAGGAGGCCCGCGGCCGGGTCGCTCGTGCCGAACGGGCGCTGTCGCTCGCCGCCAACGCCCTGTCTTACGCTACCCTCGCGGCCGACGCGGACGGCGTCGTGACCGCCGCGCAGGTCGAGCCCGGGCAGGTGGTCACGGCCGGCCAGGTCGCGATCCGCCTCGCGCGGCTCAACGAGAAGGAGGCGGTCATCGCCGTCCCGGAGGCTCAGATGCAGGGCATCCAGGGCGGCAAGGCGCATCTGACGCTCTGGTCGAACCCGGACAAGCGCTACGAGGCGCGGCTGCGTGAGCTCTCCCCCTCCGCCGACCCGACGACTCGCACCTATCTCGCGCGCTTCGCCGTGGCCAAGGCGGGCCCAGAGGTGCAGCTCGGCATGACGGCGACGCTGACCGTCAGCGACGCGGATGCCGGCAGGGTGGCGCGCCTGCCGCTCTCGGCTCTCTTCAATCAGGGTTCAGGCCCTGCGGTCTGGGTCATCGACGTGGACGGCCGCCCGGCGCTTCGCCCCGTCACCGTTGCGGCCTACGAGTCGAAGGATGTGCTGATCGCCTCCGGTCTCAGCGATGGCGACCGGGTGGTGACGCTCGGCGTCCAGAAGCTCGATGCGGGCCAGCGGGTGCGCGTCGTCGAAGCCCTGCAATTCTAGTCCCGAGAGGCCTCCCATGAAGCGCTTCAACCTCTCGGCCTGGGCGGTCGCCCATCCCGCCCTCGTGCTGTTCCTTATCCTGGCGCTGGCGGTCGGGGGAGCCCTGTCATTCCTGCGCCTCGGCCGGGGCGAGGACCCCAGCTTCACGATCAAGAACGTGATCGTCACCGCCGTTTGGCCCGGCGCGACCGCGCAGGAGATGCAGGATCAGGTGGCGGACCGCATCGAGAAGCGGCTGCAGGAACTGCCCTACTTCGACAAGGTGATCACCTACACGAAGCCCGGCTTCACGGCCATGAATGTGGGCTTCCGCGACAACACCCCCGCGCGCGAGGTGCCGCAGCTCTTCTATCAGCTGCGCAAGAAGCTCACCGATCTCCGCTCCGATCTGCCGCGCGATCTTATCGGCCCGAACGTCAACGACGAGTTCGGTGACGTGGATTCCGTCCTCTACATGATGACGGGCGACGGCGCCGACTACGCCCAGCTGAAAACCGTGGCCGAGGCCCTGCGCCAGCGGCTCCTGAAGGTGCCTGGCGTCACCAAGGTGAACCTCTACGGCATCCAGGATCCGAAGATCTACGTGGAGTTCAGCCACGCGAAGCTCGCGACGCTGGGCATCGCACCGCAGGCGATCTTCGACTCCTTGCGGAAGCAGAATGCGGTCGCGCCGGCGGGCGTCGTCGAGACCGGCGCGCAGCGCATTCCGCTGCGCATCACCGGCGCCTTCGACGGCGAGCGTGCGGTGGCCGAAACGCCGGTAGAAGCGAACGGGCGCGTGTTTCGCCTCGGCGACATCGCCACTGTCACCCGCGGCTTCGAGGACCCGTCCGATTTCATGATCCGCCAACGCGGCCAAGGAGCGCTCGGCATCGGCATCGTGATGGCGAAGGGCTCCAACATCCTTGCCTTCGGGCAGCAGGTGAAGGCGGCCACCGACACCTTCATGGCGGGTGTGCCGCAGGGTATCGCCATCGAGCAGGTTGCGGATCAGCCCAAAGTGGTGGACGAGGCGATCTGGGAGTTCGAGCGCTCCTTCGTGGAGGCGCTCGCGATCGTGCTCGTGGTCTCGTTCCTGAGCCTCGGGCTGCGTACCGGCATCGTAGTCGCACTCTCGGTACCCCTCGTGCTTGCCATCACCTTCATGGTGATGAATGCGCTCGGCATCGACCTGCACCGCATTACGCTCGGCGCCCTCATCATCGCGCTCGGTCTTCTCGTGGACGATGCCATCATCGCCGCTGAGATGATGGTCGTGAAGATGGAGCAGGGCTTCGACCGCATGACCGCCGCAGCCTATGCGTGGAGCTCGACCGCCTTCCCGATGCTCACGGGCACCCTCGTGACGGCTGTCGGCTTCCTGCCCGTGGGCCTCGCGAATTCGGCGGTGGGCGAATATGCAGGCGGCATCTTCTGGGTTGTCGGCATCGCACTCATTGCGTCCTGGTTCGTGGCCGTGATCTTCACACCGTATCTCGGCGTGAAGCTGCTGCCCAAGAACCTCGCCGCGCATGGGCACGCGGACCCGCATGCGATCTACGAGACCCGGCTCTACCGCGTGCTGCGCGGCATCATTGATCTGTGCGTTCGCTGGCGGAAGACCACCGTGCTCGCGACGGTCGGCATCTTCGTCGCTGCCGTCATGGGGTTCGGCAGCGTCCAGCAGCAGTTCTTCCCCCTTTCCGAGCGGCCGGAGCTGTTCTTCCAGATGCGCCTGCCGGAGGGCACGGCCATCGGCACGACGCTGCAAACCGCCAAGAAGGCGGAGGCGCTCCTCGGCAACGATCCGGACGTTGCCACGGCAACCACCTATATCGGCCAGGGCTCCCCCCGCTTCTGGCTCGGCCTCAACCCGCAGCTCCCGAACGAGTCTTTCGCCGAGATCGTGATCGTCTCGAGGGATGTTGAGGCGCGCGAGCGCATCAAGGCTCGCCTCGACAAGGCGCTCGCGGAAGGAGCGCTCGCGGAAGCACGCGTGCGCGTCGATCGCTTCTCGTTCGGGCCGCCCGTAGGCTTCCCCGTGCAATTCCGCGTCGTGGGCTCCGATCCCGCGAAGGTCCGCGACGTCGCCTTTCAGGTGCGCGACACCATGCGGGCGAACCCGAACGTGGTGGACCCGCATCTCGAATGGAACGAGATGACGCCTTCCGTGCGCGTCGTCGTGGACCAGGAGCGGGCGCGCGCGCTCGGGCTCGATCCGCAAGGCGTGTCGCAGACCCTGCAGACGCTGATCTCCGGCCTCACCGTCACTGCCGTTCGCTCCGGCACCGAACGTGTGGACGTGGTGGCCCGCGCAGCGCCGGCCGAGCGCCTCGATCTCGGCGGCATCGGCGATCTCACGGTGGTGTCGCGCAACGGCGTGCCGGTGCCGCTCTCGCAGGTCGGCCGCATCGAGTACACTCACGAGGAGCCGATCCTCTGGCGGCGCAACCGCGACATGTCGATTACCGTGCGCTCCGACGTGGTCGACGGCGTGCAGCCGCCCGACGTCACGAACCAGATCTGGCCGCAGCTGCAATCGATCCGCGACCGGCTCGAGCCCGGCTACCGCCTGGAGATCGGCGGAGCGGTGGAGGAATCCTCCAAGGGCAACGCCTCCATCTTCACCCTCTTCCCGGTGATGATGGGGCTGATGCTGCTCATCCTCATGGTGCAGCTGCAGAGCTTCTCGCGCCTGATCTTGGTGTTCCTCACGGCGCCCTTGGGCCTCATCGGCGCATCGCTCGCGCTCAACCTGTCCGGAAAGCCTTTCGGCTTCGTGGCATTGTTGGGTCTCATCGCGCTCGCCGGCATGATCATGCGCAACGCCGTGATCCTCGTCGATCAAATCGAAACCGATGTGGAGCACGGCCTCACCCGCCGCGAGGCGATCGTGGAGGCGACGGTGCGGCGCGCGCGACCGGTCGTCCTCACGGCGCTCGCGGCCATCCTCGCGATGGTGCCGCTCTCCTCCTCGGCCTTCTGGGGGCCGATGGCCTATACGATCATGGGCGGTCTCTTCGTCGCGACCTTCCTGACGCTGCTCTTCCTGCCCGCGCTCTATGCGCTCTGGTTCCGCCGCTCGCTTGAAGAGCGCGGCGGCGCTCCCGCGCCAGCGGAGGCGCCACCCGAAGGCGTACCGGAGCTCGCCCGCTTCGAGGACCGTCGCGCACTGCCCATGGCTGCGGAGTGATCGCGTCTCCCGGCCCAGGAGCGTGACACCGGCAGACCGGGTTGCTGTTCCCGCCCAGGGAGCGTGACACCGGCGAGCCGGGTTGCTATCGCGACGGGGCCGATGATGCCCCCAACCGCCACCTCCCTTCCCGCCCGTTGGTCGAGGCATGCGCTCGCCCCCGGACTGGCACTGCTGGTGGTTCTTCTGGCGCTGCTCTCCCTCGCCCTCGGCCCGGCGCCTATCTCGGTTGCGACGGCCGCCAAGGCATTGGTGACCGATCAGGGTGCCGCGAGCGTGATCGTGCGCGAGCTGCGCCTGCCCCGCACCCTGCTCGCGATCCTCATCGGCTGGACCGCCGGGCTCACCGGCGCGGCGCTCCAGGGATTGCTCCGCAATCCGCTCGCCGACACCTCCGTATTCGGCGCGCCGCAGGCGGCGGCGCTCGGCGCCGTGCTCGTGCTCTATTTCGGGCTGGCCCACGCCCTCTCCTGGGCGCTGCCCGCGGCTGCGATCCTCGGCGCGCTGCTCTCCATCGCCCTCGTGGTGCTGGTGGCGGGGCGGCGAAGCACCGTCGTGGTGCTCGTGCTCGCCGGCCTTGCGGTCGGGAGCCTTGCGGGCGCGGCAACGTCGTTGGCCCTGAGCCTCTCGCCCAACCCCTATGCCGTCACCGAGATCGTGTTCTGGCTTCTTGGGTCGCTGGAGGATCGCTCGACGGTTCACCTCATGCTCCTCGCTCCTTTCGCGCTCGTTGCGAGCTTGCTGCTTCTCGCCTCGGCTCCGGGCCTCAGAGCCCTCGCGCTCGGCGAAGAAACCGCCGTGAGCCTCGGCGTGAACGTCGCGCGGCTGCGGGTCATGATCGTAGTCGCGGCCGCCATCGGCACAGGCGCTTCGGTGGCGGTGGCGGGCTCGATCGGCTTCGTCGGGCTCGTGGCGCCCCATCTGGTGCGCCCCCTCGTGGCCTTCGATCCCTCCCGTACGCTCGTCCCGGCAGGCCTTGCCGGCGCGGCGCTCCTGCTCGCGGCGGATTGCGGGGTGCGGCTCATCCCGTCCGCCGTCGAGGTAAAGATCGGCGTTCTCACCGCCATCCTCGGTGTGCCCTTCTTCCTTTGGATCATCGCGCGCCGCCGCGCCGAGCTCGCCGAGGCCCCGGCATGACGGGGCTCGAAGCCCGGGGGCTCACGGTCCGGCTCGCCTCCCGAACCGCGCTCGACCGGATCGACCTCGACCTGGAGCCCGGGCGCTTCACTGTGGTGATCGGCCCGAACGGCGCAGGCAAGACCACCCTGCTGCGCGCGCTCGCCGGTCTCGTGGCACCGTCCACGGGCGCCGTTACCACCGACGGGGTACCTCTCACGCGACTCTCAGGCGCCGAGCGCGCCCGCACCATCGCCTATCTGCCGCAAAATGGCACGGTCGCGTGGCCCCTGCCCGTGCGCGATGTGGTGGCGCTGGGCCGCTTGCCCCATGGCGAACAGCCGGATCGACTCCCGATCTCGGGATGGGAAGCAGTGGTGCACGCCATGCAGGCCGTCGGCCTGCGGGGCTTCGAGCACCGCCGGATTACCGAACTCTCGGGCGGCGAGCGCGCCCGCGTGCTCCTGGCTCGAGCCCTTGCCACGCAAGCCCCCGTGCTCCTGGTGGACGAGCCGGTGGCAGCCCTCGATCCGCGCCATCAGCTCGTCGTCCTCGACGTGTTGCGATCGCAGGCGCGTGCCGGCACGGGCGTGGTTGCAGTCATGCACGACCTGTCGCTCGCCGCGCGCTTCGCAGACCGGCTGGTGCTGATGTTGGACGGCAGGATCGCGGCCCATGGAGCGCCAGCGGAGGTGCTGACGCCCGCACATCTTCGCCAGTGCTTCGGGGTTCAAGCTCTTGTGCGGATTGAGGAAGATCACCCTCACGTGATTATTGAAAGGCCCATGATGATTGACGAATAACAGAACTCGTCATACATTTTACAGATGAGTTCAGCCGTTCTCCGCATCACCGAATCCGACACGCGCGGCCGTATCGTCGATACGGCGGAGCGGTTCTTCCGCGAGATCGGCTACCAGAAAACCACGGTGGCCGACATCGCCAAGGCGCTCAAAATGAGCCCGGCGAATGTCTACCGCTTCTTCGACTCCAAGAAGTCCATCAACGAGGCCGTGGCCGAGCGGCTCATCGCCGAGGTCGAAGCGCAGCTCGAGGCCATCGCGACGCGGCCCGGCTCCGCGGCCGAGCGCCTGCGCCAGTTCATCGAAACCTGTCACCATCTCTGCGTGGTCCGCTTCACGGGCAATCAGCGCATGCACGAGATGGTCGAGGTCGCCATGACCGAGAGCTGGCAGGTGATCCATGCCCACATCGAGCGCATGAACGCCCTGTTCGAGCGCATGGTGGAGGATGGCGTCCGCTCGGGCGAGTTCAGCGTGCCCGATCCTGCGGTGGCGGCGCGTTGCGCCCATATCGCGCTGGTACGCTATTTCCATCCGATGCTGATGGAGCAATGCGTGAACGAGCCGACGCCGACGCTGCCGGCCATGACGGATTTCGTTCTCGCCGGCCTCGGCTACCGCGCCAGAGTTTAAGCCGCCGCGTTCTGCGACGCGGCTTTCGCGAGCCGCACCAATCCCTCGCGCGCGCTGAGAGGCGGCTGCCAGCCTGCATCCATCAGCGCTTTCGGGCTGGCGACCAGCGAGCCCGACACGCGGTCGAAAGCCTCGCCCCGCCCAGCGGCTCTCGCCGCCGCGCCGAGCAGCGCCGCCGGCACCGGCAGGAGCCCCGGACCCCGTCCCAGCCCCTCGCGCAGGGCCGCGACCATGCCGCCGACCGTCATGGGCTCGGGATCCGCCACGATGAAGGGACGCCGCACGGGCCCTTCGAGCTTCAGCACCGTGTCGACGGCAGAAACCAGATTGTCGACGCCGAGGATGGAACGCTGCGCCTTCAAGCCGCCGAACGGCAGGGGAAAGCGGGACCGCGCGAGGTCAAGCAGGGCCGCCATGTTGCCCTTCACTCCCGGCCCGTACACGAGCACCGGCCGCAGCGCGACCCAGTCGATCCCGAGTTCCGCCAATCCCTGCTCGGCCGCGAGCTTCGAGCGGCCGTAAGGGTCGGTGGGATGCGGCTCCTGCTCTTCGGTGAGCACGCCTTCGGCCGTGGGACCGGACTGGGCGCGGATCGAGGAGAGGAACACGAAGCGCTTGATGCCGGCCCGCTCCGCTGCGCGGGCGAGGGCCACGGTCGCTTCGGTGTTGATCGCCCGGTAATCGTCCTTGGGCCGGCCCGACATGGCATGCGCCAGCCCTGCGGAATGGATGATGACGTCGACGCCGCGCAGGGCCGCTGCCATGTTCTGCGGCGCCGCGATGTCGCCGACGACCGCGCTCGACGCCCCCGGCGGCACGTCCGCGGGGCGGCGCAGCAGCACGCGCACGCGATAGCCGCGCGCCGGCAGTTCGCGCAGCAGATGGCGGCCGATGAAACCCGTGGCGCCGGTGAGCGCGATGGTCGGCGCACTCATCGGATGGCCTCGGCGGTAGGGAGCGAATGGGAGATCATGGGGAATGGGGTCGAGAGGAAACGTGCCCCACCATAACGCCGAAGGACGCCCTTTCGACTCCGTGGCCCACAAAAAGTGAGCATCAGGCGCCGTGGTATTGCCGGTACCACGCCACGAACCGTCGGACGCCTTCCTGGAGCGGGATCGAGGGGGCGAAGTCCACGTCGCGGCGCAGGTCGGTGAGATCGGCGCGGGTTTCGATCACGTCTCCCGGCGGCAGGGGCACCGCAATGCGCGTGGCCCTCCGCCCGAGCGCCTCCTCGATGTAGGCGATGAGCCCGTTCAACTCCTCGGGCCGGTCGTTGCCGATGTTGTAGACCCGGTGCGGCACCCCCGCCGTAGCGGGGTCGGGCGCTTCTGCATTCCAGCTCGGATCGGCGGCGGCGGGACGGTCGAGCACGCGCACGATGCCTTCCACGATGTCGTCCACATAGGTGAAGTCCCGCCACACCCTGCCCCCTTCCGCGACCTCGATCACGCGTCCTTGGGCGATAGCATGGGTGAAGGCGTAGACCGCCATGTCGGGCCGGCCCCAGGGGCCGTAGACCGTAAAGAAGCGCAGGCCCGTGGCGGGCAGGCCGAAGAGATGCGCGTAAGCATGCGCCATGCCCTCGTTCGCCCGCTTGGTCGCCGCGTAGAGGCTCACCGGGTGGTTCGTGGGATCGTGCTCCGAGAAGGGCAGCTTGCGGTTGGCCCCGTAGACCGAACTCGACGAGGCATAGACGAGGTGCTCCACCGCGCCGTGCCGGCAGGCTTCCAGGATTTGCAGGAAGGCCACGACATTCTGGGTTACGTAAGGGTTCGGCTCAGTGAGCGCCTTGCGCACGCCGGGCTGGGCGGCGAGGTGGATGACGCGCTTGGGCCTGTGGCGGGCGAACAGGGCGCGGGTCGCGGTTTCGTCGGCGAGGTCGACGCGCTCGCCGCGATAGGAGTTGATCCGGGTGAGCTCGGCCCAGCGCGCCTCTTTCAAGCCGATGTCGTAATAGGGGGTGAAGCTGTCGACCCCCACCACCGGCACACCGTCGGCCAGGAGGCGGCGCACCACGTGATAGCCGATGAACCCGGCCGCGCCGGTCACGAGAACAGGTGAGGTCAACAGGGGCTCGCGCATCGGACCTTGCTGTCCAAGCGCTTAGGCGGGCCCAGGCTCCGGCGCAACCGTTCTGCTGCGCCTGACCACCGACGCAGCCTCAGGCCGGCGTCGGCTCGGGGACAATCAGTTCGGACTTGGCCATGGGCGCAAAGGCGAAGGCTTGGCGCTCCCGCGCCACGAAGGCGGTGGGCATCACGGTCTGGATCTCGGCCTCGAGCGCGCGGAGCGTGGCGTCGTCGTGGCCGGGATAGAGGTGGAAGATGCCAAGCGCCTTGACGCCTGCCGCCCGGCACAGCGCGACACCCTTCTGCCAGGTGGAATGGCCCCAACCCTGGCAGCGGGTGTATTCCGCATCCGAGAACATGGCGTCGTAGAGGATGAGGTCCGCGCCGCGCACGAAGGCGGCGAGGTCCGGATTGGGCCAATTCTCGCTGTGCTCCATGTCGGTCATGTAGCAGAAGGCGCGGCCGCGATGGTCGAAGCGGTAGCCGGTGGCGCCGCCCGGATGATTGAGAGGGATCGTCCGGACGGTGCTGCCGTCCGGGAAGCGCAGGGTCTCGCCGGCCCTGAAGCCGTGATGCTCGAAGCGAGCCGGCAAGGTGTCCAACGTGATCGGGAACAGGGGCGGCGAATAGAGCCGGTTGAGGGCTTCGCCCGCGTCCCCGCCATCGAGATTGCCGCAATAGGTGCGGATCACCCGGGTGGGGTTGAGGACCAGGGGTTTGAGGAACGGCAAGCCGTTCACGTGATCCATGTGCAGGTGGCTGAACAGGATGTCGATCTCGGCCGGCGCATTCGGCCCGAGATTGGCGCCGAAGCCTGCCATGCCGGTGCCGGCATCGAGCACGAAGAGGCGATCGCCGCAGCGCACTTCCACGCAGGGCGTGTGGCCCCCAAATTCCATGAAGGCGGCGCCGGATGCATTCACAGAGCCGCGCACCCCCCACAGGCGCACCTGGAGGCCTTCATTGGAAACGGGGGAACGCCACGTCATCGGCGGATCTTGACCTCAAAGACGCCTTTTGCCTGTGCGCCAGCACACATCGAACACCTGCCGCCTGATGAGCCAAACCGCCGGGGAGGAAGGCCGGTTCCGCCCGCGCTCCCCGGAATTCGGTTCACAATCGGACCAGCACCGACCGCAAGCGACCATGCCGAGGCACGCCCGAGCCCGGCTGGAGCGGCCGTCATGCGCTCATCCGCTCGGCCGGACGCGGAACGCGCCGGTCCTCCACCTGCAAGCCGCCGCGGCGGAAGCTGAGGAGCACGTCGAAGGGCGGCGTCTCCATCCGCGGCGACAGGGCGGTGGTGGCGAGAACGAGGCTGCGGCCGACGAGGTGGCGGCGCAGGCGTTGCACGAGGGCCTCGGCCTCCGCGACCGGCAAGCCGCGCAGGGCGTTCTGCACCACCACCAGATCCGGCTGGCGCACGAGGCAGCGCACGAGATCCACCGCTGCGACCTCGCCGGTGGAGAGATCGTCGCCCCGCGGATCGACGGCGCGGTCGAGCCCAATGCGCGACACTTCCGTGTCGAGCCCCCGTTCCGTGAGCACGCGGCGGATCACCCCATGCACGGCCGCTTCCGCGCCCGCCTGGTCCTCCGCGACGCGCCCGAAGAGCAGGTTGTCCTGCACGCTCGCGGCCCGGCACAGGCGTGTGGGATCGTAGAACTCGATGGCGCCCTGGAGGCTTCCCGGCAGCATGCGGGCGAACGAGGCCCGGGCGGTGACGAGCCGGGCCTGCAGCGCTTCGTCCACGAGGCCGAGGCGGTGGCGGCTTTCGTTGTAGCGGAGCGCCAGGCCGATGAGCCGCTCCCGATCGCGACCCGATTCCGAGCGGCGCCGGCCGCCGCGCGGTTCCGCCCGGCGTTCGATCAGATCCTCGAAATAGCCCCGCTCCGTCGCGGTGAAAAACGAGAAGCGCTCGAACAGGGGGTGGCCCGCCGGGATGTCGGCGAAGATCTCCACCATGGAGGAGGCGATGGAGAGGCCCATGGCGGTGAGGGGCTTGGTGAGATCCTCGGCTTCCAGGACCGCGCGGACGAAGGGATGGGAGGCGAGGTGGCTCTCCCGGAAGGTGTCGCCGACGGGCTGACCGAAGAGCAGGTTTTCGCCGACCGTGGCATGGTTGTTGTAGCGGGCCGCATCGAAGGGCTCGACGAAACGGTCGAGGTCGTCGGCCCGGAGCGCCGCCTGCACGGCCCGGCGGGCCTCGACGATCGCGGCCGCGAGCCGGCTCTCGCGCCGTGGATCAAGGGTGCCGGCGAGACCCCGCGCATGGATCGCCCGGTCGAGGCCCGCCACCGCCACTGCGGAGGACAGGCGCGCGTCGAGGTCCGGATCCCGCTCGGGATAGCCGTAGAGCAGGTTGTCGCGCAGCGAACCCGGCACCAGCACGGTGTCGCCGCCGCAATAGGCGATGCGGTGGGCCCGGTCCGCGGCATCGGCGGCGGCCACGTCCACCCCGCCATAGGTGAGCCGCCCCGTGGAGGGCTCCACCTGGCCGGCGAGCACCGCGGCCAGGAGGTGCGCGCCGTCGTCGCCGTCGCTGACGAGCGCGGCATGGGCCGGAAGCGCAAGGGCGAAGTCGATGCCGGCGATGCGGCTGCCGCTCTCGGAGTCGTAGGCCGAGACCCCTTGCGCCAGGAGGGCGCCGGAATGGGGCAGCGACACGGGCCGCTCGCCCCGGTCGCGCGCCTGCAGGCCGCCGAGCACCCGGGCGATTTCCGCGAGCACGCCGGCCGCCTGATCGAGAGCCCGCTGCCAGCGGGTGATCTCGCGGACGCTCAAGCCTGCAAGCGCCGCCGCGGCCGCCCCGGCCGTGAGGGCGCCGGGGGTGATGGAGCCGGGTCCAAGCGCCGCGCCGACCCCGACAACGGCTAGGGGCGTCAGCAGCAGCACGGCGCCGGCGGCTCCTTGAACCGCCGAGAGCCCACGTTCGGCGTCCTCGACGGGCTGGTGGCGATAGGCCCAATCGGCCCGAAGCCGCGCCCCCTCGAAGGCGGCCGTGCCGTGGGCCCGGAGCGCCGGGCGACGACGCAGGAGATCGGCCAGCCCAAAGCGCACGCCCGCGGCTTCGGTTTGCAGCGCTTGGGCGAGGCGGCCACGCAGGCGCAGACGGCGAAGCCCGAGGAGCCCGCCCACGAGGAGGAGCCCCGCGGTGGCAAAGGCGAGGCGCGGATCGAGGCTCGCCAGATAGACCAGCGTGAGCGCGACGGTCCCGCCTGCAAGCCCGACCCCGATGACGGCGGAGCCGAGAAAACCGTTCTCCCGCGAGACCGTTTCGCCGGCGAACTCGGCCGCGAGGGCGGCGTCTTCGAGGGCGCTTGTGCGGGCCGCGAGCACCCGGTCGAGAATGCGGCCCCGCAGCCGCGCCGCCACCCGTGCGCCGATCCGGGCCGCGAGCACCTGAAGACCGCCAAGCCCGAGCCCGACCGCGAGGGGCGCCAGGGCGAGGGCCCACAGGGCCGTGTGACGGTCGCCGAGAGGGATGCCCTGGAACAGAACGAGGGAGCCGTCCCAATCCGCCGGCAACGGGAGCGCGAGGCGCAGGAGCGCACCGGGGACGGCGCCGTCGACCAGCAGACGCACGAGGTCGAGGGCGGCCAGCACGAAGCCGCCCATCAGGAGCATCGCTCCGAGGGCAACGGCATGCAGCCCGGGCGCGGTACGCCACACCAGGCGAAGAGGGTCACGCTCCATGGGGGTCCCTGGGATGTCCTGACCGGACGACCTTTGGCGAGAGGTTAGCCAACCTTTGCGCCCGGAGCCAGAGCCCTGCGAATCGCAAGCCAGGCGCGAGGGCTAAAGCCCGATCGACGTCGAAAAGGGGCCTTCGCTCCTGTGGCGGGCCGCCTCACCATCTCGTCGCGGGAGGCGCCGGCCCTAGTTCCACGGATCCCGGCTCACCCGGCTCCCGCAGGTTGCTTCATGAGGCACAGAGCCTCCGCCCTTCGCATCGATCCCGTGTTCCAGCTCGTCTTGGACCTGCACGAGCGCACGCCGCACGCCGGCCTGCCGCGAAGGCTCAACGGGCTCTTTCGCGAACTCGCGCAAGCCGAGCCGCCCCGTCCCGCGGACGACATCGAGGACCTCATCTGGGCGATCTGGATCTCGCACGAGGACCGCACCGCCGAGGAGACCATGGGGGCGGCCGTGGAAGCCATGGCGTCGGGGGAATTCTCCGAAGCGCGCCAGCTCCTCGATCAGCTCATCGAAGCGCATCCCGACTGGGCGGAGGCCTGGAACAAGCGAGCGACGCTGCGCTTCGTCGAAAAGCGCGACGAGGAGAGCCTCGCCGACATCGAGCAGGTGCTGCGGCTGGAGCCGCGCCACTTCGCGGCCGTGTCGGGCTTCGGCCAGATCTGCCTGCGCCACGGCTACCTCAACGAGGCCAAGGCCGCGTTCCAGGTTGCGCTGCGCTTGAACCCGCACCTCGAGGGCCTGCGCGAGATCATCGAGGACCTCAATCCCGAAGCCTTGATGCTGCATTAGGCTCCGGGGACTCCCGCACGGGTGCAATGGGGGTTGCGCATCTCTCCCCCTCGCGGAAGGCATGCCCCTTTTGCTACCCTGTTCCAAACGAGGGCAGGGCATGGCCGCTGAGGCGAACGACTTCGGACAATACGACTACATCGTCGTGGGCGCGGGTTCGGCCGGCTGCGTGCTCGCCAACCGGCTGTCGACGGACCCGAAGAATCGCGTGCTGGTGCTGGAGGCCGGCGGACGCGACCGCTGGATCTGGTTCCACATCCCCGTGGGCTACCTCTTCGCCATCGGCAATCCGCGCTCGGACTGGATGTTCACCACGGCGCCCGAGCCAGGCCTCAACGGACGCCAGCTCGCCTATCCCCGCGGCAAGGTGATCGGCGGCTCGTCGGCCATCAACGCCATGATCTACATGCGCGGCCAGGCGGCCGATTACGACGGCTGGCGGCAGCTGGGTTTGAAGGGCTGGGGCTGGGACGACGTGCTGCCCCACTTCCTCAAGCACGAGGATCATGTGGATCCCCCGAACGGGTTCCACGCCCAGGGGGGCGAGTGGCGCGTGGAGCATCCGCGCATCCGCTGGGACATCCTGGACGCGGTGCGCGATGCTGCGGCTTCGGCCGGCATTCCGAAAATTCCCGACTTCAACACCGGCGACAACGAGGGCTCGTCCTACTTCCAGGTGAACCAGAAGCGCGGCCGGCGCTGGAGCGCGGCGCGGGGCTTCCTCAAGCCCGTTTTGAACCGCGCGAATCTGCGGCTCGAGACCGGCGTGCATGTGGAGCGCGTGGTGATCGAGAACGGCCGCGCGGTCGGCGTGGCGTTCGAAAAGGACGGCGCGCATCACGTGGCGCGGGCCGCGGGCGAGGTGATCCTGTCGGCGGGTGCCGTGGCCTCGCCCAAGGTGCTCGAACTCTCCGGCATCGGCGACGGCGCGCGGCTGCAGGCGCTCGGGATCGAGGTGCGGCACCATGCGCCGGGCGTCGGCGAGAACCTCCAGGACCACCTGCAGATTCGGCCGATCTACAAGGTCGAGGGCGTGCGCACCCTCAACATCGATTACGCAAACCTGTTTCGCCGCGCCATGATGGGCGTGAACTACGCGCTGTTCCGCAAGGGCCCGCTCACCATGGCGCCCTCGCAGCTCGGCGTGTTCACCAAATCCTCGCCCGATTACGCCACCGCCAATCTCGAATTCCACTTCCAGCCGCTGTCGCTCGACAAATGGGGCGAGGGCCTGCACCCCTTCTCGGCCTTCACGGCGAGCGTGTGCAACCTGCGCCCCTCGAGCCGCGGCCATGTGCATGCGGTAAGCCCCGATCCCGCGGCGGCGCCGGCGATTCAGCCGAATTATCTCTCGACGGACGAGGACAGACGCGTGGCTGTCGATTCCCTGCGCATCACGCGCAGGATCGTGGGCCAGCCGCCGCTGGCGCGCTACAGGCCGCAAGAGTACAAGCCGGGTGCGCATCTCACGTCCGACGACGAATTGGTGCGCGCCGCCGGCGATCTCGGCACCACGATCTTCCACCCCGTCGGCACCGCCCGCATGGGCGCCGACCACGATCCCATGGCCGTGCTCGACGAGCGCCTGCGGGTGCGCGGCATCCGTGCCCTGCGGGTGATCGATGCCTCCGCGATGCCACGCATCACGTCCGGCAACACCAATTCGCCGACCGTGATGATCGGCGAGAAGGGCGCCGCCATGGTGCTGGAGGATGCGCGCGCGGGGCCACGCTAAGCAGCGCCCTTATCCTCGCCGTTGGGCGAGGCGCGTTCGTCGGTGTTGCTCTCGGCTCGCCTGTGGGGCGAAGCGGGAGGTGGATGGCGCCAGCCCGGCGGGCTTGCGCGAAAGGGGTAGAGGTGCCTGCCTGAACCGGCAGCCACACGCCTCCCGCTCGTACGGTGCGCGCGATCGGGCGGGGTGCTCCGGGTCAGGCACGGACCTGCCCTTAGGGTGCTCCCCGGCACGGCTCCCCTCTGCAGAGGAGCGGACCCCGCGACGCTCCCCCGCCAGTCACGGGAGAACGGGCCAGACCTCGTGGTCCAAGCAGGGGCTGCGTCGCCCGCACCGGACCGGCACCGCATCCCGCTCCCCGCCACGACGCCTCATGAGCGCGCCCCACGAGAACAGGACATCAACAAGCAAGCACAACATAGGCTTATTGTCAAGAGATAGGATAGGGAGAGATGCTCCACGCGTGTCATTCCGGGGCGGCGCAGCCGAGCCCGGAATCCAGATGGCGAGACCTCTCCGGATGCAGCTCCTGGGTTCCGGCCCGCCGCTTCGCGGCGACCGGAATGACGGTGGTAAGCGCGTCGCTGCTCGGCGGCCGTGCTGCGGCGTCTCGCGCCCATGTGATCGGGACACGCCCCGTCGTGGGCCCGCGTCCACCAAACATTAACCACAGACGGGTTGCTTGATCCGCGACGAATTCCGGAGACCCGCATGACGTTGATACGCTCGCTTCCCGGCGCCCTCGCGGCTGGCCTTTTGCTTCTGGCCGGCATCCCCGCGACGGCGCAATCGGACCCTGCCGCCTGCCTGTCGGGACTGCGCTCGCAGGCCGCTTCGAACGGGATCTCGGGCCCGGTGTTCGATACCGCCACCCGGGGATTCCAGCCGGACCTCCGGGTTCTGGAACTCCAGAACAACCAGCCCGAGTTCAAGACGCCGATCTGGGACTATCTCGGAGCGCTCGTGGACGAGGAGCGCGTGCAGGACGGCCGTGCCGCCATGCGCCAATGGGGTCAGGCCCTGGCCCAGGCCGAGGCGCGCTACGGGGTGGACCGCCATGTGATCGCGGGCGTATGGGGCGTCGAATCCAATTTCGGCAAGGACATTGGCGGCCGGCCGCTGGTGCAGTCGCTCGCCACCCTGTCCTGCTACGGCTCCCGCCGTCGCGATTATTTTGCCGGCGAACTGATGGCGACGCTGAAGATCGTTCAGAACGGTGATATCCGCGCGGAGGCGCTGCGCGGCTCCTGGGCCGGCGCTTTCGGCCATACCCAGTTCATGCCCTCCACGTTCCAGCGCCTCGCAGTGGACGGCGACGGAGATGGGCGCCGGGATATCGTGGATTCGGTGCCGGACGCCGTTCATTCGACGGCTAACTTCTTGAAGCGCGCCGGCTGGCAATCGGACCTGCCCTGGGGCTACGAGGTGCGCCTGCCCCGCGGCTTCGCGCAAGCCAATCTCGGGCGCAAGAACAAGCGCCCGCTGCAATCCTGGGCCTCCATGGGAGTGACCCGCGTGGATGGGCGCCCGCTCCAGGGCGATTACCAGGCCGGCATCATCGCGCCCGCGGGGCTCGAGGGCCCGGCCTTCGTAGTGACCCGCAACTTCGATGCGGTCTATTCCTACAACGCGGCGGAATCCTATGGGCTCGCCATCGCGCTGCTGGGCGACCGCTTGAAGGGGCTGCCCGGCATCCAGACCCCCTGGCCCACCGACGATCCGCCGCTCTCGCGTGCCGAGCGCCGCGAATTGCAGACGCTCCTCGCCGCCCGGGGCTACGATGTCGGCGAGCCGGACGGGCGCGTCGGCCAGAAGACCCGCGACGCCATCAAGGACGTGGAGGGCCGCATCGGCATGCCGCCCACGGGGCGCCCTGGCGGCAAGGTTCTGCAGGCGCTGCGAGGACGCTAGGCTCGCTCAAGCCTCGTGGCGCTCGCGCCGAACCTCGGCGTGGGCACCGTGCTCCGCGGGCTCGTGATGCGCGGGCAGCAGCCGCATGGCGCCGGCGATGAGCGCCACCGCGATCGGCACGACGAGGTGCGCCCAGTCCGGATGTGCTTCGGCGAGCGAGAGGTCGGTGGCGAAATCGACGATGAGATAGACGAGGATCACCTCGACAAGGGTGCGCTTCAATTCGCCGATGCCCCGCGGGCGCATCCAGCCCGGCACCCCGGCGCGAATGGCGCCGTGATCGAACACGAAGCCGAAGGTGATGGCCGAGGCGAAGATGATCAGCACGACGCCGAAGAGCAGCGCGTCGATGGCGCCCATCACGGCGCCCGTCACCTCGCGGGGATCCGCATGGCCCGCGAGCAGCACGGCGGCGCCGTGCACAAGCTTCGTGCCGGCGAGCCCGAACATCACCAGCGCGCCCACCACCGCTCCGAGAACGGCAACGAGCAGCACGAACCGCAGCTGCAACAACACGCGCACCATCTGGGCCCCAACTCCCTCGCGGCCAGGCGCTTGCCACATTCGCCGGCCTCGAAACCCTCGAGGGTCAGGCGCTTGCCACCTTCCGGCTCCCCGCCTAAACCCCCGGGCGACGATCACACGGGGGCCCCACCATGGCAACGCACAAGCTTCTTCTTCTCCCAGGCGACGGCATCGGGCCGGAGGTCATGCGTGAGGTCGAGAAGCTGGTGGGCTGGTTTCGTCGCCAAGGGATCGCTGGCTTCGAGACCGAGACGGATCTCGTCGGCGGCGCAGCCTACGATGCCCACAAGGTGTCGATCACGGACGCCGCCATGGCGCGGGCGCAAGAAGCCGATGCGGTGCTCTTCGGCGCGGTCGGCGGCCCGAAATGGGACGGCGTGCCCTATGCCGCGCGGCCCGAAGCCGGCCTGCTGCGCCTGCGCAAGGATCTCGGCCTCTTCGCCAATATCCGCCCCGCCATCTGCTATCCGGCGCTGGCCGAGGCCTCCTCCCTCAAACGCGAGGTCGTGGAAGGGCTCGACATCGTCATCGTGCGCGAGCTCACCGGCGGCGTCTATTTCGGCGAGCCGAAGGAAATCGTGACGCTCGAGGACGGCTCGCAGCGCGCCGTCGACACGCAGCTCTACACCACCCACGAGGTGGAGCGGATCGCCCGCGTCGCCTTCGATCTCGCGAAGAAGCGCCGCAACAAGGTGTCGTCGGCGGAAAAAGCGAACGTGATGAAGACGGGCGTGTTCTGGCGCCAGACCGTGTCGCGGATCCACAAGGCGGAATTCGCCGATGTGGAGCTCGAACACGTGCTCGCCGACAATTGCGCCATGCAGCTCGTGCGCTGGCCCAAGCAATACGACGTGATCGTCACCGACAACCTCTTCGGCGACATCCTCTCGGATGTGGCCGCGATGCTCACGGGCTCGCTCGGGATGCTGCCCTCGGCCTCTCTCGGCGCGGAGGATGCAGGCACCGGCCGGCGCAAGGCGCTCTACGAGCCCGTGCACGGATCGGCCCCCGACATCGCGGGAAGGGGCCTCGCCAATCCGATCGCGATGATCGGCTCGTTCGGGATGGCGCTGCGCTATTCCTTCGGGCTCATCGAGGCCGCCGATCTCCTCGACCGCGCCGTCACCAACGTGCTGGCGTCCGGCACGCGCACGAAGGACATCGCGGCGCCCGGCGCCAATGCGGTGGGCACGGGCGAGATGGGCGACGCGATCGTCCGCGAGCTGGAGCAGCTGTCCTGAAGGCCGGGCCGAGGGTGCAAGGGAGCGGCCGAAGACCCGCTCCCTGCCCTGCCGATGTGCGGTGAGCGGACGCCCCTAGCGGAAGCCGTAATCCACCGGCCCGAACGGGTTGCGGGCGCCGACGAACGCGCCGTGGATCGGATCCGGCAGGGTGCCGTGGCCGAAGCGGTCGCGCATGTTCACGTAAGGCGGGGTGTTCACGTAGGAGACGATGTCCTGCGTGGCGTAGCGGTTCTCGCTGCCGCGGATCGCCTGCGTGCCGGCGTCCAGGAAGCTGCGCGGCCGCACATTGAGCACGAGCGGCTGCTCGGACTGGATCACGCGCGTGACGCGGCGCGTCTGCGCGTCCGCCGGAGCGGCGAGCATCAGGGCAGTCGCGGAGAGAAGACCAAGGGACAACAGGCGGCGCATGGGGGCATCCTTCGGAAGAAGACTCGAGAGGGCACGCGGACAAGCTTACATGGAACAAAGGCCGGCGCTCGCGAAAGTTCCGCGGGCCGGGCCGAGGGCCCGCACGCTCTTCGGGATCCCGCGAGGCCTGCCCCCGGTGCCGGCTTCCCAGGGGGGCCGCACCTGCCGTAGCATCACCCCAAAGCCGGTGCTCGGGGAAGAATCACGGCACCGCAGGAGGAATGCCCATGACGCGCAAGATCGAACGCTCGCTCTCGGAATTGTACGGGGACGATCCGGAGCGCGCGGACGCGGAAGTGTTCGGGCGCCGCACGGGCGTTGATCGCCGCGGCTTCCTGCATGGGGCGGGACTGGCCGCGATGGGCGCTGCCGTCGGCGCCAGTGTCCCCTTGGGAGAGAGCATGCCAGGAGGATTGATTCCCGCCGCGATGGCGCAAGGCGCCGCACCGGCCACGGGCGGCGCGCCCGCGGCCCAGCCGGCCGGGCCGCAGCCGCTGAACTTTCCGGGCAAGAACCCGAATCTCTCGCTGCTCGGCGACCGGCCGCTCGTGGCCGAAACGCCGGAGCACCTTCTCGACGACGACACCACGCCGATCGCGAAGTTCTTCATCCGCAACAACGGGCAGGTGCCGGACGCCGCCCCCAACCCGGATGCCTGGAAGCTCGTCATCGACGGCGAGGTCAACAACCGCCTCGAACTCACGCTGGGCGAGTTGAAGCAACGCTTCCAGCCGAAAACCTACCGCATGGTGCTGGAATGCGGCGGCAACGGCCGCTCGTTCTTCCAGCCGCAGGCCCGCGGCAATCCCTGGACCAATGGCGGCGTCGGCTGCGCGGAATGGACCGGCGTGCCGCTCCACGAGGTGTTCAAAGCCGCCGGCCTCAAGCCCTCGGCGGTCTACACCGCGAATTACGGCGCCGACCCGCATCTCTCGGGCGATCCGACGAAGGAATCGCTCTCCCGCGGCGTGCCGGTGGCGAAGGCCATGGACGAGATGAACCTGCTCGTCTTCGCCATGAACGGCGAGCCCCTGCCCAACATCCATGGCGGGCCCCTGCGCCTGATGATCCCGGGCTGGGCGGGCTCGGTGAGCCACAAATGGGTGAACAAGATCACGATCCGCGACCGGGAGCATGACGGCCAGGGGATGACCGGCACCTCCTACCGCCTGCCCGCCAAGCCCATGGTGCCGGGCGGCCGGGCGGACGAGAAGGACTTCAAGATCATGGAGGCCATGCCGGTGCGCTCCATCATCTCGAACCCGGCGAACGGCACGAAGCTCCCCGCCGGCACCCGGGAGGTCTCCTTGCGCGGCGCGGCCTGGGCCGGCGACCTCACGGTCTCCCGCGTCGACGTGTCGACGGATTTCGGCCAGACCTGGAGCGAGGCCCGGATGGAGCCGACCCGCAACCGCTACGACTGGAACCGCTGGACCGCCACCGTGAAGCTGCCCTCGGACGGCTATTTCGAGCTCTGGGCCCGGGCGACGGATTCGCAAGGGCGCATGCAGCCCCCGGTGGCGGCGGGCTGGAACCCGCAGGGCTATGGCGGCAACGCCATGCACCGGGTCGCGATCCTCGTCGGCTGATCCCATGTTCCAGCGAATTTGGTCCCGAGCGCTTCTGGCGCTCGGGCTGGGCATCGCCGTCGCCGCGTCGGCGCTCGCGCAGGCCCCCGCCTTTGCGCCCCGGGACGAGCAGGTGGAGGATCTGCCGGAGGGCGCCGGGCGCGAGGAAACCTTCGGGATGTGCTCGGCCTGCCACGCCTACCGGCTGGTCTCGAACCAGGGCCTCACCCGGGAGCGCTGGGACGAGACCCTCACCTGGATGACCCAGCGCCACAACATGCCGGACATCCAGGGCGCGGACCGCGACCTCATCCTCGACTACCTCGCCAAGGCGCATCCGCCGAAGGCGCGGCCGGGCGGCTTCCGCAACCCCTTCGCGCCGCAATAGGTCACGTCACACGACAGCTTGGGGCATGCTTCTCCCTCCCTTCAGGGGAGGGAACTCGGCCGTCGAGGCGCGGGATAGGAGCGAGGGCCTAAGGCACCCCCGCGAAGTGCAAGGGCGCGCAGCCGCCGGTCCGGCGCCGCTCGGCCTGGGCGAACAGAACCCGCAGGGCAGGGTCCTGGACGCCGGGGGCGAGAACAAGGCGGTCGATGGCGCAGACGAGCCCCTCCTCGTCCACCGGCCGATCCTGCGGTCCGCACAACCAACCGCTCAAGCGAAAGGCAAGGTCCGGATGGGCGAAGCGGAAGGCGAGGCAGGAGCCGCGCCCCTCGAACAGGGCGGGCGCCGCCTCGACGGGCCCGAATTTCGTGGCGATCTGCACCGGCGTCGCGGCGCGGACGACCGCAAGCCCCGCCTCCGCGGCCCGGCGCACGACATCGATGTAGAAGCTCGTCGGCGCCGGCTCCGGGACTCCGCGGCGAATCTCGAGGCGAAATTGCGCGGCGTCAGGCGAGGCGCCGAGCGTGATCACGTCCTCCCGGCCGCCCGCTTCGTGGCGCCGGGCCTCCTGCTTCAGCGACACCTCTCCCCCGGCCGGCGCGGGACGCCCCTCGCTCCAGGCGATGGCGCTGCCGAGCGAGGTGAGGACGCGGGCCTCCTGCCCCTCGAGGGCGTAGACCGGCGCGGCGTTGGGGAGCGGCTGCCAGGGCGAGGGCGGAGCGGCGAGCACCGCGGGCGGCGTCGGCGCGGGGCCCGCCTCCTGCCGCTCCCCCGCGAGCCAGACGAGGCCGCTCACCGCCGCGACCGAGCACAGGGCGGAGGGCAGCCACAGCACGGGCGCCCGCCGGCGGGGGCGCCGGGGCGTGCGGGACGGCAGGGCTGCGGTCGAGGCCATGGCCTCATCCCGCCGGCAAGAGGGTGTGCAACCCGTTACCGGGCCGGGGCTTTCGCGGGTTAAGGTTAAATCCGCCGACCGCCGCGAACCGAAAGCTGGCCAAGCGGCTTATCCTGTCGGCTCCCCGTCTTGACGGCCTCCCGGCTTTGGTGTGTTGCTCCACCGGTCCGGCCACTGCCAAGACGCGGCCCGGATGGACAAGGCGGGCGCTCGCATCGAGTTCTCGCCAGAGGTTGTGACGATGAACGCGCTTCTCCCCTCATGCACGACAGCATTCCGCCGCTTCGGCGGCGCGGCTGCCTGCATGGTGGAGTTCGATCGTATGGGCGCCGGGCCCTCGTGCCTGACGACGCTCCGCCCCTTAAGCGGCAGCGCTGCCTGCACGACGCGCAAAACGAAAACCGTCACGACGGCCAAAACGGCCGATTGAGCCTCGTCGTCCCCGGTCCTCTCTCCCGTCGGGGCGAGAGGCCGCAAGCCCGGCAAGGGCTTGTGCCAGGACCCGGGAGAGGCGACGTAAAGGGCCAACGCACGGGACCCGCTCCCCCGAGGAGAGGCGACCAAGGGCCAAGCAGGAGATCACGCCATGGGTTACAAGGTCGCCGTCGTGGGTGCGACGGGCAATGTGGGCCGGGAGATGCTGAGCATCCTCGACGAGCGGGCGTTCCCCGCGGATGAGGTGGTGGCGCTGGCCTCCCGCCGCAGCCAGGGCACCGAGGTGTCCTTCGGCGACCGGACGCTCAAGACGAAGACTCTCGATACCTACGATTTCTCGGACGTCGATCTCTGCCTCATGTCGGCGGGCGGCGAGGTCTCGAAGGAATGGTCGCCCAAGATCGCCGCGCAAGGCGCGATCGTGATCGATAATTCCTCGGCTTGGCGCTACGATTCCGACGTGCCCCTCGTGGTGCCGGAGGTGAACGGCGACGCCGTGCGCGAGATCAAGAAGGGCATCATCGCAAACCCGAACTGCTCCACGGCCCAGCTCGTGGTGGCCTTAAAGCCGCTCCACGACCACGCCACCATCACGCGCGTGGTGGTCGCGACCTACCAATCCGTTTCCGGCGCCGGCAAGGACGGCATGGACGAGCTCGACCGCCAGACCAAGGCGCTCTACTCGCTCCAGGAGGTGCAGGAGAAGAAGTTCCCCAAGCGCATCGCCTTCAACCTCATCCCCCACATCGACTCCTTCATGGAAGACGGCTTCACGAAGGAGGAGTGGAAGATGATGGTCGAGACCAAGAAGATCCTCGACCCCAAGATCAAGCTCACCGCCACCTGCGTGCGCGTGCCCGTGTTCATCGGCCATTCCGAGGCCGTGAACGTGGAGTTCGAGCGGCCGATCTCGGCCGAGGAGGCCACGCAGATTCTGCGCTCGGCCCCGGGCGTCATGGTGATCGATAAGCGCGAGCCCGGCGGCTACATCACGCCCCACGAGGCCGCGGGCGAGGACGCGACTTACGTGTCGCGCATCCGCGAGGACATCACGGTGGAGAACGGGCTGGCCTTCTGGTGCGTGTCCGACAACCTGCGCAAGGGCGCGGCGCTGAACGCGGTGCAGATCGCCGAAGCGCTGATCAACCGCGGCCTGCTGCAGTCCAAGAAGCGGGCGGCGTAAAAGGCCGATCCCCTCTCCCCGCCTGCGGGGAGAGGGTTTAGGGTGAGGGGCCGGTCGGTGGAGCTCAGCCTTCATCATTGTCATGGCCGGGCTTGACCCGGCCATCTCAAGCCAATGACCTCAATGCCGATCATCCGCAGAGCGCCACCAGCGCGCTCATCCTGATCGAGGTGGCCGGGTCAAGCCCGGCCATGACGACGGGACACCTCGCGCTCCTCCGTCCAGCCCCTCACCCCAGCCCTCTCCCCGCTCGCGGGGAGAGGGAGAGTTACGGCGTGACGGTGGTGGCCCGCATCATGGAGACGCGCCCAGGCACCAGGTCGGTGGCGGGCTCGAAGGCGCCGGTCTCCGGGTTGCGCACCATCAGCACCCCCGTGCCGATGCCGAAATAGGCCCCGTGCAGCTGCAGCTTGCCGCGCTCGGTGAGGATCCGCACGCAGGGAAACGTCATCAGGTTCGTGAGCGAGTTCTCGACGGCCGCGAGTTCGAGCCGGTTGAGGTACTCGGTGAGGTCGCCGCTCGGCCGTCCGAGGCGCTCGGCCGCCGGCGCGATGAGGTTCATCCAGCGGCCGATGAAATCGCCGGGCGAGAGCGGCTCCTCGGAGGGCGCAGCAAAGGCGCGGATGCCGCCGCAGCGGGCGTGGCCCAGCACCACGATGTGCTTCACCTTCAGCGCCTGTACGGCGAATTCGAGGGCGGCCGACGTGCCGTGATACTCGCCGCCGGTCTCGTAGGGCGGGACGAGGTTCGCGACGTTGCGCACGACGAACAATTCGCCCGGGCTCGCATCGAAGATCACCTCGGGCGAGACGCGGGAATCGCAGCAGCTGATCACCATGATCTGCGGCGCCTGGCCTTCCGCCAGGGTTTCGTAGCGCTGCCGCTCGCGGGCGAAGCGGTCGCCGAGAAAGGCGCGGTAGCCCTGGGTGAGTTGAGCCGGAAAGGTGGATGCTGTCATCGGCGAGCGGTGCGGGGCACTCTGGTTGGCTGTCACATGCGCTTAACGCGTCGGCTTGGCAATCCGTCTCAGGCGAGCGAGACCGGCTCTGCCGGAATGTCATCCGCCAGGATGCGCCGGGCGAGCGCCAAGAGGCTTGCGGGCTCCACGATCTCGCCGCTCGCGGCCAGCTCGTCGAGGGGCCACCAGCGCACGTCCAGGATCGGATCGTTTTCGGTGGCCGCGAGGTTGGCGGTGTCGATGGCGTCGGAGGGCAGCCGCACCACGAAGTAGCGCTCGCGGGCGAAGCATTGCCGGCGAAAGAGCGTGAGCGGCGTCTCGCGCCGAGCGACCCAAGGCCCCCGGGGCGCATCCGCGACGCCGATCTCTTCGCCCAGTTCGCGCACCACCGCGACCTCGTGGGTTTCGCCGGGCTCGACGCCCCCGCCCGGGGTGAACCAGAACCGGCGCAGGCCCGGCCGCGCCGGGTCCACGTCGCGGGAGGCCTGGTAGGCGATGAGGAGCAGGCGGTTCGCCGGGTCGAAAACGAGGGCGCGGGCGGTGTCGCGGAACGGCAGATCGCTCATGCGGCAGCCTCGGCCAGTTTCGCGAGGTCCACATTGGCGCCGCAGAGCAGGACGCCGACGCGCTCGCCGGGGCCGGGACGATAGGCGCCGGAGATCAGCGCCGCGAGGGCCGCAGCGCCTCCCGGTTCGGTGGCCATGCGCCAGTCGCGCCAGAGGCGAGCCTGCGCGGCGCGAATGGCGTCGTCGGTAACGAGGGCGACGTGATCCACGGTCTCGCGGGTAAGCCCATAGACGAGGTCGCCCACATTGCGGGCGCCGAGCGAATCGGCCGCCACGGAATTCACGTCCACATCCACGGGCCCGCCGGCCTCGAACGCCGCATGGAGCGCCCGCGAGCCCTCGGGCTCGACGCCCACCACCTTGACGCGGGAGCGCCAGCATTGCGCGATGCCGGCGATGAGCCCGCCGCCGCCGACGGCGACCAGCACCGTGTCGAGGGGCGCGGCATCGGCCTCCCATTCGAGCGCGACGGTGCCCTGGCCCGTGACGGTGCTCTCCGCCGCGAAGGGATGCACACGCAGCGCGCCGCTTTCCGCCACATAGCGGTCGCAGGCTTCTTGAGCGTCCGCATAGCGCGCGCCGCCGATCACCACCTCGGCCCCGTGGGAGCGGATCACCGCCACCTTCGCGGGGCTCGAAATCTCGGGCACGAAGATGCGCGCCTTCACGCCGAGGCGCTTCGCGGCATAGGCCACGGCGGCTCCGTGGTTGCCGCCGGACGCCGCCGCGACGCCGGCCTCGGAAGCCGGGGTCGAGAGCAGGGTGTTGAAGGCGCCGCGGGATTTGAACGAGCCCGCATGCTGCAGGAATTCGAGCTTGAGGCTTAAGCGATTCTCGACCCCGAAGGCGCCGGGCGCCGGGTCGAAGACGGGCGTGCGCCGGATATGCGGCGCGATGCGCGCATGGGCGGCTTCGATGGTTTCGCGGGAGATCGTGCTGGTCATGGGGCTCAGGGGGTGGAACGCTCGAGCGCGAATCGCGGCGGGCTTAGAGGTGAAAGGTCCAGATCGCCACCGGCAGGCCGTGGGCGTCGCGGCCCGGCGGATCGGGAAAGGGCCGGCCCCGTCCTTCGGCGATCTTGCGCGCGACCACAAGGCCCGCGAGCGCATCGAGGAGATCGTCGGCCGCAGCCCCTCGGGGCGGGGCCGCGCTCACGGCCTCGTTCGCAAGGCCGGCCCGCCGCAGGAGATCGCGCCGGAGCGCGAGGCCGGGTCCATAGGGCGTGCCCTTCACTTTCTTCGGCTCACCGAGCGCCGCCTCCCCGTTCATGCTCCAGAACGCCACCTCGGGATGGACCTCGTAGACCCGCTCGATCAAATCCCGCCGCTCGCGCAGGAGGGCGTCGATCTCGCGGATTTTCGGGAAGAGGTGGAAGCCCTGGATCGACACCGCGCGGGGCGGATCGGACGTGGCCCGCGCGATCGCGCAGGCTTCCCCGTAATCGCCCGCAAAGACCGCCGCGCGGGAGGGCATGGAGAACACGGAGGATTGCCGGCCGCCGAGGAGCGGCCGCACCGCCTGCTCGGGGGCACGGCCTGGGCCTTCGGTGCGCTCCGTCAATCCGATCGGCATGTCGACGGCGACAATCGCGGGATGTTCCGGCGCATCGACGATCTCGGCCAGGGTCGGCACCACGCGGATGCGCACGCCCTCGGCATCGTCCGTTCGTGCGAAAGCGGCGATCCAGCCCGCTGGGCATCCATCGACACCCGCAACCCATGCTCCCACGGAAAGCCCACCTGCCGCCGAGTCCGTTTCCAACCTTGAGCGTTATGGTACGGACGCGCGATCGCGCCAGCCGCCCGAGGAGCCCCGATGCCCGCCACCCTCCGCCCCCGCCGTTCGGTTCTCTACATGCCGGGCTCCAACACCCGCGCCCTGGAAAAGGCCAAGACGCTCGCGGCGGACGCGCTCATTCTCGATCTCGAAGACGCGGTGGCGCCGGACCAGAAGGGTGCGGCGCGGGACGCGGTTTGCGCCGCAGTGACCGGCGGCGGTTACGGCAGCCGCGAACTCGTCATCCGCATCAATGCGCTGGAGACCCCCTGGGGCGAGGGCGACCTCGCCGCCGCCGCCGCGGCCGGTCCCGATGCCATCCTCATCCCGAAGGTGTCCTCGCCCGAAGATCTCGCGGCGGTGGGCATCAGGCTGCGCCGGCTCGGCGCCCCGGAGCGCACGCGGGTCTGGGCCATGGTGGAAACGCCGCTCGCGATCCTGCGGGTCGAAGCCATCGCGTCGGCGGCGCGGGACGTGGATTCCAGGCTCGCCTGCTTCGTGATGGGCACGAACGATCTCGCCAAGGAAACCCGCGCCCGCTTCGTGCCGGGCCGCGCCCCCATGCTGCCCTGGCTCACGCTGGCCTTGGCCGCCGCGCGGGCGCACGAGATCGACATCCTGGACGGGGTCTACAACAGCCTCCAGGACGAGGCCGGCTTTCGCGCGGAATGCGAGCAGGGCCGCGATCTCGGCTTCGACGGCAAGACCTTGATTCACCCGAACCAGGTCGCGGTGGCCAACGAGGTGTTCGCGCCGGCCGGGGACGAGGTCGAGCGGGCCCGCGCCATCATCGCGGCCTTCGACCTCCCGGAGAACCAGGCCAAGGGCGCGATCTCGCTGGACAGCCGCATGGTGGAGCGCCTCCACGCCGACATGGCCCGCCGCACCGTGGCGCTGGCGGACGCGATCGCGGAGCGGGGGTAATGCACTTCCCCTCCCCCTTGCGGGGAGGGGTCGGGGGTGGGGGTCGTGCCAGGTGGAGCGCTGAGGTGCCTTCTGCACCACCCCCACCCGGCCCTACGGGCCACCCTCCCCGCAAGGGGGAGGGTAGAATCCGCTACTCCGTCAGGACCCGCGCCTCTTCCGGCAGCATGATCGGGATGCCGTCGCGGATCGGGAAGGCGAGCCTGGCCTGGCGGCTGATCAGTTCCTGCTTGTCGGCATCGTATTGCAGCGGTCCCTTGGTGAGGGGGCAGACCAGGATCTCGAGGAGCTTCGGGTCGATCCGGGTCGCTTCCACGGGTTGGGACGGGTTGTCGGCCACTTCGGTCATCCTCACTGCAGGGTGGTGTCCGACCCGCCATTGCTGCGGGCCAGTTCGATTTCGGTGATGGCGATGAGCACCTCGGCGCGGGACTTGAGATCCGGCGCTTCGAGCAGCGCCTGCTTTTCCCGCACCCCGAAGGGGCTCATCATGCACAGCGCATTGACGAGCGCCTCGTTCGGGGCTTCCTCGATGCCCTTCCAGTCGACGCGCACGTTGGCGGCCTGCACGAAATCGCGCAAGGCCTTGATGACGCCCGCGCGATCCACCGCCTCCTCGCCGGCGCGGCCCTGGAAATCGGCCGTGAAGGCGGAAAAATCCGCCTTGGCTTGGCGATAGGGGGTCGTGGTCGCGAGCTCCTCGGCGACGCGAAAACGCGCGATGCCGACGAGCGTGACGAGGTAGCGCCCGTCGCCCGTTTCCGCGAATTGCGTGATGCGCCCGGCGCAGCCGATTCCGTAGAGCTTCGGGATCAGCGGCGAACCGCCGCCCTCCGCATCGGGCTGGATCATGCCGACGACGCGGTCGCCCTTCAGCGCCGCGTCGATCATGGCGATGTAGCGCGGCTCAAAGATGTTGAGCGGCATCTGCCCGCGCGGCAACAAAAGTGCGCCGGGCAGGGGAAACAGGGGCAGGACTCCGGGGCAATCCTCGGGGCCCCGGTAGACCGCATTCATGCTCATCCAAGGCCGCTCCCGTTGAGGGATCGGCGCCACGATCAAGCAAACAGAACCGAGGAGAGCCTCCGCCGTCCCGCGATGGTCATCTCGTCCATCGGACCCCAGGCCTCGAAGAACTGGACCAGCTGCTTGCGCGCGCCGTCCTCGTTCCAATTGCGGTCGCGCCGGACGATTTCAAGGAGGTGGTTCATCGCGTCCTCGCGCCGCCCGCGCGCGTTGAGGCCGAGCGCGAGATCGAAGCGCGCCTGGTGATCCTTCGGGTCCGTCTCGACGCGCCGCTGCAGGTCCGCGAGATCGCCCAGCGATGCCGCCTGCTCGGCGAGTTCGATGGCGGCGCGAACACCGGCGATGGCGGCATCGTTCGCCTTGGCGGCCGGCGCCATGGCGAGGAAGCGCTTGGCGCCCTCAAGATCGCCGATCTCCACATGGAGCTTGGCGAGCGCGGCCAGCGCCGCGGTGTTCTCCGGATCCTGCGAGAGAACCGCGGCATAGAGCTCGGCGGCGCCCGCCGCATCGCCTTCTTCCGCGAGCGCCGCGGCCTCGGCCATGAGGTCTTCCGCAGCACTGGGCCCTAAGGGTCCCACGAGGCGCTCGATGAAGCCCTTCACCTGGCCTTCCGGCAGCGCGCCCATGAAGCCGTCGACAGGCTGGCCGCGCTGGAACGCGAAGACGGCCGGAATCGACTGCACGCCGAGCTGGCCCGCGATCTGGGGATGCTCGTCGATGTTCATCTTCACGAGCTTCACCTTGCCGCCCGCGGCCTTCACGGCCTTTTCGAGCACGGGGGTGAGCTGCTTGCAGGGCCCGCACCAGGGCGCCCAGAAATCGACGAGCACGGGCTGCTTCATCGATTCGGCGAGCACGTCCTGGCGGAAGCCCGCCGTGGTGGTGTCCTTGATCAGATCGCCGCCGGGGGCGGGTGTTTCAGCGAGCATGGATTCCTCGACAATCCCCGAAAACTGTTGGGCTTGAAATGGGATGCCAGACGCCGTCTGGCAATCGTCGTCCGCGGCTACTCGGCCGCCTCCTGGGCTGCGGGCTCGGGCAGGCGCACGACCTGCGGCTCATGGCCCGTCGCGCGCAGAAAACGCAGGAGGTCGTTCCAGCTCAAGCCCGTCGTCGCCGTGTTGACGAGGGGATGCACGTTGACGCGCTCGAAGCCTTCCAGGTTCGCATCGAGAATCATCGTGACCTCGCCGGCGCGGTCGTTGGCGACGGCGAGCGCCGTGACGGAGCCGGGTTCGACGCCGAGCACCGTGCGCAGCTGCTCCGCGGAGCCGAAGGAGAGACGCCCCGAGGCGCCGATCGCCTCATGGGTGCGCTTGAGATCGATCTGGGTCTCGTCCCGCGCGGTGACGAGGAAAAGCCGCCCCTTCTTGTCCTTCAAGAACAGGTTCTTGGTGTGGGCGCCGGGAATGCGCGCCTTCACGGGCCGCGATTCGGCGACGGTGAACACGGCCTCGTGCTCCACGGTTTCGGCCGCGATGCCGAGCTCGCGCAGGTAGTCGAGGATTTGCTGGGGCGTCATGGGCGGCATGGACGGGAGCTTCGCGGGAGCCTTGGGCGGACGGGAGCTTCTAGCGGGAAGCGGGAGAGCTGTCATGCGATCCGCTCGCGGGCGAGATCCACCCCGCGAGGGGGTGCGCGCCCCTTCGGGCGTCGCGTCCGCAAGCAGAGGGTCCCTGCGAGGGAGTGCGCGCCACTTCCGCCGTCGCGTCTGCACCCAGAGGGGCCCCTGCGACGGAGTGCACACCGCCGGTCCCGAAGACCCCCTTGCCAAGCGTTTCGAATTGGGGCACATGAGCCGCCTCGCAGCGCCCACACGCTGCCGGATGCGGGTGTAGCTCAGGGGTAGAGCACAACCTTGCCAAGGTTGGGGTCGAGGGTTCGAATCCCTTCGCCCGCTCCATTTCTCCTTGAACCCCCAAGGAGTCCGCAAAAGCCGCCTTCGGGCGGCTTTTTGCTTGGGCCCGTCCTTGAGCCGACTGCCACCTCTTGCCTCGTTCTCTTGCCTCGTCCTCTTGCCGCCACGTGTCGCAGGGGGCTGCCGCCGATCCGCCACACGGTTAAGCCAAGAGGTCCCCATGACGCGTGAGTGCCGCATGGAACATGACCGCATCGGCCGAATTGCCTTTCGAGCCGACCTTTCCTTATCGTCAGTTCGGCCCGATTCTCGTGCGGCGGCCTCTCCCGGGGCAGCCCACGACCTCTCCGCCCCCCGCGGGGTGGATTTCTCACTGGAGGCGACGGCGCTCCGGTCGTCGCACGTTCAGGATTGGCCCTCTCCATTGCCTCCGGCCCTCCGGACCACAACAAGGACCCCCGATGCCCGCCACCCAGATCATCACCGCCTCCCTGTTCGCGGCCGTGACTCTCGCCTCGACAATGCCGGCCCTCGCCCAGAACGACGCCGCGCGCGGAACGCCGGCCCGCCAGTCCATGGAGCAATGCGTTCAGACCGTGCTGACGCGTCTCGGGCGCGCCAACGCGCCCGAGGCGGAGGTGGGACAGGCTGTCGTGCAAACCTGCGACAGCCAGTTGCGCGCGACGCTCGCGGCCGCCATCCAGGCGGGCCAGGCGGGTGGGTGCACCGTCGAGACCTGCATGGACATCGCCCGCAGCACGGCGGCCCAAGACGCCATTACGCTGTATCGCTCGCGTCAAGCGCGCTAGGCCCTTCGGGGCAACGAGCGCCCTCGGGGAGCTTCGGGAAAGGAGGCGTCCTTGGGTAGCTTCATCACGGGACCGGCTGGGCAAGCCGCTCGACGCGTGAGCGGCCCGTCCTGGCCTGCACGGGCGCGTGGCCCTCGGGCTCTGCGCTCGGCTGGAGCATGGGCGGCCTGCACCGTCGCCATCCTCGCCGGGGGCGTGACGACGGCCCGCGCCGAGATCGGCATCACCGGCGCGCGGATCACCCAGGGCGTGCTCTGGGTGGTGGGCCGGGTCGACGAGCCCAATGCCCGCATCACCCTCGACAACGACTTCGTCCAGACCACGGACGGGTCGGGGCGCTTCGAGTTTAAGGTGGTGCACCACCCGGCCACCTGCATCGTGACCCTCCGGACGCCGACACAAACCCAGCGCGCCGTCGTGGGCGATTGCGGGCAGATGGGCCCGCAGGGCGTCGCGGGTCCGGCAGGCCCCGCGGGACCCGCCGGTCCGCCAGGCCCGCCCGGCCCGGCGGGCTCCCAGGCCGTCGCGGCCCTCCCCGAGGCGGCTCCCGCTCCCGCGCCGCCGGCCCGGACGCCCCCGGCGGCCCGAACCGGAACGCCCGAACCCCAGGCACCGCGAACTCCCGATCCCTCGGGAGCGGCTGGCTCCGGGGCGACGCCCGAGGGGCCGCGCGCGTCCACCGGGACGGAAGTCGCGCGCCTGCCCCCCGCCCCTCCGGCGGCACCTCCCGCTCCCCCGCCGGGTCCGCCGCCACCGCCGGTGGTGGGCGAATGGCTCGTGGAGGATGGTGTGGCGCGAATCGCCATCCAGCCCTGCGGCCGCTCCGTGTGCGGCGCCGTGAGCTGGTCGAAGGGCGGCGGAGACATCGGCACCGAGATCCTGCGCGACATGAAGCCCACGGGGCCCAACAAGTGGGAGGGCACGATCCGGGACCCGCAATCGGGCCGCAGCTACGCCTCCAACATCAGCCTGCAGAACCAGAACACCTTGCGGGTGGAAGGCTGCGTTCTCGGCGTGTTGTGCGGAGGTCAAACCTGGACGCGCGCCAAGTAGTTCGGCCCTGCCATCCGTACAATGGCGGATATACGGCCAAGCTAACCTTACGGCACTTGCCTCAATCTCGCCTTATCTGACGGGCCTAAGACCCCCCACTTGCAGGCCAGAACACGGGAATCACCAGCCGGGCGGCCTGCTCCTCTACCAGAAGACACAAAGGGGACTGCCGTGGGGGTTCTTTCTCGTACTGTCGCGCAGGGCGGCTTGTTCGCGCTGTTCATCGGCTTGCAGACCGCGGCCTCCTCGGCCGGCGGCGTGGCCCTCACGGCGGATCGCATGAGCCTGCTCCAGCAGGTCAACAGCCACGTGAACGGCACGATCCAGGAAGTCTCCGACATGGAGCAGTACGGCCGCGAGGATGTGTGGCGCATCCCCACCAGCGGCAAAGGGGATTGCGAGGACTTCGCGCTCCTGAAGCGGCAGATGCTGGTGCAGCGCGGCTTCCCGGCCTCGGCTCTCTCCGTGATCGTCGGCACCAATTCCCAGGGCGAAGCCCATGCGGTGCTGCAGGTGTCCACCGATCAGGGCGCCTATGTGCTCGACAACCAGCGCTCCGGCGTCGTGACCCTGGCCCAGAGCGGGTTCACCACCTATTCGCGCCAGACGAGCCGCGGCTTCGTCTCGACCACGACGGGCGAGGCGAGCAGCGCTCCTTATGCGGATTTCGTGATCGGTCCGGCGAAGACCGTCGCGGGGCGCGGACGGCGGGGCTAAGGCCTCAAACCATCCGGCTGTCTTGGAGGGCGCTTCGGCGCCCTTTTCTTTTTGGCCGGCGCCCGGCGGATCCCAGCGGCCAGCACCACAGCCTTGCTCGTTTGCCGGAAGCCCCATCGTGTTGTGGGCGCGTCAGCCCGCCAGGACGACGGTCTTGCGCCCGTTCAGGAACACCCTGTCGTCGAGGTGGTCGCGCACGGCCTGCGCCAGCACCCGGCGCTCGATGTCCCGGCCCTTGCGGATGAGGTCCTCCGGCATGTCCCGGTGCGAGATCGGCTCCACGTCCTGGGCGATGATCGGCCCCTCGTCGAGGTCGCCCGTCACGTAATGGGCCGTGGCGCCGATGAGCTTCACGCCGCGGATATGGGCCTGGTGATAGGGCTTGGCGCCCTTGAAGCCCGGCAGGAACGAGTGGTGGATGTTGATGCACCGCCCCGTGAGCTTCGCGGCGAGCCCGTCCGACAGCACCTGCATGTAGCGCGCGAGCACCACGAGTTCGGCGCCGCTGTCGCGGATCACGCCCCAGAGCTGGGCCTCCTGCTCGAGCTTGGTGTCCTTCGTGACCGGCAGGTGATGGAAGGGAATGTCGCCGAACTCGAGATGCCCGTAGGTTTCCCGGGCGTGGTTCGCCACGATGGCAACGGGCTCCATTTGGAGCTCATCGATGCGCCACCGGTAGAGCAGATCGGCCAGGCAATGATCGAACTTGGAGACGAGCAGGGCGACCCGCCGGCGCTCCGCGGCTTCACGGATGGTCCACGTCATGCCGAAGCGCTGGGCGATCGGTGCGAAACCGTCCCGGTATGCGGCCGTCGTCCCCTCGCCTTCGACCGCATTGAACTCGACCCGCATGAAGAAGCGGTCCGTTTCCGTGTCGTCGAATTGCTGCGCGTCCAGGATGTTGCACCCAGCCTGGAACAGATGGGTCGAGACCGCCGCCACGATGCCGGGGCGGTTGGGGCAGGAAAGCGCGAGGATCTGGCGGTGGGGCATCGATCGGCAAGGTTTTTGATGGCGACCCGCGGGGTTTAACAGACCCGCCCCGCTTGAATAGTCCGAATGAGGCAGCTCCGACCCGATACCCGGGGGCTGGAAAGCGGCGGAGTGCCTCACGGCGTGCCCTCCCGGAGGTCTCGCCCGACATTTGCCGCCCGATCCGATCGCGTGATACCGGGATGGTCTTGCAGCAAGGATCGCTCACCCCCTGATGGCTCGCCGCTCCCTGTTTTCGGGCGACACGCTCCCCCTCGCGCGACGCCTCTGGCGGGATTGGATGCGGCCTCATGCGCGTCGGCTCGCCCTGGTGCTCGTCCTCGTCGTTCTCGTGGCCGGCGCCACGGGCCTCTATCCCGTGCTCATCAAGGCCGCCTTCGATGCCTTTGCGGCCAAGAACGAGCAGGCGATTCTCTACGCGCCGCTTTACGTGATCGCCGTCACGGCGGTGAAGGGCTTCTCGCTGCTCGGCCTCACGGTGCTGACCAACCATGTGGTGACGCGCATCGAGGCCGACATGCAATCGGCCCTCTACAATCATCTGATCGATTCCGATCTCGCGCGGCTCGGGCGAGAGAGCGCGGCCTCGTTCACGCAGCGTTTCACCACGGATTTCGTGGCCATCAAGGAGCTTCTGACCCGGCTCTCGACGGTGTTCCTGCGCGAGATCACGACCATCGTCGCGCTCGTGATCGCGATGCTCTGGATCGACCCCGTCCTGACGCTGGCAGCGGCCCTGGTTGCCCCCATCGTGACGCAGCCCATCGCGCGGGTGGGGCAAAAGCTCCGCCGGATCGCAACGTCGACGCAAGAGCAGATCGGCTCGATGGCGAGCCTCGTGAGCGAAAGCCTGGCAGGCGCCAGGGTCGCGAAAACCTACGGTCTCGAAGGCTACCTCAAGGGGCGGGCGGCCGGCGCCTTCGAGGAGGTGCGGCGGCTGCGCATGAAGGCCGCCAATGCGCGCGGCCGCCTCGATCCGCTGCTCGAGGTCGGGGCGGGCTTCGCGGTGGCGGGCGTGCTCGTGCTCATCGGCTGGCGCATCCAATCCGGCGACAGCACCATCGGGGATTTCACAGGGTTCGTGACCGCGCTCATCCTGGCCGCGCAACCTTTAAGGGCGCTCGGCAACCTGCATGCGATCGCGCAGGAGGCCATGGCCTCGCTCCAGCGCACCTTCGCGGTGATGGACGAGGCGCCCGAAATCGTGAGCCGCCCCGGCGCCCCTGGCCTCCTCCTCAAGGGCGGCGAGGTTCGGTTCGACGGCGTCCGCTTCGCCTATGGCGACCGCGCCGCGGCGCTCGACGGCATCGATCTCGTGGCGGAGCCCGGACGGACCACCGCGCTCGTGGGGCGCTCGGGCTCGGGCAAATCGACCCTTCTGTCCCTGGTTCCGCGGCTCTACGACGTCGCCGGCGGGAGGGTTCTGGTGGACGGGCAGGATGTGCGCGAGGTGTCCCTCGCAAGCCTGCGCTCGGCGATCGCCGTGGTGAGCCAGGACGTGACCCTCTTCGACGACACGATCCGGGCCAATATCGGCTTCGGACGGCATGGTGCCTCAAACGAAGAGATCGAGGATGCCGCCCGGGCGGCCGCAGCGCACGACTTCATCGCCGCGCTGCCGGACGGCTACGACACGCCGGTGGGCCCGGGCGGCGGGCGCCTGTCCGGCGGCGAGCGCCAGCGGATTTCGCTCGCCCGTGCCTTCTTGAAGGATGCGCCGATCCTCTTGCTCGACGAGGCCACGAGCGCCCTCGACACGGAATCGGAACAGCTGATCCAGGGGGCCCTCGCGACCTTGATGCGCGGGCGCACCACGCTTGTCATCGCGCACCGGCTCTCCACCGTGCGCCAGGCGGACCTGATCGCCGTGATGGAGGGCGGGCGTGTGGTCGAAACCGGCACCCACGAGGCCCTGCTCGCGCGGCGGGGCGCCTATGCCCGGCTCCATCGCCTGCAATTCGCCGAAGGGTTCACGGACGAGGAGCCCGTCGGCACCCCCGTTTGAACGACGCGCGGCGGGGATTGCGGCGCTATTCGCGGCGCAGGATGCGGAGCCCGTCGGCACGCCCGTTTGAACGACGCGGGGCGCAGGATGCGGAGCCCGTCGGCGCGACGGCTTGAGGGCTACTCGCGGCGCAGGGTTCTGAGCCGCGGTATCGCCTAAAGGGACGCGCTATTCGCGGCGCAGGATGCGGTCGACGAGGAGATCGGGCCAGAAGCTCGGGCGGAAATCCCGCTCCAGCGCGTCGGGATCGTAGACGCGCTCCGCCCATTCCAGGAACGTCAGCCCCTGGGGCTCGCCCTCGGTGAGGTAGCGCTCGAAGAACGCGTCGAGGATACCGGTCTTGGCGAAGCGGAAATGGCCGTAGCGCAGGGAGAGCTGACTCAACGCCTCGCGCACCGGCCGCCCCTCGTGGACGATGAGGTAGAGCGCCGCCACGAGCCCGGCCCGGTCCGCCCCCGACTTGCAGTGGATGAGGGCGGGATAGGCGATCCCGTCGAAGAAGTCCTTGGCCTTCAAGATGGTTTCGCGCTCCGGCGCCCCGCGGGAGCGGGCCTTGAACTCGACCAGCGTGAGGCCGAGCCGCTCGCAGGCCTCCCTCTGGAGCGGCCAGGACCCGTGCTCCCGGCCGCCGCGCAGATTGATGATCGTGCGGATGCCTTGCTTGGCGAACCAGGCGAGCTGATGCGGGGCGGGCTGCGCCGAGCGCCACAGCTTGTCGGTGAGGCGGTGGCGGTTGAGGTAGACGAGGCGGAACACCCCGTGGTCCACCAGCACCATGTTGGCCCAGGCCCTCAGCCGATCGGCCGGCCCCTCGAGCGGCCGGTCCCAGCGCGCGATGCGCGCCAGGCGGCGGGCTCGCCTTGTATCGAGGGATCGGAAGCGGTTGAGCATAAGGGCGTTGCGCTGGGGATGTCTGCTGCGGCGGCTGGGTTCGCCAGCATGTATAGGCCGCCCGCCCCCCGGGCAACCGCATCGGGGTCATGGCCCTGGCGCACGGTGCCCTGCCCCGCAGTGCCGCCCCGCCGCGATCTCAGCCGGATTTCGGCGGGGCCGGGGCGCGCCGGCGCTCGTAATGCTTGGCGATCCGCAGGTGCCGCCAGATCGCGTAGTTCATGGCGGTGAGGAACCCGTAGGGCCCGCGGACGAAATGCCGCCGCCCGATGTACGCTTTGAGGAAGGCGGCCGGAAACTCCACGAAGATGCGCCAGCTCGGGATGGTGACGCCGCGCAATTCGAGGTCGACCACCTGCTGATCCGAGTACCGGTTGAGCTTGTTGATCTGGTCGCCGAGCGAGCGCACCGAATAGTGGTGGATCACCCCCTTGAGGCGGCCGGGCTGGACGCCGGGTTCGAGATCCACGCGGTCGTGGACCAGCGAGGGCGAATAGCGTCCGCGGCTGCGGCGATAGAGGCGTACGGGCCAGATCGTATGGGCGAGCGGATGCGGACGCCCCTCGCCCGGGAAGATCTCGGTGATGCCGATCCGGTACGCGTCCCGCGGCGGAGAGCCGTTGGCGAACACCGCCGCGATGGCGCCCGCGAGTTCGGGCGAGAGCACCTCGTCGGCATCGATGTTGAGGAGCCAGTCGTGGCGGCATTGCTCCTCGGCGAAGCGCTTCTGCGGACCGTAGCCCGGCCAGGGGTTATGGATCACCCGCGCCCCGAGGCCCTCGGCCAGGGCTTGCGTGCCGTCGGTCGAGCCCGAATCCACGACCACGAGATCGTCGGTGAGCCCACGAGCGGCCAGGATGGTGTCGCCGATCCGATCGGCCTCGTTATGGGCGATGATGAAGACGGACAGGGGCGGGGGCACGGGGTCCTGGGCTCGCGGGCCTTCAGCGGCAGTTCTGTGCCAGGCCGGCTTGGGACTAGTGCGGCGCCCGAACCACGTCAACACTCGCGAAGACGAGCGGCCCGGGCCACGTTAATACTCGCGAGGACGAGCGGCCCGGACCATGTCGGCACTCGCGAGAGCCCGTGGAACGCAACGCCGCCCCGGCCCCGTGAAAGGCGCTTGACGCCGTGGCGGCCTGGCGGGATCCTGCTCGTGAATTCGGGTCAACGCCTTGATTTCCTTGACGTAAGGGAAGTGGACGCCGTCATCCGAAGGTCATATTCCCGCGCCTGCCGCGGCCCTCCTAGACTGCCCTTTCCGCTCCTCTCTCACCGTGCCCGACGCCCCATGAGCGACCTTCTCGTCAGCATCCGCCACGCCACCCAGGACGACGCGCTGGGGCTCTCCCGCGTGTTCGAAAGCGCCTGGCGCGAGGCCTATCAGGGCATCATCCCGGGCGTCGCCCTGGAGAAGATGCTGGTGCGGCGCGGGCCGCGCTGGTGGCGCTCCACGGTGACGCGGGGCCGGCCCCTCGCGGTGCTCGACATCGGCCGCGGCATCGGGGGCTACGTCTCCTATGGGCGCTGCCGCGACCGCTCGCTTCCCGCGGACGGGGAGATCGACGAGCTCTACCTCGCGCCGGAATACCAGGGCGTGGGCCTCGGCCGACGCCTGTTCAAGGCGGTGCGCAACGACCTCACCGACCGCGGCATGCAGCGCGTGGTAGTGTGGGCCCTGGCGGAAAACGACCGGGCCTGCGCGTTCTACGAGGGGCTCGGCGGGCGCACCATCGCGCAGGTGACGGAGCGCATCGGCGGCACGCCGCTCGCCAAAGTGGCCTACCTGTTTCGCTGACGCGGATCGACGCGTCCTGGGAGTGCCGCGGCTCGCGAAAGCGGCCTAGCTGTTTCGCTAAGCCGGCGACTTACGCCCGCCGCGCCATGCGGGCGAGATCGAGCAGGGTTTTGGCCGTGATGGCCTCGGCCAGAGCCGCCATGATGCGGGTGTCGAAGAGCGCCGTATGGAGCCTCTGGACGGCCTCCTTCAGCGCGGATGCCGGCCAGCGCGCGAGCTGACGTTCCACCAGGGGCTTGCGGCGAAAATGCAGGCCGCGCCACGCCTCGATCGCGACCCCGGCGGGCCGCCCGTTCTCGACCTCGATCCGCAGGGGCAGGAGCGCGAGGGCATGACGCAGCGCCGCGCCGAGGATCACGGAGGCGTGCACCCCCTCGGCGGCCAGCCGGCGGGTGCCGGCTTCGAGACCCGCCGCATCGCCCGCAAAGGCGGCGTCGATCACCGCATCCGTGGCGAGGCTCGACACGTCGCTCAGCACCGCGTCCACATCCTCCACGGTGACCTCGTTCTTGCCGTGGGCGTAGAGCACGAGCTTGGCGAGTTCGCCCCGCGTGGCGAGGCGATCGCCGCCGAGATTGCCGAGGATCTGCGCCCGCGCCTCGCGGGAGAGCGCGAGACCCGCCTGCCGGAAGGTGTCGTCCACGAGTCCCGCGAGGTCGCGGTCGCTGTCGGCGTAGCAGGGAAGCGCCAGCGCCTTTTGCGAGCGCTCGCACAGGGTGCGCAGCGGCGCCGATTTGCTCAGATCCCCGCCCTCGATCACCACCACGGTGTCGCCGGGGGTGCCGTCGAGCACCGCTTCCACGGCGGCCGCGAGATTGCGGCTGCCCGCCTTCACCCACAGGGCACGCTTCGACCCGAAGAGCCCGAGCGTGCCGGCCTCGTCGGCGAGGCGCCCGGGCTCGGAGGCCACCGCGTCGCCGTCGAGGCGCACGAGCTGGAAGGGATCGGCGGGATCGTCCACCGCGCGCTGCGCCAGGGCGCGGGCGCGCTCGTTCACGAGGCCGGCGTCGGGGCCGTAGACGAGATAGACCAGGATGCGCGGATCGGGGCGGCGGAGCACCCCGTCCACGTCGCCGGCTTTGACCGCCACCATGCCGGTTTCGCCAGATGCCGTGTTCTAGGCGCGCGTCGCGAGATGCGCGGCGATCCGGGTGCGGATTTGGTCCGCGAGCAGCTTCGCGACGCGGATCTCCGCATCGCGCGCCGCGCGAACGGAGGCGAAGCGCTGCGGGAAGCGGTCGTAGCTTGCGCTGCCCACCACGTTGCCCGTGGTGACGGCGGCGCCCTCCATGGTGGTGAGGGTGTAGGTGGCGTTGCCCGTGATGGTCGCGGATTGCGCGCGGCCCGTGGCCGTGTCGACGATCGGGGTCGCCGTCGATTGTGTGTAGGCGACGGTGAGCTTGTAGCGCTTCGGCGACGGCTGGCCCGAGCCGTCGAGGTCGAAGACGAGTTCGCTGCGCAGGTAGTGGCTGACGCGTTCCAGCTCCACCGGCACCGCGATGGGCTGGACCTCGATCGCGGCCAGCAGGGCGGGCACGCTGGCGCCCGACGCGCTCGGCCCGTAGAGCGGGCGGAAGCAGCCCGCGAGGCTTAAAGCAAGGGCCGTGAGCGCGGCCAGTCGAACTGCGTTACGCCACAACATTCACGATCCTTCCCGGCACGACGATGATCTTCCGCGGCGGCTTGCCGTCAAGCGCCCGCTGCACCGATTCCAGCGCCATCACGGCGGCTTCGACGGACGCCTGATCGGCGTCGCGAGACACCGTCACGTCGGCGCGCTTCTTGCCGTTCACCTGCACGGGCAGGGTCACGGTGTCTTCGACCAGCAGCGCGCGGTCGACGGAGGGCCAAGCGGCTTGCGCGGCCAAGCCCTCGCAGCCCATGGCGTCCCAGCACTCTTCCGCCAGATGCGGCATCATCGGGGCCAGGATCTGGATCAGGATGCGACCCGCCTCGCGCCAGGCGCCGGCGATCCCCGGCTCGCCCGCCTTGCGGGCCTGCCCCAAGAGATCCTGCAGGGCATTGGCGAGTTCGTAGATGTGCGCGACGCAGCGGTTGAAGCGCAGGCGCTCCACATCGTCCTCGACGGCAGCGAGCGCCTTGTGGGCTGCCTTGCGGATCGCGGTGGCGATGGGGCCCGTAGGCTCGACGCCGTTCGCGTGCGCGGCTTCCGCCGCGATCTCGTTCACGAGGCGCCAAACGCGCTGCACGAAGCGGGCGGCGCCTTGCGCGCCTTCTTCCGTCCAGATCACGTCGCGCTCAGGGGGCGAATCCGAGAGCATGAACCAGCGCGCGGTGTCGGCGCCGAACGACGCGATGATGTCGTCCGGATCGACCGTGTTCTTCTTCGACTTCGACATCTTCTCGATGGAGCCGATCTCGATGGGCTCGCCCGAGACCACGTGGAAGGCGCGGCGCGTGCCGCCTTCGCTCTCGATGCGCACGTCCACGGGCTGCACCCAGGAGCCGTCGGGAGCACGATAGGTCTCGTGCACCACCATCCCTTGCGTGAACAGGCCCTTGAAGGGCTCGCCGTCCGTGACGCCCGCATGGCCCGTGCGGTTCATGGCGCGGGTGAAGAAGCGCGAATAGAGCAGGTGCAGGATCGCGTGCTCGATGCCGCCGATATACTGGTCCACCGGCAGCCAGCGATCCACGACCTCACGGTCCGTCGGCACCTCGGTGAGCGCAGGATCGGTGAAGCGCGCGAAGTACCAGGACGAATCCACGAAGGTGTCCATGGTGTCGGTTTCGCGCCGCGCAGCCTTGCCGCATTGCGGGCAGGCCACCTGCCGCCAGGTGGGATGGCGGTCCAGCGGATTGCCGGGCACGTCGAAGGTCACGTCCTCGGGCAGCTCCACGGGGAGCTGTTCCTTCGGGACCGGCACCACGCCGCAATCGTCGCAATGGATCACGGGGATCGGGCAGCCCCAGTAGCGCTGACGCGAGATGCCCCAATCGCGCAAGCGGAAGTTCACCTTGCGCTCGGCCACCGCGCGGTTGTTGCGCGTCTCAGCCTCGAGGCGGCGCGCCACCTCTTCCTTGGCTTCGGCGATCGTCATGCCGTCGAGGAAGCGCGAATTGATCATCCGCCCCTCGCCGTCATAGGCCACATCCGTGACCACGAAGGTCGCGGGATCGACGTCGGGCGGGCACACCACCACGGTGTTGCCGAGGCCGTATTTGTTGACGAAGTCGAGGTCGCGCTGATCGTGCGCCGGGCAGCCGAAGATCGCGCCCGTGCCGTATTCCATGAGGATGAAGTTCGCGACGTAGACGGGCAGCTGCCAGCTCTCGTCGAACGGGTGCACCGCGCGGATGCCGGTGTCGAAACCGAGCTTTTCCGCCTTGTCGATGGCTTCCTGCGCCGTGCCCGTGCGCTTGCACTCCTCGATGAAGGCGGCGAGCTCCGGATTGGTCTTGGCGGCGGCTTGCGCCAGCGGGTGGTCGGGCGCGAGCGCCAGGAATTTCGCGCCGAACAAGGTGTCGGGGCGCGTGGTGTAGATTTCGAGTTCGCTCTCGCGGTTTGGTGCCGTGTCGGGCAGCAGGCCGAAGCGCACCAGGAGGCCTTCCGAGCGGCCGATCCAGTTGCGCTGCATGAGGCGCACCTTCTCGGGCCAGCCATCGAGCGTTTCGAGCTTGTCGGCGAGGTCCTGGGCGAAATCGGTAATCTTGAAGAACCATTGGGTGAGCTCGCGCTGCTCCACCAGCGCGCCGGAGCGCCAGCCGCGCCCGTCGATCACCTGCTCGTTGGCGAGCACGGTCTGGTCCACCGGGTCCCAGTTCACCTTTGCGGTGCGGCGCGTGACGAGGCCGGCTTCCAGGAAGTCCAGGAACATGCGCTGCTGGTGCTTGTAATAGGAGGGATCGCAGGTGGCGATCTCCCGGCTCCAGTCGAGCGACAGGCCCATGCTTTTGAGCTGCGAGCGCATGGTCGCGATGTTCTGGTAGGTCCAGGCCTTGGGATGCACCCGGTTCTGCATGGCGGCGTTTTCCGCCGGCATGCCGAAGGCGTCCCAGCCCATGGGGTGGAGCACGTTGAAGCCGCGCGCGCGCTTGTAGCGCGCCACCACGTCGCCCATGGCGTAGTTGCGCACATGGCCCATATGGATGCGCCCCGACGGATAGGGGAACATCTCGAGCACGTAATAGGTCGGGCGCGGGTCCGCGTTGCTGGTGCGGAAGAGCTCGCGCTCGCTCCACACGCTCTGCCACTTGGGTTCGGCTTCCTTCGCGTTGTAGCGCTCCGCCCGGGGCGGTCGTTGATCCGTCGTCACCACTGGTCTCGTTCGATCGGTCCGGGTCGTCAGTCCCGGTCAACACAAAAAGGCGCGGCTTGCGCCGCGCAGGGCGCGCGGACTAGGACACAGCCCGCCGGGTCGGTCAACGTTTCTGCCGCCGCACCGCCCCCGAGGAGCCCGCATGGCTGAATCCGACACCGTCCAGAACTGGGTTGCCGTCCGCGAGGCCATCGCCCGCGCGGCGCGCGACAACGACCGCGCGCCCGGCGACGTTACCCTAATCGCGGTATCGAAAACCTTTCCCGCAGAGGCGATCGAGCCGGTTCTGGCCGCCGGGCAACGGGTGTTCGGCGAGAACTACGTCCAGGAGGCCAAGGGGAAATGGCCGGGCCTGCGCGAGCGCTACCCCGACGCGGAGGTTCACCTCATCGGCCCCCTGCAATCCAACAAGGCCCGGGAAGCGGTGGCACTGTTCGACGCGATCCACAGCCTCGACCGGCCGTCGCTGGCCGAGGCGCTTGCCAAGGAAATCGCGAAACAGGACCGCCGGCCCCGGCTCCTCGTCCAGGTCAACACCGGGGAGGAGCCGCAAAAGGGCGGGGTGATGCCCCGGGAGGCGGACGCCTTCCTCCTCGCCTGCCGGGAGCGCTACGGGCTCACCATCGAGGGACTCATGGCCATCCCGCCGGCGGAAGACCCGCCCTCGCCCCACTTCGCCCTCCTCGCCGAGATCGCCAAGCGCAATGACCTCCCCCTCCTCTCCATGGGCATGAGCGCGGATTTCGAGGCCGCCATTCAGCTCGGCGCCACCCATGTGCGGGTGGGAAGCGCGATTTTCGGGGGGCGGGGGTAGATCCCTCCCTGCCAAGGGAGGGTGGCGCCACCGCGTCAGCGGTGGTGACGGGTGGGATGAGAGCTCGATGTTGGGAGATGGGTGGTTCACCCCACCCGCCCCTTCGGGGCACCCTCCCCTGGCGGGGAGGGATAATCAGCCCACGATCTCGATCGTCGTGCGCGGACCGACCCGCTCCAGGAGCCGCCTCACCTTCGCGGGTTCGACGGCGACGCAGCCGGCGGTGGGCTCGAAGCCGGGCCGGGCGAGGTGCAGGAAGATGGCGCTGCCGCGTCCGCGGACGATCGGGCCCCGGTTCCAGGCGATGTCCACCACCACGTCGTAGAGGTGATCGGTCCGCCACATCTCCTCGTGGCTGGAGGCGCAGGGGAGCGGGACGAGCCGGTTGTAGCGCCGGTCGCAGGGATCGTCGCACCAGCCGTCGCTGGGACGAATGGGGGTGAGCGCCAGGCCCGTGCGGGGCCGGGGGCCGTGCCCGGGCCGGTAGAAGGCCTGCAGCAGGGGAAAGCATCCGACTGGAGAAGCCCCGTCCCCCTCGCGCTTGGCGTGCGTGGTGCCGGAGCGCCCGAGCGCGCAGGGCAGGACGAGGGAGCCGGCGACCAGCCGGCCGCGGCGGCGGTCGAGGGGCGAGGGATAGACGCGGATGCGGTCGAGATAGCGGCGCGGCATGGGGAGCGGTTTGGCAAGGGGACGGATGGGGCGGCTGCGAGAACGAACCCGTGAATGAGCGGTGGAGGGGCGCCCTCACCCTCTTGTTGCCAATTTTAACCGTCTTAGTCTAACGGCAGATCCGTTCAGCCTTGCGACGGGCGCCGGCACATCCCATTCCAGGGGGAACGCGCCGCAGGCCTCGCGGCGCTCCGCCAGAGGATGACCGTCCCGCATGTCGAACGCCAGCCGCCTCCTTGTGGTCGATGACGATCAGGACCTGCGCGATACCCTGGCCGAGCAGCTCGGCCTCTACGAGGAATTCCAGATCCGCACCGCCGAGAATGCGGGTCAGGCCATCGCCAGCGTGAAAACGGATCGGATCGATCTCGCGATCATGGATGTGGGCCTGCCCGACATGGACGGGCGCGAGGCCGTGAAGCAGATGCGGCGGGGGGGCTTTCGCTCGCCCATCATCATGCTGACCGCGCAGGGTTCCGAGGCCGATACGGTGCTGGGGCTCGAATCCGGCGCCAACGACTACGTGACGAAGCCCTTCAAATTCGCGGTGCTCCTCGCCCGCATCCGGGCGCAGCTGCGCCAATACGAGGCGAGCGAGGACGCGATCTTCCAGATCGGCCCCTACACCTTCCGCCCGGGTTCGAAGCTCCTCATGAGCGAGAAGGGCTCGAAGCTGAAGCTCACCGAGAAGGAAACCGCGATCCTGCGCTACCTCTACCGCGCAGGCCAGAAGGTGGTGGGCCGCGACACGCTGCTGCAAGAGGTTTGGGGCTACAACGCCAACGTCACCACCCACACGCTGGAAACCCACATCTACCGGCTCCGCCAGAAGATCGAGGACGATCCCTCCCGGGCCCGCATCCTCGTGACCGAGCCCGGCGGCTACAAGCTGATGCCATAGGGGAGCCGTTCCCCGCGCCGCGCGTGTCCTGAAGGCCTTTTGGTCGCGGCCTGCATCGGGTAGGGATCGCGCGGGGCGGACGCCAAGGGCACGTCCGGGGGCAAGGCCGCAGGGACATGGCGCTCAACGACGATATCGAGGTGCTGGGACAGGCGCCCCTGTTCCATCTTCTCGACCGGGATGCCTTGAGGCTTCTGGCCTTCGCGGCCGACCATCGCTCGTTGCGGGCCGGGGACGTGCTGTTCCGCAAGGGCGACCGCTCGGATGGCGGCTACGTGGTGGCCCGGGGCGCCGTGGCGCTGGATGCCGCGGAGGACGGATCCTCGCCCGCCTTCATTGCCGGGCCCGGTGCGCTCATCGGCCAGACCGCCCTGTTCGCCCGTCTTGCCCGGCCCGCGACCGCAACGGCGCGCGAACCCTCCGCGGTGCTGCGCATCACGCCGAGCCTCATGCGCCGGGTGCTGGAGGAATTTCCCTCCGCAGCGGCCGCGATCGAGCAGGCCCTGGCCGACGATCTCGCGCAGCTGACGGACGGGCTCGACCGGGTGCGCGATCTGCTCCTGGCCATCGACGGCGATGCGGGCATCGATGCCGGAACGGACGGCGAGCCCGGCGCCAGCCCTTAAGGCTTAGAGCTCCAGCACCGCCGTCACGGGCACGTGGTCGGACGGGCGTTCCCAGCTGCGGGTCTCGCGGGCGACCTCCACGGAGCGCAGGGACGCGGTGAGATCGCCCGAGGTCCAGATGTGGTCGAGGCGCCGGCCGCGGTCGGCGGCGGCCCAATCGGGCGAGCGGTAGCTCCACCAGGAATAGATCTTTTCGGGTGCCGGCCGCAGATGCCGCATGGCATCGGTCCAGCCCCCCTCCTGGCGCAGGGTTTCGAGGGCTTCCGTCTCCACGGGGGTGTGGCTCACCACGTCGAGCAATTGCTTGTGGGACCACACGTCGTGTTCGAGCGGCGCCACGTTGAGATCGCCGACGAGGATGCTGGGCGCGGCCGTCGGGCGCTCCCGCGCCCCCCAGCTGCGCAATTCGGCGAGGAAATCGAGCTTGTGGCGGAATTTCTCGTTCATCTCCGGATCGGGAATGTCACCGCCGGCGGGAACGTAGAAATTGTGCACGGTGACGCCGGTGGCGGCCTTGGCCTGGCCCAGGGTCACGGCGATGTGGCGGGCATCCGTGCGGCCGCACATGGGCATGACGCGGGTGTCGCTGAAGGGATAGCGCGAGAGGATCGCGACGCCGTTGTAGCCCTTCTGCCCGATCTTCGCGATGAAGGGATAGCCGAAGGCCTGGAGGTCCTTCAGCGGGAAGCGGTCGTCCGGGCACTTGGTTTCCTGTAGGCACAGGATGTCGGGCCGGCGCTCGCTTAAGAAGCGGCCCACCTGATCGAGGCGCAGGCGAACGGAATTGATGTTCCAGGTCGAGACGGTGAGGAGCAAGGCGGCGTCCTTGGAAAGGCGCCCCTGAGCTAGCCGAAAGCGCGCTCCTGCGGAAGCGCTCCCGGGCAGCCGTCAGTCGTTCTTCCGATAGGCCGTGCTGTAGTCGATGGCGAACAGCGCGGCATCGACGCGGCGGGTGCGGTCCGTCTTGTTGAGCATTACGGTGGTCTGGAAGCCCTGCGGATCGATGATCCGCCATTGCTGCAGGGTCTCGACGCGCGGATCGAAGAACAGGGTGATCTTCGAGGTGCCCCCGAAGGTGGAGCGATCCTCGAGCTGGATGCGCACGCCTTCGCCCTCGCTGGCGATCCCCGTGACGGACACGTCCTGCCCGAGGGAAACCCGTTCGCGCAGCAGGAACTTCAGCGGCGTCTGCCCGATCGCGTAGATGTCCTGCGTCGAAAGCCTGCGGTCGCGCACGGCCACGGATTGGCCGTCGGCGACGACGAGGAGCGTCGAGGGTGCGTCGTAATCGAAGCGGATGCGGCCCGGACGCTGCAGGTAGAGCGTGCCGCCGAGACGCCGACCGTCGCCGCCGATCTGCGTGAAATCCGCCACCAAGGTGCCCATGGTGTTGAAATAGGCGTTGGCCTTTTCGACGATCTGGGCCTGCGTCAGCGGCTCCTGCGGCTTGAAGGACGCGGGCGGTGTGATGGCCGCCGTGACCGCCGGCTTGGCGGCGGGGGCTTGCGCATTCGAGGCCGGCGCGGCAGCCGCGGGGGCTGCGGGCTGCGCTGCCGTGGGCTGGAGGCCTGAGGCCAGCGGAGCGGCGGTGAGGGCCGCGGGCGCCACGGCGGGGCGCTTCGGCGGCAGGATGGCGAGGCGATCGGGCCAGGTTGGAGCCGCGCCCGGGGCTGCCGCGGGCGGCGTCGCGGTCGGTGCGGGGGCGACCGGAGCAGGAGCCGCTTCGGGCTGCGGGTTCAGCGGACGCAACAGCCGCTCGAAGAAGTTTTGCGCCAGCGCGGGCGTCGCGCCGGCACCCGTGAGCGCTAGGGCAGCGACGAGCGTGCGGACCAGGGGGATCAGGCCGGCCGGGCCGGAATGGGGCATCGGTCTCTCCCGGCTCGGCGGATGCGAGCCTTCGAACAGCAGGGGCTGATTGGGCGGCCCCTGTGGCGAATCAATGACGTGCCGGGCGATGCGCCGGGGTTGGGCGCCGGCCTAATCGTCGCCGGCTCCCGCGCTTTCGAGCAGGATCTCGCGTTTGCCGGCGTGGTTCGCGGCCCCGACGATCCCCTCCCGCTCCATGCGCTCCATGAGCGAGGCGGCGCGGTTGTAGCCGATTTGGAGCCGGCGCTGGATGTAGGACGTGGAGGCCTTCTTGTCCCGCAGCACAACGGCGACCGCCTGATCGTAGAGATCCGCCCCCTCGTCCCCGAACGCGCCCTTGTCGAAGACCGGCCCGTCGCCGCCACCGGCGGCGGACGCGGCCTCCTCGTCCTCCGAGGCCACGACCGCTTCGAGGTATTGCGGCCGGCCCTGGCGCTTCAAATGCGCCACCACTTTCTCGACCTCCTCGTCGGAGCAGAAGGGCCCGTGCACGCGGGTGATGCGCCCGCCGCCCGCCATGTAGAGCATGTCGCCCTGGCCGAGCAGCTGTTCAGCGCCCATCTCGCCGAGGATCGTGCGCGAG
>JAESFT010000116.1_pt1 | contig 110901 bp, 127 predicted proteins | sample 9269451 | NCBI WGS metagenome assembly JAESFT01 (sample SAMN14502557, study PRJNA617106) | algae metagenome | isolation source: Scytonema hyalinum WJT4-NPBG1 and co-occurring heterotrophs from well... | place: USA: Mojave Desert, Joshua Tree National Park, California | collected 2006-05-25 | reverse complement strand
CAACACCAACAAACCAATGTTGAAGGCCTATATGCGGCGGGCGACGTTGTGCACGAGCTCAACCAGATTGCGGTGGCGCTTGGTCATGCGGCCATCGCTGCCACCGACATTCACAACAGCCTCGCGCTGGCCGATGGTGAGCGTTTGCCGCAGTGAACAACAGAGGAAAGTCCGCACTAAAACTACGTGCGTGAGTGTAGTAGGGTCGGCTGTTTACGTGGTCTCAAGGCCATTTCGGACGTGCCGATAATCCCAGGTCAACTGACATGCGGAGACTAGCGCATATAGCTCGATCGATGATCCTCGAAGATGATTCAAACTCGCAAGCGGAATGTTCGGAGTCGGCATGAAGGCTCGACTAAACCCAAGAGGGGCCTACCTCGTACAAATGGGCCAACATGAAACCCGTTCGCCACCTTCGTTGTTGGTCGCAAGGTGGCGAAGGTCACACACTAGAGCTCAGCACTGGTATTCAGCCAAGATGACTGCCATGAGTATTGGCAGCTTGGCTGGGCTTCTGGAGAGACTAAGGATGGAGAATCTATCAGTTGATGGACGGCGCCTGCTCCAAGATATCGCGGAACGCAACCGCGTAAGCCTCGAGGCAGTCACCACATTGCTGCAAGCACTTGCACTCGGCAATGGCACGCAAGCGCAATTCAATCACCCCGATCTCGGCGGCATGGGACAGTGGTCCCAAGGCGGAATGGTCATGGTTGGAGACATGTTCAACCACGGTTTGAAAGCTCGGGTGGACAGCTTGTGTAAAGAGCTTTCGCTCTTGCTAAGAGATAAGGCTCTGCCTTTTGAGGGGCCTTCAAGTTCCCAGTCGCAGTTCCAAGGTGTAGCGGGCACCAGTTTATTTGTGCCCGACTCGCCTTCATCCAACCGGTGGTGGCCAAGCGAGCTAGGTTCACCGGACTCGACCGGTTCGCAAAATGACCTTCTATACGCCTGGTTCTCGGCACCGCGGCGCTTAGCGATACAACATGGAGGTCAAGTGCAGGTGTACGATACCGGTGACCACACGATCTCCGGTTTCTCCCAGCAACAAGGCGGCGGTCAGTCACTGACCTTTACAGGCAATCATGGTTTGGTGCGGGTCTCGGAATTGCCCCTCGTAGACACCCAGCATCGCCACAGTGCTGAGGCTCCTGAAGCTCCTGAAGCTCCTGATCAGAATGCACAAACGTCAGCCGAACAAGAGCAACGGCTTCCGCCGGACGCAGTGCAAGCATGGCAATCCTCCCAACCATCCAGTGCGGCTCCTCGCATGGGTTCTCTGCCTACTCAGTCAGTTGGGACTGAGGACATCTTCAGCAAAATAGAACGGTTATCCGAGCTGCATCAAAAGGGCATCGTCACCGACGAGGAGTTTTCTGCCAAGAAGGCCGAGCTGCTGGCGCGGATCTGACGCTTGTGCTGACAGAGGCGTGGTCCAAGCCGGATCTTGATCCTCAGGCCTGTATCTGCCGAGCGCAATAGCGCAATCGCGAGCCACTACTGCTTTTAGCAATCCAAGAAACTGTCGAGGAACAAACAGCCCACCTGGTAATATGGCAGCGCCGGTAGGAGCAAGTTTTCTGACAAACTTGGAAGTTATGGATCGGCAGGCGTCCCCAGTCCCTGCCGATGCACCAGCTCGTGAATATAGCTGAGCTTCTCCAAGATACGGGGTGACAGCACAAATGGATAGGCATCTGGCTGACCAACAGCACGGTTGAGGTTGTTGAGCAGCAGCACCAACGGAACCCAGTTGCTCGCGACGTGGGAAAAGTCCGGGGCCGCATAGGGATCGTCATTCACATCGACGGCTAAACTACCGTCTTGGTCTGCTTCTGGCTGTGCTCGCACGTTGAACGCCATTGCCGTTTCAACCGTGTCCACGATGTGCAGGTAGTGCGCCCAGGTTTCTGCAAAATCCTCCCACGGATGAGCCGTGGCATAGGCGCTAATGAAGGTCTGCGGCCAGTCACTTAGAGCCCCGTGGGTATAGTAGCGCTGAAGCGCTTCACCATAGTCCATGCTTTCGTCGCCAAACAGCTCTCTGAATGGCTTGAGCTGGTCTCCAGGTTTGACCAGAAGATCCCAGAAGTGATGACCAATCTCGTGGCGGAAGTGGCCCAGTAGCGTGCGGTAGGGCTCACCCATGTTGCTGCGGCGCCGCTCACGCTCGGCATCATCGGCTTCGGCCAGTGCAATAGTGATGATGCCATTGTCGTGCCCCGTCATCACTGGTCCGGGTTCTGACACATCGTCTGCTAGAAAACGGAAGCTCAGGCCGTGTTCTGGGTCGTCCACTCGCGTTGCGAGCGGCAGACGCAGTCGCAACAGAGAATAGAACAGGCGCTTCTTGGCCAGCTCGATGACCTGCCAGTTGGCTAGGTGCTCAGGATTGTTCAGCGGAGGCACCGTCTCGTTGTGCCGACAAGCAAGGCAATATGGGTTGGCACTTGTTGTGTTGGACACAAGCCAATTGCAGGCTCCATGAACACTGTTGGCGCAGTAGGCAAAGCGTTGATCAGGAGCAGTCACCCTCCCCCATTGACCGTCTTGTTGCACCAAAGCGATTAGCGCATTTTGTTCAGGAACATAGCCCAGAGCATGGCCGCATTGTTCACAAACGACGTTTTCGAAGTAAATGGAATTGCCGCAATGGTCGCAGGTAAACAGCTTCACCGGATCACCCTCCTCAGTGCGCCAGCTAATCTCTTCTGACCGGTGCGAGTTCCTCCAAACACTTGCGAGTAGCCCTTGTTAGCCCTTGATCGGAAGAGCTTACGTCCTGCGGGACTTAGACTTAATATCTAGCTTCATCATAGGTTTGGGATGGCAACTGCGAATTGGAAGGCACGTTTGAGAAGGATGCAGACCCATTCAGCATCTTCGCCTAAGACGTTCCTGATTGTAGATGACGAGCCTCTTGCCCGAATGGAGCTCGTAGAGATTGTAAAGGAGTGCGGCTTTGAAGCTTGGGAAGCCTCGAACAGCAGGGAAGCTTTAGCCCTGCTGGAGGAACGAAGTGACCGCGTGATCGGACTGATTACTGACATCAACATGCCCAGCACCCGTAGTGGCACGGTGCTTGCCAATCACGTCCATTGGCTCTGGCCGCACATCGAAGTAATCGTCGTTTCAGCGGCTCGGTGCCCGGTTGAAGGCGAACTGCCTAGCCAGGTACCATTCATCGCGAAGCCGGCTTCCCTCCGTAAGCTTTCGCAGGCAATCGCCTTATCCGCTGATTGTTGAGCTTTGGCCCAGATGAGGCCTCAGCAAAGCGTAGCTCTTATTGTTCTACATTGAGGGTAACGGCAAGTGTCTCAGTCGAGGACCCCTTACGCAACCCAGTTTTGGGTGCAGCCTGCCCGTAGTCAAGACCGCAGGCGATCCGAACATATCGTTCGTCCGGCGCCACGCCGTTGGCTACGTCGAAGCCCACCCAACCGAGATCCTCAACAAAAGCCTCGGCCCAGGCATGAGTCGCGGTTTGCTCGATCCTATCTTCCATGAGGAGATAGCCCGACACATATCGGGCGGGAACTCCCAAGAGCCGTGCTGCCGAAATGAAGATTTGTGCGTGATCCTGGCACACTCCGCTGCCGCATGCCAGCGCCGCCTCAGCAGCGGTGGCAACATCTGTGCTGTCCGGAATATAGGCGACCCTGGCAGCAATCTCCGCAGACAATCGGTGCAACTGCTCCAACCTTCCACTTACGCTAGACAGCGGTTCTGCAAGAGCGTGGACGGCTTCACCTGGTTGTGTAAGGGGCGTAACACGCTGGTATATCCAAAGCGGAGCCGTGCCAGTGCCGGCGCCAAAAATGCCCGCCATGTCCCGGGTTCCGACGCGACCAACCGAGCGGACGACGATTTCAGAGGTGTGCGGCTTGGAATGCAGCAACTCGGTTTCGTTTCCAAAAGCATCTCGATACGAGAGTTCCTGCGCGGCACCCTCAACATCAACCCGCCATTCCGCGACTAATTGGACTGAGGAATTGACGGGTCGTAGCCTGACCCGTTGCACTGCATAGGTAACAGGCTCGGCATAACGGTAAGTGGATGTATGCTTGATCGAAATGAGCACGATGGGTCAATCGAAGTTGTAGGCGGATGCTATGTCAGCACCAAGCCTGTTGTTTCGAGCTATGAAGTCGGTCAGAAACTCATGCAGTCCAAACTCAAAAACGGTTTCGATCTGCTTGTTTCCGATGAAGCCGAGCGTCTGAGTAGCTCTCTCATGACAGGGATGACGCACCTCATAATCATTCGCCAGATGCTCAAGGTTCTCGACTATGTTGCGATACGAGAAATGTAGCGACCGCGGCATCCGCCCATTAAGGATCAGGTATTCCGCTATCTGGGTCGGCTTGTACTGGACGTCATAGACCCACCTGTAAGAGCGATGTGCCGATACCGATCGCAGGATCGACTCCCACTGATTGTTGTCCATCGTACCGCCAACATAGGACACGGCCGGCAGCAGTACGTAATATTTTACGTCGAGGATCCGGGAGGTGTTGTCAGCACGCTCGATGAATTTGCCGACCCGCGAGAAGTTGAAGCACTCGTTGCGCAGCATCGTTCCGTGAAACGCACCGCGGATCAACCAAGTCTCACGTTTGATATGGTCCAGCAGCGTGGGCAGCTCGCTGTCTGAAACTGGCTCATTCAAAACGCTCTTTAACTCCATCCACGCCTCGTTCACCGCCTCCCAGGCGTCGCGCGTAAGTGCTGTCCTGACCATCCGTGCATTGGATCGGGCGGCTTCTATGCAGGAGATGACGCTTGAAGGATTGTCTGGATCCCTCAACAGGAAGTCAGCGACGTTTGTGGCCGTGTACTGATCGTATTTGGCCTGATAGCCGTCAGTTGCGGCTGCCGACAGAACAACCGACGACCATTCTTCGAATGCGTTCGAGGTGCGGGTGAGCGCCATCCGCAGTCCGGCATCGACGAGACGGGCCATGTTCTCGGCCCGCTCGATATACCGGTGCATCCAGAACAGGCCGCTAGCGGTTCGCCCCAGGAGCATAGCTCAGTGTCCCTTCCATCTCATCAGTCGTTGAGGACCCAAGTGTCCTTGGTACCGCCTCCCTGGCTGGAATTGACCACCAGAGAGCCTTCAGTCAGAGCGACGCGGGTGAGTCCGCCCGGGACGATGCGGATGCGGTCCGACACCAGAACGTAGGGCCGCAGATCCACGTGCCTCGGCGCCAGCCCCGCGCTCGTCAATATTGGTGAGGTGGAGAGCGCCAGGGTCGGTTGCGCGATATAGTTGCCCGGCCGTGCGCGAAGCTTATCGCTGAAATCTGCTATTTCCTGCCGCGAGGCCGCTGGGCCTACCAGCATGCCATAGCCTCCTGAGCCATGGACTTCCTTGACCACAAGCTCATCAAGGTGCTCCAGCACATATTTGAGGCTATCGGGCTCCACACAGCGATGGGTCGGTACATTTTCCAGGATGGCGCTACGGCCCGTATAGAACTCGATGATCTCAGGCATGTAAGAATAGATCGCCTTGTCGTCCGCGATGCCCGTACCGGGAGCATTAGCAATGGTAATCCGGCCGGCGCGGTATACGTCCATGATGCCAGCCACGCCCAAGGTCGAGTCAGCCCTGAACGTAAGGGGGTCGAGGAACGCATCATCGACCCTGCGATACAGCACATCGATGGCGCGATAGCCTTGGGTGGTGCGCATGGCAATTCGGCCGCCCACAACCTTGAGGTCGCTTCCTTCGACCAGTTCCACCCCCATCTGGTCGGCTAGAAAGGCGTGTTCAAAATAGGCAGAGTTGTGGATGCCAGGCGTCAGAACCGCAATGGTTGGCTTTTCGCGCTCCCGATCGAGCGGGGCGACCGCGGACAATGACTGGCGCAGCAGTTGGGGATAGTTCTCCACGGGGAGCACTTTGACCTCTTGAAACAGCTCGGGAAAGAGCTGCAGCATGGTCTCGCGATTTTCTAGCATGTACGACACGCCCGATGGCGTGCGGGCATTGTCTTCAAGAACGTAGAACTGGTTCTCGGCGGTGCGAACCAGATCTACGCCTACAATGTGGGTGTAGACGTTGCTGGGCGGACGGAAGCCGATCATTTCTGGAAGAAACGCGGAATTCTGAGCAATCAAGTGCTTGGGTATCCGGCCGGCACGGACGATTTCCTGTCGATGGTAGATATCATCGAGGAACGCATTTATGGCCACGACGCGCTGCTCGATGCCTTGCGACAGGCAGCGCCACTCACGGCCTGTGATGATCCGAGGCACGATGTCGAAGGGGATCAGCCGTTCAGCAGCCTCTTTTTCACCATATACCGCAAAGGTAATGCCGGTTCTGCGGAACACCTTCTCCGCATCACGCGACTTCTTGTCCAACGCAGCAGGCGTTTGCTGATCAAGCCAGACCTTCACCGGCTCATATGGCTGCCTAAATTCGCCATCTGCCAGCAGCATTTCATCGAACGCGGTCACGATTTTTCCAATGCTGAGTAGATCGAAAAAGGAAGTCAGTGTGGCGTTGCAGCCTCAGTCACAAGCGTGCCGGCGCAGGATAGTTGACAGCTGTATAGTTCGAACGAACTGCCCCTTTGGCTGATCCCGCAGTAATGGTTGCCGATTGGCAGAGTTCCGGGGCCTAACTTGCGTTCAAGGAGGGCAGTTTTAGACACCAGGATCTGGCGAGCGCGGCTCTCGCTCGCTTCGATGATAAGAATGTGAAGGCGTAAGCGGCGGCCGGGTGAATTGCAAACGTTGGTGAGAAGGAATTGAACTACTGACCAAACCCGCCTAGCCAACGAGAATTTCGCCCTTGGATCAAAGTCCTGGCACCCTGGACTGTGATCTGGAGGCGTAAGCTGAAGTAAGCTCAAAGATCCTCGGAATGTGTACTGACTTCGGACGCAGTGTTTTGCTGCACGTTCGGGTCAGCCACCCCGTGAACCAACCCAGGTCACATTAGGAACGCAGAGCGCCTGGTGACCATTGGTCTGGTGCGTCACACTTCCCAACAACAATGAGACCAGAGTGGCGTTCAATTCCTGTACCCGTGTGCTCATCGTCGAGGACGATGCGATCCTCGCTTCCATGATGGAGTGCGTTGTCGAGGACTTCGGCTATCAAATTGTTGGTCTGGCCTTCGACTTCCATTCTGCCCTTCAATCCGCCCACAGCGATGATGTTGACTTTGCTTTGTTGGACTTCGATCTGGGAGGTGGCCGCAACGCTGCTCCCATTGCTAGAGCCCTTGCCGAGCGAGGTATTCCTTTCGCTTTCACGACAGGAAAATCACCTGCGGTCGTCCGCAAACTGTTTGCGGAAGCTCCTATTGTTTCCAAACCCGTTCACGACGACGAACTGCTCGACGTGCTGCCCTGCATGGCGTGATCGCACCCTAAACCAATAAGAACCGGAAAATACGATGCGGGATCAATCCCTCGCCTTCCTGCGCAGCCTCGTCGAGGCACCATCGCCCAGCGGCTATGAACACCATGTCGCCGAGCTCTATCGCAGCTATGTTGAACCCTTTGCTGATAGTGTTTCGACCGACGTCCATGGCAATGTCACTGCCGTGCTGAATCCCTTGGCTAGCACCAGGATCATGCTGGCCGGGCACATGGACGAGATTGGCTTTATCGTCCACTACATCGGCGAAGAAGGTCTGCTCTACTTCAGTGCGATCGGCGGGCACGACAGTGTCATACCCGTGGGCCAAACCGTGTGGGTTCACGGCCAGAAGGGACGCGTTGGAGGTGTTGTTGGCCGCAAGGCTATTCACCTGATGGATCCTGACGAACTCAAGGACAAGCCCAAGCTCAAGGAGCTCTGGATCGACATCGGCGCGTCCTCCAAAAAAGAGGCTGAAAGCGTCGTAGCCTTAGGTGATGTTGTTACCTACCAACAGGAGTTTCAGCTCCTGATGGGCGATCGGGCAGTAGGGCGTGGGTTCGATAACAAAGCCGGATTGTTTATCGTTGCCGAGGCTCTTCGCCTACTGAGCGAGGACGGAGGGCTCCACCCGGCAGTGGGTGTTTATGCCGTTGGCACTGTCCAGGAAGAGATTGGCTCCCGCGGCGCGAAGACAGCGGCCTTCGCCATTGGAGCGCAAAGTGGCATTGCCATCGATATGGAACATGCCATTGACTACCCGGGCGTGAGCCGAACAGAAAGCGGACAGCTCGACCTTGGCAAAGGTCCAAGCGTGTCCACCGGGGCGAACACCAACCGCGCGTTGTTCGCGCTTGTCACCGAAGCGGCCGGTAAAGAAGGCATCCCCTTCCAGGTCCAAGTGGCGCCGGCAGCAACCCCTACCGACGCAGGGGCATTGCAGCTCAACCAGAGCGGAATGGCAACCGGTCTCCTTGGTGTGCCGCTGCGCTACATGCACACCCCCGGGGAAGTGCTCAGCTTGTCTGATGTGGAAAACTGCGCCAAGCTCGTTGCCGCTTACTGCCGGATGGTCACGCCGGAGACGGATTTTAAGCCACGATGAAGTTCAAGCTTGGATGTCAGTTGGACTACCATGTCGTGACGCCGACGACGCTGTTCCTCAACATCGAGGCCCAAGCCAATGACCAACAGGCCATCGAAGCGCAATCTCTATCGATCACGCCGCGGGTTTCTCTTGAGCGGTACCGGGCTCCTGAAAGCGCCAACATCTACCAGCGAGCCTTGCTGCAGCCAGGACAGTACACGATCCGCTACGAAGCTGAGGTGCGTCTCTCGCCTTTGGCGCATGACCCACAAAGCGTTTCAGAGGTCATAGTCAGCGAACTGCCGTTTTCCACGCTGACCTATCTTTATCCAAGCCGCTACTGCCAGTCCGACCAACTTCGCCACTTTGCCTGGCGAGAGTTTGGAGGACATGATCGCGGCCATCAGCGCGTGACGGCAATGTGCAACTGGATCTACCAGAACGTTGAATACCTGGCGGGCAGCAGCAATAGCGAAACGTCCGCCTTCGAGACGTTCTCGCGTCGTGCTGGAGTGTGCCGCGACTTTGCTCACTTGGGCATCACCCTGTGCCGGGCTCTTGGTATTCCCGCCAGGTTTGTATCCGCCTACGGTTGGCAATTAGAGCCGCCAGACTTTCATGCAGTATTTGAGGCGTATCTCAGTGGGAGATGGTACCTTTTCGACGCCACACGGCAATGTCCGCTCGATGGTATCGTGCGCATCGGCGTCGGACATGACGCGGGCACGACTGCCTTCTCTACCTTCTATGGAACAATCGACAACGCGCAACAGCGGGTTTGGATTGACCCCGCTGTGGTGGGAGAGGAAGCCTCTAAAGATTGGACTACACAAGCAATCAGCACTTCCGCCGCTTGAGCCAAGTTCGTCCAACTGGATTGTAGCGCCACAGGTGTCCTGCATTCGCAGCAGGTACATTTGGCACATGCGCAACCGTCAACGCATGAGCAATCCAGTTAAGTGAACTGTGTAATCACGATCATCATCATGAAGCCCGCAGCTGCCGCAAGACCGCTGGACTTCTCGAACTGATGGCTCTCAGCTTCCGGTACCAGCCCTGTCGTCGCCAGGTAGAACATTGCACCAGCGCCGAGGGCAGTTAGTGAGCCCTGCCAAAACTCTGGGAGTTTGCTCAGCAGCAAATAACCTCCCACCGCTGAGACCAACAACGATATGCCGATAAGGCCAGTCCACTTGATCACCTCCCACCGCTGGGCGCCTTTTTGTTTGTCCTTGTCCGTGTCGAACACCATCTCCCCAATGCTTAAAGCCTCGGAGATATTGTCGAGAGCTATCGCCAGGCCAACCACAAGTCCAGTACCGCCACCTATGGCAGATGACGCTCCGATAACGATGCCTTCGATCAACTCCTCTGCACTGGTCGCTCCAGCGATGACGGTTACCTTGTTGCCCCGGGGCTTTCGTCGTTTGTGGAACCTCCTCACCCATCTTCGTTGGGATGCATCTTCTCCGGCTGTCAGCCCGCGGTTGACATAAAGGTCAAACCCCCAGACCAACAAAACTCCAACAAGAATGGCAAGCAGGGTCGCGAGCAGTCCGCACAGCTCAAGCGCTTTGGGAACCATCTCAAAGGCGACGGCTCCCAGCAAGACGCCTCCCGCGATGCCCACGGCAATGGACAGCAGCAGGCTTGTTGGTCTGACCAGAAGCGACACAACGCCGCCGAGAGGAGATGCCAGTGCTGCCCCACCTGCGATCAACAAAAACGGCCAGAGCTCGTTCACGGCCAAACTCCCCCAGCTGAGTTCTCAGACGCCCATATTCGCTCCGGGCTGTTGAAGGAGACTGCCAGCAAGCAGGTGCAACTTAAAGCATCGAAAGTGCATCAAGGGTGAGAATGATGAGCCATGTTAGTTGGGCAACAAACCCGCAGTCGGTGCGGTTGATGAGCTGCAGATCCTCTTCCTGCAAGTCAGACCCAATCGGTTCAAGCCGACCCTGGGTCTACCTAGAACAGGCCAGCCGTTCACCATCGCACCGCTACTAGGCAGACGGCTGGCCTCTTTTGTGTAGGTCCCAGAGCATCGCTCGATGTAGCCTGCGGAACAAATGCTTGGGCCATCTCTTTGGCCCGCCAGCACATAAGGAGGTAACCGTGACCCAGCCGAGCAAAGACAATCCATCTGTCCCATCCGCCGACGCCATGACGCCCGAACAAATCCAGCAGAGCACTCAAGAAAATCAGGACAGGAACCGACCTGATCAGAACCAGCTTGGACAGCAAGGGCAAAGGCGTGTTCTTAACGACAGCAGCGCGCCCGGTTATGCCTCTGAAGAGTCAGATGGCGAGCCTCGCAAGAACAGTGCAGAAAATGGCGATGATCGTGTCGACGACCTAGGCGACGGCAAGTAGCAGATCGTCGGCTGATAATTCGACCTGATCAGTAAGTCCCGCTCTCAAGGAACACCGTTCATGACCATCAACATCTCCGATCACTCGCCTGCATCAGACCGTGACTGCAGAGAACAGCTGGGCATTACGGCTGAGAATCTTTCAGCTCGTGCCGGCATCTCCACTCAAGAACTCATGTCCTACGAGCACGCCAAGTCGGAAACCGATGCGAACCCGATGGTAGCGATGAAGATTGCCGACGCACTAGACGCGTTCGAACGCGAGATCATCGAGGATGGCGACAACGAACCCAAGGTTTAGTCTAGCCGGCGGATGAGCAAAGCCCTGTATCAATCACTGAACTCATTTTAATTCTGAGTTGCGCTCTTAGCCTACCAATGGGCCCGAAGTGGAGCTTTCGTCTGCGAAGCGCTAACCTTATTCTTGTAGTCCCGATCGGCACTAACCAGCTTCCAGTAAGACACGTTGCATTTCGTAGCTTTAGGACAGCGATTCGTGGCTTTGGCTGCTTTCAGGCGACATTAATTCTGCTGCGATCGTCCGAAATGGGGTCGGTTTCTGCCGGGAGCAGAATCTTTTCTATTCACCCACATAGGACATCATAGGGAGCTAGCGTCCCACTTTCCCCAATGCCCCTTCAGGGGTGACGATTGCCTGATACCAGCTCATGGGGCGGAGACTAGACGGGCTCGGGAGGGGAAAACAGGGGTTCGGGAAAGATCGGGAGGAGCTTTTGTTGTCTCGGGGACCAACGAAGCTTCTGTAAAGAAGGGCAATACTCAGGGGCTCCAACTGCTGCCAATAACTGCAGGCTCGTCATGCCCCTCCGGAAGATCAGTAAAGACTCGAGCATCACTGGGGCGCCGATCTGGTTTAGAGGGGTGAGTCATCTCGTAGATGACGTCGTCGGCCGAGGGCAGCACGCCGACCCTTTCCAGTCCCCTCAACATGCCCACCGTGGACAAGAGATGAAGAAAGGGCGGTCTGTTGATCACGCGAACATCACGGTCCTCATATAGCAGCAGAACAGGCTCTTGGGGCGTCAGGTATTTTCTAAGGCCGTCACTGGCTCTCATGAACTCGCTCCATGCTGTTTCGCCCGCCCCTGGTTTGACGCGCTCACCTGCGCGCTTGCGGGTCCTGACAAACTGCCCGTATTCGGTAGGTTCGACAACAAAGGGTGGTTGATTGATGTCGATGAATGTCTTGACGTCCCGATCTTTGGCGTATGTGAGGTCGCTTGTGAGCTCGTCATAGACGGCGTCAACAACAACGAGCCTCATGTCGAGAGCCAACAACAAGTCAAGCCGATCGGCCACCCAAAGGCTGTTGAACGGTCCAGCGTCAGGGATGATGACAGTACATCGCTTCATGAGGACCTCCACAACCGCTCGAACAGTGCTGCCTGATTCTCGATCTCATGCTGCGGCGGCAAAGGCAGCGGGAGTTCCGCATCTCCCAGTGCGATGAGCAATTGGGAATAGTCGCGCAAACCCAACTCCCGGATGGCATCCTCTCTGGACAGCTCTCCGTTGGAATAAGACTGCAGGGCGTGGGAAGATGCCCCCGGCTCCTGTGCGCCGACAACCGCCTCAAGATGGGATCGTACAATTGCCGTCATGGTTGTCCCATGCGCGGCTGCATAGGCTTTGGCTCTCGCAACCAGATCATCTGGCAGGTTAAAGGTCGTATTCTTCAACATGCATCACCTCTAGGTTCACATATATATGTGATCTGAAATCGCGACAAGACCGGACCAGCCTGAGAAGAAAGCTTGGCCGCCCGAACGGTGGGATCAATCCGTCCTGTTCGTCTTTGCGGATGATTTAGCGGGCAGGATCATGCCCTCATACAAGTAGAGGTCGGGTCGCCCAATCGAACCGGGTCTTATGCGGCCCAGACTGTAACGAGAGAGCTCAATCCGCTTACCGGGCTGCAAGCTCGTTCCTGGAGTGGCAACGATGATCTCGGCAAAAGGTACGTCATCAACCGCTACAAGCTTGGCAACCGCATAGGTCACCCCGCCAGCTTCGAGGGGCAAGGGAATGACGACGAGGTCCTCTTCAACCATGACCTTCTCCGAAGTTCTGAGGTCGCCACGGACTGGAGTCTAGATGGGCTTAGAAGGAGAAAACAGAGGATCGGGGAAGACATGGAGGAGCTTTTTTGGTGTTTTTGGCGAAAAAGGTGGGGTATTCGCGTAAACGTCGTTATGGAACCTCATGGAGCATCTGTGTCGGATGAGCTGCGATCGACACTGATAGACCGTGCTTTGCTTCCTCGTTCTCAATCCAGTCTCGCACTCTCTTGAGCTTTGAAGATTTCACACCCGATATGCTGAACGTTGCTTCGAGCTGATCCAACTCGTTCCAATCGACGACGCCGTACCCTGTTTCCCGTAGCCAGTAGAAGAGGCTAGATTGAAAGCTCATGAGCCGTCCTCGAAGCTTCTCTGCGTTGCCATCAGAAGCTCGGAAATGCAGGACTACGGTGTTGGACATGGCAAATTGAGTTTCATCGGTTAACTTCATCATCGCGCAAACACACAACACCCGATTGATGCACATTGGGCTGGAAAGTTTGGCAAACTGACCTCGGGCTATCTGTGTACCAGTTCATCCCACTTACTGAGAATCAGTGCACTCGCCCGTAGCCTCAATCCAGTGTCCTCCGAGCTCATTTCATCGAAAAGACGGACGCCCGGTCCATATCCAGTAAGCGGCGCACATGGCAAACGTCAAAGCTACCAAAATCATAAGACTGCGGAGCATGCATACTTATCCGCGTTGACTGCGTCGCAGCATCGAACTGCACAACTTCTTCCACCACGCCAACTAGTTTGACTGCTCAAGGGTGGCTCTGAGCAGGCGAAGCTCGCAAAGTCCTATCTTGGTGAGGTCACCCTTGTACTCCAGGCGTTCCTGCTCAGCCAAATCTATGAGGCGCTTAGCAAATAGAAGATCAAGGGGAGAAGCGGACCCAAGTCGAAGTTCATCCCTTTCTCTTGCATCGAGGTCACCAATTGCTGTGCCAATGATCCTGGCCATCTTGCGCCAAACAGAGACCAGCTGCCTCAGGAGATGAATGTCGTGCGGATGATCCTCTTGGTGCGTCATGGCTCGGTTAGGCATGCAGCATCTCCTCATGCTGAACTAGTCCAGAACTCAAGATTCTTGCACCATTCGCTTGCACCATTGCGCAAGGTCGCCTCGGCGCGTTGCATCAGGTTATGAGTTCAAGAACAAATACGACTATCTGGCGCCCCATGGCAGCAATCCAGAAGCCAAACATTGCACCCATTGGCCCAACAGCCGACATTCCAAGAATGCCACCCCAATGGAATCCCAAAAGAGAACCGAGCACCAACCCTAAAAGGCCGAGAACAAAAATGTAAATCCTATATGAAACGCTCACTGGGATCTCGCTTTCATGTTCGCGAGGTTGAACTTCTCACCTTGCGGTAAGAGCTGAAATCAAAATTCATGCGCAGGTTCTTCAGCTCTGCAAAATCAAGAGCTTGCATGGTGCAAGAGCCAGGTGCGGATCTCGGCAGTAGTTTCTGCGGCTTTCCTAATCCGCAAAAAACCGCGACCAGCGGCTTGGCTGATTATCGCTTTGCTAGTACCCCCAGCCAATCCCCTAGTTTGGCTGCTGGCCTGGAGCCTGCGCGACGCTCGCCTTTAGATGTGGGTTGTGTAGGAGCTGCCAATGTGGAAACTGATCAAAGCTGCTGGCCGGAAGACATTTACATCATTCGTTTTAATGGCTTTTGCCTACGGCGCTTTCCTCAATGACTTGGCTCATGGCGACTACACAAGGCACACCAGAAACTACTTCTATATCGCTGTCGCAGTGACTCTGATGACGCTGTGCCAGTTTGTCTGGCATGTAGTGAAGGGCAGGCAGATGAAAAAACTCGACCAGTAAACCGCACCAGACAACCCACAAGATGCGAGGGAGTGCTCGCGTATTGTCCATGATGGAACGACAGGACTGCTGTTGGCGCCCCTCTAATAGTCGAGTATGCGAAGCAGCTGGACTGGGCCATTTAACGGCTTAAAAGCGATGCCTTCGCTGCCGATGAGTGCTTCTGGGTTCCAGATTGTGCTACGAAATAGCCAGATACTGCCAGCCGGTTTTCCGGCGCAAAAGTCCTCGATGGTAAGCCGAAGACGGGTCCTGTGTTGCTCATACCGATTCAAGGCCCTTGGCTCAATTCTGTCTGTTGGGAAGAAATGATCAACCGCTTGGTCGATAGTGATTTCTCTGATCAGGCGGACATTATCTCTCATCAGCCGCCCCCTACCCACTTGGTGGGCAGATCAAGATCTGTGCATAGGCTCAATATCTTCGGCGCGAATGGCCTCTCGAATGATGAACCGCGCAAAAAACACATCCCTAGCGCTCATCGGCTCGGAAACACGCCACCAGCACCACGTTCTGTGACCGCGTAGAAGAACGTTATCCCTAGTGACCAGACGACAAAAGCGGCGCAAGCAAAATACAAGGGAAGAGCGACCCAACCGAGCCCGCCATTCAGGAGAGGCAGAAAGCACAAGAGCAGAACAGACGCGAAGAGCACTCGGCGCCAACTGGAGATGCTTAAACTTGCAAGTTTGGCATTCGAGACGTAGTTCACCCAACTTGCTCCAACAAATTATGGCACTCTCTCGCGCCTTGCAGGCTGCACCGTAAAATCCAGGCGCGCAACCGTTCGCTGATCTCAGGTCCTCGTTGGGAACCGAGGACCACCTTCTGGCAATTGCAGTGGGGTTGGTTGAGCCCAATGCAGAACTTAAGATTTTCGCACCAGATTTTCCTTAGGCAACTGCAACGTCTTGAACCGGAACAGGGCCGACAACGGTGCGCATACACTACTGGTGGCCAAGGCACAGATGACCAAGCGAAAACCCCCGGCCTGCCAATAAGCAAGGTTGAAGCCTAGGCACAAAACAGCGGTTGCACTTGTTCCAATCGCAACTACTGCCGCGATGTAGGATGACCCCTGTCTAATTGACGGAGAAACAAGCGCCGCTAGGCAACCCGTCATCAACGCAGGGAGAAATCCAATCACGTAGATTAGGCTGATCTGCCCCGCTACGAAGATCGGCGCAAAGATAAACATTTGAAAGCTGGACAGCAGGCCATTGCCGCTTAGAACACCTTGCCAAAGCACTGATCCAATCAGAGGTGCAAAGAACACAAAAAAGCAAATCGTGCCGATTGAACGGGCAACCTTATAGCCGTTGGTCAATGGCAGAGCGTTCGATGGGATTGATGCTCGGGGATCTGTGAACTGCTCGTACATACCAGTTCGCAATGCCTCATGCTATGTAGCCGGGATCGTACTAGGTTTCCGTGGCATTTCAAAATAGCTGCGAGCTGGTGCGTTAATTAAGACTAACGCGCCGATCTCATTACCAGCGATTCGAACAGCTTAACTGGTGCAAAGCTCAGGTGCAGATCTTAACATTATTCCCGGCGCTCATCGTTGCGGCTCACGTTCCCTAAATTGCCTTAAGGGGTGACGATTGCCTGATACCAGCTCATGGGGCGGAGACTAGATGGGCTTGGGAGGAGAAAACAGGGATTCGGGGAAGATCGCGAGGAGCTTCTTGGTGTTTTTGAAAATCCGCGCCGTCAGGGTGAGAACATGAAAATGTCGACTGACACCAAACCTCAATCTCGGTTGAAGATCCTATGGATGACCTACTGCGGTGGGGCCGCTGCCACCGCTGCAATCAACATCATGATTGCGCATGCGTATGGCTCCAGCATCGGGCCGATCTATCTTGCGTGGACGTTGTTCATCGCTCTTTTCTGGCCGGTTTGGCCCTTCTTGATTGTCACATTTGCTATTGTAGGGGGCTTGGGTTCCCTTTTCCACGGTTAAGGGCTAGACCACATATGAAGTTGGGGTGTGGGGGTTAGTAATCCAACAAGCTCGGATTCATGACTCGTCGCTCGGCTATGTCGCCGAAGACCTCGATCATAAACATTGGTCGAGGTGCAGTGGTGCCCGGCTGCACAACATAGCGTAGGGCAAAGTCGGTCTGGCGCCCATGGAGAGCCGATAGATCCGCTATTGCTTTGTCTATGACCCGTTTAGGATCGTCAGAGAAGTTATCGTTTGGCCATTTGCCGCTAGAAGCCGCTTCGAACCACACATTCACCGCGCGCTCATAGACAGCCTTCTTCAATCTTAGATCGTCTGGATGCTCCCACAACTTCTGTATGTCGTGGCCGTGGCTGCGGCGAAGATCTTCATAATTCCCTCCACGCCTCAGCGGCGTCACTTTAAGCAGCAATTCGATGCTGTGGCTGAGCAGGTGAAGGGTCGGCGTGTGAAGCAACTCCGAGTTTGTGCTCCACGTTTCCGACTCCCGTAAGAGCCGAGCTGCAGTCAAGTATTTGTGGGCGCCCGTGAGTAACTGGCCTTCCGGCGTCTCGTAGTAGTCCATGCGACCCTCCTATCCTGAGGGTATCAAACCTGCAGGGCACCTGATGTGCCGAATAACCGTTATAGCTTTACCTGCCGGTTATTGAACGCTTCAACATCGCGCCGGCGAGCCTCGATGATGAGCTGGCGGCGGCGAAACCGTTGGATCAGCCTTCCGATGACCATGAAGGCAAAGCCGGCCGACGCAATGGATAGTCCATAGTAGATGCCCTGCCGGGCCACATCCTGATAGTAGAGCAGCTCTTGGGCCAATGTCTGGAAAGCAGGTGCTTCCGGCGATCGAAGCCGGCGACGGTAGGTCGTCAGTGCCGCTACGAAGATCGCTGTGCCGTAGAACAAGATTCCGAAGCCGGCGGAATAGAAAATGAATATAGATGCGCGGAGCATCAGAGGCCCAGGTGTCTTTAAGCGATCTCCCTCGCGATGTCTCGGCACCTCATCCATCCGTGCGAACCTCCCCTGTGCCCAGTTCAAGCAGCACGATCTCCGGCCAGCTGCCGAAGCGTACGGGGACAACAGAACAGCCCAGTCCGCGGGACACGATGAGCTCCCGCCCCTCATCATTGAAGTAGCCGGCTGGATGCCGGCGTGATCCTGCGGACGCGGCCCAGGGACGCCAGCCGAAGAGGTTGATCTGCCCGCCATGCGTATGGCCAGACAGCGTCAGGCTGACCCTCTCGGGAACCTTGGAGAAGATGTCGGGTTCATGGGCGAGGAGCAGAACTGGGTCCTGACCCGTAACTTCCTTCAGCGTCGCGTCGAGGTCATCGAGCCCCTGCATGCGGGGCCGACCGTACCGGCTGCCGGGAAGCAGGGCGAGCTGATCATCAAGCCCGGCCAGCCAGAAAGCCTTCCCGTCTTTCTCGAGGCGCACCGCCTCGTTGCGATAAGTGGCTATGCCGGCGTCGCGCAAGGCCATGGAGGCATGCGGTTCCGGCACCTCCCCGCTCTGGAACGCCGCATCGTGCCAGTAGTCATGATTGCCGAGGATGGCATGCACGCCCATAGGCGCAGACAAGGTGGCCAAGGCCTGCGCCCATTGCGTCGCCGGGACGTCGTCAGCAACCCGGCCCATCGCCCTGACGTAATCACCCAGCAGCAGAATAACATCGGCGCCCAGCTCCTGGGTCTGCGCACAGATCTGGGCGATCCGATCTGCGCTCATCCAGGGATCGCAGGCATGAAAATCGCTCAGGACGGCGACACGCAGCTGCAGCCCTCCCGTCCAGCGGCGCGGCGTGAAGCTATAGCTTGTGACCCGCGGTCGGGCAAAAACTTCGACGAAGGGGTAAAGCGCAAAGGCCAGGCCAGAGAGCAGCCCTGCCCCCAGCAGCTTCAGGACGCCTCGCCGTGTGATCATGCCCCGCCCTGCCCTATTCGACAGACCTCCCCTCGACATAGTGGCCGTAGATGGTTGTGAGGACGCTGATGCCGATCATGACCTTGAGCCAGCCGGTTAGCACCATCCACACCATTGCCAGAGGCACTCCTCCGGGCAGGGACGCCAGGAGAGGTGCAGGAAGGTCCACAAGGAAGCTGGCGATCGCCGAAACAATGGCCATGAGGAGAATGGCACCGGTGGCGTTTCGGGTTGCGGACCAGGCCTGACCTATGGAGAGAGGTCGATCGGTCGCTGTTGCCGGCAAAACCGGCGCCAGCCGATAGAAAACAACCAGGAGCGCCACGGTGCCCACAATGATGACGGTGATCATGAGCAGTGGCGATCCACCCATGGAGCCGATCAGAAAGAAAAATACCGCCATGGCCAGAATGATTGGCAAGGAGGTGAGGAACACCAGCAGGCAGTTGCCCGCATAGGTCAGGATATGTCCACCTCGGAACGTCGGCAGCACACCGTCTTGAGCATCATCAAGGAGGATGAAGCGGTGCCAGCCGATTGCTATCCAGAAGAACAGCGCCGTGCCGCCAACCATCGCCAGAATGTCCGGCAAGTGGACGCCCGGTTTCCCGCTCCGGAAGCCGTAAGTGAGGGAAAGCCAGTCAATGGCCACATACACCAGATACAGCAAACCCGAAATGCGGAGTGCTTCCCCAAAGTGGTTCAACACCATTCGGACGGAATGCAGAAACAAACTAAGGCCCATGGACGCTCTCGCTACAAAAAACTGGAGCCATGACGTCCGAGATTGGGCAAGCGTGCAAGCGGAACAGCGACTTGCTCGCAGGTTTCTCTCCAGGTTTCGGTGGCGAGGCAAATCGGTTATGCAGGACCCATGACCTGGGAAGAACTCACGCCCGAAGCCGTCTCCATTCTCAAGAGCCTGCGCGGGGGTCCTCGCCCGATCGAAGATACCCCATTCCTGCAGCTGCTGCTCGCCGATCGACTGGTCAAGGGGTCGCCAGACAAGGTCCAGATCACCTGGTTGGGGAGCCGCCTGCTGGCGCAGTATGTGGCGGCGGAGATCGGCTAGTATTTTCCTCAGCTCAAGCCTGTTGCTAGGGCGTTCTGCGTCAGCACCGCAGCCAGAACCGTCTGTAGCTCGTCCAGCCGAAAAGGCTTTCGCAGCATGATGGCGTCAGGCCCAACGGCGGCTTCGATTGTAGCTGTATCTGAATAGCCGCTGGCAAAGACAATCGGCAGGTTGGGATAAAGCTGCCGGGCAGAAGCTGCGACTTCAGCTCCATTCATGCCAGGCATGGCAAAGTCCAGCACAAGGAGGTCCGGTCGGCTCTCCTCGAGCGCCAGGAGCCCGGCATTCCCGTCTGATGCCTCGCGCACCTGATAGCCTAAAGCATCCAAGGATGCGGCTAGAAGCTGACGGACGTCAGGATCATCGTCAACAACCAGGATCGTGGCGCTCGGTTGACCATCCTGGATGGCCGAAGCTTCGCTCAGCTCGGCTTTCACGGGCTGCTCGCCAGTCACGGGAAGATAGACCCTGATCGTGGTACCAACCCCAAGCTTGCTCTCGATCCGAACGGTGCCGCCGCTTTGACGGGCGATGCCATAGACCTGGCTCAAGCCGAGCCCAGTGCCCTTGCCCACGCCCTTGGTGGTGAAGAACGGGTCGAGAGCACGCGCTGCAACCTCGGGATCCATGCCTGTGCCGGTGTCACTCACCGAGAGCTCGATGTATTCGCCGGCTTGGAGCTCATCGTCGCCATCTGTCCGGTAGCGCCGGCTCCCGATGGAGAGTTCGCCGCCTTGAGCCATGGCATCGCGGGCGTTGATCGCCATGTTGAGAACCGCCATCTCCAGCTGCGTGCTGTCCGAGAGCACTGCGGGGTCGTCCTGCGCCAGATCAAACCTCAGCTGAACCATCGGGCCAAGGGTCGAAGCGAGCAGATCGCGCATGTTGGCAAGAAGATCAGATACGCGCACCGGCTTCATCTCGATGCGTTGGGCGCGAGAGAACGCCAGCAACTGACCTGTCAGCTTGGCGCCACGTTCGGCAGTCTCAAGCCCAGCCTGCGCGTACTTCTTCACTCGCTCGAGATTATCCGGTTTGCGCCGGATCAGATCGAACGCACCCATTACGGCGTTCAGCAGATTATTGAAGTCATGAGCGATGCCGCCGGTGAGCTGGCCGACGGCTTCCATTTTCTGGCTTTGGCGCAAGCTTTCTTCAGCAACAACCTGGCGGGTGACGTTGCGGCTCGACCCGATCAGGCGGGTGATCTGTCCACTGCTATCCCGCACTGGAAAGAGCGCCGAGTCCCAATGCTGAGTTTGCCCGTGCAGCTCGTAGGTTTCCCTCCACTGGTAGACTTGGCCTGTCGCTACGACTTGCCGATAAGTTCGCAGCACACTGTCCGCTACGTCCGAGGGGAGAAACTCTTCCACGCGCTTGCCGCGAACATCCTCAATTGCGAAGCCGAGGGCCGCCTGGTGCGCTGAGTTGAGCTCTTCAACGACGAAGGCATCATCCGACTGAACACCTATAACGAAGAGTGCCTCGGGCGTATTCTCGAAATAGGCACGGTATAGAGCATCAGCCTCGCGTCGCGCCTCCTCAGCCTTGGCGAGCATGGCTTGCGCTCGCACCCGGTCCGAAACGTCATAGGCTGTATGAACGGCACCGAGCAGTTTGCCATCTCTGCCCTGCAAGCTCTGGAAACGCACCTCATAAGCAACCCGTTCGAGATCCGCGTCGCCGAACTCATCGATCAGGACGTATTCTTCCCCTGCTAGCGCCGGGCTCCAGCTTTTGTAAATTCGCTCACGCTCACCGGGGAGATGGGCAACAAGCTCCAGAAGATTGTCGCCGGCGCTAGGCCTTTTGCCATAAACGCGTTCGAACTCGTCCACGTTCGCCTTGTTGATAGCAAGGATCTTGAACTCGGGATCACAGACCATGATCGAAGCACTGGCGCTCTCAACCAGGCTCGCGAACAATTGGCGTTCAGCCAAAGCCTGCGCCACCCGGCTTTCCAGATTGGCATTGAGGTCGCGCAGTTCCTGGTCAACGGCCTTGCGACGCGTGATATCGACCGCCGTGCCTACGACACGCACGCAACGGCCGTTCTCATCGAAGATCCCCCGACCCTTCGCAGCAACCCAGCGGATGGCGCCGTCTTCCTTGCCAACGGTTCGGTACTCAACGTCATAGAGGGCACGCTGCTCGGGATCGATGGCAGCGTTGAACGCAGCGACGGTTGCGTCACGATCCTCGGGGTGAAGTCCCGTATAGAAGTCCGCCATCGACACCGGAACATCGGGCGAAATGCCAAACAGGCCTTTGACCAGAGGCGGCCAGATCAGCTCATCCTTAAGAACATCCACATCCCAAAAGCCGATCTCGGCGTGCTCGGTTGCAAGGCGCAGCCGTTCTTCGTTTTCCCGCAAGCGTTGTTCGATGCTTTGGGCGTGAGCTTCAAGATCATTTGGGGGAGATCGGCCGTCGAGGGTCTGGCTAAGTGTCATGCTTGATCCTTCTAGGCGGGAGCTTTGTGCGCGACCCTTGTTATAACAGTCCCCTCAAGCAGTCTTGCCCTATTCTCAAGCTGTTCGCGCCCATGTTGAGATCGGCCGCAAGTCAGTAAAGTTTAAGCCTACTGCCATCCGGCAAGCTTTGGTCGGTCAGGCGATCTGCCGACGAGTGTTATGCAAAGAACAACGCCCACCTCGTGGCACAAGGTGGGCGTCGCTTGCAGACTAAACTACCCCTTCAACAAATGGCAGTGTCGGGGTGGCAAGCGGACCGTCTGTTTTCGTGTCGTAGTGTTGGAAAGCAGCCTCATAGTAGCATTCAGCTAATCGATGCCGGTGTTCGCAGTGGATCCAAGCAAGGCTTTCTTCAACAGCCTTAGTTATCAAGACTGCTCGCAGGTTGGAGCAGCAATGTCTTACCCGGTCGAGGGCGAACCAGACGATCGCCATTCCATACCTTATCCGCCGCGCAGCACTCGAGGTTGGTTTGTACTTGCCACGCTGACTGCAATCTGCTCGGCCGCGCTAATTGCTCTGTCACGGTGGTTTGGCGCCGCCCCTGGCCTTTATGGCGCGCTGATCGGTGCTTTTTCGCTTGGAAGCTTCATTGCGGCCATGTCCCGCTGGCTCAAGCATCGCAAGCCCAGCATGTGGCTCGACGGCGACATGCTGGAATACCGCATGGAACACGGCGGTACGGTACTGTTCAACCTCCTAACCCTAGGTGGTGCCTACGTCAGCGTAGAGGGCGCTGAACAAGTGCCAAAGGTCCTTCTGGACTTCCGAACAGAAGTCGAAGAGGAAGAGTTTGTGCGAACAGGCTTTAATCCCCCTACACGTCCGAACGGCTACCTGAACAGGGTGCCCATGGCTGGCGTGGTCGGCATGGATTCTATGCTGGCCCAGTATTTCGCAGATGAGATCAACCGTCGGCGAGGTCTGCACTACAAGTGGACGCCTCAACTCACCTGATCTCGACCGGTGAAGTTGCCCACCATCGCCCTGACCTAGGCAGTGCATGCCGTGGGCTTCTCCGCGATCAACTAGAACCGCGAGAACGCACGACGTCCCATGGTACCCAGCCAGTCAGCGCCATCAGCATCGGCTGACCTTATCGGTGGCAATCCTATCCGTCGGCGTCCTTTATCGGTAAGCTTAACTCGGCCGTCGGTGTCGTCGTTCGGCAGCAGGAAAGCCAACCCGTCATCCAAAGCTTGCTGAAGCAATGGTACCAGCCGAGCATCGTTCGAGTCGATGCGCTGTTCGACGATCAACCAAAGCAACCCGTTCAAGTCTGTCACTGAAGCGAGCTCCGTCATGTACATCCTCATCGACCGGCATCAGATGCAATCATCCGAGAACTGGTCAGGACCTGTGGCAAGGATAAGGCTGGTCATCTGCTCCACGTACTCAGCTGAGATATGAGCCCGCATTTCTTCGATGCTCTGGCACATCTGAGCGGCACCTCCCGGATCATCGGCATACATTCTCTGGTAGTACCCAAGAGCGTCTTTATCCAACTCACTCGCAGCGATCAGGTGTGCCTCTATCTCGGGCAATGCCTTGTCGATGGCGTCGTCCAATGGCACTGCATCCGAGGGGCAATGCGCCCGGACGGCTTGAGCTTGGGCAAAGATGCCCCACATGCACTTGGCCGGAACCCCCTGCTCTGCAGGATCAGCTAATGGACCAGCAGTTTTGCTAGCAGCGACTTGCCCGCCAGGTTGGTTCGACCTGCCACCCGCATTCTCTTGAAGGTAGCCAATGACCGCCGTTCGCAAGAACTCCGCCTGGTGCTCTTCAATTCCACTGGGCCTGAAGGTCACTGCCGCTACATCACCATCAAGCATCTCTCCGAAAAACATCAGAGCCGAAAGGTAGCTTCCATAAACAGAAGGGTGGTTGCAGTCGGCATAGAGGGAGAAGTCAGGTTTGTTTTCCATAATCCTCTCCCAGAGAAGCCCAACGTTGACCAGGTCCACCCCTTCATTCTGAGCCAGCCATGTGTGCTGTTGCTGGATCGCGGTGTGCATGGCAGCCGACGCGGTGGCATTCCAGCTCAGATCCTCCGCACACTGCTCGGTATAGCGCCAGGTCACGAACATTGTCGGCGATGCTTCGCTCTTCCTTGCAGCAGTGATCATCTCGGCAGCAGGACGCAGCCATTTCCCCCAGTTGCGCTTGTCGATCTGTTCGGTGCTCTGCGCCTGCAGCACCACATGGTCCCAATGCTGCGACAGCAGCGAGCGAACCCGTCCGTTGCTCCAGTGATCCGACAGACCGTCTCCCTCCGGTGCATGCATCTCGGTGCGTAGCTTGTTGTCGTAACCGGCCGAGTCCGCGATCGACCGCAGCATGGCGGGCATGTCATGCCAGGATGTTCGGCTGTTCCCGATGAAGAGGATGGTTCTTTCTGGCCGCTGATCAACAGCGTAGGCAAACCGTTGAGCACCAGAGAACGGAGCTGCAAACAAAAGGAGACAGGCGAGAAGCCCTGCCAGGACGCCAGTTCGGACGAATTTGCTCATCTCGGGTTCTTGAACCTACCGACAGCTGGATGGATGCCCGCCATTGAGGGACTGACCTGTTTCTTATGAGATCACGTGACCGTCTAGAAGTATCTCAGCACTGCCAACATTCCTGCGATGGACACCGCATAGAGTACAATCGCTGGAGTGGAGAATGCGGCCTTCATTGCCCGTTGTGAGCCGAGACTTGGCAGCGCTGCTTTACCGCCAAGCGCTAGACGCTGGCGGCGACTTCCAAGGCGGATCAGTTGGTAAGCGACCAAGCCCGTCCAGACCAACATGAAAGCTGTTATCGCCAACGGCCCTATGAGAACTTCCGCTGGGAAAACAGCGAAACAGCCGATATATAGCAGGCCTGCTCCTAGGCCGTTCACTAGGATCGCGCGAGCGAAGTCGCTGACCGAAAAACCTTCCATCTCTACTCCCTAGTCTCAACTTGAGGTTAGCGTCTCCGTAGCGACAATGGCGATAGACGATTGTCTTAAATAGTAAATCACTCTTGACGCTCGGAGTGTTTACGAGTGCTAACTTGCTGGCCTCAACGAATACCGGGCTCACTTCCATAAGATTTGAGTCAATCCGAGCGCTTTTAGAAATAAGGATCCGGCTCAATTGCTCACTCTTGTTTGCTTTGGAGGTGCCGGCTGTGACTGACATTTTCTTCTGGTTGATCGCTACCGTAGTGAGTGCCGGATTCCTTCTTGGAGCTCCTAGTTTGCTGTTGTTCCTCTTGGTGCTCGTACCCGGCGGCGTCAGCTTTATCGGTCTTTGGATAAATCTCCTGAACACTGTCCAGTGTCAGGATAACTGTCCACCCGGGCGCGACGTTGGAATGGCTTTGGTTGGTCCCTTTGTTGTAGCAGCTACTCTGATCTTTGTTTCCGTGGCACTCGTAAGAGGTGCAATCTTGTACTTGCGGGAACGTAGTCGCGTTCCTGTGCGAAAGTCTTGAGCGTGGACCCAATAGACGTCCAATCCGCGTCAACACAGCGGCCCCTTCGATACAGTTCTATTTACTTAGCAGCAAAGGCAGCCCAGTTGGCCAGGGTTGATCGTGACGGCCATGGCTCTTTAAGGCGTCTAACATATTCGCCGGGCGGACAACTCCTAGTGGCAAAGATGGGGTCGGCATCTGCCGGACCCTTTGGAGGGGTGGTAAGGGGACTGTCAGCTGTTGAGCGAGATGATTAGCATAGCCGTCACGCCACAATTTCCAGCCAAGGCCAACGTTCCTGATAACTCCTCGCCTTCTGGATAAAGAGGTCAGGATTAGAATTTCTTGGGTTCATCCGCAGTAAGCCGGAGGTCAGATCGTTCAAGCCATCGGTCGCGTAAACCTCTGAGCTCTGAACATCAATTCCAACACATGTGCCGGAGATCAGATAAAGGTCGATGCCTGATCGCGTCGAACGCAGTTGCGGATACTCGCCCCCAAATCGCTGGCCGTACCAAAGATGCACCCGCGCTTGGTTACGGACTTCTACGTTAATAGGCATGTCTGCCAATGCTTCAGCGACATGCTGGATGACTCGGTCCTCAGCCTCCCAGGACAGATCTGTGTCGTCGAAGTAGAAGACGTCGTAGTCCTTTATGCCCCATTCTGGGGTCCGACCTGAAATCTCATTCCATACGGTCTGGAACAAGCATCCCGCTGTCAGGTGGCATTGCCCCAGCCCGATCTCCGCGAGTCGGGGAAGCAAATCCCTATTGAAGGGATTGCTCATCACGGTGGCATAGAATTCCTGTTCGTCCATGCGACAAATGGAACACGGATGGCTGCTTCCGGCAACTGCGCAGAGGCCACCAAAGGTCTGCAACGGGGTCGGCACTCGCCACCAGCCAGCCTGCCATAATCATTTCTCCTGCGGCCGCTTTTGGCCGATGGAGAAATGTAATGGGTATCTCACAGTACGACCCTGCTGCAGCAGGAAGACCTGCTTGAAATGCCGGTAGGCAGGTTGGCGCCAAGCGTGCTCTGAAGGTAAAGCAGATCTGGTCAATCCGCTTCTTTCTGGACCGAGAGGGCCGAATGAGGGACCGGGCGCTCTTCGACCTCGCAATAGACAGCAAACTTCGTGGCTGCGATTTAGTGAAGATCAAGATCGGGACGCTCGTGGCAGGACCGACTATTCGGACCAGATCAATGGTCGTCCAGCAGAAGACGGGAAGACCAGTTCAGTTTGAGATTACCGCTGACACGAGAGCCAGCCTTCTGGCGTGGCTTGAACGACGTGGTGGCACGATCGACGACTATGCTTTTCCCAGCCGCGTGGTCGCGAACGGGCATCTGAGCACCCGTCAATATGCGAGGCTGGTCGATGAGTGGGTGACCGCCATCGGGCTGACGGCGGAGGAGTATGGCACACACTCCATGCGTCGAACAAAGGCGTCGCTCATCTACAAGGCCACAGGGAACTTGCGCGCAATCCAGATCTTACTAGGTCACAGCAAGATCGAGAACACGGTCCGGTACTTGGGCGTAGATGTCGACGACGCGTTGTCGCTGTCTGAGGCCACTGAGATCTGACGCAAGGCACTTCGCCGACCCTGGTTGTAGTTGTCGGCGAAGCGCCCGTTTCAGCCCTTCATGAGCCGCTTCCCCGATCTTCAAAGCGGACATTGCCTTGGAATGTTGGCGGCTTTCTCCTATCCCGAGCCGTCTACGAGCGCCTACCTTCAAACAGCTCCTGCTGAGCGGCCAATCCTCCTCCGACAACGTCGAGGAATGCCCTTATCCGCGCCGTACCCTTGAGGTCCTCGTGGGTGACAATCCAGAGCTCACGCGTGAGTTCAGCAACGGGTTCTCCGATTGCGCGCTCCAATTCGGAATCGCCATCGGCCAAATAGCAGGGTAAAACCGCCAACCCCATGCCCTCCCGTGCAGCTCGATATTGGTTGATGAGGCTGTTAGAGCGGTAAACTACAGCGCGCGGCTGAATTGCATCGGCCAGCCATTCTGCGGCTGCAACACCGCGTACATCCTCTCCCCAGCCGACAAAGGGCAAGGGGGCAAGATCCTTTAGCTCCCTCAGGTCAGCGTCAACTTTGCCCGGCGCAGCGTAGATTGTCCAGGCAATGGAAGAGAGCTTTCTCCCAAAGAGTTCTGCTTCCTTGGGACGAGTCACACGCAGTGCAACATCAGCTTCCCGGCGTGACAGATTGAAGATCCGGTTGTCGATCAGCATTTCCACGGTGATGCCGGGGTGCTCTTGGCGGAACCGTACCAGGTGCTGAGTGAGAACGCTGTAGGCCAGCGTTTCAGAAGCTGTCACGCGAATGGACCCTGTCAGGCGCGTATCCGTGCCGGTGATCTCCCGGTCAAGTGCATGGGCTTCGGTCTCCATGCGTTCAGCGGTCCGGGTAACCTGCTCTCCTACAGCCGTGGGCAGGTAAGTACCACCTGGCAACCGCTCGAACAGCCGTGCTCCCAACTTCTCTTCGATGCTGTTGAGGTTGCGGAAGATCGTGGAGTGATTGATCCCGAGCAGGCCAGCCGCGCCTGTCAGGCTTCGAGCGCGAGTGATCGCTAGTACAAGTTTAAGGTCATTCCAGTTTTCCATGGCCATGACATAACACCAACCAAGCTTGCAGTCATGCAAGCTCAACTGGCGAACTCACAAGAGCACTTTCCTTAGTGCCGGATGTAAACAGAGGCATCACAACACCGAAACGAAAAGTTCCTAACCAAAATGAAGCTCTACTACGGCGTGAATGCCTGCTCTCTTGCCACTCTCATCACAGCCTTGGAAGCCGAGCAACCGGTTGAGTTGGTCAAGGTCGACATCTACCATGACCCGCATACCCTCCCGGATGGCTCCAGCTATGCGGATGTGAACCCCAGGCTATATGTGCCTCTACTCGAGTTTGAGGATGGCCGGCGCCTCAGTGAAGTCGCCGTACAGCTGCAGTACCTGGCAGATCGTGCTCCTGGCAGCGGACTTGCTCCTGATCGCCGATCCGAGGATCGCTATGTTCTACAGGAATGGCTGAACTATATCTCTAGCGAGCTGCACAAGTCCTTCAGCCCTTGGCTGTTCCATCCAGAGGTTGGTCAAGCAGCACAAGACGCCGCTCGCGCTAAGATAGGGTTCCGCTTGCGGTTGGTGGAACAACAACTATCAGGTCGCCACTACCTTCATGATGATTTCACCGTAGCCGATGCCTACCTCTTTACCATTTTGAACTGGAGCAAGTTCGCCAAGGTCAAGCTCGACAGCTTCCCAAACATTCTCGCGTGGCAGGCTCGGGTTGCTGCTCGGCCCGCGGTGCAGGAAGCCATGCGTCAGCACGTTTGAGGGGATGCAAGGATGACCAAATATACGCTCATCAGCTTCAAGCTCTGCCCCTATGTACAGCGCGTCGCCATTGCTCTGGCCGAGAAGGGTATCCCGTTCGACCTCCAATATGTTGATCTCAACAACAAACCCGATTGGTTCACGCGCATCTCGCCACTTGGCAAGGTGCCCCTCCTCAAGGTTGAGGATGAAGGACGAGAAACGGTGCTCTTTGAGAGTTCGGTGATCTTAGAGTACCTTGAGGACAGCCAACCTGAGGTACCACTACATCCCGTGGACCCGCTGGCCCGTGCGCACAACAGAGCATGGATGGAGTATGGTACGTCCGTCCTAGCTGATATCTGGTCTTTGGAGATCGGAGCGGATCAGCTGGCGTATGAAACGGCCGCAAATAAGCTGAAAGCTAAGCTTCAAGGTCTCGAACGCGTACTTGGGCGGGGCCCGTTCTTCGGTGGTGAGCACTTCAGTCTTGTGGATGCGGTCTTCGCTCCAGCATTCCGCTACTTCGATGTTTTTGATCGATACACATCGCAGTCTCTGCTTTTGGGGTTCCCCAAAATCAAGCAATGGCGGGAGGTGTTAGCCAGACGCTCCAGCGTGGCAGGAGCAGTTGTGCCCGAATACACATTGTTGTTGGACGAGTTTCTCAGGGACAAGAATGCTTGGTTGTTGAGTTTTGCTAACCCAAGCGCTCAGCTGAGCATCCAGCATCGGAACTAACCTTGATCGCGGCTCGTTGGAGGGTGGTAAGTCGGAGTAAGAGCATGAGTACAAAGGCTTTTTCGGCGGCTCTCGCCACCTGTTTCAACGCGCTTACAGCATACCATAAGCAACGCTTTCGAACGCGGTACGGCCGCCCCTTTGTTCCTCCGCGAGCGAGTTAGGCTTCACAATAGGCTCAGAAATACAAACGACCAACGCTCCGTTCCTGCGGAGCGTTCTTGTTTCTGAAGCCGGCATAGTCCGAGGAAACCCGCGTTCCCTGCTACGCTGCTTCATCAGATGTCGACGACGGCAGCTTTGCTCCCCAAATCGCCAAAGCGTTAGTGACAGACTGAAGCTCCCTACCCAAAGGTGTCAGCGAATACTCCACCTTGGGTGGCACTTGCGGGTACACCAAGCGAGACACGATCCCATCAGCTTCGAGTTGCCTCAGCTGGGCCGCCAACATTTGTTGAGTTATGTTGGGAATGGCCCTTTGCAGCTCATTGAAGCGCTTGGTTCCACCCATCAGGTGGAACACCAAGTGCAACTTCCATTTTCCGTCGAGAGTCCGTACGGCCTTTGTCACTGGGCAGTCTGCGCTCAGACCTGGTCCATCATTCGAGATTGGCATCGCACCTCACAGTATGATTTTCAATAGTATATCAGAAAAATAAGCGTTCTTGAGTTTATCATAGCGTCTTGCGATTTCCACCGGGCAACCAGAGGAAATCAGATGCGCAATATTCTTGTTTTTGGGGCTACCGGCCCTCAGGCCAACCCTGTCGCCCATAAGCTTGTCGAGGCTGGATACACCGTGACGGCATTCGTCCGCGATCCAGCAAAAGCACAGGATCTGGCTCAGGTTGGCATCAAGTTGGCTATTGGTGACCTGGACGACCAAACAAGCGTCGAAAGAGCCATGGCGGGCCAAGACGGAGTGTTTCTGCTGGTCTCATTCCTTACTGGCAATGCCGAGCAGGCGCTGCGGGCTATCGAAGCCGCCCGTGTAGCAGATGTCCAGAAGATCGTGTGGAATGCCACAGGAGAGATCTTGCCCGTTACCATCGGCAATCCGCCCATTGACATGCGCCGCAATATCCTCGCGGCTCTTGAACAATCAGGCATCTCTTTCGTGGCGCTTCAGCCGACAGTTTACACGGAGAACTTCCTGCTTCCGTTCGTTGCCGCAGAGATCGCTCAACACAACACTCTTGCCTATCCCATGCCGGACCAGGTGCAGTGCCAGTGGATCAGCCATCAGGATGCAGCTTCCTTTGCTGTGGCGGGCTTCGGAACACTAGGCGAAAACTTGTCCTTGCGGATTTGCGGCCCAGACAAGGTCACTGGTCCTCAGATAGCTGAAGGCTTTTCCAGAGCCCTAGGGCGGACGATCAAATTCCGGGCAATGCCGCCCCGTGAATTTGCGGAAAAATTTGCAAGCTTGGGCAACAGCAACGCTGAGGCGGTGGCGGGTTACTATGAGTCTGTCTTCAACAACCCCGAACTCATGAACACCGACGTGGACTACCAGTCCGCTTTGGCGAGACTGCCGATCAAGCCTACCACCATCGAAGACTTCGCTCGACGTCATCGCTCAGTTTTGGGTTGGTAGATCATGGCTTTAACTGCAGCGGAGATGCCCACCGAGGAAGTATGCATGGCCTTTTGAGCTCGAACATTGGACCTTCAGCAGCCTCTGGTCGCTGGAGGTACTTCCTTATGCGGAGCTGACGCAAAGTACCGGCAGCAGAGATGAGAGGGCAAGGCCTGCGCACGCTGGATCATGCTGATCATCAGAAATGCGCCCCGATGCCGCCTTATCCATCGCCCGAGAGCAGACATCTGGGCGAACCATTAGACGTTACTTCAACGGTTTGTTTCGAACCTGAGGGACTCGGGATACTTTGGAAATTTAGCAATCCGCTGGCTCACGTGCCCATATTGGCAAGCAACTCCTCGAGTTGCTCAAGCTGCTCCGGCAATCCGTCAGCAGAACCCTGAAGGGCTTCTTCGAGTGCCTCCTTAGACGGATAAACTTCGTGGAAAGTCAGCATTGTTTTGCCATCCCGTTCCAAGAAGGTTACCGTCGTGATTGCGCCTTCTTCACCCTCGTCGTTGGTCCAGACAATCCGTTCATTCGGCACCACCTCAAGATACCTGCCGTGGAACGCCATGGTGTCAGAACCGCCATTACCAAATTCGAGCCGATACTTTCCACCGGTGCGCACGTCCATGTCGCATGAGACAAGTGATATGCCGGGAATTGATTTAGGCACCCACCAGCGGCGGAACAGCTCGGAGTGGCTCCAGGCCTTGAAAACAACACTCGGTGGCGCATTAAATGTTCGCGTCACAACAAGTTCACGATCCCCCATCCGCTGAACCGAAGTACGGTTTGGTGCCGCTGCCGAGCAGCTAACCTGCTGATTCACTGCTGTTCTCCTGCTGCAATTCATTGATGATTTCGTCTAGTGCTGCAAAGCGCGCCTCAAAGAGTTGGCGGTGCGCGTCGATCCATTCGGCTTCTGCCTGGAGGCTCCGTTGGCCGAGCGTGCAAACCCTTACCCGTCCGACCTTCTTTGTAGCGACAAGCCCCGCCTGCTCGAGGACCTTGACGTGCTTTTTGATGCCGGTCAGCGTCATCTGGAACGTCTGAGCGAGACTGGTGATCGAAGCGTCGGCTCGGCCAAGCTGATCGATGATCCCGCGCCGTGTCGCGTCGGACAGCGCCGCAAACGAGAGGTCAAGAGGTGAATACAGATGCTGAACCATTTGGTTCAGTAAAACCACGTTCCAGTGGCAAGCGCAAGTGGTCGCGGTTGGCATTGTAATTACAGGTCAAGCCAAGAGACGGCCATTTGGCCTGCAAGACACATTAGGGTAGCTGACTGACGGATACGCAGCCCATCCTAGTCGTTGGACGAACGTTTGCCGAAATCTAAAAGTGGGTATTGGTGCCCGCTGGGTGCAACAACAATGGTGAAACAGGCCAAAAAAATATTGGTCAAGAACACGCCGGTTTGGGTGATAATCTGCAAAAATGAAGTTGACTAATCTGCTCAGCAATACTAGGCGCCCGTCGAACAGGATCGGGTTGTCGGATGTTTCTCGTGCCAGCGCAGTTGCGTGTGTTTGGATCTGCCCCGTGCCTGCTGCACGAAGACAAGGTCATCAGCTACGCCGAACTGGCCGACATGGCCGAGGCTGCGGCCAGCAAGCTTCCATCCGGACGCCATCTGATCGCTCTCGAAATGGCTACAACGCCGGCAGCGATTGCTAACTATATCGGTGCACTTGATGCCGGCCATGCTGTCATGCCGCTGCTCGCCGATCATCCTGAACTAATAGCGGCGGCGGTGGAGCGGTTTCGTCCGGCTGCAAGCTGGCAACTTGCCAGTGGAAGTTACCATTTGGAGCTCCATGGCCAACCTGCCGAGATCCATCCTGACCTTGCCTTATTGCTGCAGACGTCCGGCAGTACAGGGCAAGGCAAGGGTGTGCGATTGTCTGCCACATCGGTGCAGGCCAATGCCGACGCGATTGCTGAATACCTCGAGATTAAGCCTTCAGACCGTGCTGCGCTGGTCTTGCCGCTACACTATTCCTATGGCCTGTCGGTCCTTCACTCGCATCTGATCCGCGGCGCCAGCCTGTGGCTGGCAGATCAATCCGTCCTTGCACCAGGATTCAAGGACGCACTGGAACGGTCTGGTGCCACAAGCTTGGCAGGCGTACCGCACCACTTCAGCCTTCTTGAAAGTGCTGGTCTTGATGTCGAGCTGCCGGAGACCTTGAACTGCCTGACGGTTGCTGGCGGCGCATTGAAGCCCGATCGCGTCCGACACTGGGCAGCGATCATGGCTGCCCGGCAAGGACGCTTCGTCGTCATGTACGGCCAGACCGAAGCCACGGCCCGCATTGCCTATCTTCCTCCGGATCTGGCGATGAGCCATCCTGATGCCATTGGGAAAGCGATCCCAGGCGGAGAGCTCGCCCTGCTTGGTGACGATGGGCAACTGGTCAATAGACCTGACACAGAGGGCGAGCTGGTTTATCGCGGCCCCAACACCATGATGGGCTATGCCCAGTCTGCTTCGGATCTGATCAAGGGTCCCGAACTTAATCAACTGATCACCGGCGATTTGGCCAAGCGTGACCACAATGGTCTTTACCGCATCACCGGGCGGCGCTCGCGTATGTCAAAGATTGCGGGCTTGCGCATTGGACATGACGCCCTGGAGCAGGCCTTGGCCCAGACTGGCTATGAAGCGGCTGTATGGGGCGATGACCAGACAATCTGGATCGCTGCTTCAGGCGCACTAGACGGGATCGCTGAAGAAGCCGCGCGATTAGCGGGAATCGGTACTCAGCACATCTCTGTTGTTCCCATCGCCACCCTGCCACGGCTGGCCAGTGGCAAGGTGGATTATCCAGCATTGCGCAAACTGGAGCAGCCTAAACCAAAGCGCCGCAGTGTATTGCCTGCCTTTGCCCAGACCTTTGCACCTCATCCGGTCACTCCCGAGGATAGTTTTGCCAGTCTGGGCGGAGACAGCTTGCAGCATGTCGAGCTCACCCTCGAGCTGGAGCGCCATTTCGGTGGTGTGCCGGAGCAATGGGAACACCAGACCATAGCGCAGCTGGAGCAGGCGTCGGTAGGTCAAACCGCTACCATCGCCACGCCGATCTTGATGCGCGCCTTGGCCATCCTTGCCGTTGTGGTGACTCATCAAACGCTTTGGCCGGTCTATGGGGGAGCCGCAGCGATGATCATCCTGCTGGGCTTGAGCGTGGCCCAACATCGGCGGGACGCCTTGGTCAACTGGGATCCCTCCGGCTTTCTCAAACCGACCCTGCGGGTGCTGGGGCCTTATGCCCTTGTGCTCATCGGCTATGCCATCGCTTGGGGTCAGGTCCCGTGGGCATCGGTGTTTCTCGTTTCAAACTTCGGGCTGACCACCCCCGAAACGCACCTGATGCTGCCTTATCTCTATTGGTTTATCGAAGCCTATATTCAGATGAGCCTTCTGCTGCTGGCGCTATGCTGGCCCGCACCGGTCAGGCGATTGCTCGAAAGCCAACCTCTATATATCGGTTTTGGCCTGCTCGCCTTTGCCCTGCTCCTGCGCCTTATACCCGAGTTCTGGCCAATGCAGGCCGGACGGTCCCAGTTTACCGTGCCTTGGGTCTTCTACCTCGTCGCGCTCGGCTGGTGCATCGCCTTTGCTCAGAGTGCACGCCAAAGATTGATGGTCTTGAGCGCAGCAACGTTTACGCTATGCGCTGCCGCGTACATGGGCGGCAATTGGTATGGTGGCTGGATCAAATATATGAGCCTGCTCGGTGTAGCGCTTCTGCTCTACATTCCGCAGGTGCCGTTGCCCCGTGTGGTTGTGCAAGGCCTCATGCACATCGCGCGAGCAGCATTCATGATTTATCTGCTGCATCGGCTCGTTCCGGAGGTGATCATGCCGCTGAGCGGTTTGAGCTTGCCACAGCCAGGAACCGACATCGTGGCCATAGTAGGCGGTATTGGTTTAGGTCTGCTAGCGGCGTATGCACAACGGCAACTGGGACGGGTGCAATGGCGAGTGCTCACTAGCAAACTAGACTTTTTACTGCCGCGTCCAAGTTAGAACTGGACGGACGCCGCAAGGTCACCTTGCAGTCTGCTGACTTGAGCTCAGAAGAAGCCGGAGGGAGACACCTGCAATCGGCCCAGGTAATCGCCAGCGGCTTGCAGCAGCTATGGCGATCTGCCACGCATCGTGGTGTTGATGCGCAACGTATTATGCAACACCCACAGCGGGACAAAGAACCCGGCATGAGTATCTCCGTTGACGTCCCCGCCTATCCAAGCTTTAGCGAGATGTCGGTGACCTTCGCCAAGATCTCCGCCCTGAGCTTCGGCGGTCCTGCGGGCCAGATCGCGCTGATGCATCGCATCCTGGTCGAGGAGAAGCGTTGGATTTCAGAGGAGCGCTTCCTCCATGCCCTGAGCTATTGCACACTATTGCCGGGTCCTGAAGCGCAGCAGCTGGCGACTTATGTTGGCTGGCTACTGCATGGCACCAAGGGCGGTGTTGTTGCAGGAACGCTGTTCGTTTTGCCCGGCTTCTTCGTTATCCTGGCAATGTCGACAATCTACGCCCTGTTTCAGCAAACTGAGCTGCTCGCTAGCTTATTCTACGGGCTCAAGGCCGCTGTGCTTGCCATTGTCATCGAGGCTGTACTGCGGGTCAGCAGGCGGGCAATCAAGAACAACCTGATGATGATGGTTGCCATTTTGGCTTTCATCGCTCTGTTCTTCTTTTCGGTACCCTTCTCTTTGGTTGTGCTGGTTGCCGGGCTGGTCGGCTACGCCGGCGCACGCTGGAGACCTGAGCTGTTTGAGAGTGGCGGGCACAAAGCGGAGGGGCATGTGTCAGGTCCAGCCGTGATCGACGCGAACGTTCCTGATCTTGAGCCGAGCTGGAGCCTGGCCCTTCGGACTTTGCTGATTTGGGGTACCCTCTGGGTAGCGCCGCTGCTGATCGTTCTCCCGCTGTTTGGTTGGGATAGCACGTTCGCTGCTGTATTCGGCTTCTTCTCACAGATGGCGGTGGTGACCTTCGGGGGCGCATACGCAGTTTTAGCCTACGTCGCCCAGGAGGCGGTGCAGACCTTTGGCTGGCTTAGGCCTGGTGAGATGATCGACGGTCTTGCCCTTGCCGAAACCACACCGGGCCCACTGGTCCTCGTCCTGACTTTTGTCGGCTTCCTCGCGACCTATCGGGCACCGCTCTTACTTGATCCCTTGGCGGCCGGGGTCCTAGGGGCGATCCTCACCACTTGGGTGACTTTCGTGCCCTGCTTTCTTTGGATCTTCCTGGGCGCGCCCTACATTGAGCGCCTTCGGTCAAACAAGGCGCTGTCAGGTGCGCTGGCGACCATTACCGCTGCCGTGGTAGGCGTCATCCTCAATCTTGCCATCTGGTTCGGGCTGCACGTGGTGTTCCGACGTGTCAGCGAGATCGTAGCGGGCCCACTGCGTATGCCCTTGCCGGAATGGTCTAGTGTGGACCCAATCGCTTTAGCCCTGACGATCCTTGCCGCAGCAGCGATGTTTTGGCTTAAGCTAGGCATGCTCAAAACGTTAGCTTTGTTCGGAGCAGTAGGTCTTGCAATCGGCATATTGACTTGATCCAGGAAGTGCCGGCCTGACCTTCTGACCATCAAGCCTCTTAAGTGGGCTGCAGTTGAACAACGCTACTCCAGCAGCTCCCTTGCGGCGTCGACCAGCTCACCTGTGAGGCTAGGCTTGTTCACCCACCTGCCAGCTGCGAATGGAGTGTCACTGTGCAGGCTCGGCAGATCTCCAGAGTGAACGATGAATGGTACCTTGTTATCGGTCAGGCGACGAACCACGCTTTCTGACGAGCCGTCCTGCAGTTCGATGTCCACGATCACCACATCCGGCGTCCACGCGTCCAGCCAAGCGTGAGCTTCCTTGCACGACACCATCGTGTGCACCTCAAAGCCGGCACTCTCAAGCGTCAACTCGAGATCCATTGCGATCAGAGGCTCGTCTTCCAGTAGCAATGCGATCACACTGTCACCCCGCTCTTTATTATGCTCCGTTCCTAATCGCCCCGATATAGTCCTTCACGGCGGTGGGTCGTTGTTTCGAGAGTAGAGCCGGACCATTGTCATCGGCTGACCGGGGTGCTGGAAGTAGACTCGTGCCCGCAAGTTCTGCTTTGGTCCGCTCCGGACCAGATCAACTCCAAGCGCGATGTGCGCGGCGTCCTCTGCTGTCGTGGCTTCGACCGTTTTCGGCTCTAGGTCAATCCTGTCCGGTTGCAAGTCAATCACCTTGAACTCGGTCATCGGCATGAACCTTTGAAATCGGAGATCGTTGGCAAAGGAGTACGCATCCAATCCTGCAAGGAGATGACTGTGTCAAACACGAAATCGGACCGCACTCGGGTAGCTGGCGGCCAGGATCATGAGGTGAAGTACGAAGCCCGAAAGGAAGGTGTATCGGAGGCCGAGGTCAATCAGGTGGTGATAGAGGTCGGGAACTCCAGAAAGACAGTCGAGAAAAGATTGGGAGAGTAGCAAAGTGCCCCCTGACCTGGGTCGTCGGCGCATCCTGATTGTCGAGGATGAATACCTGTTGGCTATGGACATTATCGACGAAATCGAAAGGCACAATGGTGTGGTGCTAGGCCCTGTCGCGACATTGGAACAGGGGCTTCTCGCGTTCCATGATGAGAAGCCTGATGCTTGTATAGTCAACATCAACCTGGGTCCCGATAAGGTCTATAAGTTGGCTGACGAGATGGTGAGGAAGGGTGTTCCCTTCGTGTTTGCGAGTAGCGAACTGCGAACTGCTATTCCCGATCGCTTCAACGACATTCCCCTGCATACTAAGCCCATCAACATGGTCGAAGCCGCCGCGGCGTTGATTGGGGCGACCCAAAGCCAAAGTCCTTAACGTCACTACTGCTCCGGTGCCTCCTAAAACGTTGGAGCATGGAACTTCAGCGCGTCGCTAGCTGCATCGCTGAGAAACACTGCGGCGAGTACTCCAACCGCGATTGCTGTCAGGATCAGTAAACCGATCCACATCCAGGCCGGAACCTCATCTCGTTCGCGATGAACCATGTCTCAACATAGGCCGCAGCGGCTGACAGAACCCTGACAGCTAAAGGCCATTGAGAATACGATCCCGCGCCTTGACATAGAGCTTTACGGTTCCAAAACTTTCACCAGGGTCTTGGGAATGTACGATCGCTCGGCGGTCGCTGGCTCTTCCACTACGCGTGAGTTCCAGGCCCACGACTGAATGAGCCGCTTGTTCAGGAGTATCAGCCTCCACGAGGAAACCAGCATCTTCAGGTTGAGTGATCCTCAAGTCCACAACGCGATATCTTGCTATTGCTGCAAAGTCCCCCGATCTTGCGCACTTTTACAAGGAAGCACAACAAAGGACTACTAAGCGGCCCCTTCAGATATCTGACGATGACGGGACAGAATAGTTGAAGCAAAGGACACAAGATCGCAACTAGCCGCTGCCATGCAGAGCTTTTGACGGCAATAACAATTAGCGAGATCTGACAATTAGCGAACACTGCCAGTCAGCTCGATTTCATGCCTCACATCAGCAACTTATTTGGAACTGACCATTGTTCCCCACGTTTGTGGGCCGCGGGGGTTTACTATGGAGACTGACACATGCGTAAGCTCACAATCCTCACTTTCGCCGCCGCCCTGACGCTTTCAAGCGCAGCTTTAGCGCAGGATCGCACCGTTTCTGTTGACCTCTCCGGCATCAGCGATGACTTAGCGGAACAGCTGGGCTTGGATGTTGACGATCTGCCAGACAGCATCTTGGTTTCTGCCGAGACGGCTGCAGAAGCTTGTGGCGTCGAGTTGGAGTCTATTGGCGAATCCTGCTTGGCTACAACCGCCACGGATGATCTGGAATCGGCTATCACCGAAGAGATAAGCGCCGGCTCCAACAGTGCGAAAGAATTTGCACCCGGTCAGCAGGATGGCGACGCCAAGGATTTTGCTCCTGGACAACAGGACGGGGACGCCAAGGATTTTGCCCCGGGCCAGCAAAAGAAAGATGATGGTGATTCATCGGGCGAGCAGGACGGCTCAGGCAAAGACTCGGCGCCCGGCCAGAATAAGTAAGCCGAACAAGCCAAACTCAACCCGGCATTTAGCCGGGTTCATTTTTCTGGTAGCCGGTCTTCGGCCGTCTGTCGTCCTTTGCGAACGCACCCCTGTGCAGGCTGGAGCATCTCGCAAGAGCCTTCCCAGTCAGCCAACTGTCAGGTCGTTGGTGGTACAGATAACAGATGCGTCGAGCTCACCTGTTTGCACTTTTGGTAGTCTGGCCCTTAGCAACGGCTGGCGTTTTCGCTCAGGGCAACAGCCATGGTAACGCAAACTCCAACAGTAGTTCCAACAGCGAGAGCAACAACGGCCAGGGCGGCTCGCCAGGTGGTAACGGTAGTGGCAACAGCGACCCAGGGCGGTCAACTGACAAACCAGCACCGCAATCGAACGCTGACGCCGCTCAGGAAGAAGCACTTGAGGCGGTCCAGCGGGGGCAAGCCGTACCGCTGAGCCGCATTGTAGGCGTGTTGGAGAGAACCAATGGCGGCGAAGTGCTCGATGCGCAAATGGTAAGGGCTGGTGACGTTTTGCTCTACCGCCTCAAGTTGCTCTTGCCCGATGGTACTGTCACCACGGAGTTCTACCATGCACCAACAGGCCGCCACATCGACTAGCCACAAAAACCAGTCCGCAAGGAGGGCGTCAGCAGCACGTAAGCTGCAGTGATGTATAGTCTCTTCACCCAGGACCTTCGTCCTTGGTCAGCACCCGGCCAATTCTCTGCGTCCAACACAGGCCGGGTGTTTGCTTTAGGACATGCGGATAATCAAGGTTGCGGTCAGCTTCTAGGCAGCCTTTAAACGCAGCTAACGTTCAATCCTCCACAGCAATTGCCTTCAAGCCAAGGACCACTTTTGATGACTGATGGACAGCCCACCGGCGATGAAGTCGCGGCAATGCGTAATGCTGTTGATCGTGCTCTCAGAGCTCAAAATGAGACTGGCAAGGCAGGTATCGCCGCAGCCATTCTTCTCGACGGCGTTGTAGTGGCTCAGGGCGAAAATGAGGTGCGGTTACACTCAGATGCAACACGGCATGCCGAGATGGTGGCCTTGGCAGAAGCTGGTCGGCAGTTGGGGTCAACGGATCTTTCCCAATGCGTTATGGTCTCTACCTTGCAACCTTGCGAGATGTGCCTTGCAGCGATGCGGTTTGCCGGCATCAAGAGAGTTATTTTTGGCGCTAGGCAGAACAAGGTTGCTGGCAAATACTTTGTTTTCCCAGGCCTGTCCCTTGCTGACTTCCAACATGCTGGAGAACCGTTCGAGGCGATAGGCGGGCAATTTGAGGATGAACTCCTGCCGTTATACATCGACGGTCAGGAGTAAGTGCCTTTTCCAGTTAGAATACGCCTGACGGCATTCAAGCCTTTGCCAATCGCCGCCCGCAACAAGCCAGACGCTTATGGCTGGCCATGCGATGAACATCCTATTCAGCCGTTAGTAGGCTGGCACAGCGTACTCTCTGAACACTAAGGTCTTAAATCTTAGCCAGCACCCGGCCTTTTAATCTGCTTCTATTGGTCGCTGGGTGCTCTTTTTGCTTAGTGGATGGTCGGTGCGCCCGGTGCCATGTCCATAGCCATGCTCGAAAGCAACGTGGCGAGTTCCACAGCTTTAAACTCGTCTAGCTGTCCACATTGCACAGTATGGCCGCTTCGTTTGTCTACCACCTGCCACGATTTGCCCACACGCACGGTTTGGAAGATGTTGTCCTGGAACCTGTCTTTCATGTCTTTGCTCCAACGTGTGGTTCCACTAGGGAATCGCTGGAATCGCTGTTCGGGCCTCAAGTCCTAACGCTTCGTTAACAAGATGCCTTCTCCCATCTGAAACCTAGGTAAAGATGGTAACTCATCGCATTCTCTGCAGTTCATCATTCTATCGGACCGACACTTCAGCGCTGAAGGTGCGCAGATGCGTTACTATTTTCATGTGCATGATGACGGGTACGTGGCTGACCTTGAGGGGCTAGAACTCTCTGACGATAATCAAGCGCGGCAAGAAGCGATGTTAGCTGCATCTGAATTCGTCAAGGACATTGGCCCAAAAGTCTGGAGCGGGCAGGCTTGGCAGATGCGGGTGGAAGACGAAACGGGGCGTCACGTCTTCTCGCTGGTCTTCAAAGGCGAGTTTGTTGAAGGAACTCTTCAGTAGCGAACCACCGGCGATCATCACAAAATCAGACCGTGGTATATTGGCTCGGCTGTTCGCTCGTGATCACTGAAACACGACTTGATACAATGCCGCGTTAACCGTGGCCGACAAGCAGACCGTGCCAAACTGTCAGGTCAGCGCTCCACATCGCGGAGCGCTTTTTCTTATCTAGCATGTGTGCCGTCACCGAAACTTTAGCGCTGCTGCGCTCGTAGAAAAAGGCATCACCTTAAGCAGGCGTGCATATGACCTTTCCCGCACATCAACTGGCAGCCTCGTGGACTGCTCGACTTCCGGAGATTGCCGCGATGCTTAAACAAGGCGGATCGTCTGAGACAGCCGCACTGAAGGAATTGTCTGCTATGATGTCGGCAGTGTCCGACTATCGAGCCGTTAACCCATACAGCAGCACATTTGAACCGCTTATGCGGAGCATCTGGCAGTTGCTCAGCTGAGCATAAGCAATCTTGCTTTCGGACGCCCGGTAGTTCGACTCCACCGCAGAGATGGGTCAGATCCGGCACCCTGGCCTTGCGCAACCTCGGTGTAGATTGCCCAAGGTCTGCTTGTGGAGGTCATCGAAGATATGGGTTGGTGCGATCGCCTAAACTTCGCCGCAACGCTCCCAAGCAATGACGGGCTCCTCCCCCATGCCTAAAACCATGCCAACCGACAATCCGAAGATCCCAGAGATCTGATCCTGCTCTTCGGCAGTGATGCCGGCCTTTTCCATCTCCTCCTGGGCTCGTGATAACTGATCTTGAGAAGCAGTAACGAAGTCGGGATTTGGTTCGCCTTCGGCAGTCTGCTGGGCATACATGAACTGGCTGCCGCAGGTCAGCAGTTCGCGTGCTTCCGATGAAAGAACATCTGGCATTGCGGATTCGATTCCCCGATCCATTGCGGCATGGCAATCGGTAAAGCTGATGTCGAGCTTGTTAGAGCTGATTTTCTCAGAAGCTCGCGCCACGGCCTCTCCTCCGATGCGCTCCCGCTCCTGAAGAGCCACGCCCATGCTAGCCAGGCGTCCATCCGCTTCATTGAGCAGGGTGTTACTCATGGTCGTGAACACAGCGGCGTCTTCCGCATCTTGGGCCTGTTGAGCCATGACGCTGAAAAACGCGCCGCATTCGATCGCTGGATCAGAGATGCTTGTCTCTTCTTCCGCTGCTTGAGTTGGCAGGATCAACAAACTTAGCGCAGCGGTGACGAGGATCCAACGAGAGGAGATCATTGCGAGAGGTCCAAAGATGAATGCTTGAACATAGCAGAACAGCATCGAACATCTGCAGGGTTGTTCTTACAGGGTTAAGGTGAGCATTACAGGTCACCTAGTTCCCGCACCAGTTGCAAACAGCAGTCCAGGACCGATATGTCCTCGGCCCCTTGACCATCAATTTGAGGGGCAGCCGAGGCTGCCCCTCTGGCGCCACAGGAGAGCGCCGTTTCTGTTACATGGCCGACTTTGGTGTCAGCACCGCATCGATCACGTGGATCACGCCGTTGGACTGGATCACATCGGCGATGGTGACATTGGCCACAGTGCCGTTTTCGTCAGTAACGGTGACCTTGCCGTCAGCGGCCTTGAGGGTCAGCTTGCAACCGCCAACGGTGTCGACGACGTGCTCGCCGCCGTCTTCTTCAACCATGCTGGTGATGTCAGTGGAGAGGGCCTTAGCCGGGATTACGTGGCAAGCCAGAATGGTGGAGAGCGTTTCCTTGTTTTCTGGCTTGAGGAGCGTTTCAACAGTGCCTTCCGGCAGGGCCTCAAAGGCAGCGTTCACAGGGGCCAGTACGGTGAAAGGACCTTCACCCGAGAGGGTTTCAACGAGGCCGGCGGCCTGAACGGCAGCCACAAGGGTGGCGTGGTCGGCAGAGTTGACAGCGTTTTCGACAATGTTCTTGTCGGCGTACATGGCAGCGCCACCCACTTCAGGATTCTCCTGGGCATAAACAGCAGCACCAGAGAGCGAGCCAACGGACAACATGGCGGCGAGGGTAAGAGCGCGAAGATTCATTTAGTTGTTCCTTCCTGTGTTTCGTTCCCATTGTTCGTCTGGGACACAGGAAGTTACGGAACAGGATTAGGAGCGGTTTCGGCGAATTTCAGGCAATATCTGCATTTTCGTGTGAAACTTTTCGCCGTCCTCATCCGTCATCAGCGCCCTGCAAAGCGGAACTGCCGAGCTAACAGTCACGATGGGACCTTTCGCGGATGCTTACCCCGTAACCCCATGCAGAAGTCTCCTGAGGGGTGGAACGCAGACGGGCAGCTTACAGGAAGCAGTAAGCTAAAGTAGACTGTGCGAAACCAGCCACAAACGGGTCGGCGTGCTAGGTTCTAGCTAACAAATCGAGGCAGCGACGTCGTCAGCGCTTCTCATCCGCCGCTGAGGCAGTTCGGTACGTGATCGAGGATCCGCCCCGAATGCTATCGTCTCAGTGCAGCACGTCAGCTTCATCCTTGAAGGTCACAACGGCGGTCAGCCCTCGATCATGATGGAGCTCAAGGCTGCCCCTGATCTGTTGAACAAGCGAACGAACCAGGCCAAAGCCAAGGGACCCTTCGCGGACCTCTGACATGCCGACACCGTCGTCCCTGATTGAAACTTCGATCAAGCTTGAACTCGGTTTGCCTACGCTGACCAGGATCGTTCCGGCTCTCGGTGTGGGATAGGCGTACTTGACGGCATTGGTAACAAGCTCGGTCAAGATGATGCCCAACGGTATTGCAGTATCTGGGCTGACCAAGACGTGCTCATCTGCCCTGACCTCCAGCCGGACCCGATGATCCGTATCGGTGATGGGCCGCAAGGCCTCGCACAGATCCTTGGTGTAGGTGGATAGCTCTACCCGCTGTTCTCGTTCTGATTTACTCAGCAGGTCATGAACCCGAGCCATAGCGTGGAGACGATCACACGCCTCATCAAACATTTCGCGAATGTGCGGATCACCATGACGACGGCCCTGAATACTCAGGAGCGATGCCGCAGTAGCAAGGCTATTTTTAGCTCGGTGATTGACTTCAATCATCAGCACTTCCCGCTCACTCATAAGCTTGGACAGCGCTTCGTTAGCATCGGTCAGTGCCTTTGTACGATGAGCAACACGCGCTTCAAGCTCAGCTGCGAGTGACCGCAGCTGCTCCTCTGCATCGAAGCGACGGGTAATATCGAGGTAGGACAGGAAGTGGTTAGTTACAGTGCCTTGCCCATCATCGACCGGACTGGCGAACAGCATCGCGCGAAAAGGCTCGCCGTTCTTACGATACTGCAGGATCTCCAACGTAGCGTCCAAGCCATTGGCCATGGAGTCCTCGTATTCCGCGATTGCGGAGGGATCTGTGTCCTCACCGTTCATGAAGTGGGAATCCTGACCAACCAGCTCGTTCATGGTGTAACCACAGAGCTGGACAAATGCATTGTTGGCAAAAATGACCGGGTTATTGGGAAGGGTTGCGTCCGTGATGAGCATGGGCATTCGGGTCAAGCGAACCGCTTCTACGAACATCCCGCCACGCTGGCGGATGTTCTCGATGTTCAGCTCGGACCGGTCCCGCTCGGGGGTGGTGGGGAGATCCTTTTCATAGTCGTTCATGTAGTGCCTTTCTGGCTCTAAGGCACGTAATAGGATCAAAGATCTTAGAAGAGATCACAAATCAGGTCGGCAACGCGGATGGCTTCTCGATCGGTCAGATGTGCTGCGGTTTGCGGTATGGCTGTTTCGAGATCACCCTCGTCAATTGCCAGTAGATCAAGGATTCTGGCGAATTTTGTGCTGAGTTCAACATCACCGTCAAACTGATCAATGGTCACTTGAACAAGAGCACCTGTCGCTGTCACCAGCCGTGATTGTATCGGCTCTGCCGAAGCCGCCAGTGCCCGAACGGCGATAAACAGCGCCTCCCGGGCATCAGCGCGATCATCGATCGCTGTCATGCTTCAGCAACAAGGCGCAGATCGCCTTCGCTGACAATACGCTGATGCTTCTCAATAAGGGACTGTACCCGATATTGGACGCTGTGTCCTTCAAAGGGCAGTAAGTGCAGAATTTCACATTGGCTGGACTGGCGTGCGCTCTGGGTGCGGCTTGGCAATAGATTGAGGATCTGGCCGATTGCGAACTTGTGGGTCATCATTGTTCTCCAAGAAAAAGGCCACCGCGATCGCGATGGCCGGCACCTCACTGCAGAAGCAGTGTTGGAGAACTAGATCAGCGTCAGGTTGGTCGCAGAGACCTTGCCATCACGGCCGGTCTCAAGCTCGTAGCTGACTTTGTCATTCTCATAGAGGCTGGTGAGCCCTGAACGCTCAACTGCGGAGATATGAACAAACGCGTCCTTGGCACCCCCTTCGGGGGAGATGAAGCCGAAGCCTTTAGCCGTGTTGAAGAATTTAACGGTGCCATTGATCGTCATTTGATAGTCCTGAGATTGCAGCCCGGAGCTAAAGCGAGCGGGCAGATGATCCACAGGCAAAACACCTGCAGATGTCTAAACGTTCGCAAAGTAGGTGGGGAGCCATGTGCCAGTAAACCGGCAGAACAGGCAGCCAACGATGGCTGAAAACGTATATTCTTTATCGCACCTTTATTCTTAAAGGTAAAGCAGTATGTAGAGGGCGTTCGAGGAAGTACTTTTTTATCAGCCTTGTAAACTACATTCCGCATACCCATGGTCGAGTTCCGTGTGCTATTTTTTTACGACCTGATCTTCCCGCATGGGCCTTCCGATTACTATGCCGGCCAAGATCTTGGGACGGCTGCTTGCAGCACTTGGGCAGCAGACTCGGAATGGCCAAAATGGGGTCGCAAGCTGCCCCCTAGTGAGACTTCGCTGAAGGCAGCTACCGACCCCAATCGGACCATAGCCGCGAGTTCACGACTTCCCGTAAGCTGCCGTAATCTTAGCACTAGGCCAATAGTGCGTGGGGACGAGAACAGCCAGCCATCTGCAACAGGCGCTCGGGAGTAACTGGCCTTGACAGGAAATACCCCTGCAACTCGTCGCAACTCATTTCTTGCAGGATCTTGTGCTGCAATGGCGTTTCCACACCTTCCGCCGCAACCCGCATCTTCATCACGCGCGCCAACTGGATGATTGCCCGGACGATTTCATCGATCTCGTTGTCATGACCAAGCTGGTCGACGAACGAGCGGTCGATCTTGAGCTTGTCTATCCGGTATGTACGCAGATAGGTGATGGAAGAATATCCAGTGCCAAAATCGTCTAGGGCAATGCGCACACCGGCTTCACGCAGCTGTGCCAAGGTGCTCTGGACAACTGCAGACCTCTCCAGCAGCAAGCCTTCGGTAATCTCAACCTCCAGCCGTTCAGGCGCCAGCCCCACCTCTCTCAGGCATGCAAGCACGCGATCTGCCAGATGTTCATCATGGAACTGGGCAGGCGAGAAGTTCACAGCGATCCATGTCAGGTCTGTTGTCACGGCAAAGGCGCAGGCCCTTTGCAACACCCACATACCCAAGGCGCCGATAAGGCCACGTTCTTCTGCAAGCCCTATGAAGTGATCCGGTGAGAGCAGGCCGTGGGTCGGATGGTTCCATCGCACCAACGCTTCCGCACCGACGATGGTCGTGCCTGAGGCATCGTACAAGGGTTGATACACAAGCGTAAGTTCATCGCCGGCAATGGCGAGGCGAAGCTCTCGCTCAAGAGCCCTTCGGAGTCTAACCTGGTCGTCCAAGTCTCCGACGAAGATCTGATGACGACCTCGCCCGGTCGCCTTTGCTTGATACAGCGCAATATCAGCCTTGCGCATCATGTCTTGTGGGGTGCCATCGGTTTGGGTGGACAGCACGACGCCTATGCTCACGCCGACGTCGGCTTCATCCCCGTTCAGATCGAAGGAGTGACTGATCGCGTCGATCATCCGCTCGCATAGAACCTCTGCGCCCTTATCATCGGCAGGTTCGATTTGAATAATAGCGAACTCATCGCCCCCTAACCGAGCAACAGTGTCGACATCCCGGACGCATGAAGAAAGGCGTTCCGCGACCTGACGGATGAGTTCATCGCCGGCAGGGTGGCCAAGTGTGTCGTTGACGTGCTTGAAGCGATCAAGATCGAGGTAGTGCAGTGCAATCTTGGAACCGCTACGCCTAACGCTTGCCAGAGCACGCTCAAGGCGATCCTCGAATAGAGCTCGGTTCGGGATTTCGGTAAGAGGATCATGAAAGGCGAGAAATTGCGCTTGCGCCTCGCTGACCTGAAGCGCACCCGACGTCTTACGCAGCCGCACAACAAGCAGCGCCAATACTCCAGCTCCGAAGATGCCACCTAAAACCAGAAGAGGGCCAACTTCAGTTACCAGTTCGCGGGCGGGGTATTTGGCATTCCAGGTCAGAAAGCCGATGATGCGCCCGTTCTTCGATGTCACCGGAACAGCGGCTCTCGAGTGCAACAAGCTAGCAGTGCCGCTGTAGGCGAGCTCCTCCAGCTTGTATTTCGCAGCGATCACCTTTGTCAGGGCCGCGTCAATCGCCTGAACAGAAACCAGCAGGTACTCCTCGCCCGGCCGCTGGGTGACGGCACCTGAGCTTGGGAGAATAGGGCGGACGCTGACAATAACGGCGCTGTCATCTTGAAGCTTGACAAACTCGAGCTCACCTTGACCCAGCACCGCTGCGGTAGAGTCCTCTAGCCCAGATGCAGCCTCTGCCATTGTTCTGCGTAACTGCTGGACTGATGGAAGAACCGCATCTGCATCGGCTTCAAACCGGCGCCGGGGAGCGGTGGTGCCATTTTCTGCAGCACGGACGGCTTGATTGTCGGGACCGAGTACGTACACACGGTCGTGGCCGTAGTACTCACTCATCCACTCGACGAGGTTTTCAGCCATCCATGGACCATCATTAGCGCGAACCGCGATAACGGCGTCGTCCCATACGGCGGAACTATCCTGCTCCAGAGGTAGCTCGTCGGCTTGCTCCTGCAATCCCGCGCGAGCCAAGGCAGACTGGTCGTCGAGGGCACGATCATCGATGCGCTGAACCGCCCACCACCCAACAAAGATCGAAACCAGGAGTAGGCATAACCCTAAGCCGACCGAGATCCACGTCAGTTGGACTGCCAACCCCTTGTGGCGGGACTGGCCTAAATCAGCCTTCTGAGTTCGACTTTTTACGGCAGTCCTAGCCGCCTGCGTAGAAGCCATGCACAATCCTCGGAATACCCGCACAAGGTTGCACGGGCTGTCCTAAGGATGATTGAACATCATGAACGATCAAACCGACTTTGAAACCGGAATGGGCGAGGCCGGCTGACGACTCCATTTCGGCCACTGAGAGAAAAAATAGTCATCCCAAAGCTGACGCTCCCGTTCAAATGCAACATGAACGAGATTGGGGTTCGCATGTTGATAACCTCGCTTCAGTTGCAGGAGCGGGGTTTGCCGACGATCCTCAACATCAGCAACCAGGCTAGCCTAGAAAGAGCTGAGATACTCCTCTCGCGAAGAGCATAGTTTCCGACATGCTGCTCGTTCAGGTCACCAAGGAACCGGTTGCGGTACCACTACAGAACCAGAGGCGGAATGCTCCGCAACTTGTGTTAGCGGTTCAGCTTGCCGGAGGCGTCTTGGGAGAATTGCCGCCCGGGTGGGGTCCACCAAGTCCACCTATAGGCGGCACCATGTTCCCACTCCGCTCAAAGGTGAAGTCAACTGGTGGAAAATGGTGGTGAACTGCACCTTACCCTTCGCGTCCGAGACGCCGACGCCCCGCAGATAGTTCGCGTCGGTGATATCGTAGAGCGAATAGCGGCCCTCGGCGTCGCAGTGCCAGATGTAAATGGCATGACCAGCAAGCGGTGTGCATCCGTCAGCATTAAGGAGAGTAAGCTCCAGGTCCAATTGCACTCCATCTGCCTCGCCACTCAAGGCACCGAACGACGTCCGCAGGTCCTGCCGTATGATACCTTCTTGAGAAAGGGCGTTCACAAGCTGACCGCTCCTCGAATTTGTTCCGTCCGCTGGGTACGGCCCAGCTGTTTCCCATGGAACGGCAACACACTCCAATGCCGCTGCTGGTAGCCCAGATAGCGAAAGAAGCCCTGCACCGCCCACCAGGGTGAGCAGACGTCTGCGGCCCAGCATCTTCGTCAGATCATGGGCAAAGCCTAGATCATGGTCATCGTCGTCGATATGAGCTTGGTTAGGGATGGACATCGCGGCCTCGTTGAATGGTTAGTGCGTCCTTCCTACTGGATCGAACCTTGCCACAAGCAGTTCACTGGATGAACTCTTGGTAATCGCAGACCGCTGGACAATTCACGGTACTGCTCTATCAGAGCGTCCGGGCACCCTTGCCAGATATCCTCGAGACTCATCATGCGCCGCCTTTCCGGCAACACGCTTGGGATCATCCTCATGATCCTTGCCACTGCTTGCTTCACCATCAATGACAGCCTGCTAAAGCTGGCGATGCACGAAATTCCGCCCTTTGAAGCCCTGTTCCTGCGGGGTGTGGGCTCCACTGCGCTTGGCATACCGCTTCTTGTAGCACTTGGGTTGTTCCGCTTCGTGCCGCGAATGCTGGACGGACGCGTGCAGCTCCGGAATCTGCTCGAACTCACTGCAGCCATCGGCTTTGTCGCCGGTCTTGCCTATGTGCCCATTGCCGACCTGACGGCCTTGGGACAGACCTCGCCGCTGCTCTTACTCATTGGCGCAATGTTGTTCTTCAAGGAGCGGCTTTCTGGCTTGCAGGTCGCGCTCATCATCCTTGCGTTCGCCGGTGCGCTCATGGTGGCCCAGCCGGGCGCCAGCGGATTTTCACCTTACACCCTCTTTGGCCTCTGGAGTGCTGCGGCGGTTGCCATCCGCGACCTTGTGGGTCGAAGGATCAAGCTCGACATTCCCGGGATCGTTGTAGCGGTTGCCGCCGGCGCCATCGAGATCGCCGGTGCAGGACTTGCCGGGCTGGTACTAGAACAATGGACATTGCCTTCGCCCCTGACGTTGGCGTTTGCAATCGGGTCGAGCGTGTTTTTGATCGCTGCGCACTGGCTGCTGCTGACTGCCTATCGTGCAGCTTCCGTGTCGGCAGTCGTCCCCTTTCTGTACATGTCCACCATCTGGGCGCTTCTTTCTGGCATGCTGATCTTCGGCACCTTTCCGAATGCATTGGCTCTGGTCGGCATCGCTGTGATCATGGCAAGCGGCGTGGCCGTTGTCGTGCTTGAGCGTTGGCCGAAAAGGGTGGTCGTCTCGCCGTAAGGAATGCGAAAATCAACTGAACTGCACGTTTCGTGACCGCTTGTCGGCTGTAGGATGGAAGACATGGAACTTTGGACAGTGCCGCTCTTTGGAGCAGTTATCGGAGTTGCGTTCAATCTCCTCAGCTTCGTCTGGGAGCCTGTGCGGTTGGTTGGTGATCTGTGCCACCTTAAGCCCTTCTGGATATTGCTTCTCGGGGCCCTTGGTGGTGCCTCGGCGATCACTGCCCAGTTCGCTTTGGCGCTGTTCTTCTTTGGCTATTAGTGCAGATAGTGGGCACCTATTCGCTGCATAATGCCTAACACTACAAAAGCCGCAAACCTGCCGCGGCATGATGGATAGGCTTGACGAGTACTGCCAGCGGCGTGCGTTGCCAGCATCTGTGCAGCGATCCCGGTTCTTGTATGGTGCGCATGCATGTGTTCGGAGAGCTCGATGAAGTTACCGTGGCAGAAGTCAGTACCAGGCCCGACCGGTTAACCGAGCAGCAAAAGGACTTGCTTTCTTCCACACTGCGAAACCGAAATACCGGCCTCCTTCACCTGCACTACGCAGCACATTCGGGAGGGTCGGCTGTTGCTCATGAATTGCGTGAAGCTTTCGAAGCTGCCGGCTGGGTAGTAGCTTCGGATCATGCGGAGGGGCTCGGAGCAGGTATTCTGGTCCGACAAGCCGGTGCAACGTTCAGCCACTTCTTGGCGGTAGTGGATATCTTCACGACGGCCAAGATTCCGATAGCGCAGGACAACTCTCCTGGATTGTTCCTAGACGGCTATGTGGAGGTCTGGGTAGGATTGACCGGGCCCGCATGAGGCAAGGGGGCAAGGCTATCTACTGTTGAAGCAAGCGCCTCAGCATCCCCAGGTAACTTGCACGGAACTCGGTCGCGCTTGATTGAACCCCTGGGACAATCGACAACATGACCGTGGTGCCAAGCAGAGGGCTGACGAGGAAACTGGGATCGTAATCCCTGGCTGCAGGGCGAAATTCGCCGCGTTCGCATCCGCGGTCGATGATCATTCGGAGAATGGCGAATACCGGTTCCGCGAAGTTCCTCTCGTATCTCTCCAGCAAACCATGAAAGGCGTTCGCTTCGGACACAAGGAACCTGACGATCTGGTGCGAGTAGCGGTCCTCTATGGTCATCCGGCAAATGTCCGTTACAAACTCCTCCAATACATCGGGCGCAGAAACATCGTCCAATGCTCGCTCATAAACGCTGATGTCGACAACGGGCTGGGAAAGCTCGGTGACCATTGTCTCGAACAGATGCTCCTTGTCCTTGTAGTAGACATAGATCGTTCCCTTGGTAACGCCGACCCGGGCAGCCACGTCTTCCAGGCGTGTTGCGGTGTAACCCCTTAGAACAAACTCCTCGAAGGCAGCCTCAAGGATTTCTCGTGGTCTCGCTTCCTTCTGGAGTGCCCTTACACCCTTACCCATTTCATCCCTCGTATTCTGCGGACTATGTCTGCCGCTCTCACCATAGCAGATCAAGACAGTATTTTCATTGACTGACTGGTCAGTCAATGGTTAGGTGAGGTCCCCTGCGGGGAGTTGGTCGTTACGCTTAGTCCCTGCTTCAAACAGATCCTCGAACTGGAACACTGCCATGGAACACAACCTTACCCACGAAGAACAGGAAGAAGCTCCGAACGAGTTCGTCATCCATCGCCGCATGGCGCTGATTGGCCTCTTGGGAACGATGCTGACCCCTGTCAGCGGTCTGCTGTCCCCAGCCTTTGCCAGCACGGTGAAGGAATCTGCCGAGATCGGTGACTTCCTCGAGAACATCCCCGACATGTGCCGTGTCACGACCGCGACCATCGAGGGCCCGTACTACATCGACAAGGAAATCGTTCGCTCTGACATCCGTGAGGATCAGCCCGGCGTTCCGCTGGAGCTCGAGCTGCGCCTGGTGAATGCAAATGCCGGTTGCGGCCCGATCGCCGGAGCGGCAGTGTCCATCTGGCACTGCAATGCCGATGGTGAATACAGCGGCTATCTCGGGAACGACCCCTCCAAGTTCCCCGATGTGGGCGCTGCCGACGCCACTGGCCATGTTCCACAGCAAGGCACCGAACGGTTCTTGCGCGGCATCCAAACCACAGATGCTGACGGCAAGGTCACGTTCCGCACCATCGTGCCAGGTTGGTATACGCCGCGTGCGGTGCACATCCACGTCCGTGCCTTCCTGAGCGAAAGCGACATGATTACTACGCAGTTGTATTTCCCGCAGGCGGTGATCAACACGGTGCATTCGACGCAGGACCCCTACAAGGCACGCGGCGTGTCGATCTACACCAACGAGAACGACATCCTGATCAATCCCCAGGAGATCATGAAGGTCTCGGTCAAGGAGGACGGTTCGCTCTTTGCATCCATGACCTTGGGTGCTGGCAACGTCTGATCAAAACCGAGGGCCGGTGTTCGTCCCACCGGCCCTGTTCTTCTATTTGCCCGCTACCGAGCCTGACATCGATTGGGTGCGGTGCGCTATTTGAGCGCCCGTATGCTGTCCCTCCGGGCGAACTGAAGTGCCTTCGAAGGCGACACTCTGTTGATCATTGAAGCTCAGGCAATCTTCGAAACCAGCTCGACACGTGTGCCCCATGGGTCAGCAAGGCTCAGCTGCCCGTCACGCTCCTCAAAGAGAATGCCAGCGGATGTCAGACGTTGACGTGCGTCAACCAAGTCCGTGGCGAGGCTAAAGGACGCCAGCCCTGTCGTGCCGCTTGGCCGGATACCTGCGCCGGCACTCTCCCAAATGTTGACCGCAAGATGGTGATGATATCCGCCCGAAGACATGAAGACCGCGTTGTCACTGCCTCTGACTACATCCAGACCTAACATGTCTGAGTAGAACGTCTTGGCGTCCTGAACGGAACCGCCACGCAAGTGGATATGGCCAATTCGCATGCCTGAAGGTACGGCGCTATAGGTATCGCGGTCTGTTGGCACCAGGAAGAGCAAGCCGTCGATATCGAGCTCCTCCGTGCCCATGACAACCTGATCTGTATCCCACTTCCATTCCCCAGATGGGCGATCAGCGTATACTTCTATGCCGTTCCCCTCAGGGTCGTTGAGGTAAACGGCTTCGCTCACCAGGTGGTCCGCGAACCCAGAAAGCTGCACACGCAAGGCTGCCACATGTACCAGCCAGCGCGCCAAGTCGGTTCGTGACGGCATCAGGAATGCGGTGTGATAAAGCCCCGCCTGTGAGGGTAGGGCCGATGTTGCATCGGGCCGACTCACCAAGGTGAGAAGCTTGGTTTGTCCCACCCCCAGGTCGATCTGTTGGGCTGTGGTCCCCAGCAGATCCAGTCCAAGCACTACCTGATAATAGCGAGCAAGGTTCTCCATGTCCCTCGCCCAGAGGGACACGCTGCCAACATGGATTGGTGTGCTGGTCGCGAAGAGCGGTGCCGAGCTTTGATCCCCGAGCAGCTGGAATGGCTCTGCCCTCGCGGCACCCGCGAGAGCCAAGGACATCGTTCCACCGGCAAGTTTCAGAACAGAGCGACGCGTGATCATTCGGATCAGTCTCCTGGGGTGGCGTGAAGTGTTGATGAGGCTACTGCGCCTGCGCAAGAGCCTGGGCAACACTTCCCGCAAGTGGTGTTGTGCCCCGGCCAATCAGAGCCGAGAGCTGGCGACTGTCATCGAAGAGCGCACCGTTGGCAGCCGCCACGTCGCATCCCGCGAGCATTGAGGCAAATCCTTCAGGAATACCGAAGCTGACGAGCGCCGCCGCGTAGTCGGCTTCGGGCATATCCTTGTACGGGATATCGCGACCGATCTGGCGGGAGATCTCGGCCGCAAGGTCCGCCAGGGTCCAGCCCTCATCTCCGGCCAGTTCGTACCGCTTGCCCTCATGCCCTGAGCTGGTCACCACCACTGCGGCTGCCTCTGCATAGTCCTCACGGGTAGCTCCCGATATCTTGCCGTCGCGGGCGCTTCCGATGACCGCTCCGGCTGCCACTGCACCCGGGATGGAAGCGGCATAGTTCTCGCTATACCAGCCGTTGCGCAGAATAGTGTGGGGGATCCCGGACGATACGAGGAGGGCTTCCGTTGCCCTGTGTTCTTCACCTATGCCGAGCGGCGTCGTGTCAGCGTGCAGCAGACTTGTGTAGGCGATCCGCTTTACGCCCGCAGTTTTGGCGGCATCTATGACATTCTTGTGCTGGACGGCACGCTGGCCAACCTCGCTCGAAGAAATGAACAGCAGCGTGTCGATGTCGGCGAAGGCTTGGACCAGGGTTTCCGGACTGTTGTAGTCGGCTTGGCGGACAGTAACCCCGAGGTCTTCCGCCTTCTCAGGCGTGCGTGCCAAGGCGATGATGTCCTCTGGTCCGACGCGCTGCTTCAGCTGCTCGATGACGAGTCGACCGAGTTGGCCGGTGGCTCCTGTGACGGCGATCTTCAATTTATCTTCCTTGATTGTTGTCGAGTGGGCGTGAGCCATTCCCCTGACCTGGGCCGGGGAATGGAAGCGGGGTGTTACTACGGCTGAGGCGGGTACCTTGGTGGGCAAGTCAGGGGCCGCATGCGTTAGCCGGCGGTTGGCACTTCCCCGAAACGGAAGCTCGAGGCGGTGATGCCGCCAAACAGATCCTTCTGATGGTAGACGGCTGCCCCAGGCTCGCTTTCCGCGGCCCCGACCACCACCATGAGCGGGATGAGATGATCTTCCTCCGGGTGAGCGGCCCGCGCCATGGGCGCCCGTTCCCAGTCGATGAGCTTGGCGGTCCGCTCCTGGGGATTCGCGGGAATCAGCGTCTCCTGGAGCCAGGCGTCGAAAATGCGCGAGGGCTCAATAGCCGAACTGCCCCGCATTTCGCGCATATTGTGGTAGCTGAGGCCGCTGCCGATGATGAGCACGCCCTCGTCCCGAAGCGGAGCGAGCAAACGCCCCAGCTTCAAATGGAGTTCGGGGTCGTAGCTGCGGTCGATGGAAAGCTGAACCAGGGGAAGATCCTCTTCTGGATAGAGAGGCTTCATCATGCTGAACGTGCCGTGGTCATAACCCCGCTCTGGATCAAGCCGAGCCGGAATGCCGCCTTCCTGCAGCAGCTTTCGGACGCGCTCGGCCAATTCTGGCGAGCCGGGAGCCTTGTACTTGATCTCGTAGGTGTGCGGCGGGAAGCCGGAATAGTCGTAGACCATGCCGGGCTGCTCGCCGGAGGAGATGGCGAAGCCGTTCTCCTCCCAGTGGCCCGAGATGACGAGCACGGCACGTGGCATCTCGCCAAGTTCACGGCGGATGTCCTTGAGCGATTGCTCGAGCTGGTTGAAGGCCTGCCGGAACGGGCCGTCGAGGTAAGGCCACGGACCGCCACCATGGCTGAGGAAGTAGGTGGGAAGACGTGTGGTCATAGGATGTTCCAATCAGGTTAGGCCGAGCGGGTGCTCAGGCCGGCAATCAGGTGTGCGGTCATTCTTCGGACGACATCGGGAAGCACCTTGGGGGCGATGTCGGCATTCACTTCGAAGTCGTGGTCGGCGCCGGGCACACAGACGTAGTCCACCTGGTTCCCAAAGCTTTTGATCTTGTCCACGAACCGCTCGATGTGGGGTCGCAGGGAGTCGTGCTCCGCTCCGAAGATAAGGAGCGGCGGCAACGAGGCGAGCTCCTCACCTCCCAAGCCTGGCGACGCCAGTATTTCAGACCGGCGAGCCGCCTTCGGGAAATAGGACTGCAGGAGCCGGGCCATTCCAGGCCCGACGAATGGCTTTGGAATGTCAGAAACGTAGCTCTCCGGTGCCGGCGTGACGTCGACAGCGGGAACAAACAGAACGCCGGTACGCACATGGGGACCGCCGTTGGCACGGGCCTGCTCAAGAACCCCCAGAGCCAGGTTCCCGCCCGCGCTGGTGCCGCTGATCGATATGCGCTCGCTGTCCCAGCCCTGTTCATCACCTGATGCGGCCACCCACTGGAGAACATCGAAACATTCTTCGTGGGCATGGGGGAAGCGGACCTTGGGGGCACGCGAGTAATCGACGTTCACCACGACAGCACCGACTTCACCTGCGATGGCTTTGATCAGATGGTCGTCCTGCTGGGGTGCGCCAACGAGGAACGCACCGCCATGGATGTTGATGTGAACCGGTGACTTCCGTCCCGATGCCAATGATGCGCCTTCTGCAGGACGCCAGATGAAGCATTTCACTGGCCCATGCCGGGTCGGTACGTGCACCAGCTCTGGCTCGGCAACTTCTCGGCTGGTCAGAGAAATCGCGGGAGCCTTGATGAGGGCAGTGGCCACGTTGGAGAACAGCCAGGCCTTCAACCCGATGGTAAGATTCTCGAACATGGCTGCTCCTGTGTTTCTAGAACATTCCGTTGGTGTTGGCAGCCAGAGCCGGTACCGCCTGCATGACGTCCCAGTGCTCAACGATCTTGCCACTCTCCACGCGGAAGATGTCGACAATGGCCATGCCCGGATCGTTGGGGAACATCTGAAGATGGTAATGCAGTGCTACGAGGTTTTCCTCCGCGATGGCACGTTTGAGGTGGAACGACGCACGCGGTTCTCGCGAGAGCAGGCTGTTGATCAGGTTGGAGAAGACTTGTGCCCCATCCGGGGCCGTCGGATTGTGCTGCTTGTATTCGGCGCCAAGATAAAGATCGCGGGCCAATTCGGGTTGGCGCCTGACGAACGCCAATTCAAAGAAGTCGAGAACGATCTTCTTGGCGCCTGGGGCGATGTGCTCGGTGCTCATGTTTTACCCATCCTGGTTGACCATGGATCAGGCTCGCACCTGCAGGGGTGCGAGCCTGAGTGGGGGTCAGCTGCGAGGAGCGATCGGTGCCTTCTTGGTGCGCCCCCAAACGATGAAGAGCGACAGAGCCAGGAAGACCAGGTTGACGGGAAGTGACGTGGCGGTTTCGCCGCGGCTGGCATGCAGGAAGATGGCGGCGACCTGGACGATCGAGAGGCCCACAGCGGCAGCCGGGGTGAGAACGGGCAGGATTCGGGTTGCCGAAGGAAGAATGAGGCCGAGTGCGCCAAGGATCTCCATCAGGCCAACAAAGCGGATGAACATCTCAGGCATGGTTGGGACATAGGCCATCATGGTGCCAAGCGTATCGATGGGCGTGAAAAGCTTGGTGCCGCCAGCGGCGAGATAAGCCAGAGCCAGAAGGATCTGAGCGGTCCAAAGGCCGATGTTCATCCAGTTGCGCTTGGGCGCGGAAAGGGATTCTGTTGTCATTTCTATGTTCTCCATGCGCCGCAGCGCTTCATGATTGAGATATGGAGCGGAGCGACGGTGCCGCCCCGCTGAGGCTGTGTATCGTTAGCGAACCAGCTTAAAGCCAATGTTCGGACCGTGGCCGAACATGAAGCCGAGTTGGATCTGCAGGAATGCCATGGGCTCGAGCAGACGGGCGTTGGCGAGTGGGCCCGCATCAACTGCATCGAGACCATTGCCCTTGGCGAGGTCGAGCACGACGTTCTTCGCCTCGGCGTCATCGCCTGCAACAAAGGCGGTCAGCTGCGTGCCGGTGTTCTGGCCGGTCTCCATGGCGCTGGAGAAGACAGTGTTGAAGGCCTTCACGACCTTGGCGTTCGGCAGCTTCTTCTGCAGCTCTTCGGCGCCACTGGTGGTGTGGCCAAGAGCCAGCTTGAAGTCGGGGGTAAGGGCGTTGGTGACGTCGACCACGACCTTGCCGTCTGCAGCATTGCCGATGGTCGCGGCAACCTGATCAAGGGCACCGAAAGGAACGGCAAGAACAATCACTTCCCCGGAAGCGGCCAGTTCCTTGATCTGGGCCTGATCGTTGCCAACGGTGGAAACCGTGTGACCGGCCTTTTCGAAGCCACGTGCCAGGGCGCCGCCGACATTGCCGTCGCCGATTACTGAAATGCGCATTTTGAAGTCTCCGTATGAAGGGTTGAGAATTAGGCTGGTTCGAATTCGTACTTCGCGATGAGGGCGTCGATGTCCAACCGCATCTGAAGTCTCATGAGATCCTCCACTGTTTTGGTCGGATCGAAGATGGGACCCCAGAAAGTGGTGTCACGGTCCCAGGCCAGCTCGATACCGATGCCGTCCGGGTCGTCGAGGTAGACCGCCTCGTGGGTGTAGTGATCGGAAGCGCCGGTGATCGGCCATCCGGCGTCAACAACACGCTTGATTGTCTTGGCCAAGCCTTCCTCGGTCGGGAAATTCAGAGCGAAGTGATAAAGGCCGGGGCGGCGGACACCGTCGTTCTTCATCCCCTTGGTGCCCCAGGTGTTGAGGCCGATGTGATGGTGATAGCCATCAACACTGAGAAAGGCGCCTTCGTCATCCATGAAGCGGACGAGGTTGAAGCCAAGGATGTCGCGATAAAACGCAACGGAACGTTGCAGGTCTGAAACATGCAGGTGGACGTGGCCCAGGCGGGTACCTGTCGGGGCGATCTGGTTGGTCATCTCAACCTCCTTACTTCTGCTCATTGATGCCGTAGACGAGCCCATCCGGTGCCCGAAAATGACGGAAGGCGTACTTCAGCTCGGGAAAGCGGTTGATCTCGCCGAGCAGCTCGTTGCCGGCGGCTGCGAGTTCGTTGGATGCGGCTTCGACATCATCGACACGCCAGCCGTATGCGAGGTTGCCGTTGTAGCCATAAGGAGGCACCGTCGCCGGCGTATAGATCTCGTACATGCTGCCATTCGGCATGCTGAGCGCGATCATCTGGTCCATCTCCATGAAGATGGTAAGACCGAGTGTGTTGATGGCGAAGTCGCGCTGAGCGGCGAACTTTTCCGGCGGGACGACGACAGCGTGCCAGGTAATGCCTTCGACCTTCATGATGATGTTCCTTGTTGCGGGGCGGCAACCGCTCCCTGTTGACGAGGAAGATATGCGCCGCTCCCATTGCAACACAGGGATAAAGAGTAGAAGGTCTTGATCGGATTTTTAGATGGAGTTCTGGATTGGACCACATTGGTGAGGCCGTCACGCTCGACCAGCTCGACATCTTCGTTGCGGTCGTGGACCAAGGCAGCTTCTCAGCCGCCGCAAGAGCAATGAAGAGGGCGCAGTCGGCCATCACCTATGGTGTACAGGGACTAGAGCTGCAGATCGGCACCGAGCTTTTTGACCGATCGACCTATCGCCCGACGCTGACTGCTGCTGGCGTCGCACTTCTTCCCCGAGCACGAAGGGTCCTGGAAGCGGCGGCAACATTCCGGAAGCAGGCCGCCAACTTCCTGGTGGGTGTGGAAACACGTTTGCCCATCGTCGTGGACGTCTATGTTCCCTATGCGCTGATCGTCGACGCGTTGAAGGCTTTCCGCGATATGTTTCCTCTAGTCGAAGTCTCGGTCATGCGCCAGACCATGGAGGCTACTCTCCGTTCACTTCGGGAGGGGAAAGCTGCGTTGGGAATCGTTGTCGATCCCCCTGGGCTGTCTACGCTCGATGATCTCGAGCGCCAGGTGTGCGGCGAAGTGCACGGAGTGCCTGTGGCCGCCCCCGAGCATCCGCTAGCCCAACTGACCGGACCTCTGAGCGACGAGCAACTTAGGGATCACATGCAGGTTTTGCTCTCGTCGGACCCGGGTGCAACCGGTACCAACGACCTTGGTGCTCATAGCATCAATCGGTGGAGGGTGAATGATCTCGAGCTGCGCTACCGCATGATCCGCGAGGGACTTGGCTGGGGCTCGATGCCTGCGCACATGGTGGAAGCAGACATCAAGAAGGGAACTCTTGTTACACTGCCGCTGGACCAGAGCGATCCTGCCAACCTCGCACGCAGAGTTCCACTGAGTGCCGCCCATCTGAAGACCAAGCCGCTCGGACCAGCAGGTCGCTGGCTGGTCTCGCGCATTTCGGAGGCTACGAGCCTAAAGCAACCAGCCTAAATAGGTGGGCGTGGCAATCCGGCTAAACGTCTGCATTTTTGGAGTTGACGCCATTAGCAGACCGTCAGGTAACCACCCCGTCAGTGACATGGAAGGCGGCTCAACTGACCGGCAGAAATGGGTCGGGAGCTGCCAGGCAGCATTGCGCCCCCATTCTGCCGTTCGGCCTGTTACATACCGTACGTGAGAGCGGACCTTCGATGTGGGTGCAACGTGCCCCTCATTCCGACCTGTTCTACGCATAAACGAGTGCATGCTCGCGACCTCACTGAGATGCAGCACAGGGAAAGCTGCTCCGTATCAAATGGTGAAGTTAAAGACTAAGGTCACTTTTCAACCTACACAACGAGCATCACGCCATGACCGAGATCGACAACGACGAGCCCAACCAGCTGCTGGACTGCCAGATCCGTGTGGTCGAAGTTGAGCAGGACCACTTAGGCATTCTGGATCTCGAGATCGTGGAAGGCTTTGTTTCTTTTATGATCGACCGCAAAGTGGCGGCGGTACTCATCTCTGAACTGGCGATCTTCATGGCCGCTGAAGAAGTGGACGAAGTCCAGCAAGTTCAACCTACACAACGAGCATCACGCCATGACCGAGATCGACAACGACGAGCCCAACCAGCTGCTGGACTGCCAGATCCGTGTGGTCGAAGTTGAGCAGGACCACTTAGGCATTCTGGATCTCGAGATCGTGGAAGGCTTTGTTTCTTTTATGATCGACCGCAAAGTGGCGGCGGTACTCATCTCTGAACTGGCGATCTTCATGGCCGCTGAAGAAGTGGACGAAGTCCAGCAAGAGCAAACCGAAGAAGGGCAGGAGAACTGAGCGCGGCAAAGAAGCGCTGGTTATTGCTGCAAGGAACAACGCGCCTTGTTCCCGCGGCGCTGCTATGCGTTGAGCTCATCGCGTGACTGCGCGCATGAATGAGACGAGATCTGAGTTTCTGCAGAAACTGGGATGGACGCCGTTCTTCCAAAACCAGCTTACCACTGAAGAGCTCGAACTTGCGCCTTTGCGGGTCGATGCGGTTCACCGCAAGCGGATAACAGCGTTAGCGAAAACAGGGCAGATCGACATCGATCTTCCAGTTCATACGAACTCTGGTGACTTTGCGGTGGGTGATTGGGTGCTTGCCGATCCCGTCTCCTTCCTGCTGCACCGCCAACTGGAGCGCTCGACGCTGTTGCAACGCGGGGCAGAAGGTAAGAAGCCAGTCCAACTTGTTGCTGCCAATGTCGATACACTCTTCATCGTTACCTCCTGCACCGCCGAGTTCAATGTTGCCCGACTGGAACGATATCTGGCGTTTGCCAACGAAGCTGGTACTCGAGCGGTGATCGTATTGACCAAAGCCGACCTTGCGCAGGACGCTGAAGAGTTTGGGCAACGGGCTGCGGCGCTCCAGCGGGGCGTCGCTGTCGTTCCGCTGAACGCGCGCCTGGCAGAAGCCACAAAGGCGTTGGATCCCTGGTGCGGTCCTGGTTCAACGGTGGCCCTCGTTGGCTCATCAGGAGTAGGGAAATCCACTTTGGTGAATACCCTGGTGGGTATTAGCCGGGGTCAGCCTCAGCAAACCGGCAGTGTTCGCAAGAGCGATTCAAAAGGTCGCCATACCACCACATCTCGCTCAATGCATGCCATGGCGAGAGGTGGCTGGGTGATCGATACGCCTGGCGTCAGAAGCCTGCAGCTTAGGGATGTGGAACAAGGGCTCGGCATGCTGTTCGCGGAAATCACAGAGCTCGCTCCGCACTGCAAATTCCGCAACTGCAGCCATGATCATGAGCCTGGATGCGCCGTGCTCGCGGCGGTCGCACAATGTAAGCTTGATCCTGAACGCCTCGGCCGCTGGAGAAAGCTGCAAGGTGAAAGTCGTGGCCACAGCGTCTGAGGCTGATCACGCATCATCTTCTGGCTATCACATGAAACCGTAAGCTGCCCAAGTGCCTTGCGCCCCTTTTCGGCCGTTCAGACCTTCCGGGTGAGCACCTGAAAGCAGACGCTTCTTTCGAGTTGAGCCGCTCCAACAATTCAGTTCACGACCTGGTGCCGCGTCCCCTAGTTTCTGAGTATGAGCAACGCTAAACTGCCGCTCCAGAACGGAGCAGGCTGGTGAGGGGACGCGCGCTTCTCGAACGACAGGCTGAACTCGCCGCCCTTGAGGTGGCGTTCTCACATGCTTGTAGCGGCAAGGGAAGCCTTGTGCTGGTCAGCGGAGAGGCGGGCATAGGCAAGACCTCGCTGGTGGAGACCTTTACCCTTGCGCATGACAAAGGCGCACTGATCCTCAGAGGGTATTGCGACGCACTCCTTACCCCCTCGCCGTTGGAGCCCCTTAGAGACATAGCACCGCTTCTTGATCCAGCTCTTGCCAAAGCTTTGGATGCGCCGAGCCAAACGAGCGCGCTGTTCGGACGTGTACTGGAGCGGCTGCGGTCGGTACACAGACCGTGCGTGCTGGTGATTGAAGATATCCATTGGGCCGATCAGGGGACGCTCGACCTCGTCCGGTATCTGGGCCGGCGGCTGGATACAGCCCGTGTGTTGTTGATCGCAACGTATCGGGATGATGAGGTACGACGATACCAGCCGCTCCAGCGCATGTTGGGTGAGCTTGCAAGCGCTGCAGCTATCGAGCGGATATCTCTCACCCGCTTTAGCCCAGCAGCAGTTGCACAGCTCGCCGGTGATCATGGCACCAGTGCCGAACTCCTTTACAAAAAAACGTCAGGCAATCCGTTCTTCGTCAGCGAAGCGCTAGCTTACAAGGGGACCGGCCTTCCTGGTAGTGTGCGCGACGCGGTTCTAGCGCGGGCAGCAAGCCTTACACAATCTGGGCGAGCCTTGCTGGACCTCGCTGCCGTTATTGGCATTCGCTGTGACTACGCTCATCTTGAAGCAGTTCTCGGGGACGATACCTCAGGGCTGTCCGAGTGCCTGGCTGCTGGCCTGCTCGAGGATACCGGCACCGGGATTGCGTTCCGGCACATGTTGGCTCGCGACGCTATCATCGAAGCAATTGAACCTCTTCGCCGCCGGTCGCTTTATCGTCAGGTCCTCACCGGTGCCATCGGTGCAGGATACATCGAACAAGGTCAGATGGCTAGGCTCGCTCACTATGCAGAAGGCGCATCCGCGGGCCCTGAGGTGATACGCTTCGGGCTTCTGGCAGCAAAAGTGGCAAGCGCTGCCGGTTCTCATCGTGAGGCTGCCGCACACTACCGGAGCGTGCTGCGCTTCTTGCAAGCAGCACCGGGTGTGGAGCGCGCCCGCGTCCTAACGTTTCTAGCGGGCGAATGTGCCATTGTTGACGAGCTCCCAGAAGCAACAGAGGCCTACCGCGCCGCGGTTATGTTGTGGACGTCTGAAGGCGACAGGCGGCAGCAGGGCAGCACGCTAGCAGCGCTGGCATGGCCCCTAGTGAGAGACGGGCAGAACGCCGCTGCAGAAGCGGCCATCCGAGAAGCAATTGGCCTACTAGAGCCGCTCGGCAGCACGAGCGAACTTGCGGCTGCATACCGAACCCAGGCCCATCTGCGCATGCTCGACCGTGACAGGGGAAACGCCGTCTCCATAGGGGGCAAGGCAATCAAGATGGCCGGGCAACTTGGGGACATCGGGACCCTTGCTGCGGCAGAACTGGTCGTTGGTGCGGCCAAGCTCGTCTCGGATGACCCTGCCGGCCGTTCTCATTTGGAGAGGTGCATCAGCCTTGCTCGCGATGCCGGCCTCGAGGAAACCGTTGCACTCGCCTACATGAACATCGGCACATCCTATGGCGAGCAGTACCGGTTCGCCGCAGCAGAAGCGCAGCTGGCCGAAGCGCTCGCCTATACCCAGGCCCATGACCTTGACCATACCGGTCACTACATTTCGGCCTGGCTGGCGCTGATTGATATGCACCAGGGCCGTTTCGAGAATGCAGCGAGAACGGCATCAGAGGTACTCAATAGACAGCAAAACGTCTCTACGATTGCCCGGATCATGGCGCTTGTTGCACTGGGTAGGGTCTGCATACGTCGAGCGGATGGCGATGCTGCTTCCGTTTTGGACGACGCGTTAGCACTTGCAAGACAAACCGGAACTCTCCAGCGCCTCGCGCCCGTTCATGCTGCTCGAGCGGAATTAGCTTTTGCTGGAGGCGACCAGAAAACTGCAATACGTGAAGCAAGCGCTGTTCTTGAGCTTGCTGTCGCTCGCCAGCATGCCTGGCACACGGGAGAGTTCCTTTACTGGTTGCAGCGGTGCGGCGTCCAATCCGTTCCGCCCCATTTCGTTGCAGAACCTTACGCCCTGCAGCTTTCCGGTCGGTGGGCAGAGGCTGCAAACGCCTGGCGCGATCGCAATTGCCCTTTTGAACAAGCGCGGGCCCTAGCAGATGGTGACCAACCGGCCCAGGTCCGGGCGCTTGCCATCTTCGATACGCTCGGTGCTGTCCCCGCAGCAGCCACACTGCGGCGTCAGCTCCGTGCAGCTGGTGCTGCCCATGTTCCCCGTGGCCCCAGGATCAGCACACGCTCCAATGATTTCGGCCTTACCCAGCGTGAACTGGTGACCCTCACCCATCTCTCAAGAGGACTTAGCAACGTCGCAATTGCAAAAGCCATGTTCATATCGCCCAAGACTGTTGACCATCATGTGTCGGCCATTCTCGCTAAGCTGAACACCGGCTCCAGAGGCGAGGCGGCTGAGCGAGCCACCACGGCCGGTCTGATCGGCCAAAATGGGGAGACCTCTGCCGCAAAATAGGGAAAGGTCACCGATGTGCCCGAGATGTGCTGATGAGAAGCTGCGACCTGCATCGGTTCACTAAAGGAGAACACCATGGGTCGATATCTCGTTGAACGCACCTTCCCGGATGGGCTTGGACTTGCGCCCAATCAACAGGGTAACAGCATTGCCACAACCGTAATCGGGAACAATGCCGAGAGAGGCGTTACTTGGATCCATTCCTATGTCACGCCCGACAAGCGCCAAACGTTCTGTATCTATGACGCTCCTTCACCAGAGGTCATTCGTCAGGTCGCTGAGACCAACGGATTGCCAGTGGATCGCATCACTGAAGTACGGGTGCTCGATCCTTACTTCCACGTTTGAACAGCAGAGCACGGCGGGGCCATGGTGGGCTCCGCCTATGCAATACTTCAAGGAATAGTGCCGCTGAGTTGCAAGTTCCACAATCGGCAGAACTGCAGACATGCCGTTCGCCGGACCGCAGAGGCCATTTGCTGCTTCCAACGACGGCCTAGTCGCTGTCGTTTGAAACGGGCATTCTTACAGACGTACGGCCTGTGCAAACTTCACAGAGGTTTCCGCGTTCAATCGAAGCAGCGCACTGTTCCCAAGAGAAGACATGACGGACCAGCTCGACCTATTTGGAACACCGATGCCTTCGGTGCCGGAAGGTTTTCGCTATGCTCCAGAAGTCATCTCTTCTTCTCTTCAGCAAGAGACATTAACACATGTCCGATCGCTGCCGTTCAAGGCGTTCGACTTCCACGGGTTTGAAGGCAAACGGCGCGTGGTGTCCTTCGGATGGCGCTATGATTTTGAGCAAGAAAAGCTTGCGCCCGCTGAACCTCTCCCGGAGTTCCTCCTCCCCATCCGAACGCTGGCCTCTGAGTTTGCCGGCATCGTCCCGGAGAAGCTCGAGCAAGCATTGGTCACGGAATATGGCCCAGGTGCCCCGATTGGATGGCACAAGGACAAGGCGGTCTTTGGAAAAGTTGTTGGAGTTTCCTTGTTATCGTCCTGCACATTCAGGCTCCGCCGCAAAGATGGCTCTAAATGGGAGCGCATAGCTATCCGGGTTGACCCCGGATCGGTTTATGTCTTGTCCGGTCCCGCCCGGGCACAATGGGAACACTCCGTTCCTCCTGTGGAGCACACAAGGTTCTCGATAACGTTCAGGGAAGTAGGCTCGGGTTAGCGGTGTGACGTTCCTCGGGGATTAGGGCAGAGACGCGCCCCATTTCAGCCATTTTGCATTCACCGCAGTGATCTTGAAAGCGGACGTGCGCCTCAGGCAAAGCCAGCATACTCCGATATAGAAATGAGATTTCTTTGTAGCGCAGGTGAGCTCTGTGCCCGTTAGCCTCTGGTTTCTGGTCCCTGTCAAGCAAGCACATCTTCTCCTTCGCAGAAGTAGAACAAAGACGCTCAAAGCCCTTCAAAGAGGCTAGCATCTGATTTCAAGCGGAGCAGTCGGCAATCATCTCGCTCTGCTCAAAGGCGCTCAAGATCGCCTTGGCTCCATACCGCGCAAACAGGTGGGGCGGCATGCCTGACCATTCCTTATGTGGTCGCCCAAGCACGAGGGAACCACTATGCTGAAGCTGATCAACGCCTTGCTCGGGAAGTACAGAACCATAGACACAGCGCAACAAGCTGCGGTCTTCGATAAGCAATTATTGGCCGACCTGGGCCTCAGCTGGGAAGATGTCTGCCAAGCTAAGGCAGCCCTGTCTTCAGACGACCGCGAAGGTGCGGTTTTCCCTTGAAAGCGTAAGTTTTCTGCAGCGAAAGAATTCCGCAAGGCGTCATCGGGCATTTCGCGCAACAGGCGGTCCTCCGATCTAAGCCAAATCCAGTAAGGCTTCTGGGAACCGGCGAACCGAGGGTGGAGCGGCGCCTTGGACCAACTGCTTGTTTTCAGCCGCGCAGAAGCTTCTAGTTGCCGAAGAAGTGGCATGCACAGCAGGGATTTCTATCGCAGATGAGAACTGCACTATCGATGGTTCGAAGAGCTCTGTTACTTCTTGGAAACTCCATCGGAGTACAAGTTATGCTTGAGCAACATCGCAGTTGCTTCCGGAACGCTGATTGTCGCTGAATGTCGCAAGCACCATCGCAGCAATAGTAGTGTGATGCCATGAAAAGCTTCTCCGCCTCGAGCTTCGCCTCCGACAACGCCCTTGCGCTTGAACTCGCTGCTGAAGCGGTCAGGCAAGATCCGTATGCACTCTTCACGGACTTCCAGTGGTTTCTTCTTGCTGGCCAAGACACCGTCTTCTTCACGGCGTTCTCCAAGTCCAAGTTCGACGCTGAGACGCTCCAGGGATTAGTGGCGCAGATGGTAACGCTGGCGCCGCAGCTTACTCATGGCTTCAAAGGTGCCATGCCGGGATTGCCCTTCGGGCAGAAGCTGCTCGAGGCCATCACGTCGGTGGAAGAAGTGGATAGCTTCGATGGCTATCCAGACAAATGGTTGTCGCACAGCCAGGATGTCTTTGAGCATCCCGAGCTGCCGTTGTTCCGGGTCATGGCTGCCAACCTCAAGAACGGACCAGATGCTCAAGGACGCATGTCCATCATCCAGGTGCGCTCGGCACACTGCTTGATGGAAGGCTCTGACGCTGCTCTGCTGACGCGTTCGCAAACTGCCAATCACGGCATCCAGTCGGACAAAGGCAATCGTCTGGCTTGGGTGAAGCGCCTTCGGGGTGCTGCGTCCGGTTACCTGATGGCCGGTATTTCGGCACTGGCAGCGGTGATGGTAAACCCGAAGGAACGGCCGCTCTTCTACAAGACCCTTGCCTTGTCTCGCCATCGGGTGCGTGCGCTGGCCACCAGGTTAGGCATACGTCAACGTTCGCTATACTTCGCCCTGGTCACCTTTGCCCTGCTTTCGAAGAGGGAGGGCCGCATCAAGGATAAGGTCATCACGGCCGCTTACACAATGCTCGATACGGCTCGAACAGCGTCAGACGATGACTTCTTCCGGGTGAGGGCGCTCGCGGCAAATTTCCCGTTCAGCGATGATTTTGGGGCTTATGCGCGTGCTGTTGATGCTGAGATCGAGGCTGCCGAGAAGAAGGACACAAGCAAGTTCCAGCTCAAGATCCTGGCTATGATGAAGGCCATGCGGAAGCTTCGTGCCGTCGCGCCATGGCTGATAACGGACAAGTTCTGGCGCCTTCAAGGAGCCACCGCCGATCTGGTGCTGACCCTTGTGCCGCCACATCGGAGCATGGGGCCGATGTCAAACTGGATGATCGAGCCGATCTATTGTGGCGCCTTTCATCAGTCCACAAACATCTGCACCTTCTGCCCAGGCCGCGAATTCATGACGCTCAACTTTGTCGTCGAGGAGCGACATCTGGCTAATGTCGAGCAGATCGAAATGTTGATAGCTCGGCTGGAGTCCGAAACAGCTGAAGCTAGACCCTAAAAGTTGATGTGACGAAGCAGTTAGGACAACAGATTCCTTTCGTGCTTTGTTCGCGAGCTCCTGAATCTCTGGAGTTGTTGCCCCCCAATTCGATCGCTACAGCCACCGCCATACAACCCTTGAAGCTGCCGCTTGGCTCAACGCCATCCCAGCGATGGAGCGACGTGGGTCAGGATGGAGTCGATCAGGTGGGCGTTGTAGTCGACTCCAAGCTGGTTTGGCACCGTCAGCAACAAAGTATCCGCTTCTGCGATCGCTTCATCGCTCTTCAACTGCTCGACGAGTGCTTCCGGCTCTCCCGTATAGCCACGGCCAAATATGGCACGTGTGTTATCGTCGATATAGCCGACCTGATCCTGCTCTTTCCTTGTGGTGCCAAAGAACGCCCTATCCTGATCGTTGACCAATGCAAAGATGCTTCGACTGACCGAGACCCTCGGCTCGCGAGTATGTCCCGCCTCCTTCCAGGCGGCACGATATGCCCGGATCTGCTTGGCTTGCTGGATGTGAAAGGGTTCACCGGTTTCATCGTTCTTGAGCGTTGAACTCTGCAGGTTCATTCCTAGTCGAGCAGCCCACTGTGCTGTGGCATCGGACGACGCACCCCACCAGATCCGCTCTACAAGGCCTTCACTGTGGGGTTCGATCCGCAGCAATCCTGGTGGATTGGAAAACATCGGCCGGGGGTTGGGTTGGGCAAAGCCCTGGCCTTTGATCACCTCCAGGAACACTTCGGCATGCTGACGCGCCATGTCAGCATCGGTACCACCCTCGGGAGGCGCATAACCGAAGTACTGCCAGCCATCGATAACCTGTTCGGGCGAACCTCTGCTGATGCCGAGCTGAAGCCGGCTTTTCGAGATCAGGTCCGCCGCGCCAGCGTCCTCTGCCATGTACATCGGGTTCTCGTATCGCATGTCGATGACGGCGGTGCCGATCTCGATGCGCTTGGTACGTGCACCCACAGCAGCGAGGAGCGGAAAGGGCGAAGCGTACTGGCGTGCGAAGTGATGAACGCGGAAATAAGCACCGTCTGCCCCGAGCTCCTCGGCAGCAACAGCCAGGTCAATGGCCTGTAGCAATGCGTCCCCAGCGGTCCGGGTCTGTGAATGAGGCGCAGGATTCCAATGGCCAAACGACAGAAAACCGATCTTCTTCACGGTGCACCTCCGGATGAAATCGACCTGAGTATGTGCGGCAGCTCAGCAGAAGAAACAAGCCTTGGGAAGCGTGCAAGGCTCGGCCAATGCGCGCTCTGCATCAGCCGCTCAGTCAGCTTCATTTGAAAGCAGACTAACGATCCGGTGTAACTTTCACCTTATCCGCACGTCTATGGACGCAGCGCTGCTCGCTGGTTGACGAGGAATGACCTCACCGCAGGATCGGTGCTTAGACCAAAAGCCAGCATATACGCGTCTTGTGCCTCCTCGAAGGCTCCACTCTCTGCCGCAAGCTGAGCACGGGCTGCCCAGAAGGGCTGGTAACTCAGCATGCTCTTGTGAGCACTCAATGGGCGGATCATCTCCAGGGCTGCCGAGGCTCCTCGAGTGTGCCGGTACGCGATAGCTCTGTTCAACTCCACGATGGGTGTTGGCACCAATGCATGCAGCAGATCATAGAGGGCTGCGATGCTGACCCAGTCGACCTGTCCGGTAAGCCGTCGGGCGCAATGAGCGGACTGGATGGCAGCTTCAATCTGATACCGTCCGCTTGGCCCACTCCGATTTGCTGCCTTCAGCATGGCCTCTGCGGTTGCAATTGCCTGCTCGTTCCAAGTGATCGGTTCCTGCTCTTGAAGCGGAACATAGCCTCCGTCCGGCCCACGCTGCGCATTGTTGCGCGCATGAACATAGAGCATGAGCGCGAATAGACCTTTAGCTTCCGGCTCATCAGGCAAGAGCTGCACCAACAGCTCGGCCAGCCATATTGCCTCTTCTGCAAGACTTCCGCCATCGTTACCTGCCCAGCTGCAGGTGAACGCAGCATAAAGCGCATCGAGAACTGCAGGGAGCCTTGAAGGCACATCGTGCTTGTCCGGCGCGGCGAATAGCAGCCCGGCATCCTTGATGCGCGCCTTGGCACGCACCAGTCTTTGACCCATGTTTTTGGAGGGAACAAGATAGGCAGCCCCGATCTGCTCGGCCGTCAGACCCAGCAAGGTTTGCAGGATCATGGGAGCGTGCATTGCCCGGTCTGATCCTGGTGCGGCACAGGCAAACATGAGGGCGAGCCGGCGATCGGACCAGTCACTCGTCTGCTCAGCGGCGGCCGCAGCCTCTTCCGCCAAGAGGCGAAGGTGACGCTCCGCCGCCAAGGAAGTGTACTTGCGGCGCAAGCCATCGGTCTGCCGACGGCGGGCAACTGCTACAAGCCAGGCCTCAGGGTTGCTTGGTGCTCCGGTCTGCGCCCAACGGGTCAGCGCCTCAGCAAAGGCTTCGGCCAGCACATCCTCGGCGCTGGAAAGATCCCGAGTTGAGCTCACCAGAATAGCCAGGAGGCGCCCGTAGGACTCCCGGGCTACTCGTTCTACGAGGCGCCTGCCATCAGTCATGTCAGCCACTGGGGAACTCGGACGGCTCACGAATGCGTCGCACCTCTACAGTTCCCCAGCTGGCAGCAGGGCAACGTGCCGCCCATTTGAGTGCCTCATCCATGTCATCTGCTTCGATGATGAAGTAGCCGCCAAACTGCTCCCGGGTTTCAGCATAGGGACCGTCCCGAACCACAAGTGAGCCGTTGTCGTTTCTTACCGTAGCGGCGTTGGACGTAAGGTCCAGAGCATGCGTGGCGACAAACGCTTTCGCCTTCTGCAAGGCTTGCACATAGGCGTACATCTCGCCCATGGCTGCTGCCATGGTTTCCTTGGGCATGCCGGCGCCCGCTTGTTCATCAGCAAAAAGCATCAGGAGATACTGCATGGTTTCTATCCTTTGTTGCGATCCTTCACGAGGATTCTGCTGATGTCGCGCGACTTGGGTTGATTTCGACAGCGGCCCGCCAAAAAGATGCTCGACCTATCCCAAGGAGACAGCGCTTTACGTGCCTAGTCGACGCACACGGGAGTGTCATGGCCGGACACACGGCGCCATGAAGCATACGGGACGGTTGCTGCGTATCAAATGAGAGCGTGAACAGCTAAGAGTAACAACTCATCTCCTTAAGCGAGCACGCTGCGATGACCGAGATCGACAACGACGAGCCGAACCAGCTGCTGGACTGCCAGATCCGCGTGGTCGAGGTCGAGCAGGATCACTTGGGCATCTTGGACCTGGAGATCGAGCAAGGCTTCCTCTCCCTGATGATCGACCGCAAAGTAGCGGCGGTGCTCATCTCTGAACTAGCGATCTTCATGGCTGCCGAGGACGTGGACGAGGTCGAGCAGGAGCCGGGAGAGATAGGTTCAGAGAACTAGCCGTAGCAGGGTTGCGCCCCACCTCAGCCGTTTGAAGTCCACTGACACTCTCCCAAAAGCCGCCTTTGCCTCACGGATTTGGCACGCTTGTGTTCAACATGGGCAATGGCCGCAGTATCAGTCCAAGCATCCAATCGCCTGCGGAAGCAGCGAGCAACAGTTAGAGAATCTGAGAAAGTAGGTGAGGTACGGAACCACTTAAACACTGCGCCCTACCACGCATCTCATCTTGGTCGACGAGATTGAATGTTATTGCAGCGCCGGTCGTTACCCAAACTGAAATATTCAATTGGGAACGGACGTTGAGCTAAGAAGAGGTGCTCCATGAACAGACCTGACGACATGCTCGCGAGCCGAATAACGGTGCTGTTGGGATTCGGGGTTGAAACATGGGAGCCGGTTTATCGAGGCTATACGCCTACGCATCGCTTTGTGGTGCGGGGTGAAGGCGGTTCGGCTTTCGTAAAGATCGGGGCTACGCCGCTTACTGCCCGCCTAGTCAACCGCGAGATAGACGCATACCGCTCCGTTTCGGGTCCCTTCATGCCCCGGCTGCTCGCTTGGCGACATGACCCGGTCGACCCCATCCTGATTACAGAGGATCTTAGTTCGGCGATCTGGCCACCGCCGTGGACGGCGGAGATGGTTTCGCTAGTCGTCAATCAGATCAAAGCGATGCATCAGACGCCGAGCACTCTAGAACGCAGGCCCTTGCTTCACGCTGGGAGAGAAGCGGGCTGGCCGACTGTCGCAAAGGATCCGAAACCCTTTTTGTCTTTGGGACTAGTTTCTCCTAAGTGGCTGGAGAGGGCCCTCCCCTTGCTGATAGAAGCTGAACGCAGCTGCGACACAAACGGAGATGCTACCGTTCATTTCGATTTACGCAGCGACAACATCTGCATTCACAACGGTGTTGTTAAATTCGTGGACTGGGCCGAAGCGAGCATCAGTAATGACGCACTCGATCTTGGGTGCTTCCTGCCCAGCCTTGCCTATGAAGGCGGACCGCTGCCTGAAACGATCATGCCCCGAGCGCCCGAGACAGCGGCGCTGATTTCCGGCTTCTTCGCAGCAAGGGCAGGCTTGCCCATTATCCCCGACGCACCATTCGTCCGCCGTGTTCAGCGCGAGCAGCTTACAGCCGCACTGCCCTGGGTTCAGCGCCAGCTGGGACTAGCTGAACTCGACGGCCATCTTTGAGGAGCACAAGCCGAGAGCTGCATTACGCAGGGATATTGCGGCGGGCGTTCGTGATCTTGCCCACGATGATGGCTCGGGCAGCAACGGGGTCCGGTGGAAGGACGGCACTTCGGAGGGCGCGCGAGTAGTCGTGCGCAGGATTGCCCAGCACTGTCTGCGCATCTCCTTGCTCAACGACCTCGCCCTTATGCATGATGATCACGCGATCCGAGATATAAAAGGCCGTCGACAAATCATGGGTGATGTAGATGATCGAAACGCCCAGATTGTCGCGCAGATCCCGGAACAGATTGACAATCGACATCCGCAGTGAGGCATCGACCATCGAGACCGGCTCGTCCGCCACGATCAGCTTGGGATCGGGAATAAGAGCACGTGCCACGGCGATGCGCTGGAGCTGGCCGCCTGAAAGTTCATGAGAATATCGGCCGCGCACTTCCTTGAGGGACAGCCCGACATGATGGAGGGATTTGTCGACGGCAGCTTCTATCGCTGCTTTGTCGTGCAGGTCCAGGAACCGCTTGGCCGTCGAGTAGAGATAATAATCAAGGGTCGTCAGGGGGTTAAAGGCTTCAAACGGGTTCTGAAAGATCGGCTGTGCCCTGGCCATGAATTTGAGCCGGTCCGCCCGGCTGCGAATGGCGGCTATATCCTGACCCATGAAGCGCAGTGTTCCACTTGTCGGCGTTTCATTGCCCAGGATCATCCGCGCTGCTGTTGTCTTGCCCGAGCCTGACTCTCCCACGATGGTGAAGATTTCAGACTTGTCCGTTTCGAGCGTGAAACTGATGTCCTTGACGGCGTGGAGCGTGGAGCGGTCGAAAAAACCGCCAATGGCATAGTCCTTGTTGACGTGCTCGAGTTGAAGAAGGGCGCTCATGCTGCCTCCACTTCGCCGGCTCGCCAACAAGCAACCCTGCCACTGCCGCGCACTTCAAGCGGCGGGCTGTGCGATATGCATTTCTCGATCGCCAGCGGGCAGCGCGGATGAAACCGGCAGCCGCTTGGCGGATCCGACAGATTTGGCGGCTTGCCCGGAAGTGCCTTGCGTTTACGCACGTCACCAATGCGCGGAAGGCTTGCGATCAGGTGCGCGGTATAGGGATGCTGGGGACGTTCGAACACATCGATCGTGAGCCCTTCCTCCACAAGCCGCCCGGCATAAACAATGCCGATCCGGTCGGCGATGGCCGCATGAACAGTCATGTCGTGCGTTACGAAGATGATGGAAGAGCCAAGCCGTTGCTGCACGTCCTTGATCAGGGCCAGCACGTCTTGCTGCACGAGCACGTCGAGCGCCGTGGTCGGCTCGTCGGCGATAATGAACTCAGGCTCGCATACGGTTGCCAAAGCAATAGTGAGGCGCTGGCGCATGCCGCCGGACAATTGGTGCGGATAGGATTCCAGCACCCGCGGATCAAGCCCGATACGACCAAGATGGTTTTCAAGGCGCTCGCGAAATTGCCCCTCCGAAAGGCCCATATGCTTGAAGGCAAAGTCATGGAAGGAGTGCTTGACCTTGCGCACCGGGTTCAGGACGTTCATCGAGCCCTGCATGATGTAACTGGCATGACGCCAGCGGGCCTTTTTCATCGCCCCTGGATCGGCATAAACATCCAGTGTCTTGCCGCCAAAATCGAACTTGACCGAGCCCTCCACGACGCGCAGCGGAGGCGTGATCGCCCCGGCGATCGTCTTGATCAGGGACGATTTGCCCGACGAGGACTCCCCGGCAATACCGTAAATTTCGTTGCGGTTGATTGTGAGAGTGATGTCATCGACGGCCCGCACTTCGCGCTGCACGCCGAAATAGTTCATCTGATAGTAGGCCTTGAGGCCTTGGACCTCCAGCACGGGGCGGGTTTTGCTCTCGCTTGGCTTAACAGGCATATTGAGCATGATCAGGCTCCCATCCGACTGAGCCGGCTGCGCGGGTCGATATATTCGTTGACCGAGATCGCGAGGAGAAACAGTCCGAGAAACAAAAGAACAATGGCAATGATTGGGAAGGCTATCCACCACCAGATACCAGCGATGATCGCCTGGTGCTGGTTGGCCCAGTAGATCATGCCGCCCACAGTGGGACGGTTGATGTCGGAAAAGCCGAGCACGGAGAGCGTCACCTCAAGGCCGATGGCCCAGATGAAGTTGTTCATGGCGGTAAAGAAGATAACCGGCATCACATAGGGAAGATGCTGCCGCACCAGGATCTGCGGCACGCTCATGCCTGCAAAGACCGCATGGCGGGTGAACTCCCGATTACGTAGGCTGAGCGTCACCGAGCGGATGAGGCGCGCATCATAGTTCCAGCCGAGCAGAGCCGCCGTGAGCGCGAGGATGGGCCAGCTCATGCTGTCGCGCATCACGAAGTAGACCAGCAGCAGGATGGGAATGTTGGGCAGCGCAATCAGCGTGTCGTTGATGGTCATCAGGAACGCATCCCAGCGTCCGCCGAGATAGCCCGACACCATTCCGACAGCCAGGGCAATCAGGCGGCTGATGATGGTCACCGATAGACCAAAGGTCATGGTGTTCCAGATTGCCGAGCTCATCTGCCACAGCACGTCCTGTCCACGCGATGTTGTGCCCAACCAGTACTCGGCTGATGGCGGCATGTCGGGCGGCAGAAGGTAAATGGCATCGTCGGGAAGCGGCGCCCAAAAATGGGCCAGGGCAAAGAGGAAGACGGCTAGCGTCAGCACGAAACCGATGGCAAATTCGCGATTATAACGCAGCAGGTCGAGAAGGATCTTGAACATGGGTCACCCGAGCCTCACGCGCGGATCGATCAGCGGATACACAAGGTCGATCACCAAAACGGCAACGGCGACGGCAACGATCGACATGGTGGTGACGCCGAGCACCAGCGAGTAATCGCCGCGATAGATGCCCTGAATCAGCAAGCGCCCTACGCCGGGATAGTTGAACAGGAACTCGGTGATCACAGCGCCGCCAAACACATTGCCAAGGCTGAGCGCAAGGCCCGTGACCTGGGGCAGCAGGGCATTACGCGCGACATACTGGGAAAAGATCTTGCCGGACGAAACCCCACCTAGCTCGGCATAAACCACATGGTCATCGGTCACGATGTTGGACACGAGCGAGCGCATGGAGATGAACCAGCTGCCAATGCCGACCAGTACCAGCGTCAGGGCCGGCAGCGTGCCGTGCAAAACAAGGGAGCCAAAATATTCTGCCGTGAAACCGGGTTGAAGGTTCATCTGCGAGCCACCCGAAATCGGCAGCACAGGCCAGATGAAACCAAAGACCATCAGAAGCACAAGGCCGATGATATAGGCGGGGACCGGATGGAGCGCCATGACTGCCGCGCCCGAGAACTTGAGCAGGAGATTGGAGCGGAAATATCCGGCAAGGGCACCCAGCAGATTGCCCAGCGACCAAGAAATCAAAAGCGCCAAGGTCAGCATGCCAATCGTCCACGGCAGTGCCGCCGCGATCAGGGACATGACAGGCGTGGGAAACGCAGAAAGCGATGGTCCAAAATCGCCTCGCAGTACCCGGCCCCAAAAGCCGAAGTATTGCTCGATGAAACTCCCCTGCAGCCCATAAAGCTCGGCCAGCGCTTCGCGCATCAGGGCCACGGCGCGCGGATCGGTAGCGCCGAAATTGGTCATCAGGGCCACCGACTGTTCCACCGGATCAACAGGGGACAAATTGGTGATGAGAAAGGCCAGCGAAACACCCAGGAAGATCACGAGGAAAAACTGGAAGAGGCGCCTGACCAGATATTTGGCAAAGCCGTCCATCTGAGATCCGCTTCTGAAGACAAAGGGGTGGACGGGGCCAGGGGCCCCATCCAGGCATGCACATTATTGCGCGGCAGGAGCGGCCGAATTGGCCTCGAGCTTGACGATCATGTAGCGCAGGTTCGACCAGTTCGGGCCCGAGGCGGCGTAAGGGTTGGCGGCACTCGGGTAGCCAGTCCAGTAGGTCGTGTCGAACGGGGCGAATTTGTTGTAGGCCATGAGCGGGATGAACGGCATTTCCTCAACGGCGAGCTTGAGGTAGTCCATGCCTAGCTCCACCACCTTCGGATCATCAAAGCCGACGGTTCGGTTGGCTTCGATGATCGCGTCTAGCCGCTCGTCCTGCCAGCGCTGCAGATTGCGCGGTGGCTGCACCTTGCCCGGCTCCACGATGAAGTCGGAATGGTAGCTTTCAAGGAAGAAGGAGAGGTCCGGGTGACCGCCCCAGGTCTCGACCGTCCAGTAGACGGCGGCCTGGAAGTCACCGCCACCCAGGCGCTGCCCGTTGGTGGGACCCGCCACGTCGACCGTGGTCTGGATGCCTTCCATGGACCATTGCTGGGCAATGATGGTGCCGGCGCGCGCCAGGGTCGGAATGGCGTCGCCCTCAACCATCAGCTTAATGGTAAAGGGCGTGCCATCGGGCTTCATCCACTGATTGCCGTTTTTAGTAAAGCCGGCCTTCTGCAGCAGCTCGGCAGCGGCGACCTTGTCCTGCTTCCACCAGCCATAGCCGAACATGGCCTTGAGCTGGGCTGGATCGGCCGGGATGTCGTCGCCCCATTGCGGCTTGACGAGCGCCGCGATCTGCTCGGCCGTGGTCGGATCATAGGGCTTGATGGTCCGCGTGCCGGTATTGAGCTCGAAATTGGTGAGCCAATCCTGCATCGGTTCATAATAGTCGGTGATGGCTGAACCTGTTGGCGGCGTTGAAAGGGCAGCCAGGTTTGCCGCACCGCGATAGGAGCCCATGGCGACCGCGCGGATGTCGATCAGCATGGCGAGCGCCCAGCGCACATCCTTGTTGTTGAACGGTTCGACCTGGTGGTTGAACAGCACGGATGGCAGCGTCGGATCAGGATGGGCGAAGGGGAAACCGGGGAACCAGGTTGCGGTTGTTTCCGGAGCCTGCTTGGCGATCGTGAACATACCCTCGGGCGCGATGTCATTGATGACATCAAGATTGTGGTTCATCTGCTCGATCACGCGCGCATCGGGATTGCCCGCATTGCGATAAACCACATACTTGACCTGCGGCGCAGCATCGAGCTCCATGCCGATGGAGGTGCGCTGCCAGTCGTCGCGCAGCTTCCAGATCACCCAGTTGCCCGCTGAATCATAGCTGTGGAGCACATAGGCCGAAAGGGACACGGGCGGGTTACCGGGAAACGCCAGCGGGTCCTCGACACCTTCGAACACATGCTTGGGCATGATCCAGGCGGCATTCCAGCGCACGGTAAAGAGGGTATGGAACCGCGAATTGGGCTCCTTGAGATTGAACACCACCGTGTTGCGGTCCGGCACATCGACGCTGGCGACATTGATGGTAAAGGGCGCGCTCCAGTTCATGCCGGGATGGGCGATCTGGGTGTCCACTGTGAACTTGACGTCCTCGGCGGTGAACTCGACGCCGTCGCTCCAGAAGATGCCTTCCTTGAGCTTGACGGTCATTTGCGTGAAATCATCATTATAGACCGGGCGGTCCGCCGCCAGAGCGTTGGTCCAGGCCGATTCTCCCGTGCCTTCGGGATTGATCCACCAGAGCGTATCGGCGGTTAGCTGCTGGACGCCATTGGTTGTCGAGCCGCCACCCGGCGCCCATAAATTGAACCACTCGGCGTTCTGGGCCGCCGGGCCCTGAATAATAAGTGCCTCGTTGCGGGGAATGCCCGCGATAAAGTCCTGGGCAGCAACGGGCATCACCAACGCGGCGATCACCAGTGCAGCTGCGGCCAGCTTCTTAAGCAGCATGATCTTTCCTCCTTGAGCCCGCATGGAGCGGGCAGCGACCGATCCGCCTCAATGACGTCGACCGTCGCCTCCCTCGTAAGGCCTGCTGTCGCAACCTCCCGCGACACAGCCCTGCTTTCTTTATCAACAATAATGAGGCAGAGGGCAATACGATTATCGATAAAATATGGGGATTAACCAGGTAGACTAAAGGTCTAGGCGGAGAAAACACATGCGCCGACCAACATATTATTGACAAAAATGCGAGTGCGGGTAGGTTCGAGCGGAGAGTTCCCACAAGCGAAGTGGGCCCTATTTCAAGCAAGAACGGGTGGAGAAGAATCCAGATGACAGCGACTTATGACGTCCGCATAGATGTTGATGCGGGCGTGGGCCGCGGCGCCTACAAGCCTTTGTGGAGCTGGTTCGGTTATGACGAGCCCAATTACACCTATACGGACAATGGCAAGAAGCTGCTGCGCGAGCTGACCGAGCTCAGCCCACAGCCACCCCACATCCGCACCCACAATCTGCTGACTTCGGGCGATGGCAAGTACGCACTTAAATGGGGCTCCACCAACGCCTATACCGAAGATGCGAACGGCAATCCGGTCTATGACTGGACCATTATGGACAAGATCTTCGACGCCTATGTCGAAGCTGGCAATGTACCGCTGATCCAGGTCGGTTTCACCCCTCAAGCCTTGTCCGACGACCCCGGCCCCTACCGGCACTCATGGTCGCTCGAGGACCGCTACGCCACCATCATGACCGGCTGGGCGGCGCCGCCCAACGATCTCAAGAAGTGGAGCGATCTGGTTCATGCTTGGGTGCGCCACCTGGCTGATCGCTACGGCGAAGACAAGGTCAGGAGCTGGCCATGGGAAGTCTGGAACGAGCCCGATGGCCATTACTGGACCGGCACAGTGCGCCAGTTCTGCGACATGTATGCGGCGACCGCCAAGGCCATCAAGTCGGCCTTGCCGAAAGCCCGTGTTGGCGGTCCGCACACCTGCGGCGCTTTCAACAATCCCAAGGCGCAGGCGTTCCTGCGCGAGTTCCTGCAATACGTCGTCGACAACGACACCCCGATCGACTTCATCGCCTTCCATGCCAAGGGCAATCCGGTGATCTGGAAAGACCATGTGCGCATGGGCCTGCACAAGCAATTGCGCGATATCGAGAGCAATCTGGCCATCGTCAATGAATTCCCATCCCTGCGGCACCTGCCAACGGTGATTGGCGAGTCCGATCCCGAGGGCTGCGCCGCCTGCTCGGCCCGCGTGCATCCCCAGAATGGCTATCGCAATGGTCCGCTCTATGGCGCCTATGTGGTGGAGAGCATGATCCGGACCTATGAACTGTCCAAGCGCGCCGGCATCGAGATTGAAGGCGCAGTCACCTGGGCCTTCCTGTTCGAAGAGCAGCCCTGGTTTGACGGCTTCCGGGACCTTGCCACCAATGGCGTCGACAAGCCCGTGCTCAACGGCTTCCGCATGCTGGGCAAGCTCAAGGGCGAATGGGTGGAAACCAGGAGCGATCATGCCGTCGACATCGACACCATCATGGAGCATGGGATCCGCGACAAGCCCGATGTGAATGCCGTAGCCACCCGCGACGACACAGGGGTCAGCGTTCTCCTTTGGAACTACCACGACGACAATGTCGAGGATGGGGCCGCCAACGTCACCATCAACCTTACCGGCCTCAACCCCGGCAGCCACGCCATGACGCACTACCGCATGGACAAGGACCACTCCAATTCCTACGGCGTGTGGCAGGCCATGGGCTCGCCACAGGACGTTTCGGGCGAAGACTTTAAGAAACTCGAAGCCGCGGGCCAATTGGCCACGCTTGAAACCGGTACGGTCGAAGCCCGCAACGGCACAACCACACTGACGACCGCCCTGCCCCGCCAGGGCGTCTCCCTCATCCGCATCGACTATTGATGCGCCCGCTGGCCACGCCCTGCTCCCTTGGGCGCGGTCAGCTCCTCACGAGGCCAATATACCTACGCTTGGACGGCTGGAGGTGATCAACGCACAACTGTGCCAGGAGCCAGTTGTCGCGTCCTGCCAGCATGTCGATCATCAGCTTGTGCTGGCTATGGGAAATCTCGAGCGACGCACGGTCGGCCATGGAGTTGGCACGCACGGGCAGGCTGTAGCGCATGTAGAGCTCGATGGTCTGCACCAGATATTTGTTGCCGCAAGCCCCGAACAGGGTCAGGTGAAACCGGTCATTGGTTTCGTGCACCCCACGCAAATAGCCGTTCTCAATATGCGTGCCGTGTTCCTGGTGAATGGCCAGGAGCTCATCGATCAAAGGCTGTGGCGCAGGCAGCGGGATCATCAGGGCCGCCTGACGCTGCACCAGTTCGCGCACCTCATAGATCTGCTGCACTTCATCGGGCGTCAGCGAGCGCACCATGGCGCCCTTGTTGCGCTCGCGGATCACCACGCCCATCTGCTCGAGCTGCACCAGCGCCTGCCGCACAAAATGGCGCGTCACCGGAAAGCGCGCCAAAAGCGAATCCTCGGTGAGCCGCGCGCCCGGCGCAAGCCGCCCAAAGATGATATCTTCTTCCAGCGCCCGCACGATCTTGACGTCGTCCAGCTCGGTGTCTCGGATGTGCTCGTTCATGACTCTCGAACCTGTTGTGATCCTGCCTTATCAGGAAACGGGGGCGGGTTGAAATCCGCTGACCTGATAGGCCGCCTCGACAAGCCGCAGGGTTCGCAGATTATCGGCCGCCGATGTCTCGAACGCTGCGCCAGCGCGCAGCTGGTTGACGAAATGGGCGATCGCGCTGTCATAAGCCTGCTGGTAGCTCTGGGCAGGGTCGAACGCCGCCTTCCGCTCCATTGGTCCAAGCAGGCGCAGGATTGAGCCATCGAGATGGATTGTTCCCTTTGCGCCCCAGATCCACAGTTGGTCCGAGGGAGCAGGCGGAGCCCCATGCACCGCCAGATTGCCTGAAACGTGGAGCGGCACGCCGTCTCCCTGCCGCGCCAGGCTCAGAATGGCGCTATCTTCGCCAACGATCTCACTATTGCTTCGGCCGAGCCGGGCAGCCTGGAGATCGAGCTCCCCGAACAGGAATCGCAGCGTATCAAGGTGATGGATCAGCACTTCCATGACGAGGAGGCGCTGCTCGCCCCGGAAGAATGGCTGCCGAACGAGGGCCGGGCGCAAGCCGTCAGCGCCCGCGATCATCCCGCTGGAATGAAACTGGAGGCATATGGCCGTTACCTCCCCCAGCACGCCTTCATCGAGCCATCGCTTCAGCTCCCGATAGTAAGGGCGGAACCGCCAATTCTCATGCACCATGAAAGGCACGCGCCCTCCGACGTCGCAAACCAGCGCCTCGGCCTGGGCCAGATCAACCCCAAGCGGTTTCTGGCATAAAAGCGGAAGCCCGTGGGCAGCGGCTTGGCGCACATGGTCCGCGTGCAGCTGGCGGGGGGAGGCAATATCGAGCGCATCCAGTTCGGCACGGTCGAGCATGTCCTCGATGCAACCATAGCTCTGCGGAATGGCAAATGAATTGGCCCGCTGCGCCAGCGCGTCGGCATCGGGGTCGCAGATGGCCACCACCTCCACCCCTTGGAGCCGCAACCATGCGGCAAGGTGATATTGCGTCACCCAACCTGCCCCAACAATTCCGACCCGCATCTACAAAACCCCTCTTTGTCAATAATCTACTTAGCTGCAAATTAAGGACGCCGCTACAACTGATGTTGAAGTCGGCTTTCGGATTGGACGATAGCGGTGGCTGACCAAAAATGCCGGCTGATATTATTGACAATACGGCGTGCCACTGTAGGAATGGCTACGGCTGCGATGTTCGGCGGCAGGGAGGATTTTCGTGACGCGCGGGCTTCGCAGACGTTTGACGAGCTATGGCGACCAGGACTTTTCCTTGTTCCTGCGGAAGGCCTTCATCAAGGCCATGGGGTATTCCGACGATGCCCTTGATCGCCCTATCGTGGGCATCACCAATACCTATTCCGATTATAACCCCTGCCATGGCAACGTTCCGCAGCTGATTGAAGCGGCCAAGCGCGGTGTCATGCTCGCCGGCGGCATGCCCATGGTGTTTCCCACCATGTCCATCCACGAAAGCTTTGCAGCACCTACTTCCATGTTCCTGCGCAACCTCATGGCCATGGAAACCGAAGAAATGGTGCGCGCCCAGCCCATGGATTCGGTGATCCTGATTGGCGGGTGCGACAAGACCATCCCCGCCCAGGTCATGGCGGCGGCCAGCAGCGAGGTGCCGGCCATCGTCCTGCCGACCGGCCCGATGGACACAGGCAACCATCGTGGCGAACGCCTCGGCGCCTGTACCGATTGCCGTCGTCTGTGGGCCCAATTTCGCGCCGACCAGATCAGCGAAAGCGAAATCGGCGAGATCAATGGCAAGCTGGCGAGCTCCGTGGGCACCTGTACCGTGATGGGCACGGCGTCCACCATGGCTGCCATGATGGAAGCCATGGGCCTGGCGCTGCCCATGTCCGGATCGGCTCCTGCTACCTCGGCTGAGCGTGTTCGTCTTGCCGAAGAAACCGGCCGTGCCGCTGTTGCCATGACCGAAGAGGGCCTCACCACCTCCGAGGTCCTGTCATCCGCCGCTCTCCGCAATGGCCTCGTTACGCTCCAGGCCCTGGGTGGCTCCACCAATGCGGTGGTACACCTCGCCGCTATCTATGGCCGCTTGGGCCGCAAGCTCGACATGGCCGAGTTCGACCAGATCGGCCGGCAGGTGCCGGTGCTGGTTGATCTCAAGCCCACCGGCCAGGGCTATATGGGCGAGTTCCACGCGGCCGGCGGCGTCCCACGCCTCCTCTCCGAACTCACCGACCTCCTGGACCTTTCCGCCCCGCGCGCCTTTGGCGGCACGATCGGCGACAGCGTTGCGGCCCTTTCGTCGCGCCACGAAGACCAGATCATCCGCCCGCGCGGCAATCCCATCTCGCAGTCGGGCTCCATCGCCGTCCTCACCGGGAATCTGGCGCCACGCGGCGCCGTCATCAAGCACGCCGCGGCCGATCCCAAGCTCCAGGTCCATGAGGGCCGCGCCGTGGTATTCGACTCCGTCCAGGACATGACCGAGCGGCTCGATGATCCCACGCTTACCATCGCCGCTGACGACATCCTTGTGCTCCGCAATGCCGGCCCCAAGGGTGCCCCTGGCATGCCCGAAGCCGGCTATATTCCCATTCCGCGCCACCTCGCCCGCCAGGGCGTCAAGGATATGGTGCGCATTTCCGATGCCCGCATGAGCGGCACCGCCTTTGGCACCATCGTCCTTCATATCACCCCCGAAGCCGCCGCTGGCGGCCCCTTAGGCGTCGTTCAAACCGGCGACCGCATCCGGCTCGACGTGCCCAATCGCACGCTGGACCTCCTCGTGAGCCAAGCCGAACTCGCCGAGCGCATGGCCGCGCTTGACAGCCCTGCCCCTGCGGCCGAGCGCGGCTACGCCCAGCTCTATGACCGCCACGTCACCCAGGCCGACGACGGACTTGATTTCGACTTCTTGATGGCTGCACCCCATGAATGACGTGCTCGCCGCTCCCCTGTGCCTGCCGCCAAGGCCCCTGCGCAATCCATCTGGCCTGCGGCTACCTCTAGGCACCTGCGACACTCATTTCCACGTTTTTGCCCCCGGCTTCCCCCTTGCCGAGCCGCGCAGCTACACGCCACAGATGGGAACCTTAACCGGCTGGCAAGCCCTGGCTGACAGCTTCGGCATCAAGCGCGGCGTCCTAGTGCAGCCGAGTGTCTACGGGCTCGACAACAATGTGCTACTCGCCGTTGTTGCAGAGCACCCAGACCGCCTGCGCGGCATCGTAGTTATTCCTGGCAGCACACCCACCAGCGAGATTGCCCGGCTCAACCAACTGGGTGTTCGCGGCGTTCGCATCAATTTGCGCAACAAGTCCGGCATCGGCCTCGATGCCCTCCAAGAACTCGCCCCGCGCATGAAACCCTTCGGCTGGCATATTCAGTTCCAGGTCGGTCCCGAGGCGATCGGATCCATTGCCGAGCTGTGCCAGCGCTTCGAGATCAACGGCGTCATCGACCACCTCGCCTTTATGCCGCTCTATTCAACCGGTCCAGCCGTCGATGACATGCAGCGCGCGCTCGAGAGCGGCCGCGTCTGGACCAAGATTTCAGCGCCCTACCGGCTCAAAGGCGATGGCTACCCCGCCGTGGTCCGCGCCCTGGCAGAGAGCCATGGTGACAAGCTCCTCTGGGGCAGTGACTGGCCCCATACCGAGATGTTCAGCGACATGCCGGAAGAGGATGACCTAGTGGCCCAAAGTCTTGCGGCTGTGCCTGCCGAAATCCACGATCTGGTCTTCACCGAGAACGCCAAAACCCTTTACTGGTCCCACTGACCCTTTCTGAACGGAAACAGCTCATGTCCCTTCTCACCGAAGACGCCAAGGGCGTCTATATCATCGCCGTAACGCCATTTACCGATGCTGGTGCGGTGGATTGGGACAGCGTTGATCGCATGGTCGACTTCTACGAGGAAAAGGGTGTCACCGGCATGACGATCCTGGGCCAGTTGGGGGAAGCGCCCAAGCTGACTTCGGAGGAATCCCGCGATATCGCCCAGCGGGTGCTCCAGCGCGTCTCGGGCAGGCTGCCGATTGTCGTCGGCGTATCGGCACCGGGACTTGCCCCCATGCGTGAACTTGCCAACTCCGTCATGGACATGGGCGCGGCAGGCGTCATGGTCGCGCCGCCCTGGACCATCAGGACGGATGATCAGGCCTATGCCTTCTACGCGTCCGTCGGCGAAGCCCTGGGCCAAACGCCTTGGGTGCTCCAGGATTATCCCCTCACGACCAACGTCACCATCGCCCCCAAGGTGATCGACCGCATCATTCGCGATGTGCCCACCTGCGTCATGCTCAAGCATGAAGATTGGCCGGGATTGGGCAAGATCACGGCCCTGCGCGCCTCGAGCGACAAGGGCGAGACCCGCCGCATATCGATCCTGTGCGGCAATGGTGGTTTGTTCCTGCCCGAGGAGATGGGCCGCGGCGCCGATGGGGCGATGACCGGCTTCTGCTATCCCGAAATGATGGTCGGCGTGGTCGAGAACTACGGCAAGGGTGACATCGAGCGCGCCCACGATATCTTTGATGCCTACCTGCCCCTCGCCCGCTACGAGCAGCAGCAGGGCCTCGGCCTTGCCGCCCGCAAATATGTGCTCGCCAAGCGTGGCGTCATTGCTTCGGCAACCCTGCGCAAGCCCGGCCCTGCCCTCAGCAAGCTCGATGTCGCCGATGTCGAGCGCCTCCTCCAGCGCCAAGTCAAGCGCCTTGCGGAGATCGGCGCATGAAATTGGGGCTTGAAGGAAAGCGCGCCATTGTCCTGGGTGCCAGCAAGGGTCTAGGCGCAGCCATTTCCCTGGCTCTGGCCAATGAAGGCGCCCATGTGATCGGCGGTGCCCGCTCGACAGACGCCATCGAAGCTTTGGCATCAAAACTCGAAAAGGGCACCCAAGGCACCATTTCGGCCTTTTCCCTGGACCTGGCCGACCCACATTCAGTCAGCGCCTTTATCGAAAAAGTTCAGTTCGGTGGCGGCGCCGATATTGTGGTCAACAATTCGGGCGGGCCGCCGCCCGGAGAAGCCGGAACGATCCCGGCTGCCGATTTCGCTAAGCATTTCGCCGTTATGGTCGAGCCACTGATCGCCATCAGCCAGGCCGTTCTACCCAGCATGCAGCAGCGCAAATGGGGCCGCATCATCACCCTGACCTCGTCTGGGGTTGAATCTCCTCTGCCTCGGCTGGCCATATCCAATGCATTGCGCCAGTCGCTGCTGGGCTGGAGCAAGACCCTGGCTGCGGAAGTCGCTGCCGACAACATCACAGCCAACATCATTGTTCAGGGCCGCATCCATACCGATCGGGTCGATGAACTCGATGCCGCCAATGCCAAGCGCCTGGGCAAGAGCGTTGAAGACGTGCGTGCTCAATCGATCGCCACCATCCCCGTAGGCCGCTATGGGCGCCCCGAAGAACTCGCCGACGTCGTTGCCTTCCTTGCCAGCGAGCGCGCGTCTTACCTGACCGGCAGCATAATACGCGTGGATGGGGGACTTATACGTTCTCTCTAGGATCGAACACGAAGACTGCTATTCCCACCTGATGCTCTTTAGCAAGTATCATCATCAATTGCACAAGTGGACCTGCTTTTCGCGACAGCAGAAGATCGCGTGTACTGAGCCCTCACCACTGCGAACCTGAGTCGTAATAGTATCGCCGTTCTGGCATCTATGCACCCCAGTGCGGTCGTTGGAACCAGTACGTCGCAACCCAAAAGCTGCCCTTCGCGATTTGCGCCAGCTACGCAAGGTTGCCTCGAATAACCGCCTCCAGACCTTTGATCGGCATTGACTTGAAGGTTACAGTTCCGGATTGCGGACCCATATAGCGCCGAGGAAACAAGATTTTGACGTCAACAACCTGCTTGTCGGCAGGTATGGGCCGCATCAATCCTGTGGAATGCGGTTCGTCGATGGTGATCCCATCAAAGTCCGCAAAGCCACCTTCTCGACCCAGTTTTGGTTATAGGTAAAGAGAGCGTAGCGGATGCCCTGAAAGGTCTTGAGCTGGAAGATCATGATCATGGTCTGGCCAAGCGGCTCGAAATGCACACCGTCGGTCGAGTAGCTGAACTGCGCTTCCTCGGTGAGAAAGTTGCAATGGGCACGTAGCCAAAGGCGTGAGCCTGCGATGGGGGCACTGAACCTCTCGCCAGTCTGGTAATCGAAGGCCGAGACTGCAAAGCCGCTTTTCCCTCGCTCGATCCCAATCCAGCGCCATGGCATGCCGAGGAGAGCGAGCCCGGCAACATCGCCAAGCTCAAGACCGCTTCCATCCAAAACGACTGTTGCGGTCGAAATGGGACCGATAGCCCGCTGCGTCAGGGAGCTTCTGGCCCACCAGAAATTCTCAGCTGCCATCGCATGCAGCCGTAAGTGGCCGAGCCGTTCGCTGAGCGACCATTTGTTCGCGACCGGCACATGATTCCATTGCCAAAGGGGATTGAGGTTCGGCCCATCGAACGTGTCGCTGCGCTTTGGCCACGGAACAGCGATTTCTGCCGGTTTTGCCGTCGTAGGTTTGACCCAGGTGCGTGGCGTGCGTCCAAGATTTCCCGGAAGCCCGAAATAGGGCTACCCATCGTGCCAGGTTATCGGGGGAAAGAGCTGTCAGGCGCCCGAGCGAGTTGTAGTCCATCATCGACCAGCCCCACCACTCGCCAGCGGGTGTGTCCACAATGCCCCCTTGATGCAGGTTCAACCGGCCATTCGCGGATGGGTTGGGCGGTACAATGTCAAAGGGTGGATCGAGGGTGAACGGAATGCCGGCGCCTTTGATCTTGTAGCCTTCCATCAGGCCGAAGTCTTCGCCGACCGAAATTGCAGGATTGATTTCCCATGGGCCATCGATGTTGTTCGCGCGCGCACAAGGCATGCGCATCTGACCCACAAACCAGGCGCTTGTGATCAGATATTTGCCGTCAACCTTATAAAAGTGTGCGCCTTCGCCCATCAGGCTTTCAGGCCCGGTCAGGTCACGTTCGGTTCCTGGGATGATCCGATGGAGTGACTCGTCCAGCTCAGCGATCTTGAGATTGCGGTACCCCCAGACGACATAGGATCGGTCATCGTCGTCGAAGAAGACGCCGAGGTCGTGATAATTGTATTCGGCCTCGGTATGGACCCACGGACCACGCGGATTGGTGGCTCTGAAAATCTGGGTCTTGCGGCCGTTGACATTGGAGAAGATGTAAAACGTGCCGTTGCGGTAGCGAATACACGGCGCCCAGATACCCTGGCCATAGATCTCGCCTCCTTCCAGACGGCACGATGGCCCGAAGTCGAGAGCGTCCAGCGCATAGCCAAGCAGCGTCCAGTTCACGAGATCGGTTGAATGCAGCACCGGCAGTGCCGGCATGGTGTGCATCGTCGTTCCGGTCATGTAAAAGTCACTGCCGACCCGGATGATGTCGGGATCGGAGAACTCTTCGTAGAACAGGGGATTGGTGAAGGTGCCATCCCCATTGTCCGCCGTCCACGTTTTTGAACTGGTTCACAAGCCTGGTTTTGGCCTGACGGTTGACCTAGGCACGGTCGTATGCGGCGCTCCCATTGAACTTTCGATCGATGCTGTGGGACTTGGGCGAGTTGTGTTGCGCGTAGCTGGAGAAGCCATCTCCGTCACTGCCGGTGGTTATGTGACCGTGGGTGGGGCGAACGATAAAGCCACACATTTTCAGTGGATGGAAACACCGACCGGAGATGTCGTGTTGATGTCGCTCGCCACTAACAGGTTCCTCAGAGTGCATGAGGACGGCAAAGTGCGGGCGGACAGCCCTGGGCCCCGCCCCGATGGTCTGGATGGCACCCGTTTTCGCTTCGCTGAGGACTGACGAACAAAAGGGTGCTGCCATGGGCGCCCACGCTGCTAGTGCTACTTCTCTTAATAGACCGTCAGAGCCTTTCGGTTTGGGATCAAGTCGATCGTTGAAATCTGAGGCTTGGGCAACTTCGCTGGCGTTCATGATGGAATTCGGCGAAGCGCCCCATTCAGGTCGTTCAGGTCACTGTAGCCCGTTCCCAAAAGCGGTCGTTCGCCAGTGAACCAGACTAGTGCTCATGTGGGGTGGCTTGCCGACGGTCCGCTTTTCGGCCGCAATCACCAATTGCAGACACATAATCACTGCCCCTGTTCTTCCGGGCGGTAGCCCGTCAGTTCACATCAACTAAGCAGTTTAAGAGGAACCGGAACTTCTGCGGGAGGTTCTGCTGCCGAGTGCGGCACGAGATTACGTGATCCTGATTACAATTTGCTAGGAGTCAGGTAGTTAGCATTGTTCGAGTTGGGGAGACTGCCGTGAACGAGCATTTGGTGCCGGTGCAAGTGCTCCTGGTTGAGGATGAAAGCTTGATTGCCCTCAATCTCGAGCAACTTGTTCTGGATCTAGGGCACCGTGTGACCGGCCCTTTTGCTACGGCATATCAGGCAAGAACAGCTGCTGACATCCATCCACCGGACCTCGCCGTTATTGATTTGAACCTTGTTGATGGAAGAACCGGGCTCGCTTTAGCACACTACCTCGTCGAAAAATTCCGAACTGCTGTTGTGATTGCGACTGCAAATCCTGAAGATGCTCGCGCGACCTCGTTCATTGTTCTGAGAAAACCATACACCGACAAGGCGATGCAGCTCGCGCTTCAAGAGGCCTTGCTTGCAAGGCAAAACGACAGTGCTGTGAACATGGATATAGCTGTGCGGGTCGATAGTGGCGCGTGAGACATCTACGGGCCTGTTCATCCGTTTTCTGCAGCGGGCCAAGCCGTTGCGGAAGTTCCCATTATGGGGCCGGTACGGCCTGACAATCGTTATTGTCCTAGTGTGCTTTGGCATTCGGTATGCGCTTGGTGATGCATACCCATACCCTTACCTCTTGTTTCTGCCAGGCATTGTGTTCGCCTCTTTCGTTTTCGACCGCGGTTCGGGGTTCCTCGCTACCTTGCTGTCGGCCGGCTTGGCGCTATACTTCTTTGTCAAACCAAGTGGCACTTTTGTGCTTGCCGATCTGGGATCGGTGCTTTCGGTCATTATTTTCACCGGCGTCGGGCTGCTCACGGCCGCCATTATCGAGGCCTTGCGCCTTGCTGTTGAGGAACTCGCTGAAAGCCAGGATCAGCTTACAAGCGGCCTCAACCTGCTTGAAACGGTTATCGAGGGCACTCCAGATCCGATCTTTGTTAAAGATCAGGACGGCCGCTACGTGCGGGTCAATGGCGTGACAGCAGGAATTATCGGGGTACCCAAGCAAACGCTTTTGGGTCGACGAGATCGTGACTTCCTGCCGCAAGCGCAAGCAGAGAAGATCGAAAGCGTTGATCGGATGGTCATGGAGACTCGTTCTCCTTTTATGGTGGAAGAATTGGTACAAGTCGCCGGCGACGGCAGCCGATGGTTCTTGTCTACAAAGGCACCATGGTACGGGCCAGACGGCAGTATTGCAGGTGTCATTGGCATTTCCCGCAATATCGATGAGCGCAAACGAGCTGAAGAGGCGGTGCGCTCAGCGATGGAACAAAAAGATCTGCTGCTTTACGATATCAATCATCGGGTGAAGAACCACCTTCAGTCTGTGATGGCGACACTATCCCACAGCCGCCGGCGAATGTCCGATGATGCCGCACGCGAGGCGATCGACAACACCATTACACGCCTGTCGGTCTTATCCCGTGTGTATGACCGACTTGAGCTTAAAGCCGGCGGAGAAGCGGTGGTCAGCGCAAGGGAGTTCATCAGAGGTCTATGTGCCGACCTGGAACCCAGTCTCATTGACCTTCGTCCCGTGGCGCTCAGAGTGGACTCAGCGAACGAAGAGATCGAGATTGGCCGAGCGGTGTCCGTCGGGCTCGTCATCAATGAGGCACTTACCAACGCGCTCAAATATGCTTTTCCTGCCGAACGCTCCGGCACCATCCTGGTGAACTTCAAGCGGCAAGGCAGTGAGTTCATCTTAGAAGTGAGCGATGATGGGATTGGCCGCCCGCCACCTGGCGAAAGCTCAGGAACCGGGACGAAACTGATCCGTGCCCTTGCTCAGCAGCTCGGCGGCACATTGGAGTGGCAGAGTCCCCCTGGCACTCAGCTTATCCTCCGATTTCCAACGAAAGAATCGAACTAGGCCGGGTCACTCCTGGACCGGCCTCTCCGGGTTGAGTTGCCGACATTCCGCTTTTGGATCGTCGGACAGTCACCCAGGGCACTATCGGTTGGTGCAAACGTGCCACTGGACGAGGTGGCTAGTGCTGGGAAATGGAGACCTCGCCAGCGTCAAGCTCAAGCCCGGACAGTAGTCTCGACCGGGCTGTGACGCGCGGTCAGCAGCGAGATGACGATATATGAAAGGCCCACCAGCACATGTGGCCACCAGACCCGGTCGGCAAAGCCGAAAAGCCAGGGTGAGGCGAGCAACAGAAGGCCGGACGCCACATCGATGATGATGTGGGTTGTCATAGGCACAATTTTCGCAAAGCCCAGCTCATGGCGCGTGATCATGCCGAGGCCAAGCGTTGCCACGCCGATGATGATAGGTACCCATTGAGCGGCTGTCCCATCAGCAAAGCCTAGAATGTACGGGGCAAGGATCAGGACAATGCCGACGAGGTAGTCGATAACGCCGTGGACGCGAGTTGGGATCATGGTGTTACCCCGGTTGTTCAGTCTCAACCAAAGAAGATGGCGCGGGGTTCCGTCAGGTGACAGTTGTCGTTTTTCGCTGCCGCACCGCCGAACTGCCCGATCTTCACGCCGCCTGAACGTCTTTCGCGCAAAACCACCGTTTCAGCAACGTTTTGCAAGCTGCAAAAGGACCCATCTACTGACGGCGACACTTTTTCTCCATTGTATTTGCTGCTCTCACGTCGGCTTGTAGAAGGTGCCATGTAACAAGCCGGTGACTGAAATGGGTGGGCTGCGGATCGACAGCCTAGATAAGAACATTGGTTCATTCCATTGTAACAGTCCGACAGAAAAGACACTCGGCCGTCAGTAGGAGCCGCTAACAAATGTTAAGCCTTTGATATAACTGGAGTTAGCTTCAGCAACGGCGGCACTGATCCCCCATTAGAGGCATGACAGTATGGCCCAGAATGGCCGGAGGAGTGCTGACCATGATTGTCGATGTAAAGCCTGCGGCGAGTGAGCTGACTCCAAAGCCCATGGAGGTTGTTTCCGCAAAGGTCTATCGCGGCCCGCACCTCTATAGCAGCCTACCGATGATCCAGATCCAGTTCGATCTCGGCACGCTTGAAGAGTGGCCGACCAACAGGATCGTGGGGTTCGCTGATCAACTCACCGTGCTGCTTCCCGGCCTGAAGGAGCACGGATGCTCCTATGGTGAAGCCGGCGGGTTCGTGCGCCGCATGAATGAAGGAACATGGCTTGGCCATGTCATTGAACATGTCGCCATCGAGCTGCAATCCCAGGTCGGTATGCGCGTAACGCGCGGCAAGACCCGCAGCGTCAAGGGTCGGCCGGGCGTTTACAACATCCTCTACTGCTTTGTGGACGAAGCTTTAGGCTTGGCAGCCGGCCGACTGGCCGTGGAATTAATCAACAGCCTTCTGCCCGATCATCTCCGCGGCATCAGCGGACTTGATGAGATCTGCGAAGGCGAGGCTTTCACCGATCTCGTCACCGGTGTGGAAAGACTCTCCAATTTGGCAGCAGATCGCGCCTTTGGTCCGACGACGGCGTCGCTGATCCATGAGGCCGAGCGCCGCCACATTCCATGGCAGCGCATGGATGATTCGAGCCTGATCCTGCTTGGTCATGGCAAGCACCAGAAGCGCATTCGTGCCTCCTGTTCCGACCTGACATCGGAGGTTGGCACCGAAATCGCAGCAGATAAGGACCTGACCAAATTGCTGCTCGACCAGGCAGGCCTGCCCGTGCCGCGAGGCAAGCTCGTGCGCTCGGCCGACGATGCAGTTCGTGCTGCCGAGGACCTCGGTTATCCCGTTGTGACCAAACCGCTCGACGGCAATCATGGTCGCGGCGTCAACATTGACCTCCAAACCGAGGCAGACGTGCGGTGGGGATTTGAACAAGCGTGCGAGCATAGCCGCACCGTTATTGTCGAGCGTTACTTCACCGGTGCTGATCACCGCATCCTCGTGATCGGCGGCCAGGTCGTGGCCGTAGCCAAGCGCGTCCCCGCTCATGTAGTCGGCGACGGCAGCCGCAGCATTCAAGCCTTGATAGAGGAGGTGAACCGGGATCCGCGCCGCGGTGAGGGACACTCTTCCGTCCTGACACGGATCGATGTTGACGATTGCGTGCAACGCTTCCTTGAAATGAGCGGTCTGACCATCGACTCGGTGCCAGCTGCGGGGCAGGAAGTTTATCTACGGCCCACGGCCAACCTTTCGACGGGCGGTACCGCCATCGACCGCACCGATGAGATCCATCCAGAGAACGCACTGATTGCCCGTCGGGCCGCGCAGATCGTGGGCCTGGACATTGCTGGCATAGACTTCGTTGGCCCCGACATTGCCCAGCCGGTCAGCAAGACAGGCGGGGGCATTATAGAAGTCAACGCCGGCCCAGGCTTCCGCATGCATCTCGAGCCTTTCCAGGGTCGCGCACGCAATGTTGCGCGCCCTGTGCTCGACATGCTCTTCCCGGAAGGTTCGACCGGGCGCATCCCGATCTTTGCCATCACCGGCACCAATGGCAAATCCACCACTGCCCGCATGCTCAACCACATCCTCCGGCATGCCCAGTATCATGTGGGTTTAACCTCGACGACTGGTGTCTACCTCGACGGGCAGAGGGTGATGACCGGCGATTGTTCCGGGCCCAGGAGCGCTCGCGTTGTGTTGCGGGAACCCAGCGTCGATGCGGCGGTGCTCGAATGCGCCCGTGGCGGCATCCTGCGAGAAGGCCTAGCCTTTGACGAATGCGACATTGCAGCTGCTCTCAACGTCACCGAAGATCACTTGGGCCTAAAAGGCGTAGACACTATTCAGGATCTGGCCGCAGTGAAATCTGTAGTCGTCGAGTCCGTCCGGCGTGGCGGCTGGAGCATCCTCAATGCCGACAACGAGCATACCGCAGCCATGGCCGAGCATGCCGGCGGGCAGATCTGCTACTTTACGCTGAAAGATCAAGAGGAGTGGCCACAATGGCTGGCAGACCATGTGCACAAAGGCGGCCGGGCCATCAACCGTCAGCGCATGGGTGAAGGCTGGGACATCGTCATCCACGAAGACAACGAAGCCATCTACTTCATGAAGGTGCAGGATATCCCTGCAACCTTTGAAGGTTGGGCTGAGTTCAACGTCGCCAATGCACTGGCAGCGGTCGCCATGGCGCATTGCCATCGCGTGCCGCTCAACACGATACGCGCTGCCATGCACGACTTTAGTACGTCGTTCGAGGACTCGCCCGGCCGCCTCAACATCCATGACGGACATGGCTTCCGCACTATTCTGGACTACGCGCACAACCCCGATGGCCTGCGGGCGCTAGGGCATCTGGTAACCAAGATGCGCAGCCGGCACCAACGCGTCATTGGGATGGTGGGCACCGCCGGTGACCGTCGGGACAGCGACATTCGTCAGATGGGAGAATTGGCAGCACGCCTGTTTGATGTCCTAGTGCTCAAGGAAGACGATATGCTACGCGGTCGGGAGCCCGGCACGATTGCGGCGCTGATGCAGCAAGGCGCCACGGCTACCGGCTGTTCGGCCAGTTGTATCTACACCGTACTGCCCGAAGACGAAGCGACCGACTTCAGCCTCAGGCTTGCTCGGCCCGGCGATCTTGTCGTGCTGATGGCCGACCACATCGAAGACGTCTGGGCGCAAATTCTCGCTTTTGATCCGACGTGCGCGCCACTCGGTTCACCCAATGTCATGCCTCTGCGGAGTGCCTCATGATGTGGGCCATCATTCTTCACGGCGGCGCTAAGGAAATTGAGCCTGAAGAGGTAAGTATCCATCGCGAGGGTTGCCTCAAGGCGTTGGCAGCGGGACGCTCGGTTCTTCAGGCTAATGGCTCTGCTGTCGATGCAGTTGAAGCGGCCATTCGAGAGCTCGAAAGCAATCCAACTTTCAACGCGGGCTATGGCAGCGCGCTCAATAGCGACGGCGAAGTGGAAATGTGCTCGGCCCTGATGGAAGGCAGCGAGTTCAATGTAGGCGGGGTCTCAGTTATTCAAGGCGTGCGCCATCCAATCAGCGTTGCCCGAGCCATGCTGCACGAAACGGAGATACTGCTTTCCGGCCCCGGCGCCCGTCGCTTCGCGGCTGAACGCGGGCTTGAACTCTGTGATCCGGACGATTTGATTGCGGCAGAAGAACAGAAAGCCAAGAAAACCGGGTCCCATGACACCGTTGGCTGCATTGCGCTCGACATGAGCGGACGCCTTGCGGTCGGCACCTCCACTGGCGGACTCGATAGTTCGCCTGTGGGACGCGTGGGTGACTCCCCTCAACCTGGCTGCGGTCACTACGTGGACGACAAGGTCGGTGCCGTAGCCTTCTCCGGTGACGGCGAGCACATCGCCCGCAAGATGCTAGCAGCACGAGTCATGCATCGCCTTTCCACTGCTGATCCGGAGGCGGCACTCGAAACAGCCCTCGCTCATGTCGCTGACATTGGTGGGGAGGCTGGCGGCATCGTCCTCACTCCTGCTGGTGAGTTTGGCTGGCGCCACAACAGCCGCGATTTCGCGGTGGCGCTGCAGAGAAGCGATATGGAGGTCCCCAAAGCTTTTACCCGAAAAGAAAATGCCTCGTGACTAGTGCCAAGCAAACCAACAGCAAGCAGGGCACGCTCATCATCATCGGCGGCCATGAAGACCATGATGGTGAGAAGATCATCCTCAAGGAGGTAGCCAGTCGCATTCGCAACGGCAAGCTGGTGCTGGCGACCGTCGCGTCCCATGAGCCGGAGGGATACTTAGAGAAATACCAGGCTTCCTTTGCTGAACTGGGCATCGGCGAAGTCACCGAACTCTATGTCGAAGATCGCGTTGAGGCGAGTGATGCCGGAAAGCTCCAGGCCTTGGATGAGGTAGAAGCGGTGTTCTTTTCCGGCGGCGACCAGCTTCGCATTACCAGCCAAATCGGCGGCACGCCGATCTTTGACCGGGTACGTGCGATCTATGAGGCCGGTGGAACAATAGCTGGCACTTCGGCCGGAGCATCGATGATGAGCGACACGATGCTGGTCAAGGGCACAAGCGGCGCGTCCTTCCGCATTGGCGATGTCCGCATGGCGCCAGGACTGGGTCTTTTATCCAATGTCATCATTGACCAACACTTTGCCGAACGTGGACGCATCGGTCGACTAATCGGCGCTGTGTCGCAAAACCCCCGCGAGCTCGGAATTGGCATTGACGAGGACACCGCTATCGTTGTGGAAGGGGAGCGGTTCCGCGTCATCGGCAGTGGCGCCGTATATCTGGTAGATGCCTATGGTGCGACCCATTCCGACGTGGCGGAAGCCGACAGCCGGACAACCCTTTCCATCCACGATCTCACGCTCCACGTGCTCAGTGCTGGCGACCAATTTGATCTGACCACGCGTCGACCTGATCGGTCGTGAGGTCGCTGCAGGAGGTCTCTATCGCCGACGTCTCACCCTCCGTGGAGCATTCCATGAGCTGCAGCCGAAGTAAGTGCTTGAACGGACACCATACGCTGGCATGTGAACGAGCGAACTGGGGTTAGCGCCTAACAGTCAAGTTCGGGTGGCAAGCAGAAAGTCCAATTCTAGCCCAGGCTGATCATAAACAGCCAACTGCAGTAAAGCCCGCCAAAATGGCTCACGTTTGAAAATGGCACGTGAACAGCACCAAGGATCGAGCGGGTGTTGAACCGGATCTAACAAAGGTGAGAGCAGATTGGAGCGAAGCGGCGTAGCTCATATTGGAGCAAGGAGGTTCAACATGACGTTAAGCGCCAGCATTATTCAGCATGTGGACGAAGCCATCGCCGAGAACTTGGCCTGCTCCAACTCAACCCATCCAATTGTCTCGGTTCAGCAAGCCACCCAGACCGTCATGGCAACAGAGAAGGCCGATCCTCAAGATTGGTCCGAAGTCATGTTGCTGGTGTGTCAGCGCAGCCTACGGCGCAAGCACGTCCTGGCATTTGGTCAGCGCTTCTGATATTAGGCCTGGCTCTCAGGCCTACCCCTTCGCGGCGTTTTTCGGCATCCGGAGATAGGTGGGGTCGAACTCTGCCATGTCCGCCAGACGATCCCAGTCCAGGATGGTGATCAGATCGCGCTCCCAGCGAAGAATTTCGCTGCGCCGGAGAGCCTGCACCACCCGGTTTGCGTGAACCGGAGAGATCGCAAGAGCTTCGCTCAGCAATGATTGAGTCAGTGGAATATGGAAACTCCAGCTGTCGGTGCGGCCGATCTGCTTGAGGCGCAGATACATCTCGCAGATCAGATGCGCCAGATGCCTGGGACCTTGCAGGCTGCCGACGCAAACAGTCCAGCGCCTGTGCATGCCACCATCAACAAGGGTGTTAAGCCACAAAATGCGGGCAAGGTTGGGAAACCGCTCCTGGATGCTGATCAAACGCTCATGCGACAAGCTCGCCGTTGTACAGGTGGTCAGGGCCAGGATGGAGTGGTCCATGGGACGCATAAGGAGGCTATGAAGGTCGACGAAGTCACCGGTAACGTGAAGTGAGGTGATCTGGCGTTTGCCATCAAGCATGACATTATACCGGGCTGCAAAGCCGCTCAACAGCAGCGTGCTATGATCGGGAGAACTGCCCTCCTGCACCATGTCCTCGCCTGCTGCGAACTCCCGAAGGGAAGATCCGGCTTGCTCAAGCGCCGTCTCCTCATCGGGTGAGAGGGGGCCATAGTTCAAAAGTTTGGTGACGAGGGTACGTGTTAGATAGTCTGTGGGAGCCATGATGCTCTTCCCATGCTTGGGGCAAGAGCAAAAAGCTTCTCTCGGCCGTTCGCGCCCTTAACATGCATGCGAACGATAGCTGTGATGCTAGCGTGTTCAACATCGTGTGGCCCTAACCTATTATAGGACGCTCAGGATTGTTGCTTCCTGCTACAACAGAGGCTCATGCCTCAAAGCAAGACGGAGAACGCTGCCGTGTTTAATCCGCTGACCGCCAAGCTTGAGCAGTTTACCTCTTTCACCGCCGAAGAGCTGAAGCGGCTCGATCAGCTCGTTGCGGGCGAACGAGTGCTTTATCCAGCTCGATCAACCATCATTGCCGATGGTGAGAAGGTCACCAAGGTCCACCTGGTCGCGTCCGGGCTTGCTGCGCGGAGCAAGCATCTGGAAAACGGCGATCGCCAGATCATGGCGTTTCTTGTTCCTGGCGACCTCTGCGACGTCGAAGTGTTTGTTCTTGAGGCCATGGACCACGAAATCACGGCGATCAGCGACACTGAATGTGTGCTGATACCATCAGACGTTATCACGGAACTGCTGACAGAGATGAGTGGCCTAACCAAAGGGCTCTGGTGGAGTACCATGAGCGACGCTGCTGTGCTGCGCGAGCGCATCATCGATCACGGTAGGCGCGACGCCAGAGAGCGGTTGGCGCATCTGTTCTATGAAATGCTGATCCGCTATCGGGTCGTCGGCCAAACAAGCGACAACAGCTTCCCTTTCCCCGTCACGCAAGACGAATTAGCAGATGCGACGGGGCTCACCCCTGTGCATGTTAACCGCACGTTGCAGGAGTTACGGGCAGCAGGCTTGGTTGAATTCCGGAACAAGGTTCTGACTGTCACAAACCCGCGTGACCTTAAGAAGGCGGCACGGTTCGAGGCCGAGTATCTTCACTTCAAACGGCTGGAGGAAGGGCAAAGTGACGCTGCCGAACGGGCGGGCGACCTGATCTGAAACAGCGCAACCTGCGTTCTTGATAGGCCATGCCGCGCTTCTTTTTCCATCTCCATGATAGAGGACGTGTCTTCCACGACGAGGATGGCAAGGAGTGCGGCGACGTCACGGAAGCCAGCGTGCTTGCCTTGAAATCGGCTCGTGCCATCGTCAGCGCAGATGCGCTTGATGGTTTCATCGACCTGAGCGGCCGCATCGAGATTGCCGATGAACAAGGAGTGGTTGTTTTCACGGTGCTGTATTGCGACGCTGTAGCGGTTCGACGGGCAGATGATCACTCGAGAAAACAACTGCTAACCTTCAGAACGACTCGAGCAATCGTCTGGTGTGCTGCCGCCCACAGCTGCTGATTTAATGCGGCATTCAACTGGGTTATTATAGCGACCGTTAGCTGGGAAATGGCAAAGGGGTTTTGAGGATGATGCTTTGAGGCAGCCCTTCTGCAGACCATTCATGAGCGCTGTCCCCGCTCATGTCGATCACCGGAAGTCCTGGAACGAGCTGTCGCGCTACTGCCCAACCTCTCAGCTATTCGGTCCAGACCCAAGGCGGACGTCCGTTATCAATCTTTCGAAGCGGATTCAATTGGCTTCCAGTTCTGAGATGGCCATTGCCCCTGTTGCGGCTCAAACACCTTAAAGCCATCGTCGGTCAACGCTGCTTCAAGAACAGGTTGAAGGTCTTGGTCGTCCTCAAGCAGAGGCAGATTGGGAAGATGGGGTAATTGGTCCATCATGTTCGCTCCAAACCGTAAGGTGGAGCAATTAGTGAACCATTGGTCTCTCACCGTGAGCTCCGGTAAGTACCGAACGATGAGGCTCTATAGAATGCATCGTAGACGATGAAACTGGTGGCCAGCCCCCAAGGCTATAGCCAGCCGCTGCTCCCGGACCGATAGCATCTGATTGTACGCCTCGTACCGTCTATTGCGTACCAAGTTCTAGAGGCGTACTTCACTAGGACCGGCTTAGTTCAGCGGTTCTCGCTGTGTCGGCTGGAGTTTATCTTGGCCTACGCCAACCAGCTTCTCAATGCGCTCAACCAGGCATCCATTGCGCCCTGGCGCGATACCCTAGAACATGTCCGGCTGCCTTTGCGGACGGTGCTCGCCGATATTGGCGTTGAGGACAAGTGGATCTATTTCGTTGAGACTGGGCTCATCTCGCTTCTGTCGGAGTATGAGCAGGGGCGCATGATCGAGGTGGGCATGGTGGGACTAGAAGGCCTTCACGACGCCGGCTTCATCCTGGGCGATGAGCGAGCCGCATTCCAGAGCATCATTCAGGTAGAAGGCTATGCCTACCGTATACCAAGGATGACCTTCCGCAGGGCATTGGATACTCTCCCTGAGCTTTCGCTTATAGCGCATCGCTACGTGCGAGCGCTCGAACTTCAGGTCGCATCGACTGCGTCAGCAAATGGCCGTGCGTTGCTCGAGCAACGTTTGTCGCGCTGGCTCCTGATGGTTCAAGACCGGCTGCAAACTAATACCTTCCAACTCACCCACGAATTTATGGCGCAAATGCTGTGCACAAGAAGGCCCGGCGTTACCGTTGCCTTGCATTTGCTTGAAGGTAAGGGACTCATCGCCTCAACACGCGGCCAGGTAGAGATCCGGGATCGGGATGGAATGATCGAGGAAACAGCCGGCTCCTACGGGAAAGCTGAGGCTCACTACGCTAGGCTTCTCGGTTGGGATTTCAGAGGCAGGCTTGCTAGCGATCCTCGGGCAGCTAAAACGCCGCAAGAAAGTTGAAGCTCCAATCAGCACATTTCGGTGCGCAGAGCCACGCTGGGACAAAGTTCACACCGTTGATCCTGAGTGCGCTTCATCATCGTGATGTACGGCCGAGAAGGAAATGTGCTAAGCGTTGCAGGTCACCGTCGTACTTCTGGCTTCCGGTGCTTGAGAGTCGTTGCGCTCCCGCCTTGTAGCAGAGTGCCGTGATGCGATACTATTTTCATGTTCAAGATGGCACAAACTTTCCTGACGAGGAAGGCACCGAGCTTGCCGACGATGAGGCTGCGAAATCCGAGGCAATAGCTGCCAGTGCTGAAATGATGGGTGACCTGGGACACAAGTTCTGGGCAGGCGGTGCATGGGATATGCAGGTGGTTGACGAAACCGGCCGTGAGGTGTTGACCCTGCACTTTCGCGGTGAAATTCGTACACCCGGTACTCCTCGCGTCTGATGATTGATCGCTAGCGCTACTCATCGCGGACGATTGACCGCATCTAGATAGGCGTCGTCGAACTGCCCTAGTTCCTGCAAAGCATTCCAGTCCAGGACCGTCATAATGCCGTCCTCCCAATCGATCAGGGAGCGGCGGCGAAGCTCCTGCAGGGTTCTATTAACGTGTACGGGGGATAGTCCCATCGCGTCCGCTAAGTGCGTCTGCGTCAAATTGAAGGAAAAGCTCTTTCCCTCGACCAATCCAACGACGTTCGCTCGGGTGTATTGCTCGCAGAACAGATGTGCCATGTGAGCCAGTGCGGACATCCTGCCCATTGCTAGCAACCACTGGCGGTGGATAGCGCCATCAAGGATGGTCGACAGCCAGAGCATGCGGGTGAGATGAGGGTGTTGCTGGGTTATTTGGTTGAGAGCGGCATGCGGGAACTGTACCGCGACGACGTCCGTCATAGCAGAGACGCCATGATCCAACTTGGTCAGCAGAAACGCATGTAGGTCTACGAAGTCGCCGAGGATGTGCAAGGCCGTGATTTGGCGCTCGCCTGACTCAACAAGGCTGTATCTTGCCGCTATCCCACTTGCCACAAGCAAGCTGTGGCTCGGTTTCGAATGCTGTAGTGACATATCCTCGCCAGCCCGAAAGCTGACGACCTTTCCTGAAGCGGCGACAACAGCCTTCTTCTCATCTCCGGTAAGCTCATCGCGAAAATCGAGCTTCGCCATTAATGCTTTTAGGCCCCTATCCAAATGTGGTTGAAACACAGAAATGACTTGTTCCTGTTCGCGCCGTAACGTGCATGGTTTGAGGGCACGCGTCCGGTAATCATCAATCAGCTGATCGCCCGCCCAATCGCTTGTTGGAGATCGTGAGTAGAAAATGGTTTGGTGAGTATCGGTGCATTGCCGCACTGCAGGGGCACGTCCCTTGCGGTGTATCCGGTCATGAAGACAATGGGGATGTGCCGGTCGCGACAGGCAGAGGCGACAGCGAGGCTCGTTGTGAGTTCAAGGTTGATGTCGAGAAGGGCAAGGCTTGGACTACATTCTGCCAGAACAATGAACGCATCAGCTTCCGTGTAAGCGCTGCCCTCGACTGTCCAGCCCAAATCCTTGACTAGGTTCTCGATCATCATCGCCAACAGAGGTTCATCTTCTACGACGATGAGGTTCTTAGACGTCCGATGCATCCTGTCCCGCCAACGAAGGTTGCAGCTCAACGCTGTTGAGATTCCCTAGACCTGTTGGCGCGTCTAGTCATCAGTCGGTACGCAAGCGGACCGTCTCGGAACGGCTACCTAAGAAGTTGAGGCTTTATAGGGCAGATTGCGGAGTGCTCGGCACAATGTCCGCTAACAGGAAAGCGAAAGCCTCGATCGATCGGCGACAATGGGGTCGATGACAGACCGGCCACTTCGGGGTGGCAACCGGACTGACAGCCTGTAGGCCACCAAGGCAAAGCTGCGAGAATATGCCTTCAGGCATGAGGGCCTAAAGGGACTCCTGAGTTCACAAACCAAGTGCAACACCTCATACAGGTGATGCCATGTCCAGTTACCATCAGTTATCGCTCGAGGAGCGGTGTGCAATTGCCCAGCTTCGTGCCGCCGGGCAGTCGCTCCGGCAAATCGCTGCAGCTTTGGGTCGCCAGCCGTCGACCATCGCGCGCGAGATAAAGCGCAACAGCGGCGCACAAGTGGGCTATCGCCCCTTTTATGCGCAACAACTGACACAGGCGCGACGCTGGACCGGCGCTCGGCTCGAGCGGGATGCGGACTTGCGCACCAGCGTGCTTGATCGTCTCGCCCGGGGCTGGTCCCCCGAGCAGATCGCCGGTCGCCTCGCCCACGAGACGGGGGAAAGGGTGATTAGGTGCGCAAGCAGCCTTTCTCCCGCACCGAGCTGCCCTTGCTTAATGTCACGGGCAGCACGCCGAATGACCCGCTGGATCACCAAAGACCTGCCAGCATAGGCAAGCGACCAGTCCGGGAGTTGTCGCGTTGCTCCAGAGTCGAAGAGAATGTTTGTGACGTCCTGATGCCGGCTGTCACTCTCGATCGCTGAACGAAGCGCTTGTACATTGGCCTTTGGACCTTCGATGAACTGAGCAAAATGCACTCCGTCGAAGACCAGGACTCCAGTAACGTCCAGCCTGCCGTTGTTCGCTCTTGATTGCTCGACGATTCTGGTGATTTCCCAGTCAGTCTCAGCCGAGCTGATGCAGCTCTTGCTGATATACATCCAGTTCCATAATTCCATGCGCTTGGAGATGCTCTATCTAGGTTTCAGGACGCGATCTGGCGTCCCGGTCGGAGCTGCTGGTTGCTAATGTGATCAAGTGACCAGCTCCGTATGAAATCGGGAACCTGTGCATTGCTAATGGCTTTGGAGACAAGATAGCCTTGCGCAAGGTCACAGCCCTTGTGTTTGAGCAGGTTCCACTGATCGGCAGTTTCCACACCCTCTGCAACGACCTGAATACCCAAGCTTTGAGAGAGCCCAATGACAGCTGAAACGATGGCAGCAGCGTCGGGACTTTTCGTTATGTCGCAGATAAACGATCGATCGATCTTGAGCCAAGACACGGGGAATTTGTTGAGATGGGTCAACGACGCATAGCCAGTGCCAAAGTCGTCTAGTGCAATCTGAACCCCCGCATCATGCAGCCTGTCCAAGGCATGAGCCACCCCATCAGAGCCGTCGCCGAGAAAGACCGACTCCGTGACTTCGATCTCGAGGTCACGTGGATGCAGCCCGGCTTGTTCAAGACTGGTGAGAATGGTTGTTGCGATATCTGTTCTGGAGAACTGATCGGCAGACAGGTTGATTGCGACACTGCCAAACTCCAGACCAGCAGATCGCCAGGTCCGCATATCGGCGATAACACGCTCGAGCATGCGATGGCCCAGTTCAAGCGAAAGAACTGGATCATCAAACGCTTCTTTGATCAACCCGGGAGATTGGATACCCTCGCGTGGGTGCTCCCAGCGCAGCAGCGCCTCAAAGCCGCAGATCCTGCCGGTCTCCAGCGACACCTTAGGCTGGTAGAACGGCAAGATAGCGTTTCGTGAGAGCGCATCCTTGGCGCAGGACAGTGCCGATATTCTGTTCTGAACCACTTGGCGGATTGTGGGGGTGAAGAACGCGTACTGATTGCCGCCGGCTCTCTTGGCTTCATAGAGCGCAAGGTCGGCATTTTTCATCAGCTCAGCAGGTCGATCATCGCTTTGCGGGTAAAGGGCTAGACCCAAGCTGGCCTTGCAGGACAGTTCGTGGCCATTGAACGGCACTGGAACAGCAAACGCCTTCTTCAGATTACGGGCAAGCGCTTCGAGGTCTTCCGGCGTACATTGCTCTGCATAAAGGACGGCAAACTCATCGCCGCCAATACGAGCGGCCAAGGCGTTTGCTGGCAGAGTTGCCTGCATGGCATGTGCCGCAGCGACCAGAACGGCATCACCGGCGTCATGGCCAAGCGTGTCATTGATGTCCTTGAACGCATCTAGGTCGAGGTAGATGACGCCAACGGAACCCGCTTCCGCTTCTGCCTTCCCGATTGCGAGATCAAGCCGCTCCAGGAACAGCGCACGGTTTGGCAGTCCGGTCAGCGAGTCACGGTGTGCAAGCTCGGCGATGCGATCTCTAGACCTACGCTGCTCGTCGATGTCCTCCAGGGTTCCGTACCAGCGGACGACTTGGCCGCTTTCGTCGCGTCTTGGAGCAGCCCGAGCTCTCATCCACTTGAAAGATCCATCCTTCAGGCGAACCCGATACTCAACGTCCATTGGCTCCCCTGATGCGAGATGTATAGCCCAGGTCGCGTATACCGAGGCATAGTCTTCAGGGTGCATTGCAAGGGCCCAACCTTGCCCAAGACCTTGGGAGCGACTGGCTCCCGTCAGCTCAGACCAATGTGGCCCGATTTCAAGAAGGTTACCGTCAGCGTCAGCAGTCCATGGAATCTGGGGATTGAGTTCAACCGAATGCCGGTAATGGTCCTCGCTTTCGATCAGAGCCAATTGCGCCAAACGCTGCTCATGAACGTCGGTGAGCGCGCCTATCCACTCCTGCACCAGTCCATCAGCATCCTTGATCGGTACGGCTCGAGCCGACACCCACCTGTACTCGCCTTCTAAATCCAAGATCCGAAAGTCAGCGGTATGAACAGTGCCATGCGCAACGTTATACTCCCAAAGCTCGAGCAGTCCTGCAAGGTCATCGGCGTGAACACGCTCGACCCAACCACCAGAAACGCCCTGCCCCAGGCTATCACCAGAGAAATCCTCCCAGGACCAACCGTCGGTAATCTCGCCGCTGGATGAAGCACACCAGACAACTGCCGCAGATGCTGCAGCCAGTGCACGGTATCTCTCTTCGCTCTGCTTTAGCGCCAGTTCGGCGACATGCTTTTCATGTATGTCGCTGGACGTGCCAATCCACTCGAGGATGTCACCCTCGTCGTCCCGCACCGGCACCCCGCGTTCTTCCACCCAGCGATACTCCCCGCTGGCGCTGCGAAGCCTGAAGCAATTGTGGTAAGAAACGCCATTCTTGATGCTATGTTGGAACGTCTGGAGCGCATCCTCCTGATCGTCTGGGTGGACCAGCTCGAGCCACCCGTTGCCGAGCATTCCGTTTGCGGTACCGGTGAAGCGGTCCGAGGTGCCGTCCAGAAGCAAGCCGGTCTTATTCGCTCGCCAAACGATATCGGCAGAGGTTTCCACCAAAGCTCGATACCGTCGCTCGCCTTCCTTGCGCCGGGCACTCGCCATTCTGGTGGACAGCTGGTCTTCGACCATATGCGCCAGGGCTAACAAGGAACGTTCTTGCTCTGTCGTCAGACCTGCCGGTCGAGGCTGCGTGTCCAGAACACAAATGGTGCCGAGGGCCGTCCCATCTTCAGCTCGTATAGATGCGCCAGCATAGAACCGTAGCTGCAATCCGCCTTGCACATACGGGAAGGCACTGAACCGCTCATCAAGCGACAGGTCAGGAACAACAAACAGCTCGCCAGATGCCGAGATCGCGTGCGCACAAACGGCAATCTGGATCGGCATCTCTCGAAGACCAACCCCGATCTCTGCCTTGAACCATTGGCGGCGTTCATCAAGGAAGGCCACCAGGGCAACGGGCGCATTGCAGCACTGGGCCGCGAGTTGCCCTAGATCATCGAAGGCTCTCTCGGGCGGAGTGTCCATTATGCCCAAGGAGTGCAGTGCGGCCAGTCTAGCGGCGGTCTCCTGAGGAGAGCAGGCATCTGGCAAATCTAACAAGGTTCTCAACCTTCAGGTAGTCGGTTTAGTTTGAATGCGAGCTGAAGCTCGTCCAATCCTCAGCTAGCCCTAGAACATGTATGCAGTGCAGAGTGTTAGTTTTGCGTAGCTGACGCACGTTAAGCGTGCGTGGAAAGACCCGCTTGATCAACGGTCCTCCTTGTTTGCTAGTGCGCCGTGTGCCCATTGCGGATCTCGCGCACCTACATGATCTCGATGCCAAGGACCCTTAGTCCGCAGGTAAGGTCACGAACTGGTTGGTGGTGGCGGCTTCAGCAACACTGACGCTGGCTGATCCCTGCTTCGGTTCGCGGTCCGATAGGAAGTCCATCAGAACTCACTCCAGTCCTGCTTGAGGGCCGCATTGCCCTGGCTGAGATAGGACTTGGCGGCGGTCTTGACCTTGTCCTGAATGGCGCGGAGGCCGGTCTTGGCAGGAATGGGCTTGCCTTGCGCGGGAGTGGCCATCTGACGTTCGCTAGAGGGATCGATCCGGAACACCTCGACAATGCGGTCGAGCTCAACGGCCTGCCCTTCGGTCTGCTCGATCGCAGCGTTGGTTTCTTCCACAAGGGCTGCATTGTGCTGGGTCATCTCGTCCATCTGGCGAATGGCGGTGGTGACCTCGCCAATCGCGGAGGACTGCTCGCCGCTCGCCGAAGAGATGGCTTGCATGAGAACGCTGTTTTCCCGCACAGCGGCCAAGATGTCCTGCAGCTTCTGGGCCGCGCTATCGACGAGCTTGGTGCCCCCGCTCACTTCCACCGAGCTTTGCTCGATCAGTTGCTTGACATCGGACGACGCCTGGGCGGCCGACTGGGCGAGACGCCGCACTTCCACGGCCACCACGGCAAAGCCCTTGCCGGCTTCCCCGGCGCGTGCCGCTTCCACCGATGCGTTGAGCGCCAGGAGGTTGGTCTGGAAGGCGATGTCGTCGATCAGCCCGATGATGTTGGAGATCTTGGCCGAGGAGGTGCTGATGCGGTCCATGGCTTGTGTTGCCTGTTCCATCACCTGCCCGCCTTCGTCCGCCAGCTGGGCGGCCGATTGGGTGCGCATGGCAGCATCGCGCGCCTTTTTGGCGTTCTCGGTAACGGTGGTTGCCAGCTGCTCCATGGCGGCAGAGGTTTCCTCGATGGCCGCGGCCTGCTTGGTGGTGCGTTCGGCAAGATCGTTGGTGCCGGCCAGGATCTCGCCGGTAGCGGACTTGAGAGCCCTCGAGGTGCCGCGCAGCTGCCCCACTACATCGGTGAGGTTATCAGCGACGGCGTTAGTATCGTGTTTGAGCTGGGCCAACGCTCCCCGGTAGGTGCCAGTCACGCGCTTGGTAAGATCCGTTTCAGCCAGCGCCGAAAGCACCTGACCGGTTTCGCCAATGCTCTGGTCAACAACTTCAACAAGGCTGTTCACGCCATTAGCAAGCGAGTTGAGCTCGTTGTCGGGGAAGGTGGCGTCAACACGTTTGGTGAAGTCACCAGCCACAGCAGCATCAACGACACTGCCGAAGGCCTGCTGCAGTTCAGCCATCATCTGAGCCCTTGCCTGCTGATCGGCGATTATGCGGGCAGCTTCTGCTTCCGTCATCTCGGCGACCTTGAGCCCATTTTGCCGGAACACTTCGACTGCGCGGGAAAGATCTCCGACCTCGTCGGCCCGGCTAGTGGCGTCGATGGTCACTGCATAATCGCCTTCCGCCATGCGGTTCACGGTGGAACGAAGGGCACCCAAGGGTTTTCCAACCATCCATTGCATGAGGGCGAACACCAACCCGCCAGCAAGCAGGATGCTCAGACCTGCAACAACCAGAACGGTCCAACGTGCTTCAACGACTGCGGCCTGTAGAGTAGTCTCGGGCACTTGGGTAAGAGCCACCCAGCGCTGAGCCGTGTCCCCGATGGGGAAAGCGATAGCCATAGCCCGCATGCTCTGATTATCAGGGTCGGAGAGATCCGTTGCGCTGAGCTCCGCTGACTGAAGTGCCGAGTTCACGAGGGACACAAGAGGGTCGGTTGCAGACAGCGGCTTGCCGACAAGATCCGGATCAGGGTGAGCGACCACCACACCCTTGCCGGTGATAAGGATTGTCTGGCCGGTTCCGAATGGCTTGATCTCGGCAAGAGCGGTATTCACGTCCGACAGCGACAGGTCGATGCCGGCGGTACCAGCATAACGTCCACCAACCATGATCGGCTGACCGACGGACATGATGAGCTGCTCTTTGCCTCCGACTTCGTAGAGGTACGGCTCGATGGCGACGGCTGTTCCCTGCTGCTTGGGAAGCAGGTAATAGTCGCCTGCTCCAGGTGTCTCGTAATCGGCTAGGGCGCTGACTTCGATTGGACCGGAGCCCCGGTTCCAATAAGATACAAATCGCCCTGTCGCGTCCGAAGGTGCCTGGCCAATAAATTCAGCGTCACGGCCATCCAGTGCATTGGGCTCCCATCCGGCCCAGGTACCCAAAACGTCTGGACTGGACTCCAGCAAGGACCGCAGGAGCGCATCATAGGCTGAACGGGCCGTCACACCTGTCTGGTGCAGGGCAGACATAGAGACTGCAATGCTGTCGGCAGTCTCGGCTGCGCTCGCAAGCTTCGAGCGAACCTGGTCGACAACACCACGGGTGGTTTCCTGTTGAAGCGCAGTGGTCTGCTCGGACACCGTTTCCGAAACTTCATGGGCCAACATTGTCATGCCGGCGGTGAGCAGGATCGCAAGACCAATACCTGTGAACAGGGAAACTATAAAAGAGAGAGAACGAATGCGCATTGCGTCTGAAGCTACCTGGTTGGACAGAATGACCCTGTCGCTTGATGCCTTAAAAGGCGCTCTGCAAAATAGAGCGCCTCCTGTTCGCTAATGTGTCATGTGATATGGAAACAGCACGTCAAGATCGAGCACGGCGATCAGATGGTCGCCAGATTTGACCAGCTTGGAGACGGTGCTTTCCTCCCTGCCCTTGGCGCCAGGCGGTGGACGCAGATCGTCGGGCTTGGCGAAGATGATGTCGGACACCGTATCGGCGATTACCCCCACATCGCGATTGCCCAGCGACACCACAAGGATGACCTTGCTGGCGTCGTCCTCGCCGCTGTGAGCGCCCAGCATTGCAGCAAGATCATAGATCTCGACGATGGAACCGCGGATGTCGAGCACGCCGCAGGCACCATAGGGCTGATTGGGCATCGGAGTTGTCCTTGACCATTTGCGGATCTCGCGCACCGACATGATCTCGATCCCAAAGAGCCGTTGCCCGCAGGTAAAGGTCACGAACTGATTGGTGGTAGCGGCTTCAGCCACGCCGATGGCCGCCGAGTTCTGCTGTGCTGTTTCGTCAGACAGGAAGTCCATCAGAACTCGCTCCAGTCCTGCTTGACCGCAGCATTGCCGTGGCTGAGGTAGGACTTGGCCGCTGTCTTGACCTTGTCTTGCAGGGCACGGATGCCGGTCTTGGCTGGCTCCACCTTTGATCGCACGGCCGCGACCCTGTGGCGCTCGCCAGCAGCATCGATTTTGAAGACTTCAACGATCTTGTCGAGTTCGACTGCTTGCGCTTCGGTCTGCTCGATCGCAGCATTGGTTTCTTCCACGAGCGCCGCATTGTGCTGGGTCATCTCGTCCATCTGGCGAATGGCGGTGGTGACCTCGCCAATGGCCGAGGACTGCTCGCCGCTGGCCGAAGAGATGGCTTGCATCAGAACGCTGTTTTCCCGCACGGCAAGAAGGATATCCTGCAGCTTCTGGGCAGCCGAGTCGACGAGCTTGGTGCCCCCGCTTACTTCGACCGAGCTTTGCTCGATCAACTGCTTGACATCGGACGATG
>JAESFT010000115.1_pt1 | contig 112447 bp, 93 predicted proteins | sample 9269451 | NCBI WGS metagenome assembly JAESFT01 (sample SAMN14502557, study PRJNA617106) | algae metagenome | isolation source: Scytonema hyalinum WJT4-NPBG1 and co-occurring heterotrophs from well... | place: USA: Mojave Desert, Joshua Tree National Park, California | collected 2006-05-25 | reverse complement strand
CCTACTCTCGGTGTGGATGGGGTCGATGACCCTTTTACGTGAGGACAAGGCGAAGAACAGCCTTGGAGGCTAGGAGCCTCACTTATTGGAGGGAGTTACCCTCTTGGTGTACGACTTCGTGTCGCACGATGTGGATATAGTACTGACCATCGCGGTGTTTGCACAATTGAGCGCTTGTTGGTTTACGCCCTGCAAGCTTACCACGTTGATAGTTGCCAGCATTAATCTTGATATGTTCCCGACCAGACAATGTGGTCAAGCTAACAGTCCAATCCTTCTCCCTAAAAGCAAAAATCCTAGCATCATAATCAGCAGACGTGGGCTTAAATGTTTTTACAGGCTTGTCTTTCTTTTTGGCTGTCAGCCGATTAGCACCGACCCTGGCACAAGCTCTGACTGCTAAGTTAGCTGGCAACCCAAATTTGGCTCTCAAATCTTCTTGACATACTCCCCGCCCTATAAGGGCAGGGATTCTAGGCTCAAACAACAATTGCAGGCATAGCCCGTCTTACATCGTCTAACCCAACAGTTGATGCCCCAACTGCACAAATATTCTTAGCTGCGTTGTCGTCTCTCCCGTTCACTGACTGGCAAGACGGACAACGCCACTCTCTGACTGACAAATCCAGCTTTTCTAGAACGTATCCGCAGTGATAGCAAGTTTTACTAGATGGATACCATTGATCCACATACACAACCTGTTTGCTTTTCTTTTTGGCAATCCATTCTAGAATTTGAAGAAATTCCCCAAAGGCTAGATCTGAGATTTTACGACCCCAAAGACGCTGCATTCCTTTGAGATTCAAGGTTTCAAAACACAGCACATCAAACCTATTAGTTAGGTCGTGGGCTAATTTCCAAAACCAATCGCGTCTAGCATTAGAAATGTCCTCATACTTGCGTACTAAATTCTTTCTTGCCCGCTCTCGATTGGCTGACCCTTTCAACTTCTTGGAATGCTGTCTACTCGCTTTCTTGATAGTATTTAAAGACTGTTTGAGGAATTGTGGTGATTCAATCTTGGAACCATCAGAACAAGTGAGAAATGTTTTCAAGCCAAAATCAAATCCAGCAATTTTACCCGTCTCAAATTTGATTTCTGACTCATCAACAGTGTCAACCACAATAACCATAAACAATTCACCCAAAGGTGTGCGTTTAATGGTTAATGTTTTGACTGTTCCCTCTATCTCTCTAGATTTCCAAAATTGATAAGCAAGGGGACCAATCTTGACCCTATTCCCACCTAAAAATTTGTACCCCGCTTGCTTGAGGGTGAATGATTTGTACTTCTTAACTTTCTTAAAACCCGGCGGTCTAACACATGCCTTATGGTGTTTAAAAAACAACTGGTATGCTTTTTCAATACGTTGACAAATGTCCTGAACTGCTTGAGAACCCACCGATTGCCAAAACGGGTTGCGTTTCCGCAATTTGGCTATATGAGATTGAAGTTTTCCGCAAGCTAGGTGCTTACCCCACATCTTGTAGTACCGACGATGAAGAGCAATGCAATGGTTATACATTATCCCAGAAGCATTAATCATTCGCTTGAGGTATCTATTGCGCTTGTGTTCGTACAACTTAAATCTTAGTGTTCTCATGTTATCATTGTACACAATAAAGCTGTACAATAGTATGAAGAAACGATGCTTATTTTAGAGTAGAAGAGTATGAACTTCAAATTCTTGAAGACTACTGCTTATCTGTCGGCAGAACAAAAACTGATGTACTTAGAGAACTCATCAGAAATCTGAAGACAAAGAAAAAGCCGTCCTAGAAGGACGGGGCTTTAAACCCAGTTTTTCGGTAAACAATACCCTGAATTGTCAGTTTACTGGTTATTTCTGGCTTGATTACCTGATTAGTGTAATTGCAGGCTTCCGCAAAAGCATGAAGAACCACTTCCAGTTTTTCAGACTGTAACGGCGTGGGGTTGAGTTTGCTTTCCTAGCGTCAGCAGGGCTGTTTCATTCCACAAGGAGGAGGAGTTTGTCAATATCATTTGTAATCAATCGTTGGGCAGAAGTGATGGAAGAATAACCATTTCGACGTAAGACATTTAAGGCGATCGCCAAAATAACTGAACGCTTTGCAGGAGCATTGCCCATGCGTATTGCCGAACGGTCTTCATTAAAAATCACATCCTTAACGCTGCGGAAGACGATTCTCAATTCCCCAATGCCCACGAATACCGCTTTCAAGGGTAGGTATTTAAAAAAGGCACTCTAAAGCAGGTAAAATACTTATCTGATGAAAGTCCGCAGAAACAACACGCAGCAGATGCAGGGCATCATCCAAGTGTGTAGGAGGGTGAATGCAGGTAGGAAAAAGTGAGGAATTAAGAGAGTGGACCAGGGTAGTCATAAAAAAAATGCCTCATCTGACAAAGCCGCAAGCAGTTGTATTGGCAATGTGGAGCTTTGGAATAGTAATGACCCAATAAGCGCGGACTGACGACAGTTTCAGTATTTTTAGCAGAGTTACTGGGTAAAAAAGAGAATACTGTGCGCCAGCAACTGCGAGAATGGTATCGAGATGCTGACGATAAAACTAAGACAGGACGAACTTCATTAGATATTACAGCTTGCTTTAGTCCACTGCTATGCTGGATTTTAAGTATGTGGCCGGAGGACGAGAAACGTTTGGCATTGGCAGCAGATGCTTCGACGTTAAGCGATCGCTTTACCGTATTAGTCATTAGCGTTGTAACCCGTGGTTGTGGAATTCCTATCGCTTGGAAAATAGTAGAAGCAACCAAACCAGGGAGTTGGAAACCACACTGGCAAGAATTATTTAGCCATATAAGCGCGCACTGTACCTCGGTGTTGGTTTGTGATTGTTACCACGTTCCCTTGGACTTTACGCCGACTGGCTGTACAAAAAAATTCAATCTCTTGGTTGGCATCCGTTTATGCGGATTAATCAAATTGGACAGTTCAAAGCTAATGGAATTGAGTCTTGGCAACCTTTAAACACTCTCGTCCCACATGGAATTGAGTCTTGGCAACCTTTAAACACTCTCGTCCCACAAGGAGTGTCACTCGTGGAAGGGCTTAGTAACTTGTTTCAAAACTAACTCGCTCGAGTGTACGCGTGTTAGCTCGCCATGATGAAGGCTATAGCGACTCCTGGTTAATTCTCACTGATTTACAGCCGGAAGCTGCGGATGCTTGCTGGTATTCCATGCGCTGTTGGATTGAGTGTCTGTTTAAAGATGGTAAACGCGGTGGTTTGTGTTGGCATCAAACAAAGATTACCGATCCCAAACGTGCCGAAAGGCATTGGTTAGCGATTGCCCAAGGGGCACTGCGCGGAGCGCAATCGCCATCGCCACTTTGTGGCAAGTGAGTGTTGGTGGTGAGCCAGTGCGTTGGGCGGCTTTGCCGACTTGAAGCAACTGGCGAACCCGAAGGGTTCTGTTGATGCTAATCTGCCGATTAGTAACTCGTCGTGCGCGATCGCCTGAAATAGTAAATTTGTATTTGATAACCCGCAACTTGGGTTATTAACCTATCGTAAAAAATATTCGTTAACTTTTTTAACAAAAATAAATCTTTACTATTCATCTTGCTTGCATAGTCAGCACATATTTAGAGTAAGTACAACGCAGAATGACCCCACACAGAAATCCGGGGGAAACAGCCACGGAAAGAGTTTTTCTTTTCGACCTAATTAAAATTAGGGGCTTCTGACCTCTACTCTTCAGCCAGCTGTACAGAACTTGGCTAATATTAACCTACGTGTTTGTAGCTAATTCTGAGTTCTGAGTTCTTTTTCGGTGATCTATAAAAATAAATGCCCAGCCGTGTGTTGGGTTGGTTAGGTGTCGAGGATCTAGATTTGACCTCTAGGCATTTATTTCTTAGCATTATGCTTAGTCGAAGATCCTTGCACTACATTTTATGAGCATAGTTAGCTAATATCCTTGTTTCTCGCATTTTTTGAGGAAAAAGCTGAGTTATGAGAAAAATAAGTTTTTTGTAAACAACTGTTAAATAGGTCCTTCTAAATTGCTTAATTTCTTGCACTCATAGTGTGAACTCAATAAACTAATCTTTTTATTTTACCCAATGTTTAATTTTATCTTTACAATTATTTAAAATATGATGGTTTTTTTTAAGTAATATTACTGATATAACATTTAATTACACTTGTCTACCATAAATAAGATAGCCGGAGTATTGCTCTTTGACGGTAAAAACCAAAGGCTAGAAATTGAGAACAACTGGGTGCAGCTTACCTATCGGGTAACTTTTAATTAAAGGAAATTACGTAATGCAACCAGTGTATCCAAGCTTTGCCAATATTGCCGAAAGGTTAGCAGTCTTAAGCCAGCAACGAGCAACTGGAGAACTGATTTTGTCGTCGGGCGATAACCAGTGGCATCTATATTTATTCTTGGGACGTTTGCTATACGCTACGGTAGGAGTTCACCGGGTTCGGCGTTGGCACAGAGCAGTGACGCAAGATTGTCCTGACTTGAAATTTGATGCTCCTCATGGGCAAGAGGATGAACTATGGGAATATCGCCTGCTTAAGGGCGGTATCAATCAAAATCAGTTGACTCTAACACAGGCAAAAAGCATTATTACCAAAATCGTTGATGAGGTTTTATTTACCCTAGTAGGTCATTCAAAGTTAAGAAGCCTTTGGCTGCCCAAAAAAGTACATCCAATTGCCTTAATAGAGGTAAAGCAATCCTTACAAGCAGCCATTGATCTGTGCAAGCAATGGCAAAACATAGGTTCAGGAACGCTTTCCCCTGACATGGCACCGATTTTTAAGTTGCCTATTTCTGAGCAAAATCTAACGACTTCTAAAACTTTCTTCAGCCTCAGCCAACTAATCAATGGTGAAAACACCATTTGGGATATTGCCTCACAGATGAGACAAAATTTGACAACCGTGGCAAGTGTCATACAAAATTTGGCTGACCAAGGTGTTGTAGAACTCTTAACCATCCCAGACTTACCTATTCCAGTTGCAGTAGCGGTATCCTCGCCCTCAACGGCAAAACAAACCCTACCTTTAAGTGCCTCTATTGATAGCAGAATACTGGCTCCGTCATCTCAACGCTTGTCAAAACCTCTAACAGAAACTCATCCCCACCTGGCTCCACAGTTGACAAGATCCACTAAGGTTGAGGAATACGATTTGGTTCATCCAGTTCAAGCCACTCACTCTCAGTCAACCTTTAACTCTCCACCCGTAAACTTGGTTCAACCTGAAGAAACTGGTTCCTTGATAGCCCACATTGATGACAGCCATAGCGATAGCCTGAAGATGGGTAACATTCTTGCTCAAGCTGGTTATCGGTTTATTAATGTTCAAGACCCAGTCACAGCACTGCCAATGTTGCTAGAGTACAAACCAAGCCTCATCTTCTTAGACTTGGTTATGCCGATCGCCAACGGATATGAAATTTGTACTCAAATTCGCCGCGTCTCGGCTTTCAAGAACACGCCTGTGATTATTCTTACGGGCAATGACGGTATAGTAGATAGGGTGCGTGCAAAAATGGTTGGCTCTTCTGGGTTTTTAGCAAAGCCCATCACCGCAGAGAAGGTACTCAAAATCCTACAAAAGCATCTACCAACTCCTAAGCCTGTCCAATTGGAAAGTCTACAAACAGTTCAAGTTTAGTTTGTAGATGATCAAATTGACATCCTTTGAGAGTTAACAAGCAGTCATCCATGATTGATTGAAAAAATCAATTTAAAACAAGCAAAACAAAGAATAGCATTCTTATTAATTAAGTCTTTTCTTTGATCGCTAATAGCTAGCATAATCAAAAATTAGCTATAATGAGCTTCCAATTTTAATGAAAATTCACGGATTTTCATTAATCTTGTAGAAGATTACTAAAAAATGAATAGTTTTGTATTACGGAAATATTTTTTATGACTACAGTCCTTTTAGTTGAAGATAGCTTAACAGAAATGCAAGTGTTAACGCTTTACCTCAAACAAGCAGGTATCACAGTGATCACGGCTAAAAGCGTTGAGGAAGCACAGTTAAAACTGCAATTGCAGACACCAGATTTGGTCATGCTCGATGTCATTTTGCCAGGGCAAAGTGGGTTTGAATTGTGCCGTGAACTCAAGACTAATGCCAATACCAAGGGTATTCCAGTGGTGATATGTTCAACCAAAGGAACCGAAGCTGACAAACTCTGGGGTACGATGTTGGGAGCTGATGCTTATATACCTAAGCCGGTAAACCAGCAACACCTAGTCCAAACAATCCAGCAGTTGACTTCAGGTTTCCAGCACTGGACTGGGCGCATAATTTAATGTTTCGTAATTCTTTATCTTGTTAATCACATAAAAATTATTAATTAGCAATTATCGCTCTTGAATTTATGCAGACATTTGAATCTGTACTAGCAGTGACTAGTCTTGACGCATTAGGACTAGACCCGCTCCCCCCAGAAACCAACCTTTCTAAATTGCTTCGCTTTCCCCTTGGACTTCAAGAGAGTGCGCTATTACCTCTAGAGCAAATTGCAGAAATTATCCAGGTCAATTTAGCAGGAATTCTACCTGTTCCTGAAATGCCGAGTTGCGTTTTGGGAATTTGCAATTGGCGCGCAGAAATGCTGTGGCTTTTAGACTTAAACCATCTTGTTGGTTATCCTGCATTGACTGCTGCGGGAACCCCTGTAGCGATCGTCGTTACGGTCAACGAATATGCTGTCGGTCTAGTAGTGCCGCAAGTTGATGACATTGAGTTACACGACTTGCAACAACTGCAGCCATCGGCACGGGGCTTATTTCCTCCCAAACTCCTACCTTTTGTTCTAGGGGCTTTGCCGAATGGTAGTACTGTTTTGGATGTCATAGGTATTACTCAGTATCACTTGTGGCAGATACACCGAACAGGAGTTTCTTGAAATCTTACATTTTTTAAGAAGAACTCATAATCCAGAACGCAGAAGACAGTTGGGTTCCCAGGGATGAAATTTGGGGAATTTAAGCAAAGAATTTTTCATGCCCCTGAATTTATGGGCATGCGAACTTACTCAGAACCAAAACTTCACTCAGATACTCAAACACGAAATTGTTTATTCTGGCTCCTGAGTTCTAAGTACTTTTCCGGTTATTGAAATAACCGCAGAAACCAAGTTGATCAACATTAAGGATATAAACCCCAAGGATTTAGGTATGGTATTACAGGATTTTGAGCAAAGCGAGCAAACACTCAATTCCCCGTCGCAGAATGGCAATGGCAAAATAGCTGGGTTAAATCCACACCAAGCCTTGGAATTAGTGACTGCTATCAAAGCAGATCTTGAACAGGTGGGAGATTCGGTCAAACCTGAAGCTCGCCAGAAAGTTCTCCATTTGGAAAAGTGGGTTCAAGAATTGCAAACACAATTTAAGGCGAATCTGGCTGTTGCTTGCGAGCAAAACTTCAAGCACGAGCGGCAAAAGTTATTCATGCTCGTCAGTCGGATGCGCCAAGCAGCAAATATTGACGCTCTGTTGAGAAGCACAGTAACTGACGTTCGTAAGGTTTTACAAGTGGATCGGGCGCTGATCTTCCGTTTCCAGTCAGAAAACCAGGGTACGGTGCTGGCAGAGTCGATGGTGGCTGGTTATACTCCTTCTTTGGACGAGTCTTTGAGTGCGATCGCCTTTTGGGCGGCTCCCTCTGAGAGCATCGCTTTTGGCAGTGAGAATCAGCGCTACCAGCAACAGCAAGTACTAGCTTTGGATGATATCCACCAAACAGCTCTGAGTCCCTACCAACTGCAACTGCTCACACAGTTCCAGGTCAAAGCTAGTTTGAGTCTGCCGATTGTGGTAAACACGACGGACACTTCTCTCAACGGAGGTTCGCACACAGGAGTGTCCTCGCAAGTATGGGGCTTGCTCGTGGTCCAGCAATGCTCTGGTTCCCGCCAATGGCAGGAAGCTGAAATCAACCTGCTTTCCCAGATTGTCACCGAACTGACTGTACTCCTACAGCCAGCAGAATTTCGCGCCCAACAGCAAAAACAGGCGCTCACGGAAAAAGTCATAGCCAAAGCGGTAGACAAGATCCGCCAATCCTTGAACCTGGAGACAATCTTCAAGACAACGGCTAAAGAAGTTCGACAGCTCCTCAACGCTGACCGGGTGGGTGTGTTTCGCTTTGATCCCGAGTCCGGCTTTGATGATGGGGAAGTTGTGTCTGAAGATGTGAAGTCAGGCTACACTTCAGCGCTAGCTGCAAAGGTTCACGACCACTGCTTTGGCGAACAGTATGCCGCCCACTACGCCAAAGGAAAAATTCAGGCAGTTGCTGATATCTACAATGCAAACTTGAGCGATTGCCATATCGAGGTTCTGTCGCAGTTTCAAGTCCGGGCAAACCTGATTGTGCCGCTCCTTAAAGGAAGTGAACTGTGGGGATTGTTATGCATTCATCAATGCAGTAGCTCACGTGAATGGCAGCAAGATGAAATTGAGTTTGCCAAGCAGATTGCAGCTCAGTTTAGCGTAGCTCTACAGCAGGCGGAGTACCTCGAGCAGTTGCGCGACCAATCTTCCCAGATGACCAAAGCAGCAGAGCGGGAGCGAGCGTTGGCGATCGTATTCGACAAAATTCGCGCCTCGTTGGACATCAACACCATTTTCAAGACAACAACTTATGAAGTCCGAAATCTCCTCAAAGCAGAGCGTGTCGTGATCTACCGCTTTGAGTCAGATTGGAGTGGGGAATTTGTTGCCGAATCAGTATCCAGTGGATGGACATCTTTGATGCGGCAGCAATTAGACAATCCGCTCCTGCAAGACAATGTCAGCGAGTGCAGTGTGAAAATTCTGGGTGGGACAAAAACTAGTGTTGCAGATACCTATTTGCAACAAACACAAGGAGGACAGTTTTCCACTGAAGCAAAAGTTAGGGTTGTCAGCGATATTTACCAAGCAGGGTTTTCGCCTTGTTACATTAACATTTTGGAGCGCTATCAAGCTAGAGCCTATGTCATTGCTCCGATTATTAAAGGAGAAAAGCTTTGGGGTCTGTTAGCAGCATATCAAAACTCCAGTCCGCGTCACTGGGAAGAAGGTGAAATCAGGGTTCTGACTCAAATTAGCAATCAACTGGGGATAGCTATACAACAAGCGGAGTACCTGAAACAATTACAGGAGCAATCCATCCAGGTAGCTAAAGCTGCAGACCGAGAACGAGCAGCAGCCAAAGTTATCAACAAGATTCGCCAGACTTCAGACATTGACACCATTTTCAAGACAACAACGCAGGAAGTCAGGAAACTTCTGGGCGTAGAGCGAGTGACGATTTATAAATTTCGTCCGGATTATTTCGGCGACTTTATCGTAGAGTCGGAGTTTGGGGGATGGCCTAAATTAGTCGGCAGTGGTTGGGAAGACCCCTATTTGAACGAACATCAGGGCGGCAGATTTCGCAACAATGAACCTTTTGTCGTGGATGATGTCTACAACGCCAACCTGACCGATTGCCATGTAGAAGCCCTAGAGGAGTTTGGAGTCAAATCCTGCGTAGTGGTTTCTATATTCCAAGGACAGAAACTCTGGGGTTTGTTGTCGGCATTTCAACACAGCGGCTCACGGCACTGGGAAGACGGTGAAGTCAAGGTCCTAGCGCAAATTGGAACTCAACTAGGAGTGGCTTTGCAGCAGGCAGAGTATATTGAAGAACTCCGTGTGCAGTCACAAAAGTTAGCTAAGTCATTTGAACAAGGAACAATCTACAGCAAACTGGTCTACAGACTCGGGCTAGCTCTGATTCAGGAGAACTTTTCACTTGACAACCTGTTAAAGATGGCTGTTCAAGAATTACGGAGACAGTTGAAAACTGATCGGGTAGGTATCTACCGCTTTGATCCTGACTGGAGTGGTGAATTTTTGGTCGAGGATTTTGGTAGCGATTGGGTCAAAGTTGCAGGAACTGAGCTAGGTCGAGCCGAAGATACCTATCTTCAGGAAACTAGCGGCGGTCGGTATCGCCGCAAAGAAACGCTCAGCGTAGATGATCTGCGAGCTGCTGGGCATCAGGAATGCCACATCCAAATTCTGGAGCAGTGGGGAACTAAGGCTTACATGATTGCTCCCATCTTCAAAGGCGACCAGCTCTGGGGGCTATTAGGAGCTTATCAAAATGATGCACCGCGTCACTGGGAGCAGATAGATGTCAACTTGCTAGCTCAGGTAGGGGTGCAAATTGGTCTTGCCTTACAACAAGCAGAATACTTGGAGAAACTGAAAACTCAGGCACAGCAATTGACAGAAGCAAGCGCCAGGGAAAGAGCAGCAAAAGAGCAACTTCAACAAGAGGTTATTCAGTTGCTGTCGGCGGTGCAACCCGCACTGCAAGGCAACCTGACAGTCCGGGCTCCCGTGACAGAAGGAGAAGTGGGCACGATCGCCGACGCCTACAATATCACCCTGCAAAGTTTGCGAAAAATCGTCATGCAGGTGCAGACAGCTTCAAGGAAACTTGCTCAAACCTCTCAGGCAAGTGAATCTTCTGTCATTGGTTTATCAACCCAAGCACAGCACCAGTTTCAGTCGCTAACTCATGCTTTGGAGCAAATCCAAACGATGGTCAATTCCACGAAAGCCGTAACAACAAACGCTCAACAGGTGGAACTGGCAGTTCAACAGGCAAATCAAACCATCCAGCAAGGAGATGCGGCGATGAACCGCACTGTGGACGGCATTCTTGACATCCGGGAGACAGTAGCGGAAACCAGTAAGCGCCTCAAGCGCTTCTCGGAATCTTCTCAAAAGGTTTCCAAGGTCGTGAATTTGATTAGCAACTTTACGACTCAGACTCAACTACTGGCGCTGAATGCGGCAATTGAAGCGACCAGAGCCGGACAGTACGGACGTGGTTTTGCCGTTGTCGCTGATGAAGTGCGTTCTTTGGCGCGCCAGTCTGCTGAAGCCGCTACTGAGATAGAGCAGCTGGTTCAGGAAATCCAAAAGGGCACAGCAGAGGTTTCTGTAGCGATGGAAAATGCCATTCAGCAAGTTGCAACAGGAACAACACAGGCACACGAAGCTCGTCACAATCTGAACGACATCGTTGCAGCCACAACCCAAATTAGCCAACTCGTGGTGGGTATTACCCAAGCAACACAGGTACAGAGTCAGCAGATTGAATCAGTAACACAAACCATGACAGAGGTCGCAGCTATTGCTAACCAAACCAAAGAGGGTTCAATTGAAATTTCCACATCCTTTGAGGAACTTTTAACAATGGCTCAAAATCTCCAGGCTAGTGCTGACCAGTTCAAGGTCAATTGATTAATAGTCATTAGTCATTTGTCTTTTGTCTAAGTGCTAAGGGACTTCCAATTAAAAAAATTTCCAATTTGTAGTGATGCAGAAACAATGGTGGCTTACGGCGCAATGCAAGTCCTGTATGTAAGACCTCAACTCTCGTGCGCCGTCAGCCCCCCTACATAATAGATAATTTATTTTTTGGTACTCCCTAATAACTAATGACTAATAACTAATGACTAATAACTAATGACTAATAACTAATGACTAATAACTAATGACTAATGACTCATGACTAACGACCCAACCATTTACGAGCAAAGCTACCGCTACTTTCTCCAAGAAGCGCCGGAACTGCTGCAAGTTATAGAACAAGAACTGTTTAGCCTTCGAGAAAACTTCAGTATCAACAAAGTTTATACGTTGATGCGTGCGACTCACACGCTTAAAGGAGCAGCAGCCAGCATCGGTTTGGAAACGATTAATACCGTGGCTCACACGTTGGAAGATATTTTTAGAGCTATCTGCAAACCCGACTTGTTGATTGACCAAGAAATTGAAGCTCTACTCTTCAAGGCTTATGAGTGTTTATGCTTACCCTTAATGACTGAACTGACAGGAGGTTTGGTCAATGATACTCAGGTTCTCAACCAAAGTGCTGCTATTTTTGCCGAACTGCAAGAGAAGTTAGGAGACTGTTTTAGTCACGAAGCTCACATTCCCAGTTCGGAAGAATTGGGCTTTGACTTGACGCAGTCTATCTTTGAAGTCGGAGTCACCCAACGATTAGACCAGCTCGCTACTGCCATAGCCACTGGTGATCCCGAACAGATTGCCACTACGCTCAGGACTAAGGCAGAGGTTTTCCTTGGTTTGGCTGAATCTTTGAATTTACCAGGGTTCAAAGCTATAGCTGAGGCGGTGCTTGCTGGCTTGGACAACTATCCTGAGCAAGCTGTGGTTATTGCCCGCGTTGCTCTGGCAAACTTTCAAGAAGCACGAACAGCCGTGCTAAATGGCGACAGAAGTCAAGGCGGTCAACCATCCTTAGCATTACAACAACTGGGCGGACTATTCCACAATTCACCCCAACAGTCCCAAGATGCACCCATTGATGCTCAAAAGTCAGTCACTCAAACTCCACTTGACACTGAATTAGATAGTGAGGAATCAGCCCTGAATGAGCAAATGACCAATGAACCAGATCTGCCCTCATCTCCGCATCTTTTCATCCCCGCACCTGCTCAGCCTGCCATCTCCTCCTCAACTCGTACCGTACGGGTTAATGTTGAGCATTTAGAACAACTAAATTACTTGATCGGAGAATTGCTAACAAATCAAAATCGCCAATTTCTCCAGAACGAACAGCTGTCGGCTACCGTTCGAGTACTCCTGACAAAACTACAGCACCATCAACAGTTGCTCAATCAGTTACAGGATTTGTCTGATTGTCAGTTCAGTGTCCCAGAACAAGAGTGGTTGGTTGGCAATGGGCAGGATAATGAACGTTTTGATTCTCTAGAGCTATTTCAATCCCTGGTAGGGATTCATACAGTTAACCCCCTGCCCTCGTATAAACACCACATTTTGCCACGCCCGGTGTATGCAACTCAAATGAAAACCTCCATAACGACTAGTTCTAAGGAGTTCCATAATCTCGTTCAGTCGCTTCTAGAAGACGCCGTGCAATTAGGAGAAGCTACCGACGCCATTGAAATGTTTGCTCGCCAATCTCAGGAGACTTTGGAAAAACAACGTCGGTTGTTGACAAATACCCGTGATTCTCTAATGGAAGCCCGGATGTTGCCCTTGGGACATCTGTTTGAACGCTTTCCCCGTATCTTGCGCCAGCTAGAAGTTATACACAAAAAGCAGGTAACTCTAAATTTCCGTGGAAGTGACGCCTTAGTTGACAAAGCAGTGGTTGAAAAACTGTATGACCCCCTGCTGCATCTGCTTCGCAATGCGTTTGACCACGGAATTGAATTGCCCATAAGTCGGCAAAAACGGGGCAAGCCAGAGAAAGGTCAGATTGAAATGAGCGCCTACCATCAGGGCAGGTACTTGGTGATTGAAGTTCGCGATGATGGTCATGGATTAGATTTTGAAAAGATTCGCGCCAAGGCGGTAGAATGTCAACTTGTCTCCCCAGAACAAGCTCGCAGTCTCAATGAAGCCCAGCTAACGCAGTTGATTTTTGAACCTGGCTTTTCTACAGCTTCTAGTGTCAATGACCTCTCCGGGCGAGGAATTGGTCTTGATGTGGTTCGCACTCATTTGCAAGCAATTCGAGGTTCAGTTGCGGTTTATTCTCAACCCAATCAGGGCACAATGTTCAGGCTGCAAATTCCCTTAGGCTTAACGATCGCCCACTTACTGCTGTGTGAAGCCGGCGACCAAACCTACGCCTTGTTTGCCAATTCCATCGAGGAAATTCTTATTCCTACAGCAGCCCAGATTCGCTCCTGGGAAGGAGGCAAAGTCCTCCAGTGGGGTAAAGGCACTGCGATGAAACTTATTCCGATCTACCAACTTACGAAAGCCCTAGATTATTGCTCATCCGTCACTCAACCCTCAGTCTTTAAGACTAAGCATTCCCGTTCTAAAGAACAGGGGATGCCCGTTATTCTGATTCGTTGTCAGGATAAACTTCTCGGTCTAGAAGTAGACCAGCTCATTGGTGACCAAGAATTGGTTATCCGTTCCTTAGGAGCTATGATTATACCACCTCGCTACATCTACGGGAGTTGTATTCTTGCTGATGGTCGGCTGACATTGGTACTCGATGGATCAACATTGATGGAATCTTTGTCTGAACAGCAAACCGATCATCCTACCAATAGCAATTTAGCTAGTTCAACATCCGTCATCCTCACGAACAGGATAGAACAACCGCGATTACTATCCTCCGCTCGTGTGGCGTTACCGGAATCACCAAATTCAGACTATGAGGAAAGACCAAAGATAACTATTCTCTTAGTGGATGATTCAATTACAGTACGCCAAACCCTGGCTTTAATCTTACAGAAGGCTGGCTACCAGGTTCTTCAGGCAAAAGATGGTTACGAAGCGATTGAACAACTTCGATACCATACAAACATCCAGTTGGTATTTTGCGATATCGAGATGCCACGTATGAATGGGTTTGAGTTTCTGAAAAATCGTCAGCGCGACCGTGCTTTGGCTGATATTCCTGTAGTGATGGTAACTTCCCGAAGTAGTGAGAAGCACCGCCTGCTTGCTTCCCAGTTGGGCGCAAACGCTTATATTACCAAACCTTATTTGGAGCATATGCTCTTGGAGACACTGGCAGATATCTTGGAAAAAAATACTGAAGTTGTTGCTAGGAGAGAGTAATGGACGACGAGTCACAGATAGGCAAGTTTATTGTTTTTAAGATTGCAGATTATCTCCTAGCGCTCCCGATCAGCGATGTGCTGAAGGTGGTGAATTTTTCACCTGCAAACAGTAAAAAGCTAACAACAATGGGGCTAGTTCAGATAGGCAAGTACATGATTAAGGTTTTGGACTTGCATGAACAGTTAGGCTTAGATGGTTTACATCACTGGGTAGATAACCCATCTTTTATGGTGGTTACACACGATTCCCAAGGGGAACTCTATGGAATTTCGGTAGATGAACCGCCCGATATCGTGGAATTACCACTCTTAACTATTCGTCCACTACCAAAATCTAGCAGTCATAGCAAACCTATGATTCAGATGGTCAGCCATGTCGCTGTCCTACCCCAGAAAGAGGATATAAAAACAATATTTTTGCTCGATTTAAAGTGTATTGGAAAGCCTGTTTAACTAATACTCACGTACTAAAAAAAAAGAAAAATCCCCACAATTTTGGTAGGGATATAAAGGTGGGATCATCCTACCTTTTGTAAACGCCAATTATTAGATTTTTTATAAAAGTAGGGTTCATGGATATTTACAACCGCAGATGCACGCAGATAAACGCAGATAAACGCAGATAATTTATCTGTGTCCATCTGTGTTCATCTGTGATCATCTGTGGTTTCATTTTCATCCAATTGTCTTTTGCAACGAGCCTACTGTCTATTAGCTAACGCCTCCCAAGTTTGATTAGCTACGACTCCTGGAGGGTCATTTACAAAATCACGGGAATTTTGGAAGTCTTTGACAGCATTTTCTGTGTTCGTACCAAAAATGCCGTCAACTGCAACTGAGTAGCCATGAAAGTTGTCTAAAAGCAGTTGCAAAATCTTGACAGCCTGACCCTGATTGCCTTTACTCAATCTAGGTATATTCACAGAACCTACAGCTTGTCCTGACATAAGTTTTAACTCCTCTGAAAGAAAAAGGTTATCGCGTCAAAATCTCCATTCTAGTTTTAATAGGTGTTCGCAAAATTTACCTATGCAGTGTAATTAAAATTTAGACAACCAGTGCATCACTCTACGAGATGAGGGCGAAACCCCTTTTAGGATAGTTTGATTAGGATGTATATAAATCTTTAAAAATGATAAAAAAATACGAATACGAGGTTGCATTGTCTTTTGCAGGTGAAGACCGAGAGTACGTTGAAGCAGTTGCAACCACCCTTGAAGATTCTATTATCAAAGTTTTCTATGACAAATTCGAGCAGGTTGCTCTTTGGGGCAAGGATCTGTACACCCACCTCGATGAGATTTACCGCAACAAGGCGCGCTTCTGTGTTATATTTATTTCGGAAAATTATCGGAGAAAGAATTGGACCAATCATGAGCGGGAAAGCGCTCAGGCTCGAGCGTTTCAAGAAAAGCAAGAGTATATTCTTCCTGCCCGTTTTGACAACACAGAAATTCCAGGCTTTCGCCCAACAGTTGCCTATATTAACTTACAAGATCATACACCCCAACAATTTGCTCAGATCATCATTAAGAAGCTTGAGCTTGCTCGTTCAGCTACGTTAAAACCTACTAAGTCCAGCGTAGGAGCTAACCACTCAAAACATACTGTACAAGCTGTAGGTTGTGGCAGACGAAAACCTGATCAAGCAACTTTTTCAAAGCATCGTAGGACATCAGATGGTTCTAAATCTCCAAAACCTAATACCAAAACTGTGGATCTCACGGTTGAGGGAATTAGTCAGCTGCCGAACGACAAACCTGTTGTATATAAAATTCTGACCGAAGGAGGGAGAAACAACTATACAGGAGTAGCGAAGAGAGGAAAGGTTCAAGCAAATATTCAAAAGCATTTACAGGGTGAAAAGAATTATGTGCCTGGCTCCAAAGTTTGCATTGAACGAATGGACAGTATCCAGGAGGCTCAACAGAAAGCAGACAGAATCATAAGAAGAAGCAAGCCGCCGAAGTATAACAAGCCAGCGAAATAATCAGTTACGCATTCACAACTTATAAGGATAATTGAATAGCTTCAAAAGACGTTATTATTTTGTGCAATATCAGCAGCCATCAGATACACCTTAAATGAAAATTACCTAAATTCGATTTCATTAATAATTCTAGAAGTCAGCAGCAAGTCGTGTTGTTAGAGGATACCAGCAAAAAGGGCGCATCGCTGAAATGCGATCGCCCAAAGTATCATCATAATCTCTCACCAGTACACAAGCCATCTCAGTACTGAACAAACTCATCTAGTGCTTGCAGGAACCTTGCTCATGCTTGTGTTCATGTTTGTGTTCATGTTTGTGGGAACAGCTTTGCAGATCCTGTTTCATGAGATTTTCGCTGATTTCCTTCAGGGACTCGTCCACAGGCTGTAAACCGATCCACGCATCAATGAGTTGCACATCGAAACCCACCTCACGGCGATCGCCCACTTCAATCAAAGGACGGCGAATTAATACCGGATCTCTAAGCATCTGCAACAGGGCAGTGTCAGCATCTATTTGTTCAGGAACTATCTCTCCAGATTTTATCTTTGGAGCAGTACGGTTAAACCATTCAACGACAGGGCGATCGCCAAAAAATGAGCGCAAACGTTCAATAGTCCAAGGTTCAGTAAGCAAATTGTAAGCTACCACCTCATGACCTGCGGCTGTTAGCAGAGTTTTTTGCTTAGTACCACCTTTACAGCCAGGTTTTTCATAAAAAATTACTCTTGCCATTTAAGTTTCTCCGTTATTAGTTATTAGTTTTTAGTCCTCCTCATCCCCCTCATCCCCCCCCTCTCCCCCTGCTTTTCTACTAGTTAAAAATTCCTAGCCAAATGGCTAACGGTGTCAAACTCAAAACGCTCTTGCATACGAGTTTCGCCATAAATATTAAAAGTCACAGTTGGTTGATCACCGACTGATTCCACGCTATGAATTGCATTGGGAGCCAAGCTAATAATATCCCCTGGAAATAAGGTTAACTCTCCCGTCCGTTCAATTTTGTCCTTAAATTCTGAATTGGGTGTACGCTGCCAAAATGTATTTTTCTCCTCTCCTTTTAACACCGCTATAACACCCCAAGTCCCGTGGTTGTGAATTGTCGATGGGGTTCCTGGTGCAAATGTTACCGTTTGCACGGTAAATGGAAAACCTAACTCGTCATAAAGGAGGACAACTGAAATTCCTGTTTTAGAACAAGGCTCTAAATATCGACTTTGTACCCAGTAGGAGTTAACAATCAACCGCCTGACTAGCATCCGAATTTCTGGAAGATGGCTGCTTTCATCTTCAGCATCTTTGAGAACATCTTCCACTTCAGTCAGAAATCGATAGAAGCGATAATTATCTCTTAGTAAATCCCATGCTCTCACAGATTTACAGACTTGATACTGTCCGTCTTCAGTAACAAGCCAATCCCTTCCTTTCATAAGCGTTCAACCATAACATTAATGATCAATTGAATATAGAATTCATTCTTCTTCACTTGGTCGTGTTAGAATGTCATATAAAATTGCTGATCCAAACTGATTTTTATCATCAACTTCCTTCAGTTGAGCACTTATTTTTTTAGCTTTGTCTATTTCTCCCAGCTTTGCCAATACCAATCCATAAGCAGCATAAGCATTTAGATAAAGTCTTATTTGTGGCTCATCTTTGCGGCTCATCAATATTGGTTTAAGTTGCTCCCAGTTATCTGGAAATAGCTCTGATAGTTTAATTATATCTATAACTTTAACGGCTGTTTGCAAAGCCATTAAATAATTATTCTTATAGAAAAAATATCTATAAGCTGCTACCAAAACGTCTGTCGAATCTTCAGTTTTTGCTAAAGCTTGGTTAATATACTTTTCTGATTCTGAAGTATTATCCCAATTTGCTGTCGCCAACATCAACAACTGTTTGACATCGTCTGGAACCTGAAACCATGAAAATCTTTCTGCATCGACTTGCATAGCAATCTCCTTGAAGGAATGGGGAATAGATTTTACTAATTCTCTATTCCCGATTCTCGATTTAAAACTTGGTAAGAATGTACAGCAGGGTGAAGAGAACAATCCAGATGATGTCTACGAAGTGCCAGTAGATTTCTGCCATTTCAATGCCAGTGTGTTTGGTGGCAGAATAGTGACCAGGACGACGGGAACGCCATAATACACCCAAAATCAACAACAGTCCCACGAAAACGTGCAAACCGTGGAACCCTGTCATTAAGTAAAAGCAGTTAGCAAATACGTTGGTAGTCAGACCGTATCCCAAACTTACGTACTCAATCACCTGACCAAGCAAGAAAATTGCGCCCATGATTGCGGTGATTTTGTACCACTTCCGCATTCCTTGGACATCATTCTTTTTAATTGCTGTATCGCCGAAGTGAATAACGAAACTACTGGAAACCAGAATGATGGTGTTGATTGTAGGCAACAATAACTCTACTTCGGTTCCTTCTGGAGGCCAAACTTCAGTACTGCCTCGGAAAAACAAGTAAGTGGCAAAAAATCCGCCGAACATCAGAGATTCGGAAATGAGGAACACTAACAGCCCCAAGACTCGCAAATCTGGATGATGTTCTTCGTGATCAGCTGGATTTGTGGTTGTCGCTATAGCCATATTGTTTATGCTTTTGATTGTTTTATGGGACGGGCGACGGAGTGCAACACGCAGTGCGACGCCCGTCTTGATAAAGGGGGGGCAATCCTCTCTCTGCCCAACGCCAGTCGCTGTGAGTTCGGGAAACCCCTTCGGGTATGCCTTCGGCACGCTACGCGCAAGCCTGCGGCACGCTTTGCGCTTACGCCAGTTGCCTAGGTCGGGAAACCCCAACGGGAGAGCCAGTTGCCTGCGGAGGGAAACCCTCCTGCAGCACTGGTCTCACCTCCTGCAGCACTGGTCTCACCTCCTGCAGCGCTGGCTCCCCCACAAGAACTATGCTGTGGGCATTTACTTCCTTAACTAAGCACCCACTTCACTTGCAACAGATGGCTGTATCTCAGGACTATGAGCATTCAAACCGTAGTCGTAGGGACCGTGAGTGACGACGGGCAATTCTTCCCAGTTTTCAACCAGAGGTGGCGAGCTGGTTGTCCATTCTAAGGTCAAAGCATTCCAAGGATTATCACCCGCCTTACGTCCAGCAATCCAATTCCAAAGGATGTTAATGGTGAAGGGAATCACGGACGCACCCAAAATAAACGCACCAATGGTACAAATCTCATTAAGGGTGACAAATTGCGGGTCATACATTGCAACTCGTCGGGGCATTCCTTGCAAACCCAATTCGTGCATGGGTAGGAAGGTCAGATTTGTACCGATGAAGGTGAGGATAAAGTGAACGCGACCCCAGGTTTCATTCAGCATCCGCCCCGTCATTTTGGGGAACCAGTGATAGATTCCGGCGTAGATGCCAAAGACGGAACCGCCAAACAAGACGTAGTGGAAATGCCCCACCACATAGTAAGTGTCGTGGACGTGAACATCAAAGGGGGCTGTTCCCATTGTCACACCACTCAAGCCACCCATGACAAACATCGACAACAAGCCAATGGCGAAGAGCATGGCAGATGTGAAGCGTATTTTACCGCCCCAAAGGGTAGCAACCCAGCCGAAAATTTTCACGCCAGTGGGAACGGCAACGATCAGGGTGGAGATAGTGAAGAACATCCGCATCCAACCGGGTGTACCGCTGGTAAACATATGGTGTACCCAGACGAACAAACCGACGACGCAGATTGCCAAACTAGAATAGGCGATTGCCTTATATCCAAAGATTGGCTTGCGGGCGTGAACCGGAATTACTTCGGACATGATGCCGAAGATAGGCAGAATCATCAGATAAACTGCCGGATGGGAATAGAACCAGAACAAATGTTGGTAGATAACAACGTTACCGCCTGCATCTGGTTTAAAGAACGAGGTGCCAAAGTTGAGGTCAAACAACAGCAACACCAACCCTGCCGCTAACACAGGTGTGGAGAGTAGTGCAAGCACGGAGGTTGCTAAAATTGCCCAGCAGAACAAGGGCAGTTGGTCCCATCTCATGCTGGGAACTTTCATCTTCCAGATGGTGACTACAAAGTTCACCGAACCCAAAATTGATGAAGTTCCTACCAGGACAATGGCAAGTATCCACAGCGTTTGCGCGGTGTTAGCCGTAACCAAACTTAAGGGTGGGTAAGCTGTCCAACCAGATTGCGAACCACCGAAGAAGAAGCTAGCCCCTAGCAGCAATCCTGCGGGTGGGTTTAACCAAAAGGCGATCGCATTCAGCTTGGGGAAAGCCATATCCCTAGCGCCAATCATCAATGGCACTAGATAGTTACCAAATCCGCCAATTGCACTGGGTACGATCCACAAAAAAATCATGATCGTCCCGTGATTCGTCATGAAAGCGTTGTAGAGGTTTGGATCGAGCAGATCTGAATCTGGTGTCGCCAGTTCAGCACGTATGGCAACAGCCATGAGTCCGCCGATCAGATAAAATACAAACGCCGTCACCAGGTATTGGATGCCAATAACCTTGTGGTCAACATTAAACGTGAAGTAGTCGTACCATTTCCACGCCTGATGATGTTCTGCATGGGCAACGACCTGAGTACCAGATTGATTGTCTTCGGGTGGAGTGTTTCGTGGAAGTTCTACTTGGGTCATATTTTTGTCCTATGTCCTATGTCGTTTGTCGTTTGTCGTGTATTTTTAGCAATGACTAGTGACTGACGACTAATGACTCGATTGCAGAATGAATCCCCATCTCTTGGGCGTAGGGAGCAAGAAACTCTGATGTTGATAAGTCTGCTGGATTAACTGCAACAGCTTCTTTCAGGTTTTGCTTTTGGGCAACCCGGTTTTCAGAGAGCCAGCTTTCAAACTCTTGAGGCGTGTGGACAATGACTTGTGACCTCATTGAGCCGTGGTAGCCGCCGCACAGTTCAGCACAAACTACAGGATATGTGCCTGGTTTCGTAGCGACAAATCGTAGTTCGGTAGGTATTCCGGGAATCGCATCTTGCTTCAGCCGGAATTGTGGCACCCAGAACGAGTGAATCACATCCGTTGCAGAAAGGTTGAGTTGCACGTCAGCACCGACTGGAACGTGTAATTCTCCTGCATTCACTCCACTATCGGCGTAGTCGAACAGCCAAGCAAACTGCATTCCCGTGACGTTGACAACCAAGTCAGCTTTTTTGCCTTCCTCTTGAGGAGTCGCGCCAATGCCGATTTTCGGGGCTGCTGCTGGTGCTGCTGTTTGCAATTCATGCGGTGAAGCATCACTCAGGGTAGCAGCGATCGCACTTCCTGGAATTTGGGCAACATGAGCTGGAGAATGAGGCATATGAGGATGACTCCCCGGCTCAAACCCTCCCATTCGGTTAAAAACATCAACACTGTAGATTCCCAAGCAGAGGACGATAATAGATGGGATCGCCGTCCAGAAAACTTCTAAGGGAAAGTTACCTTCAACATGGACGCCATCCGTGTCATCCCCACGACGGCGGCGGTACTTAACCAAAAAAATCACAATGGTTCCTTCTACCACCAAAAACAGAGCTGTGGCAATGGAGACCATAATGTTAAAAAATCCGTCTACCAAAGGCGCTTGTTGCGATGCTTGCACCGGTAGTAGACCGTGATTTTGTCCTACCCAAATACTGACAATTGTAACTAATATCCCAGCCACTAGAGTCCATAGTGAAACAGGAATTTGTTGCATAAATACCTGCTTTGTGAAACGTCGTTAAAGGTATATTTTTCTGAGTTTTACCCCAGTACACCACATCCTGTACTCTTGATATATGCTCTAAGCGAGGAAAGAGAATAGTTGTGTCTCTTGCTTACATGGCTAATTGCTAGTAGCATCCTTGGTCATGTATCTATTGTCATCTTTTTTTTAATTTTAATGACTAGTCATTAACAGTTACCAGTTATCAGTTATCAGTTATCAGTTATCAGCTACCAGCCTTTGAGTTTACTGTTCACTGTTCATTGGTCACTGTTCATTGGTCACTGCTCACTGCTCACTGGTCACTGTTCACTGTTTTAATGACTCATGACGCAATTAGCTATTGTTTTAACCAAATTCATTTTCTATGTTTATTCTAGAAAATTGGGGGAATTTTAAAATCTTTTAATTCTTCGCTCCCCCCAGAAAAATGAAAACTATCTCTCTACTCCTAGTACAGGAGCTTTGCACTTCAAGATAAACTAGTTGCAGAGGCGGCTGTCTGTTATAGCAAGTGATTAGGCTATCAAAGGCAGCAATTTTTAATTTGTTAATAGCTGACAATTTGAGATTTACGGATTCGTTTACTATGAACTTTTTGCTCTTAGTTCTTGTAACTTTAAATATTCCCCTCTAGTACCTTCCTCTCTGGTGACCTTACTACTCAAGAGAGAAACTGCCATTTGGATGTACACCGTTTTACACTTTCGTTGACCCCGAGCCTAGCGTTCGACTGAGCGCGGTTCGGCTGAGCTCACAGTCGTTGCCTCATGCCGAAATCCGAGGGGTCAAACAGCGCCTTCTTTAACCGACCTCTGAACAACCCAAAAACTTTAGTTATCTAATGCAGAGTGGCTATAGCAATTTTTGGAACAAATCCTGGCGCATGCCTCACAACCCACGCAATTTTCTTTGTTGGCGATTGTCATCACTTTCTTTTCAATTTCATCATCGTCCTCATCCTCGACAAATTCTCCTTCTTCGTTCATTGCTTTTAATTCCAGCACATTATGCCCACAGATTTTAAAACATCTGCCGCAACCGATACATTTGTCCTGGTCAATTTCCTCAACGAATTTAGGTGTCCAAGTTTTGCCACCAAATGTTAATCCTGTTAGCGTCGCCATAATTTACCTTCTGCTTTGCTGACACATCTGTTTGACTTTTAAGCTCATACTAACATAACCTATTTTTCCTATTTTTGATCTTTTAAGATGTTTCTTAATTCAATTAAAGTTTGATGAGTTATCAAATAAGACTAAGCTCATGGTTAACGTTAAACCTTTAAATGCAACTTTTTCTTAGTAATTTTTTCAAAAATAATGGGAAACTGCCTTCATCAGAGGATCTGCCAGTTATCTATAAACAATAGACAGACATCATCTTTAATCTTTTTTTTCTGGTTTGCTTTAAGAAAATGGAGTTGAGTTAAAAAAGGTAAAATTAATAACAAAATCAATACGAAAGGAAATATTACTCATATAAATATGGTTAATTTGAAGCACTAACAAGAGGATTGATTGTTCAGGGATAACACTTGAATAAATATCTAAATTACAATCAAAAATGTTATGGAGTTACCTATTAAAGAGAATTCAAAAAATATGTTTAGCTCATTGCTAACAAACTGAAATAGAAATTTATGAAATGTTAGAAAGTAAGAAATATTAAAAATTAGGCTCGGCTTACAAGCCTTAAATAGCTTCCAATTGGATGCGCGGTCCGAATAAGGATGTGGTTAAGTAGTACGGTCAAGGTTTATTATTACCGTCCAAACAATGTGGTAGTGAGTAGTGAATCAAGAGGACACATCCAGGGGAGACTTGAGCCAGACATCTCAACGATTAAAGTAGGAAAAAGCCTTATGCCTTATACAATTCCTAATAACAGTTGCGTTGGATGTGACAACTGCCGTCCCCAATGTCCTACTGGTGCCATCAAATTAGAGAACAACGAATACTGGATCGACCCTAGTCTTTGTAACAACTGCGAAGGTTATTATCCCGAACCCCAATGTGCAGTCGTTTGTCCGATTGATTCCCCTATACCCATGCAGGCGAAAAGGGGGAGATGTAAAGTTGATTCCAGAGATGCGACCAGCCCAGATTTATTTGCTAACGGTAAGAGCAACCCATTTGCTTCGGCGATCGTTATCTGGGAAGCTTGCAATGTGTTGGCACAGCGAACCTCCCTACCTTGGGAAATTGATGAATACGGCAAGGTGCGTTATGGCCGACAAGTCAACCAGGGGCGAGGGGCGATCGCATTTCACATCACCAAACTCAGCAATGGAAGCGAACTTGCAACTTCCTTAGAAGTCATTGAGACGCTTGATATCAGAGCGGCTTGTATGCAATTAATTTTCGCAGCTCATGCGACAGCTTTAGATCAGCCTTGGGTGCAAGATTTTACGATTGACGATCGCCAAATTGAGAAATATTTGGGGCTGGAGAAACGCAAAGATCTGAGCAAACCCGCCAAGTTGGCTTTAATGAAGAACTTGGTGCAGCAAACTTGCTCGCTGATAACCTCTATTAATTGGCCCCAACAAGGTCGAGTCAAAGGATTTTCAGTGGAAAAATGTCGCTTGTGGCACTTGGTAGAAGTTCAGCATCACTTTCAAGAAGATGATCAAGGATGCAAATATCTAGTTGGACTCACTTTTAAAGTCAAAGCAGGTATATGGGCGCAGTACTTCTTAAACAAACAAGGATGCAAGGAACGAAATACATTTTATCAATATGGCAGTCTGCCTAAAACCCTGTTAACGACGGTCATGAGTATTTGGCAGCAACACGAAGGAGCAGCGCGACTGATGCTGTGGTTGCTGTTTAAAACTAAAATGGGCAAAGAACAGCGTATTACAGTTCCCACCTTGCTGCGTGTTGCTTACGGTGAAGAGAAAGTTTCTCTTGCTTGCAGACAACGGGAGGAACGCAAGCGACTCCTGCGAACCTTTGAAAACGATTTGGAAGTTCTGAATCATTATGGTATGAAACCAAGTTTCGACCCAGTAACGTACCCATCAGAAATTCAACCGTTGTGGGCGAAATTGGTGGATATTCCCGAAGATCCAGACGATGCCTTAGAATTTTGGATTAAGGACGCTAGCGGAGACAGACGCCTGACAGATAAAAGTCCCCGTGGTAAATGGAACATGCTGATGAATGCCCGGATTTTATCGTTTACAGTACCCCCAGAATGGGAGCAACAAACCACTGAATCTGAAAAAAAGCGACGAACGACAAAAAACAGAACAAAATCAAAAATCACAACAGGATATCTGCTAGGCGAACAGATTTTGCAGGCAAGAAAAAATCTTAATCTTTCGCAAAGAGAATTAGCGAAACTGGCAGGGAAAAGTCAAAGCTGGATTCGAGATTTGGAAAATGGTCGCCTCAAAGCCAAGTTAGAAGACCAAGTGGTCTTGCGGAAAGTGTTGGGTATAGCTTAATGCAGTTTGATTCGTCAGCGTGTTTTTCTCCGTTTTGGATGACTGATGAACCCAAAAATCCCCTGCGTTCTTCTACGCATGGGGAGTGCCAATTTAACATTTTTCAGATTTACTGATAAGTATACTCAACTGCCTTTTGTCCCACAACTTCCGGCGCACGAACTCTCAAACTCATCTGTTCGCAACGCACAGTTAACAAAGGTTGACCTAAACCGATTTCAGAAAAAGGACTTTCGGTGGGAACTTCTAACTTAGAGCCAATAAACCCTAAACGCGATTCCAATTCAGCAGAGAAGTTCAGCAAATTTGCATCCTTTGCACTGAAACTAGATCCACCTAACCACTGTTGCCATGCGAAGGTTTGCTGCTTATAGTTCAAACTACACAATATGCGATTTCCTTGGCGAACAGTAACACGTTCTCCTCTTTCCCAAGTAAAATCAGCTAATTCCTTCGGTAGTCCCCAAACCTCTCGACCACCAGCTACCGAATCAGGATTATCTACATAAATATGAGAAACCCAGCCACCGATTTTTCCTTGATAACCCACCGCAGCAGGAATAACAATCAATTCGCTGTACTCTAGCACCGAGCCAGATCCGTAATAGGATAAATATACACCACCAACGGTTTTACCAGGAAATACAGAAATAATTTCTAATTCCGAGGGAATCAGGTGACGCACTCGGTCAATATTTATGAGATGTCCAGTTACGATTGCGTAGCCTTGAAGTGTCCAGGGAGCTTGTGGGTATGGCATTTTTCGCAAGTTTTGAATGAATAACTTGGTGTTGCTGAATCAAATTACGATTCTTGTTTGCAATACAAGCCCAATCATAGAAAAGAGTTAGGACTAACTCACCCTACTTGAGGTACAAATTAAGCCCCCACACCCCTACACTCGTGTACCCCATCTTCACAAAAAAATTCCCACCCAAGAATCATTTTGGATGGGGGATTTTGATTGTAAGGTGGGCATCGCCCACCGAACCAATAACTACTTAGATTCAGTGAAATCAGCGTCAATCACATCATCAGCACCGCCAGTGGAGGAGGAAGAAGCGCCACCACCAGAGGTGTCAGGACCACCACCAGGAGCAGAACCATCGCCACCACCTGCTTGTTGATAGAGATTGCTACCAACAGCAAAGAGCGCTTGTTGCAATTCAGGTGTGAGCTTTTTGATCTGCTCGTCGTCTTCCTTGGAGACGGCTTCCCGTAGGTCTTTCACCAAACCTTCTACCTTAGTCTTATCAGCTGCGGGGACTTTGTCGCCCAATTCTTGCAGCTGCTTCTCAGCTTGGTATGACAAGGAGTCGGCTTGGTTCTTGCGGTCAATTTTCTCCCGACGTTCTTTGTCAGTTGAAGCGTTTTGTTCGGCTTCTTTGACCATCCGTTCAACGTCAGATTTATCCAAGGTAGAAGCACCAGTAATACTGATAGACTGCTCCTTACCAGTACCTTTGTCCTTAGCGGTAACGTTGAGAATACCGTTAGCGTCAATATCGAAAATCACTTCGATTTGAGGGACACCGCGTGGTGCTGGGGGAATACCATCGAGACGGAAGGTACCCAAGCTCTTGTTGTCGTTTGACATCTCGCGTTCGCCTTGGAGGACGTGAATTTCCACGTTGGTTTGACCATCCACAGCGGTGGAGAAGACTTCTGACTTCTTGGTAGGAATTGTGGTGTTGCGAGGAATAATCTTGGTCATGACACCGCCCAACGTTTCCACACCCAAGGACAGGGGTGTTACGTCTAACAGCAAGATACCAGTAACATCACCACCAAGCACACCGGCTTGAATCGCTGCACCAACTGCTACCACTTCATCGGGGTTGACGCTTTGGTTGGGGTCTCTACCCAACACCTGCTTGACGATTTGTTGTACTGCGGGGATGCGGGTAGAACCACCAACTAATACAACTTCATCAATATCGTTCTTGCTTAATTTAGCATCGCGTAGTGCGTTCTCAACGGGAACTCGGCAACGGTCAATTAAGTCAGAGCAGAGTTCTTCAAACTTAGCGCGAGTCAGGGTTGTATCCAGGTGCTTAGGACCATCCTGGGTAGCGGTAATAAATGGTAGGTTGATTTCCGCTTGAGTGACGCTGGAAAGTTCAATTTTCGCTTTTTCTGCAGCTTCAGTCAGACGCTGTAAGGCTTGTCTGTCTTTGCGCAGCTCGATTCCTTCGTCTTTTCTGAACTGTTCCGCTAAGAAATCAACGATTTTCTTGTCGAAGTCGTCACCACCAAGGTGGGTATCACCAGAGGTTGCTAACACTTCAAACACGCCGTCGCCGACTTCGAGGATGGATACGTCGAATGTACCACCACCAAGGTCAAACACGAGGATGGTTTCGTTGCTCTTCTTATCAAAGCCGTATGCCAAGGAAGCAGCGGTAGGCTCGTTGATAATCCGCAACACTTCAATACCAGCAATCTTACCAGCGTCTTTGGTTGCTTGCCGCTGGGAGTCGTTGAAGTATGCGGGAACGGTGATCACGGCTTGAGTTACAGTTTCACCGATGTACTTGCTAGCATCTTCTACCAGCTTACGGAGAACTTGTGCCGAAATTTCTTCCGGAGCAAAAGGCTTGCCGACTTGCGGACAATCAACTTTAACGTTACTGTTGCTGTCACGCACTACCTTGTAAGAAACTTCAGTAGCTTCGTGGGTAATTTCGTCGAACTTGCGTCCAATGAAACGTTTTACAGAATAAAAAGTGTTTTCGGGGTTCATCACCGCCTGGCGTTTGGCGATTTGACCAACCAAGCGATCGCCATTTTTTGCGAAGGCGACTACTGAAGGCGTTGTCCGAAAACCTTCCGCGTTAGCTATAACTGTGGGTTTACCACCTTCCATAACTGCTACGCAGGAGTTTGTCGTACCTAAGTCAATTCCAACTACTTTTGCCATTGTAGGTGCTGGCTCCGTATAACTACAAATGAATGAATGAGAGTATAAAGGGCGAAATTTTTGAACTAACTGAATTTAGAAAGCAGCGAATTCAGCATGAATACCTTTGGTTTTACTTACTGCTGATATATATACTGAGCCTGTGTAGCCAGTCCATGAAGGGTGGTTTTCCGAACCTAGGTTAGGGCGGTTATCCTGCAAAACTTTTCTTGTTTGTTCTTCTTGTTTGTTCATGGACTGAATTGCTTTCACTTTCTTTGTCTAATGTATGAGAATTAATACTAGGAGCAATTCGGGTGAACCGTATCGATAATGTGGTGTTTGCCGTCTTTAGGGAATAAAGGATGGGGGCGGTTGATTAGCGATTGGCAAAAGAATCAGACTAAAAAATGATATTGTGACTACATCTTTACTTATCCCTACTCGCGAATCCCCTTAGTACAATAGAAAAGCTTATGTGCCTCGACATGATATATGCTTACGCTGTCTCCTGATCTAAAAGCTAGACTTTCGACTCCTCTAAAAATTGGTTCTTTTGAAGTGAAAAGTCGGGTTCTCCAGTCGCCTTTGTCTGGGGTGACTGATATGGTATTTCGTCGGCTGGTGCGTCGTTATGCACCTGAGTCGATGATGTACACGGAGATGGTGAATGCAACGGGGTTGCACTATGTGAAGCAGTTGCCCAAAATCATGGAGGTAGACCGTAACGAGCGACCAATTAGTATTCAGTTGTTTGACTGTCGCCCTGATTTTTTGGCAGAAGCAGCGGTAAAGGCGGTTGAGGAAGGCGCTGATACCGTTGATATTAATATGGGCTGTCCGGTAAATAAAATTACCAAAAATGGTGGTGGCTCTTCGCTATTGCGTCAGCCGGAAGTCGCTGAGGCAATAGTTAGGGAAGTGGTGAAGGCGGTAGATGTACCTGTAACTGTGAAAACCCGTATCGGTTGGAACGACAAGGAAATTACGATTCTCGACTTTGCCAAGCGAATGCAGGATGCGGGGGCGCAAATGATTACAGTACACGGACGTACTCGCGCCCAAGGGTACAATGGCAATGCCCGCTGGGAATGGATTGCCCGTGTAAAGGAAATTCTTGATATTCCAGTGATTGGTAATGGAGATATTTTCTCGGTTGAGGCGGCGGTGAAGTGTTTGGAACAAACTGGCGCGGATGGGATCATGTGTTCGCGTGGGACTTTGGGTTATCCGTTTTTGGTGGGAGAAGTTGATTACTTCTTGAAAACAGGAGAACAGTTACCGCCACCAACTCCAATTCAGCTTTTGGAATGTGCGAAGGAACATTTACAAGCTTTGTACGAATACAAGGGCGATCGCGGTGTGCGTCAAGCACGCAAGCATATGACTTGGTATGCAAAAGGTTTCGCTGGTGCTGCTGATTTACGTGGAAAGTTGAGCGTGATTGAAACTGTGCAGCAAGGTATAGATTTGATTGATAAGGCGATCGCACAGTTGGCGAATGGGTATGAGGTGATCGAAGAAAATCAGCTGGCGATCGCTCAGTAAATAACGGGATGGGGTGCGTGAAGCGATTATGGACAGATATACGGATTTTGTGTAATAAATAGTTGGGCTGCTTCATCTCTTATCTTAGTGAGAACAGTCCCTGTGCTTGTTGCTACATATTCAGTGTCAAGTTACTTTTATGCTGTCTGTAGGGCAGTACTTGAAAGTTATCGGTGTATATGTGCTATAAATTGGCAAGGCTTAGATCAGAATCACTACCGACATGGATTTATCTGTACTGGCTTTACAAGCAGTAAATATTGCGCTTTATACAATTGACAAAGCTACTGGCGGTGCTTTGGAGAGGGCTGGAGCAGATGTCCTAGATTTTTTGAAAGCAAGATTTCAAGGCAGACTTCAGCTTGAGAGAGCTAAGGAAGAACCAAAGCTCTTAGAAGCTGCAATCGTGAGTGAAGCCGAATCTGACAAGAGGTTCCAGGAGGATTTAGAAAGACTTGTTACTCGGTATCAGCAGATACAAAATACCTCTAATGTTTCTCAGACCACTGAATCAGGTGTCAATCTTAATGTTAATAACAATCCAGGTACAGTTATAGGTCAACAAATAGATAAGCAATTTTTTCGTTAATCAACTTTACCTTGACCTTGAAAACTTAGATTTAGAGCTAAACGGGAACCTACTTAAGAAGATTTTAAACTACATTAAAGTAGTTATATTTTTGGTATTCTCTCTATTTTTCTGGGTTCTATTTGGTTGGTTTGCTGATTATTCTTTCCCTTATGGTCAAGCTTTAGAGTTATTGCTTGCTTGTTTCAAAGGGACTGTTTCAGCAAAGATTAACAGTTTACAAAAGCAGTTACAAAGAATAGATATAGTTTCTCAACCAGATAATCAACAGCAAGTTCAAAAACTGAATAACTTAGAGTCTCAAGCATGGCTTTACGAGGGTATTCTAGAACGTCTTGGTGAAGATCCTTCTGCAAACCATGAGAAAATTGCAAGAACACTTGAGGCATTAGAATATAAAAGAAATGAGATATTACAAGAGTTAGAGCCTCGCAGACCTCAAAAATACCGCATTCTAGCAAAGATACAGGACTATACTCGTTCTCTTTTAGCTAGTCAGGCTGAAAAGGATTACATAAAACTCGAAAGGATTGTAACTAATTTAGTTCTTTTTGCTAGAAGTAGGCAACCTTCGCAAATTATTCTTTCAGAAGTGATTGAACGATTAGCTGTAGAAATAGCACAGAACGCCAATCAAATCAGCCCATATCGTCTTCGTTTAGCCTATAAAATTGATGATTTAATCAGGATTTTATCAGCAAAGCTGGTTTTAGGAGCTAATAGTTCTAAAACTGATAGTACCTATCAGGCTCTTGTCAATGAATTACGCTCTCGAATTAATCTGTTATCTGAACAGTTCAACAGTTTACTTAGAACTAGGCAAGAGAACGGTAACGATCTGAATAAGCGTATTCAGGAGATTTCTAATCTTACTAGAAACATTTCTGACTTACATAGAGATATATCTGCTCGTGATGCTAGCATAGCCGCTTTGCAAAAAAATATTCAAGATTTAACAGAAATTGATCGAAGCAAACAAGCCCAGATAAACAATTTGCAAAATTCGATAGCTAATCTACAAAGGGAAGTTGAAAATTCAACAGAACTTAATCAAAGAAAACAAAACCAAATTAATGAATTAAAAAAACAAGTAGATCAACTCAACCAGCAGAGGTTAGAGTTACAGCAAAGAATTCGAGATGTAGCGGAACTTGCTCAAAACAAACAATTTCAGATTGAAAACTTGCAGGATGAGAAGTCTCAATTCATCTCTCAAAAGCTAGAATTACAAAAACAATATCAAATATTACTTCAGCAATATCAACAACAGCAAAAAGAAATAGCTGATTTGAAAGCACAAATAAAAAATATTTCCCAAATCAATCGCTCACAACCCTTTAGCTCTACCTATACAACACCGCAACAACCTGTTAAGAGAGTAGAAACTAAACCAATAATTACAGTAGAAGAATACGAGAAGATTTCTAATCAAACTGATTATGTATATGTTGACACGTATTATCGAAAGGATGGAACCCGTGTGAGAGGGCACTACAGAAGACGACCAAATAGATGAGCGCCCAGATCCACAACAAATCAATGCAGCCACCGGACTAACAAAAGCCCTGGTGGAGTTGCAAAGGTTGTCTAAAGGTTGTCTGCCGCATCTGATTTCAGCCGTTAGCTTGTTTCGTCAGTTGTTTTGAAGTTATCTGTGGGACAGTGATTTGAGCTCGTCAGGCAATCGCAAGATCCAGCATCAAAGCATGACCATTTATAAGATGGATATATTAAAAACGCTTTGGGCTACCGTTCGGCAAGGAAAAATTGAACTGCTGGAATCAGCTGAACTGCCTGAAGGAACAAGAGTGCTGGTAACACTTCTTCGTGATTATGAAGCTGAGTTTTGGCTTCAAGCCAGCCAAACATCACTTGATGCAGTTTGGGATAACGCCGAGGATGATGTTTATGCCCAACAGACTAAAGTTAGACTTTGACAACCTTAAGTGTCTTTAAGCTAGTATCCGCACAACCGCTGATAAATCCACCCATGATCTGAATGTGTTGCAAGTATTCTAAAGCAGTGTGAGTAATCATTTCACCGGGCATCAACACAGGAATTCCCGGAGGATAAGGACAAACGATTTCGGCACAAATACGTTCCGTAGTTTCTTGGATGGGTAATGTTTCTGTAGCAGCGAAAAAAGCTTCACGGGGCGATATACGCATAGGATTGCCCATCATAAAAAGATTATCCCATAAAACTTTACCCTTTTTTTCCCCTATCTCCACAGAAGCTTCCGAGTTTGGAGGTGAGGTCATCGCCAACTTAGTAAAAGCTTGCACCAACTGCTCAATATCTTCCTGAGTGTTGCCCAAACTAATGATAAAGGTGAGATGTTGTAGCGAAGCGAATTCCGCTGTTACACCTAGCTGTTGGTCGAGAATTTCTTCGGCGGCAAATCCAGTTAAACCTAAGCCAGAAACGGTGACGGTTAACCGTGTTTTGTCTAAAGCAACAAAGCCAGGTGATCCCCCCAACCCCCCTTGATAAGGGGGGCTATGAGGAATTTCCAAAACTGACAAGCCGGGAATTTGGCTGATACGGGTTCTCGCTTCTTGGGCTAGTTGCAATGTGCGGGACATCAACTCTTTACCGTGCAGTGCCATCTGTTGACGTGCTGCATCTAGGGAAGCTAGAAGTAAATAACTGGGACTGGTAGATTGTACGAGTTGCAACGCTTTACTGATGCGTTCGCGTAGCGTGGGCAAAGCCCAATCGCCTAGCGTGGGCAAAGCCCAATCGCAATCTATCCTGTCACCTTGAACGTGCAGCATTGACGCTTGAGTTAACGCTCCCAGTGTTTTATGTATGGATTGTACGGTTAAGTCAGCACCTGCGGCTAAAGCTGGGGTGGGTAGTTGGGGATGAAAGGCGAAGTGTGCGCCGTGTGCTTCGTCTACAAGTAAGGGGATATTGTATTGGTGGCCGAGGGAGGCGATCGCCTTCACATCTCCACAAACACCGTAATATGTGGGGTAAACCATAAACACCGCTTTCGCGTCGGGATGCTGTTCCAGTGCTGCTTGTACGGCGTTGGGAGTGATACTGTGGGCAATATCTAAAACTGGGTCATATTCAGGATTCACAAAAATTGGGATAGCACCAGAGAGAATTAAGCCTGCGATGGCTGAGGAATGGACATTGCGAGGCAGAATGATTTTATCTCCTGTGCCACAAGTTGCGAGAATAGCCGCCTCAATTCCACACGTGGAACCATTGACAAGAAACCAAGTTTGTGATGCTCCAAAGGCTTCAGCTGCCAGTTGTTGTGCTTCTTGGATAACGCCACCAGGTGCAAAGAGGTTGTCTAATTCTGCTAATTCTGGTAAATCGGCGCGGAATGTAGCTTTGCCAAAAAAATCAGCCAAGGATTGAGAAATTCCTTGTCCCCGCTTGTGTCCTGGGGTATAAAAAGGAGCATGAGGATGTTCTGCACAAGCTTTTAAGGTGTCTAATAAGGGTGTTTGGTTTTGATTGAGCATTTTGGTGGAATGAACCGCATAAGGCAACAGAGAACGCAGATGATTCAGTGTAAATCTCTATCAGAGATTGCAACGAAAGACATAAATGGAATAGCCATATGGGGAGATGTCAGCAGCGTCTGTTGTCATCTAGCTTGGAAAAGTCGCATGATTTAAGTAGACTTACCATGATTTATCCCTCTCCTGGTCCTTTACCTGACCCACAGATTCCAAATCCTGATCCATCACCGACACCAATGATTCCCCAACCTATACCGGGACCTGTACCGGAACCCATACCTAGTCCCGCGCCTGAACCAGTTCCAGCACCAGTACCGGAACCTGTACCGAGTCCCATTCCTCAGACAGTTCCAGCACCAATTCCTCAAACAGTGCCAGGACCTGTTTGAAACTCTTTGCAGGTAGTCTTAAGATAACGTTTGGTACAAACTCCAAAATTTCAAATTTAAAATGCTACGAGCCGGAATTGTCGGACTCCCTAACGTTGGAAAATCAACTTTGTTTAATGCCGTGGTTGCTAACGCCAAGGCAGAAGCAGCCAATTTTCCTTTTTGCACGATTGAACCGAATGTCGGCGTTGTCTCTGTGCCGGATGAGCGGTTAAATGTTTTAGCGAAGATTTCCTCCGCGAAACAAATTGTTCCGGCGCGTGTTGAGTTTGTAGATATTGCCGGTTTGGTTAAGGGCGCTAGTAAGGGTGAGGGACTGGGTAACCAATTTCTGTCCCACATTCGGGAAGTTGATGCGATCGTGCATGTGGTGCGTTGTTTTGAGAATGACGACATTATCCACGTTGCCGGTTCAGTTGATCCAGCGCGAGATATTGAAATCATCAATTTAGAGCTTGGTTTAGCTGATTTGGCACAAATTGAACGGCGGATAGAACGCACGCGGAAACAAGCCCGTACGAGCAAGGAAGGACAGATTGAATTAGCATTGCTGGAAAAATTAGCTGCTGTATTAAATGAAGGTAAATCAGTGCGGCAAGTTAGTTTGACCGAAGAAGAAGCCGAGATTATTAAACCACTGGAACTGCTCACTGTTAAGCCGATTATCTATGCTGCTAACGTGTCAGAAGATGACTTGGCAACGGGTAATGAATACGTAGAAAAAGTGCGACCAATTGCAGCCGCTGAAAATGCACAAGTTGTGATAGTTTCTGCACAAGTGGAATCAGAATTAATTGAACTGCCAGAAGAAGAAAGAGGTGAATTCTTAGCATCTTTAGGTGTAGAAGAAGGCGGTTTAAAATCATTAATTCGCGCTACTTATACTCTGTTAGGTTTGCGTACTTATTTCACCAGTGGAGAAAAGGAAACCCGCGCTTGGACTATTCACGCTGGGATGTCAGCACCGCAAGCAGCCGGGGTAATTCACAGTGATTTTGAACGCGGATTTATTCGTGCTGAAACGGTTGCTTATAATGATTTAGTCACGTCTGGTTCGATGAATGCTGCCAAGGAAAAAGGGTTAGTTCGCAGTGAAGGAAAAGAATACGTCGTGCAAGAAGGCGATGTGATGTTGTTCCGTTTTAATGTGTGATATCACGAACTTGTAAACTCTCTTTTGTATAGCCCGCGCAGGCGGGCTTTGTTTGTGTAGCCTCAGACTTTTAGCCTGTGGGCAAAAAGGGTGTATTATATACAAATTTAGGATAAATTCTCCATAATATTAATTAATTATTCAGTAATTTAGTATTGCTCGACACTCCGTAAAAGGGGTGTTATTTTTGAAAGAATATGGTGTTTGCTAGTCATGCGGTAAAAGGATGCGGAGACATGCTGGGATGGGTCTTTGGGGGTTTTGTTAAAAAAATTGAGCGCGCAGCGAAGGAGGTTTCACGAGATTTCGTTAATCAGAGTAGCAATGAGATAGCTTACTTGTTTGATACAAAACTTTATCCTTTGGCTGACAAGCTTGATTATCTAGCTCAAGAACGCATCAAACAAGCAATAGAAGAATCTGAGAAATTAGAAAGTCAGGTGAAAGCTGATATTGAGTCTCTGCTGAATGTAGCTGATGAGAAAGTTAGGCGTAACCTTGAACAAATAGATGCAGTACGTGAAACAGCAATCAGAGATTTAAGAGAAACCATTGGTCAAACAGATTTTTATTTAGAAAATCGAATTAACCAAATTTCGCTTGCGGTAATGAAAGGGCTAACTTTTTCTGAAGAAATCATTAAGATGACTTTTGCAGAAATTGATGTTTTAGAAGATAAGTTATTTGAGGATGCGAAGAAAATAGTTGATAAGATAGACGAAATCATAGATGGAAAGCTTGAAATGATTCGGAATGAATTGAAAAAGCATTTGGCTCATGCTTTACCGAATCCTTTGGATAAATGTAGACAGAGGATCAAAATAGGATTTAAGCCTGGTAGTATGCTTTCCGATCTTGAGCTTTATCAATTGAGCGAGTGCTATGAACTGAGTAAGTTAAACGAGAATACTTCAATTGATGACGTACTAAAGATTTATGGACAACTTCAATATAATGCAGCAATGATGTCTGCTTTAGTTAAAAAGGCTCCAGAGTTGAAAAGGAGAGCTATCGAAGACTGGATTAAGTATGGTTTACTTTGTGAGTTTTGGCGAAACACGATGAAAAATTCCGATACCACAGAGCCACTTATGCTAGAGGACAAGCCTTCACAGAAACTTTTAACAGGCAAATAAATGGAATTTCTAGAGGTTGTTTATGAATAGTGCAGGTAATAGTAACTGGAAAACACCGTTAGGTTATTACGAAAGGGCTATAGAAGACCTCAGACGTACACGCGAAGAGTTACAGGAAGAATTTCAAAATTTTAAAACAACCTACATAGAAAATCTAGAATCAAATCTTCGGAATTGCCAAACCGAAATAAACACATTGAAATCTGAGCTTCAGATTACACAGGAAAGGCTTGTAATAACCGAAAAAACTGCAACAGAAGCTCACAAGAGTTTAGCTGATGCTGAAAATGCCGCTAATGCTGCTCAAACAGAACTACAGGCTATCAAAGAAATTATGACTAGTGAACTCAGTGCAAATTATAAAATTATTCAAGAAATAGCACAACTGAAAGAACAATTATCTGAATGGCAATCTCAAGTTCAGCAGCCAAAACATGAAAATGATTTGTCAGTACAAATTTTACAATCTCTATCAAATTTGCAGTTACAGTGTTCTAAATTGGAAGCAAAATTGACCCTTGTTTCCCCTGCTTCTGGTGTAGACTATACAAAATTGCAAGAACTGTTAGCAGCAAAGAAATGGAATGAAGCCGACATCGAAACCTACACTTTTATGCTTAAAATATCAGAGCGAGAAGAAGAACGTTGGTTAGAAGACAAAGACATCAAAAGATTTCCTCGTCAAGACCTCCGCATTATTGACAACCTCTGGGAAAAATATAGCGGCGGAAAATTTGGTTTTACTGTTCAGAAGCGCACTTGGCAGGATGCGAAAGAAGACTATAAGCGCTTTGGCGATCGTGTAGGATGGCTAGTAAATCTTGTCAATAGTGAGTGGCTGAAATACGAGGACTATAACTTTAGCTTAAGTGCTCCTGATGGACATCTTCCATGTACAGTTCGGGTATTGGGTTTTGGGTATCGAAGTGTGGGAGAGCTTCCACATCGGCTACGAATTTTTTTGTCGCGATACTGATGTAATAAAAACTGTTGAAATTGAGCAGCAAAAAGTGACACGCCCTGATTCGGAATCTCGGAATCAGTAATATATTTTTAATCAGAAACCCGGTTTCTTAGTAAGGCTGAAGCATGAACTCCATAAATACCCAAGACGGACGATATTTTTCAGGAATTTCACTTTCAGCATACGGCTCAATCTCCTGAAATCTAAGGCTACGATAAAGCGCTTGTGCTTCTTTTGCAAAAGGGGCGGTATCCAAGCGGATTTTTAAATAGCCTATCTGCCAAGCTTCATGAATGATAGCTTGTAATAAAGACCGACCTATTCCTTTCTTACGAAACTCTGGTCTAACATACATCCTTTTAATCTCGCCTACATCCTCACCAATTTTTCGCAAGCAAGCACAACCTGCTATCTTGGTTTCATATTCTCCTAGCAGCAATCTTCCTTCTGGTGGTGCAAATTGTTGGAGTTTCGCCATATCTTGCTCTAAAAATGCATTCACATCAAAACTGATGTCAAATTCACGGCTAAACATCAAGTTAGCCGAGTTCCAATATTCCCAAAACAATTCACGAAAATGCCTTTTCTGTTCGTTTGTCTTGACTTGTATAATCTTAAGCAAATTTAATTTCTCCGCTAACTCTTCAAAATTAAAAATTAGATTGATTGTCAAAGTTTATCTTTAGTATTTAAACCACAGATGGACACAGATAAACACAGATGATTTTTCTGTGTCTATTTGTGTTTATCTGTGGTTTCATTTTCACATTAATTGACTTTTGTAAGATATTTATTCAATATGTTCATTATTAAATAAGCAACAACCAATAACAAAATAGTATGGTGAAAATTCCAGTCATTGATTTTTCTCTCTTCACCAGCAGCAGTGCAACAGCTAGGCAAACCATAATTCAGCAACTTTATCAAGCTTGTCATGAAATTGGATTTATGTACTTAAAAAATACAAGTATTTCTAATGACTTGGTTGAGCAAGCCCTGAAACAAAGCAAAGACTTTTTTGATTTACCTTTAGCAGTGAAGCAGCAGCTAGCTTGGAGTCATGAATTTAGCAATCAAGGTTACGTTGGAATTGAGAGAGAACGTCTTAACCCTAATAACCCAGGAGATTTGAAAGAGGCGTTTAATATTAGTACAAAGGCAACAGATATAGATGTAACAGATAAATTATCCGCTAAATCCGCTGCCTCAGCTTCTCCTGCAAACAACCCTGACATTCTCACCTTTTATGAAGCTTGCACAGAACTTGCTAACAAGGTGTTACAAGCGTTTGCTTTAGCTTTAGAATTACCAGCAGATTTTTTTGCTACAAACCATAACCAGCAAAATCATACCTTGCGACTACTGCATTATCCACCTTTGTCGCAGCCACCTAAACTAAAACAGGTTCGCGCTGGTGAACATTCCGACTATGGCAGCATCACCTTGCTGTTTCAAAATGAAGTTGGGGGATTGGAAGTACGAACAGCGTCAGGTGAGTGGATTGCAGCTTCACCAATTCCTGATACTGTCATAGTCAACACTGGCGATTTAATGGAACGCTGGACAAACCATGTGTTTTGCTCAACGAAGCATCGGGTGATGATTCCTAATGATGATACGGTAAAGCAGTCTAGATATTCTGTAGCATTTTTCTGTCATCCTAATGATGATACAGAAATTGTTTGTCTGGAAAGCTGTCAAAGGGATAAATCACCCATTTATCCGCCTATTCTTGCAGGAGAGTATCTTTTGAGCCGTTTGCAGGCGACATATACTAGAACTCAGGAGTCAGGAGTCAGGAGTCAGAAGTAAAAAGTAGCCTGAGAATTACGGAATTGTAGTCATTGCTTTTGTATATTTTCTTAATTACTTAACAAGTCAGTTAAGTGAGCAAGGTAGAGCATCAAGTAAATAAACCATAAGAAAATCTTATGAAGCAATATCTGGGATTTGCCAAGCGGTTTTCACTCCTGTTTACTCCATTGGTAGCGACTTCTGTACTCTTCAGCTTACCGAGCCAGGCTGCAACTTTTGCTTTTTCTGACGGAGATTTAAGTTTTACAAATTTTAGTGGAGTTCTTTTCACAGAATTTGATAGTGACAATAATGCTGAAACTGAAGGTATTACCTTGGGGAAGGATGATTTTGTAGAGTTAGAAAATAATCCAGTAGTAGATACAACAAATTTTCCGCAAGAAGTATTTACTGATGTTGTAAGCTCAGTAAGTGGTGAGGGTAGAAATTACACAGGATTCGTAAAAAGTGATTCAAAAATTATTGGGAATTTTGATATAGGTGCTGGTCAAACTTTTGCTTTCAACTTCTCATCTTTTCTAAACCTAGGAACAGAAATAGATGCACCTCCAGCAGAAAATGCCCAAGCTAATGGAGACATTGCTTTCTCTCTATTCGATACTTCAGATATACCTGAGCAAGCTCTTCCAAGCTTTATTGCTAATTTGTTAGATAACCCAAGCAGTATTAACAGAAACCCTTTTTCCTTCTTTTCTATTGTTGGGAATGTCAGCACTGTTGGTGATGATTTTATTCTCACCCAAAATAGCCAAGATATTAACTTAAGCAATAATTTTAAGGATGTTATTTCTGGAGGAAATCAAGAATTTGCTAAAGCTTCTTTTGCGGGTTCTTTCCAACGCTATTTTGGTAATCCAGCCAATGTCACTTTAATCGCAACACGAAGAAGTCAAGCGAGAGTAACAGCATCTGAACCTTCAACGAGTTTAGCTTTACTGTTATTTTTGGCATTACTGGCTATAGCTAATAAAGGTAGATTGAGAGCAAATATCTCAGGGCGCTCTTCGTTCCTCAAGGTGATCAAGTTAACTGTTGAGGATTGAGTCAAAGGGGATGTACTTTGAACTCAATTTACTCTGTCCTAACTATAGATCCGCTCCCCCCAACCTCCTGAGTAAGGGGGGCTAGGAAAAATTTCATGTAAATCCAGCAAAATCAGCCTGAAAATTGCGGAAACTAAATTGTGCAGTGTGTAGATTTTCATTGTGCCCAACCACTCAGTCAAGTCAGTTAAACTAAGTAACAGACAAATTATAGATAGAAAATTGCGTCAATCTCTATCTCAAACTAGCAAAGAGGTTTTTTATAATGCCAACTCCAAGCATAGCTACTTCTGCGCCGTCCGCGTCACTCAGTCAGAGTATGACTTTTGCCCTGTCTTATGGAGATTTATTCTTAACAAACTTTAGTCAAAAGTTTTCCTCTGTTGATAGTGACAATCAGGCTAATACCTCAGCTTCTGCGGACGGTACTACGGCGACTGTTCACAATGATGCAGTCGTAGAAACCGGCGAGACAGAAGCATTGACTTTTGCTACTAGTTCAGCAAGTGGTGAAAATAAAAATTATTTTGGATTCGCACAAACTCATGCAATTATTGTTGATAATTTTGTTGTAGCTCCTGGTAACAATTTGTCTTTCAATTTCACGTCTGCTCTAGACTTAGAAACATCGATATATGCTCCACAACGGATAGAGAGTGTTAGTGCAGTTAGAGATATTTCGTTTTCTTTATACGACACTTCTGATATACCTAAAGCAAAGATCAAAGACTTTCTTACCAATTTATTATCTGAACCGAGCAGCATAAAAAAAACCCGTTTAGTATTCTTTTCTGTTTCCGGGAAATTAAACAGTTCTGGAAAAGATAATTTTTTGAAAAGTCAGAAAAGCGAAAATGTGACGTTCAGCACTGAATTCAAAGATTCTAATTTTGAAGGAAATCAAAAATTTGCTAGCACTTTTATTCGTGGTTCTGTAAAACACTCTTTTAATAATCAAGCAAATGTTACTTTAGTCGCCTTGAGAACGGGTGAAGCGAGAGTAGCAGCACCAGAACAATCACGTAGCTTAACTTTACTATCAACGCCTGGCTCACAGGTCGTACCTATCGAAGGTAGACGTCCAGGTGCTCCATCAAATCGCTATTCAAATAGAAAGGTTATCACGTATACTGTTGGTAAATAATTGCAGTAGCATGACAATCTCAAAATAAAATTGGTTGGGGTAGCACCAAAGAGGGAAAATATCTTTTGAGTCTTTCAATAAACAAGATATTTCATGAAAACCTACGACTGGATTGTTGTTGGTGCTGGAATTACGGGTGCTGCACTCGCCTACGAACTGGCGAAAAAAGGTTGTAAAGTGCTTTTGTTAGAGCAATATGCAACGCCAGATAACGCAACTCGTTATAGTTATGGTGGTTTAGCTTTTTGGTCTGGTACCACTCCACTCACTCGCCAACTATGCGATGAGGGGTTTGCACGTTACCAAATCCTGTCCCAAGAGTTGGACGCCGATACTGAGTTTCGGGAGCTAGACTTATTGTTGACGATTTCCACCGATACCGATCCAGAAGCTGTGGCGGCGTCGTATACTCGTTTTGCTATCCCTCCCAAATTACTTAGTATAAAAGAAGCCTGTGAATTGGAACCTCTGTTAAATCAAGAGGAACTCGCAGGTGCTTTAACTGTCAAACATGGTCATATCCACCCTGAAAAAACCACCCAAGCCTACATTGGTGCCTTTGTGCGTGCTGGCGGTGAAATGGAGATTACCCAAGTTTTACAAATACTACAAAACAAAGTTAAGACAACAAACGAGATATACTATACTGCGAACACTGTAGTCTGTGCTGGTGGACTCAGCCGACAGCTCCTGAAATCATCTGGCATTTCTACCAAGCTGTATTTCACCCACGCAGAAATGATTGAAACTCCACCTGTGGATGTGCAACTACGTACCTTAGTTATGCCAGCGAATCTCAAACGGTTCCAATTAGAAGCAGATTCCACTAAAAATGATCAATTGTGGGAACAACCAGGTCTTGAACTAGTACCACCTATTGTAGATGCAGGCGCAGTTCAATTTCGAGACGGTAGCTTTCGCTTTGGTCAAGTGAGCCGCGCTCTTAGCGATCCTCACGCCAATGTAAACTTAGAGCAAAGCGAAGCAGCGTTACGAGCAGGCATCAGAAAAATTTTGCCTAAATTAGGCAACTTACCAGGAACTTGGCATCATTGTTTAGTGTCATTTAGTAGTGATGCACTCCCCTTGATTGGTCTTATCCCAGAACGCGAAGGCGTTTATGTTTTTTCTGGTTTCAGTAATCCCCTTGTGATTGTGCCACCCTTAGCACAGCGCTTTACTGATTGGGTCTTTGGAATAGAAGACGAAATTATTACCAAATTGTCTCCTGTTCGCTTTGAAAATTTCTCAGAACGTTTATAATAAAAACTAATACCTGAAGCAACCTGCTACAGGTACGAGGCGAAACAGGGGTTGCTTTCTTTAGCACTCAAGACTTTGAAGATAGAATCTGTTGGTATCGTTTGCAGGAACAATTTCCTGTTCCTCTACTACCGCCTTCACCGCGTCCGATTCAGCAAGAGCTTCCACACCAGCAGCAGAGATTTCAACAGGGATTGAGCCTAGTGCATCAGGACTATCGGCTAACTGTTTGCCTCCGAAGTCCTGTATGATTTTGTGTATGTAGCCTAGAGCTTGCTTAGCTGAGTTGCGTATCCCTTCCATCGCGGCTTTGCGTTCAATACGCGACTGGCGCGACATCGGCTTGTCAAGATTCTCTAGCTTCAAAAACACGATGATGCAGACCTTCTGTTGAGGCGCTAGATTATTCAGCCGACACGCAAACTCAGAACTGATCTTGTTTTTGCTAAGTGTTTTGTTATGGTACATGATGCAATCCCCTGGTTGCCCTCAACTACTAAGAGCACTTAACGCTTCCAGGGGTTGGAGTAAACCCCAACCCCATCGATTGTCCGGGCGGCGACCATTTCCCTGAGGATGTTTTGCCGTTTCCTTCAATACATCAATGATATCTGTTACAGCTGCTGTTGGCTTAGCTGCCATTAATAAAGCTGCAACACCTGCAACATGGGGAGTTGCCATAGAAGTGCCATCCATATAGTTGTATTCGTAGGTTCCGTGAGCTGTTTTCGTCGGCGGTATACAGGAATAAACCTGAGCACCCGGGGCAACAACATCTGGCTTTGTTACCACACCATTTGGCTCGTCTCCAGGAAACACGAGGCTAGCCCCGCTACTGAAGAATGCGACATCAACCTTGTTGTCTGGCAGTTTTTCTATTGCACCCACACTGAAGGCATTATGAGCATTACCAGGTGAGCTCGTATTACCGTGGTTTTCATTGCCGATCGCTACTACAGGTAAAATACCATACTGCTTCACCAGTATGTCAAGTACTTCAGCAAACAATGGTTCGTAATAACTTAAACCGAGGGACATATTGATAATATCTGCCCCTCTTTCGATCGCCCAAGAAATACCTTCCAACAAGGTTCGCAAAGTCGTATCTCCGATCAGCACGCCAGCAACTAACAGATTAGTTTGCGGTGCAACGCCAATAGAGAGACCTTTTGGAGTCTTTCCTCCACCGATTGTGCCACAAACATGAGTACCGTGCTGTCCGCAGTCAAAAGCTGGAGAGGCTTCAATCCGCCTACCAAGGGGATCAATGACCACAAACTCTTTAACTCGTTTGTCGAGTGCTGGATGGGCAGCATACACGCCTGTATCTAGCACCGCCACATTGATGTTCTCACCCGTGGTTGTCTCCCATAATTTAGGAATCTCAAGCTGTTTCAAACCCCAGGTCACGTTGTCTTTGTTTTCCTCAGCAAATAGCTCAGAATAATCAATTTTTCGAGGTTGGATCAGATGAATTTTTTGATTGGGCAAAATAGCAACGATATTCGGTTGTTCCACCAAGGCTTCTAGGGTCTTGGGAGTCACTTCAACCGTCGCCATTGGTAATGCGCCAAAACCGATGGTAGAAACCGCTAAAGGTTCATCATGATATCCAAGGTCGTGACTAGCTTCGTGATAATCCTCAAAAATTTCTGCAGCTACTTTAATCGCCGCCTGCTGTTGAACCTGAAACATCCTCCTTTGTAGTTCGCGCAGACGACCCCGTGGCGGCAAACCTTCAAAAGGCGGTGCTTTGTAGATCACAATTGCATCCCGCTTGTCATCCTGCCCCATCTCGGCAAGAAACGGCTCGAAAGCTGGCGATATCTTGTTGTCTGGATTCATTGCGATCTACCTCTATCTCAATTTAGTTTCGTCGGGTGGGTTTTTGACTATAGTGCCATTGCGGAATTTTTACTCTACCTATGTATTTATTTTTTCAGGCAAGTCTTCCCGGCTCAGGTATCCTGGCAGGCGAAGATGCCCAAGCTGTTTGCTGGTTGAGCAATTCCGGCTTTGCCAATAAGTCACTATAGAGCTGGACGAAATTCTCGCCCATCTGTCTCCTACCTGCTTTTAAAAATAGCAAAATTTTAAATAGTGTGAAGTTTTAATAATTTTTAACTTTTGCCATTAAAAATGTGTTAATCTTCGTGCTTATGATTTTTTCATCAGCCAAAGAAAATATGAGTGTACAAATATACTTTACCTTACTTAAGTAAAGGAGTACTAAAGACGTTATAAACTTTCAAAGTGGTTAAGTATTATCTAAGTTTACCCCCAACTCCGCATACTGCTTAAACCCTACTTCCACATCAATTTTTTCTGAACCCAAAATCGCTGCTGCTTCTTGTAAAAGCTGATTCTGTTCTTTTTGAATTTCCTCCAGTCGAGTAGAAATTCCTACCAATCTTTGCTGCTTATCCTTGTGAATTTGTGGAGAGACTACAGGCAGTAAAGTTGGTATGTGATCACTTGTTTTCGTATCATTCAGTTGTTTAACAGCCAAGCTACTTACTTTGGTAAATGATAAAAAGCTAATCTTCACAAAAGCTTGAAGTAATTTGAAAGGAACTTGCAAAAGTGACAAACTAGCTGACTCAATTATACGACCAATTGCCTTGATCAGACTCCAAGCGATCGCAAGAGCGAAAAGCAGAATCACTAAACTGATGATTGGATGGTTAACCGCCCAACCAAAAATTTGAACCAACCGCATAAGTGTAGGGTGTTGCTCAAACCAATCAACCACCGAAGAAGAAATAGCTGTTTGAACAGCCGCCGATGTTGTACTCTTTACTTGTTGGGCAGATTCCAATGTTTCTTGTAAAGAAGCTTTAGCTTGCCCAAAGTTTGTCGTCACTGTATCAACAGCTTGACTGGTGGCTTGAGTTGCTGTTTGCTTCCAAGACTCCCCAATTTGCTGTGTTGATTGAGTTAGAGAGTTAACGCTTTGGTTAACCAAATCTTTCGTTTGCTGAAAATGTTGAAAAAGTTTTTCAGATAGATTTATATTTTTATCTAAATAAGAAATTTCCGCTGGAGATGCCATAGAGTATTTCACCACGGATAGTGAAAAGCGAGATGATTAAGTTCAATGTAAGCAAAAATTTTTAAAGTTGACTGTAAATTTTTGCCAATCAAAATTCTACCCTTAGAAGGAAGTGCATAAACAATAACTATATTTGCACTGATAAAGTTGTTGTGACAGGCTTGTTAAATTACTGTGTACTTTAAACACTTGGTGCAGTCTAACTTTATACAGACTCAATAACCTGTTTTACTGCCAATTCCACAGCTCATCCTTTAGTCAGCAGGTATGATCATCCCTAGGTTAGAAGAACGGGGATATTACCTACTGTTACAAATAAAACAAGGTTCAGTTAAAATAGTTAAAGCCTGTAAATCTACTACTATACCCAACTGAAGGCTTTTTTCGAGGGTGCATCTACTTTTTTTACGTCAAAATAAAAGAAATCTAAAACCCTAGTTTGTCGCTAACGCCATATGCTTAAATACCACAATGACAACTGCTAAGCAGCAATTTCAACGTCAAATACACCAATATTAAGCATATTCTGGCACTTGTTGCAAACTTGCGAGGTTTTGCTTGAGTTTATAAATCAAAACTGTGTTTCATCTGACATAATAGCGACGATTACTTTATCTTGTCAAGATTTCACTACTTCGGCATTTTTTCTTAGAAACATCAAATATCAAAAAACCGTCTTAAATTCCAACGGTTAACGCCGTAACGCTATTGAGTCATCTACCATCACAAGCCTCATGAATGTCAAGATTCATTTGCTGAGCGCATTCACTCTCTCCGTGTCTGCGTTTACTGCCATCCCTAATCAAGAGAATCGTCAAAGTATTTATCAAAGTATCCAAAGGTATCTGGAATTCTTCATAACGCTTGTGAAGCAAAAGAAGGTAGCAATATCACGTAGAGGGTATTTCTTAGATCAAGCAAATCGTGCAGTCGTTTTATACCACCCTGTCAGAGAAGGAACACTTAAGGGTAGAGCCACGATTAACATCAATTCGCCTCAGAACTTAAGTTCCTCTCTAGTCTCTCAGATTGAATTTCTTCGAGAGAGTCTTTCAAAAGTCAATTTTAAACTCGAAAAAGTATTTTAACTGATATTTGTTAATTGTCAATTGATTTATTTCCAACTGCCTACACCCTTGTTTATTGGAGGTTCATTTTGTTTAAATCCCGTATCACAAAAACCCTAATTGCGTTCTCATCCTATGCAGCTGCAATTCTGACTGCACCTCAGCAGGCTTTTGCTCAGCTCAGTATTGGGCGCTATGGTGTCCAACCAGGACTGGAGTCAAACTATCTGCAGTATCAGATGTCAGGACGTTCTTTGAGTCAAATGCGAGTCATTCCTGGATGTGGTGTGGGAGATGGTGCTGGCTGTAACAAAACTGCAACAGTACTTCAGCAAATAGTTGAGTCCAACGGCGGACCTAGCTACCAAGAGTTACTGATACGAGCGGCTGGTGGGCAGCAAAACTACCAAAATTTCGCTTCTTTCTACGGAAACAATCCCAATATTTCTCAAGTGCCGTACGCCTCCTTCTGGCAAAACGACAACCCTTATATGGTGGATGGATATCGGTATCTTCTTGGGCAAACAGTGAGTCGGACGCCTCAACCAGGTTTAGGACAGGTTACTAAGAACTTTTACTGGGCACCAGAGGGTTCTGGAAACTCACTTGATCCCCGTAGTGGCTTGCTGAACTTGAAATACTCCTATGGGCGTTTGCTATTGGAAGAAGTCGCAAAAATCCCTAACCTCAAGCAGCAGATTCAGTCTCAGGATTTGCCAGCAGACGTCAAGCAGTTTTATGCAAGTAACGCCTCTCAAGGGTTGCGTGCGTTGAATAGTGGCAATGAGAGTCAACTTGAAGGGAAGCTCCTCGAAGTCCTCTCCAAGCCATTCTCCCCAGATGGAGCGGAGTACAACCGTCCAAATGCTGGCATTCCTCGGGAGTTTGACGAGATCATTGGGCAAGGTCTTCCAGGAGATGTCTTTGTAGCGGCAGTTCCAGTATTGCCCGAGGGAGACGTGATCAGCGAGGAGATCGTTCCCGGTCCTGTAGGAGATGTTGTGGCACCAGAAGGCGGAGGTGGTGGGTTCCCATTCTGGGTCCTCGGCGGTATTCCCTTACTTGCTCTACCTTTTCTTTTTGGCGGTGGCGGTGGAGATGATTCCCCAGATAGGGTAGCCGTAGCACCGCCGCCGACTGTAGGCGAGCAGCCACCTGCTGCAGGCGAGACTCCTCCAGGAGGCGGTGTGACTCCTCCTGGAGGTGGTGTGACTCCTCCACCCGTAGGTGAACAACCTCCTGGAGGTGGTGTGACTCCTCCTGGTGGCGGTGTGACTCCTCCTGGTGGCGGTGTGACTCCTCCTGGTGGTGGTGTGACTCCTCCCGGTGGCGGTGTGACTCCTCCTGGTGGCGGTGTGACTCCTCCCGGTGGCGGTGTGACTCCTCCCGGTGGCGGTGTGACTCCTCCTGGTGGCGGTGTGACTCCTCCCGGTGGCGGTGTAACTCCTCCTGGTGGCGGTGTGACTCCTCCCGGAGGCGGTGTCCAGCCGATACCGGAGTCATCGACGTTAACGCCGCTTTTGTTGTGGACGATGATAATGTCTATGCTCGGTTACAGAAAGTGGCGCAAGCAGGGGTCTAAGGGTGTAAGGGTATAAAGGATATTTTGAATTCTTTTATTGTTCATCTATATCCCCAACCCCACTTCCTGGGGACCCTTAGCCCCCCTACACCCTGTCTTAAAATAAATCCAAATCCGTTACTGCACCAAGACTGCTAGAAGATACCAACTTGGTATATTTTGCCAGCACACCGGTGCTATAACGCGGTGGACGTGGCTGCCAATTGGCACGACGACTTGCTAACTCTTCATCAGATATATCTAAATGCAGTGAACGAGCATGGGCATCAATGGTGATCGTATCGCCTTCTTCGACTAGGGCGATCGCACCCCCAACTGCTGCTTCTGGTGCAACGTGACCCACTACCATGCCGTAAGTACCGCCTGAAAAGCGCCCATCGGTAATCAGTCCCACAGAATCACCCAAACCAGCACCAATAAGTGCCGAGGTGGGAGCTAGCATTTCCCGCATACCAGGACCACCTTTTGGTCCTTCGTAGCGGATGACGATGACATTCCCTGGGTAAATTTTCTTTGCCAGAATCGCATCTAAGCAGGCTTCCTCAGATTCAAAAACCCGTGCTGGTCCAGTAATTTTGGGTGTTTTTACCCCAGTAATTTTAGCGACAGCCCCCTCAATCGCTAAGTTACCTCTAAGGATGGCTAAGTGTCCTTGTTGATACAGCGGGTTATTCCAAGGACGAATGACATCTTGATTTGCTGATGGTTCTTCTGGAACATCAGCCAACACTTCGGCTACTGTTTGCCCGGTGATGGTTAGGCAGTCCTCGTGTAATAAATTATGTACCAGTAGCATTTTCATGACTTGAGGAATGCCGCCAGCTTTGTGCAAGTCTGTGGCTACATACCGTCCACTAGGTTTTAAATCGCACAAAACCGGAACGCGGGCGCGGATGGTTTCAAAGTCGTTCAGGGTAAGTTCTATACCAGCGGTGTGGGCGATCGCCAGTAGGTGCAGCACTGCATTTGTCGAACCACCCACCGCCATGATCACAGAAATCGCATTTTCTAGGGATTTGCGAGTTATAATCTGGCTGGGCAAGATTTGTTTGCGAATGGCTTCCACCAAGAACAAGGCAGATTTTTCAGTACTTTCCGCTTTTTCTTCATCTTCTGCTGCCATTGTCGAGGAATAAGGTAAACTCATCCCCATTGCTTCAATAGCACTAGACATCGTGTTTGCCGTGTACATTCCACCGCAGGAACCAGCGCCTGGGCAAGCATTACGCTCGACTTCTAGGAGTTCATTTTCGTCAATTTTGCCAGCACTGTATTGACCGACAGCTTCAAAAGAACTGACAACAGTTAAGTCGCGTCCGTTGTAGTTTCCGGGTTTAATTGTACCCCCGTAAACAAAGATAGCGGGGATGTTCATCCGAGCAATGGCAATCACCGCCCCTGGCATATTTTTATCACAACCGCCAATGGCAAGAACACCGTCCATACTTTGCCCAGTGCAGGCGGTTTCTATTGAGTCAGCAATGACTTCCCGCGATACCAAGGAATATTTCATCCCTTCGGTTCCCATGGAAATGCCGTCACTGATGGTAATGGTGCCGAACATTTGCGGCATTGCCCCAGCTTTTCTGATGCCAATTTCTGCTCTTTGCGCCAGTTTATTGATCCCCATATTGCAGGGGGTAATAGTACTGTAGCCATTGGCAATGCCAACAATGGCTTTGGTGAAATCCTCATCTTTAAAACCAACAGCACGCAGCATTGCCCGATTAGGCGATCGCTGCACTCCTTGTGTTACAACTTGGCTTCTTAAATTCTCTGACATTTTGATAATTTCCTTGTGCCGTCATCTTTCTCTTGGCACATTCGCTCTGTGATTATCTCAAAATACCAGATACTCTACAGCTCATTTTCATGTATTGGCACAAAGAGTGGAGCTAGCGATCGCTAACCGTTGATTGTACCATCTGGCATAATTGCACCCTGCAACAGAGTACCCATCATGTATGCCCCATACAGATTAGCTCCCTGTAGATTTGCAGCGGTAAAATCTGCGTCTATCAAATCTGCCATTTTCAGATCTGCTCCATCAAGTATGGCTCCTGTGAGCTTTGCCTCAAAAAGATTTGCCCCACTAAGATTGGCTCCTGTGAGGTTGGCTCCCGTCAGGTTAGCTCTCACTAAAGATGCTTCTGTCAAGTCCACCCCAACCAAATTTGCTTTACTCAAATCAACTTCACTCAGGGAAGCTCCTTTTAAAGTTGCTCCACTGAGATTAACTCCATTTAGGTAACTACCTATAAGGTTTACGCCCTTGAAATTTCTTTGTCCTGCCTGATAGCGTTTCAAAAAATCATCCACGTTCATTGCACTAGTTAACAACACCTGTTGGTTCATTGCCCTATTTCATAACTCCTGTTGTAGTGTGTCTCAAAGAACAGACTTTAATAAGTTGATAGTGTTACCATGCGACCTTATGACAAATTATGTCATTATCTATGAACAAATTATCATTATCGCAATTCAAACTCAGTCATTGATGAACAAGTCATCAATGATAGTTTGTTAAGGCGTAAGCACTACCACAAACTCAAGTTGTATATAATGCTTCGTATTACAACACTCAGCACTCATTGCTCAAAACTGTTTTGGTGATAACAGAACTCATTTTCTTAACCCGTCATTGGCTTACGGGCAAGTAAAAAGATTTATTTTACTCATAGGTTAATCAATTAGTCACAATCTTTAATCGTAATAATCTGTAAAAATACTTGATACTTTCCCCAATTTTAGAGACAAGTTTTTCCAAAATAGAGCGTTTGGGATATGCAATTCTTGCGTGTTCTTCAAAATATATGGACATTTCATCCATGCTTGACTGACCCTTTTGAATTCTAAACCTCTCAATTTTTTCATTGAAAAATGAAAGACCTGGCATTTCGCCCCATCTAACAGGAAAACCAGCTTTATACGCAGCTAAACCTATTGCGTTTCCTTCTGCGTCGTAAAGTCCATTTCGTTCAAAATAGTTGGCAAGAATCTCCCATAAGCGCAAAAATTGGATTTCTTTGCCAGAGTCTTTAGTGATAGCAAATAAATACTCTTGTACAAATTTAATATTTTCCCATTCTGCATCCAGATTTAATTTTTGTATGGCTGATTTAACGATTTTAAATTCTCTAAAATATTTTGCTTCAGCAGTCCCTGCAATAACTTTGGCAAATTTTATCGGCAGATTGAAACAAGCTCTTGCTGTTATTCCTGGTTCGTTAAGCCATTGTATATCTTCTGACACTGGTGCTAATATTCGCATATCTGCATCAAGGAAGATACATGAATCAAACAAGGATAGAGCTTGAGCGATGACAAATCTTTTATCGTGGTAACACTTAACACCATGCTGTTGATGCTTAAATGCTAAAACTTGAGAGAAGTTACTAAATTCGTTAGGATTATCAGTTAAAATCACAAAAGAAGTGTGAGGTGCATATTTATCTATATCTTTTGCTAGGAGTGAAGCAAGAGCGCGATATTTGTTACCTAACGCTAAAGTACAGAAACAGACTTTCTTTTCTTGGTTACTCATAGTTGTTTCTTCATTTACATTACAATCATCAATCTGTTTTGAAAAAAACCTCATGAGGTAAGAAAAACCGCCAAAGGAAATTCGCTGGAAGCACTGTGTCAGTGGATTCAGCATCTATAGGTAAATATTGGGAACGATAAGTTTTAACTGCTTGCTCCTTCTTGGATTGCACCTTGTGTATAGCTAATTGATATGCTCCTGTCAATTCCTCCAGCTTGAGATCGCGAAACAGTAAAGAGTCCCAAAGCAACCAGATAGCATACTGCCACAAATCTACCTTGACTCCAGCGAGGGCGATCGCCTCTGTCACAAGTTGATAAGTCGTCTCATGATCTGGACTTCGATCCTTGCTGTGAGTAACGTACACCTCTTGCGGCTGGAAATCACCCAGCAATTGTGCCATTTTTTCAAGAGTTTGCTGTTGTTCAGCTTCCGTCATTTTATGCAGTGCGCCATCGCATTTATTGAGAAAGTGAACATTTTTTGACTCAACGCCTAAAATGTTCAAAGCTGTCAGTGCTTCTTGTTTGCGAATTTGAACAATTTCCTCACGGGTTATCTTGCTATTACCTTTATGAGAACCCCCTCCATCCGTGACAAAAACAACCTTAACAGGTACACCTTGTTCTCGCTTAAGGGCAATGATTCCACCACAGCCCAACGTTTCATCATCTTGATGAGGAGCAAATACAAGTGCCGATTTCTGGCTCAAATCTAACCTTTGACTGCCTGCATACAAAAGCCAATAAAACTGTAGTTTCATCCCAAGCGATCGCAATCTGTAATTAAGCAACCACCATTTGTTGTGCAGACCGGTCTTTAAGCGACGAATAAGATAACTCGCGTTCATAATGCAATAATATCGTTGAAAAGTTTTTATGTATGAGCTACTGAAGAAAACACACACTGGTTGTGCTTAAAGTGCTTATAAATATTCCCATGCTGCCTGAAAAAAGTCTCGCTCACATAGCATGGCATAGCGATAGGTTGAGTGTACCAAGGCTGTACTGCTAGTGTAACGGTCAACCAAATCTTCTAATTGTTGCGTTAGTGGTTGAAAATCTGCGCCGCTGTAAGTCCGAATCCAATCCGCATACTGATGATTGGGAATGCCATCACAAGCCAACTGTTCTCCCAAAAAGGCATACAGACGCATACAGGGAGACATAGCCGCAGCAGTTAAACCCACATCTCCACTCCAAGCAGTTGCCAACAAAAAGTCGGTATAACGACGAGTTGTGACTCCAGGTTCTACAGAATGCAAACTGACTCCCCACTTTGCAGCATAACCTTCATGTAGCTTCAGTTCTTGTAAAACTCCATCAGCCAACGAGTGAAAGGTTGTAAATACAGAGAAATCTGGTGCTTTCGCTGCAGCGATACTGTAAGCACGGGCAAAGGCTTCCAAGAAAAAAGCATCTTGCCCAACATAATAGGCAAATTTTTGCTGCTTGAGAGTCCCGTCACCTATACCTTGGACAAAGGGATGCTCAAGACAAGCCTGGGCTATATCTTGATTTGCTTCCCATAATTTCTTTGAGGTAGCCATGAGTTGTAGGTTGTTACTAAAGTACTATAAGATTCCTATTTGATTTTTGAACAGAACTCAGTACAGTTTATGTTGCCTGTTCCCTGTTAAGAGTTCGCTAGCTCAACTAGTAAGTTCATAAACCAAACCGGATTCCTATACTATCTACTAACTACTAATTATCTATGCTCGTTTGCTTCTAGCATTGCAAGCTTTAAATCTCACTTAACATACCAAAACCTTGCTTTTACTATTGCAGTATCTACATTTTGCCACTGCTAATCGACACCATCCAGTTTTTCACACTCCTCAACTCAAACAGCCTAAAACTTGAAGAACAACTTTACCTGCCGTGCCACCTTGCTCTAAGCGCTGATGAGCTTGTGCTACTTGATTTAAAGGCATGACAGAATCAATGACAGGACGTAACTGATTGCGTTCAATGAGATATTTGAGGGCATCTAATTTCGCACGATATTGGGGTGTAAAAACAAAATGCACAGTGAGGTTCTTACCCCAGGCTTCGAGTAATGACTGAGGGGTTGCAATATCTACAATGGAAACGAGCCGACCATACGGACGGATAACGTTTAGACTCCGCCCAATCGTATCTCCACCAACTGTATCTAGCACCAAATCGACACCTTTGCCGTTAGTGAAGCGTTGAATGACCTCAACATAATCTTCACCAATGTAATCAATCACATAATCAGCACCAAGCTTTTTGACCAAATTGTGATTCAGTGCACGACAGGTTGTGAAAACATAAGCGCCCATTGCTTTTGCTAGCTGAATGGCAAATGAACCCACACCACCAGCCCCAGCATGAATCAAAACCGACTCGCCCACTTGCAACTGACCTCTGGTGACTAAGCAGTCCCAAGCTGTTCCCGCAGCCAACGGAAAACAGGCAGCTTCAGTATGCGATAAGTTTGTGGGTTTTTTCGCGACAATCTGTTCATCTGCAACGTGATATTCTGCATAACTGCCAAAGTCGCCGAAAAGCTGCGGGGAGTAGTACACTGCGTCTCCAACTTTGAATTGTTTGACGGATTCTCCTACAGCTTCAACCACACCAGAGATATCTACACCGAGGATGGCAGGTAGTTTCACCAAATGCTTGTAATCACCGCGACGAGTTTGATAATCAACCGCATTGACCGACGTTGCATGAATTTGAACTAACACTTGATGCGGCTTTGGCTCTTGTTTGGGGACTTCTTGAAGTTCAAACCCATCAACATCACCAAATCTCGTCAGCACAAGAGCTTTCATCAACTGCATGATTGATTTCCCTATCCTTTAGAATTAACTTAAAGTGTTCTTGCTTTGCTATCCAGCATAGGGATGTATTTTAGTAACCCACAAGTAAGCACCATTTGGTAGGGTAGGAACCGTTTGGTAACAAATGACTCAACAGCAAGCTCATAGCCGAGAAAAAAATTTTGCTCCTCCTGAGAAAGTCAACGTTGAATCTCAGCCGACAGTTGCCTATATTGTTGAACACACCCTAGGCTGTAAGTGGATGCTGGAAGTTCTTCGCTTGATTCGCACAGGCGTTAATCGTCCAGGTGCAATGACTCGTTCAATAGACGGATTGACGACGAAAGTACTGAATGAGCGGTTATCTGATTTGCTTAATTTTGGAATTGTTGAAAAGATTGCTTATCCAGAAATTCCACCTCGTGTCGAATACACGCTGACTGAGTTTGGTCAGCGCTTCGTCAAAATCCTAGACATAGTCAATGAGCTAGAGCAGTTCCGCAAAAGCAACTGAATGAATATATTAAGTCCTCTCTAAAATGGCAAAAACTGAAGCAACAAAGAGCCAACACTACCGACAAAATCAATCAAATCAGGTTTGGCAGGTTTAACCTTGGTGTCGTAGGGTGTTTGCAGTTCTTTGATAAAAGCCTGTGCTGTTTGCATTCCGGTGCTATTGCTTTGGGATGTAAACAGTTTTTCAGCGACTTGGGCGTCTTGGAATGCACCTTGTCGGTCAAATATTTGGTAACGGGCGACACCACGAGCTAAGTAAGCGCCTGCATAATCAGGTTTGATGACAATAGCTTGATTGAAATAATCAATTGCTTGCTGTTGGTTGCCTTTTTGGGCTTCGGCAACACCCCAAGCATAAAATTCCTCATGTGTAGCAATTTGCGATGGTATGCCTATTGCTCCTTGCAAGTTAACACCATTGAGGTTCGCACCATTCAATTGAGCGTTAACTAAATAGGTATTTCTAAAATCAGCGCCCTCTAGATTTGCCTTATTGAGATTAGCACCGCTCAGGTTAGCACCAAATAAACCAGTACCGTTCAAGTTTGCACCCCTCAAATCTGCGCCGCTTAAGTTGGCGCGGCTGAGGTTAGCACCTGCAAGATTGGCTCCGCTTAAATCGGCTCCTGATAAGTCAGCCATAACTAAACCAGCCCCACTTAGATCACAATTTTGACATTGTTTGCTTGCCAGTAACTGTCTGATATGTTGAGGATTTGCTGCTTGTGCAGTCTGGTTCAGGCTGCTCAGAGTTAAAAATGCAGCTGTGGCGAGAATTTGGCTTTTCATAATTGGTGTAGCAATATCTTGCCCTGAAAACTGAACCTTTGAGTACACAGGAATATGAGTTTATCTTTTTTTATTATTTAGCCGTATGCGTACCGTTATGAGGTATGATTCAGTTATGCTGTTGAGTCAATGTGAAAGTAGGCAAGTTTTGCCTGATATTTTCTCTAGATGTTCGAGCTGAGGAAAACCAGTTGAGTTCTGCAAATAAGCTCAAGGTAAATGTTAGAGTAGCAGCTAATAATAGTTTTTCCAGCATAGGTCATTCCCCCACAACCGCCTAGTCATTAATCAGTATTTATAATCTGGGTATAAATATGATTTATCTTTACTCCCAAGCTAAGAGATAAACGAATTTGGGGAAAGTGACTTTCATCTAGCTTTTTGGTGACGCTCATCACACATACACCTTATGTACGCTCTAGCTACCTAAAATCAACTCCTTTGGACATAATTGCGCCATTAAGGTTTGCACCTTCTAGAAGAGTGCTTTTTAAAATAGCTCCCTCAAGGTTAGCATCATCAAGATTGGCACCCCTGAAGTCGGCACTAGTTAGATTAGCATTGCTGATATTAGCATTTTTCAGATTTGCACCACCCAAATTAGCATTGCTCAAATTAACACGACTCAAATTAGCATTTTTCAGATTTGCACCACTGAGAATAGCACCGCTCAAATTAACACCACTCAAGTCAGTATTGGCAAGATTCGCACCGCCTAAATTGGCGTTACGCAGCTTCATTCCCCGTAAGTCCTTTCCTTTCCAATTAACGCCACCGAGGTTTTTTCCAGGTTCTTGCTGTTCTTGAATTGGTACGACTGGTGTGTCTTCTGGTGACGCAACTAATGTATCTACAGGGACTTCTGTAATGTCTGGCGCGGTTACTGTTTGATTTGGTGCTGCAACTGGTGTTTGTACATTTTTCAGTGCTATGTATATGCCAACTCCAGCCAAAAGCGTTGCTCCAGTGAGTACAGCAGAGAGGGTAAAAAGCAACTCTTGGCGCTTGGACTGATACATATACAATGCCTCAAGGGTTTAATTTTGACTTGTGCCTACAGATAAAATTTTGGCGCAATTGGTTTATTGGTATAAAATTAACACATACATTCTTGGCTTGACTACCATAAAGCTTATCAATCTCAACAAAAACCCGGTCACGCTTCTTCGCCTAAGAGTGTAGCAGGATATAGTACTTATACATGATTAAGACACTCTTAATCTAGATTTTCTACAATCATAAACTTCAAAAGCCACAAGAATGATAATTTATACATGACTTTCTTCTGTCCGTCTTTTCTTCTCTATCCTATTTACATCTAGCTCAAAACAATGATTAAGGGGCAAAGTATAAAACAAGTGTTACCCAAAAACCTCAAGCAGTCTGCCAAAAGAATACTTAAATTTCCGCTGATGCTCAAAAGTAGAACTGAGTTATTGATCAGCGGGATGGAACCCTTATTCAATAGCTGGGGTAGGCGCGGAGTAACTCTTCATCGCACTTATCTAGAGCAGTTTTTACAGCAATATTCTCCAGATATCAAAGGACATTGTTTAGAATTTCAAGAAGATTCTTACACATCATATTTTGGCGGTTCCCAGGTAACTAAGTTAGACATCATCCATAAGGAAACAGATAATCCTAACGCCACTATCATTGCTGATTTAACTCAGCCTAATGATATTCCTAGTAACACTTTTGATTGTATTATTTGTACCTACACGTTGCACATTATTGCAGACTTAGACTACATGATTCGGGAATTGCATCGCATTTTAAAACCAGGTGGTGTGTTGCTCGTTTCAGTACCAGATATCACAGTAAATTATTATCAAGATTATGAACTTTGGCGTTTCACTGCAAAAGGCTTGCACTTGGTGTTGGCAAAGTCTTTTGGAGATGAAAATGTCACTGTGAAAACTTACGGAAATTCTGTGACAGCAGCGGGTGAATTGCGTGGATTATCCACTCCTGATTTTACCAAAGCACAGTTAAACTATCATGACCCGCGTTATGCACTTGTTGTTTGTGCAAGAAGTATTAAAAAGCCTGAAAACCTCAGTTAAATCTGTCCCAAAAACCGCTGTAGGTAAACTTCTTCTAAAAGTTAATTTTGTAAAAATAAACCAAAGATGGACACAGATAAACACAGATGATTTATCTGTGTCCATCTGTGTTTATCTGTGGTTCTAAATACTAAATCTGGATTTTTGCCAGATTCCTATAAATTGCGACATAGGTTGGTGTGCACCTTTGAAAAAACCAGGTTTGTGATCACCCCAGGAAGTTGATTCCCGCGACAGCGATCGCTCCACCAAGCGCACTTGCTGCAAGTGAAGTCAACGCAGTCCCAAATAGCCACCAAGCAGCACCTGCAACGGCTTTTTTGGCTTCAATACCTTGCTTTTTCGCTTGTTCCTGAACAGCAGAAAGGCGTTTTTGAACTTCTTGCTGGATGCGTTCACCGCGTTGCAATACGCTATCCCGCGCTGCTTCGATTTGGTTGACGATGCGGTTAGCATCTTCCTCAGAAATATCCTCACGCGAACTCAAGAGAGCAACTAGAGTACCACGGTCGAAGTGACTGAGGCGATCGCGCAACGCATCAAATCCTGCTTGTGGATCGTCAAACACTTTGGCAAAGTCTTGCTGAATAGCTTCATAGTTGAGTTCTGGACGATTCAGCGAGTTGAGATAGTTGCGAATTCTGGCAAAAACCCCATCGATGACTGATGTCACTCTTTGCTGAATCTGCTGGAATTGTTCAACTATCGAGTGGCGAGCAGATTCAATTTGGTCTACAATCCGATTTGCCTCTTCTTCTGAGATATCCTCTCGTTGGGATAGCAAAGCGACAAGCGTAGAACGGTCGAATTTCGAGATGCGATCGCCTAAACTTCCAATTCCGGCGCGTGGATCTTGGAGCAGCAATTGCAAATCGCGCTTGATACTTTCTGGATTGAGTTCTTCTTTATTCGTGTTACGCAGGTAATCTTCCAGATTTGCCTCAAAGTCCAGAACTTGTTTTGTCGCGCGGTTTGCCAAGCGTCGTGGCGCTCCTACTATACGACTAATCGCTTCTTGTACCTGATCAATGGTTTTGTTAACTTGCTCTTCGCTCAAATCTCCCCGTTGACTCAACAGTTTAACCAAAGTTTCGCGATCCACACCCGACAGGCGATCGCGTAGTGCTAAAGCACCCTCTTTGGGATTATCGAGTAATTTTGCTAAATCTTGCTGGATACCTTCTGGGTTGAGTTCTTCCAGGTTGGTATTGCGGAGATATTCAGTGATCGCACTTATGGTTTGATCGTATTGCTTTTTTGCTGTATCCGCTACTTTTCGCGGTGCTTGCAAGATGTTATCCCGTACCGATTCCAACTGGTCGATAATTTGGTTAACTTGCTCCTCGCTCAAATCTTGACGCTGAGAGAGTAATTTTACTAACGTATCGCGGTCAAATTGGGATAGGCGAGTACCCAACAGGCGAATTCCTACTTCCGGATCTTCCAGCAGAATTCTAAAATCACGCTTGATACCTTCAGGATTGAGTTCTTCTTTGTTGGTATTGCGCAGATATTCTTCTACTCTTTGCCGCAGTTCATCAGCTTTTGCTGTTGCTTGCTCTTGCAGTTCTCTGGCTCGATTTAAAGCATTGTCGCGGGTACGTTCGACTTGACTAACAATATTATTAGCTTCCTCTTCGCTAATATCTTCACGCTGCTGCAGCAACTGTACAAAGGTATCGCGGTCAAATACCTTAAAGCGCTGGGTTAAATCTTCAAAACCAGCCTCTGGATCATCCACCAGCTTAGCAAACTCTTGCTCAATAGCTTCAGGGTTGAGTTCTTCTTTCCCTGTTGAACGCAGATAATTTTCCATGCGACTGCGCAGATCTTCTGCTTTTTCTCGTGCTTGCGCTTGCTGCACAGTTTCTAAAACTTCCGTGCGAACACTCTCAAGTTGAGAAGCAATTTCCTTGACCCTCGCTTCACTAATGTCACCCCGTTGCGTCAGCAATTGAGCAAAATACTCTTGGTTGATTTCTTCCAATTCCCGTCTGACAGTTGCAGGGTTTGCATTTGGATCATAGATGACGTCTTTGAATTCATCTTTGAGGGTGATGCGGTTCAAATGCCAAGGGAAAGAATTCTGGATGTAATCTTCTACATCTGCCTTGATAGTATTATCATCGCCTTGCGCCGGGATTGTTTGGGCTACTGTCTCAACGGTTTGCTCTCTAAGCTTTTGCAGCTGTTCTGTAATTTTCTCGATGTCTACTTGCTGAACTTTACCTTGTAGCTTTTGCAGTTGACCTGTCAGTTTTTCAAAATCGATATCCGACAAATTTACCCTGTCTAGCACTGCTGGAGCAACAGCACTCAAGCCATATCTAATTGCTTGCTTCATCACGCCATTGCTTTCCTTACCATTTCCTCCTCCGACTGTCACCAATTCTTGCAGTCGTTCACCTAAGCGATCTGAATTTAGTTCTTCAGGAGTTGCAGACATGAGCAAATTAATGACTTGTTCCGTCGGATTTCCGCGACTCAACGATTGTTGCCAAGCGCCTTCAAGTTGGTCAGCAATGCGATTGATATCTTCTTTGGAAAAGTCTGTGCGACTGCTGATGACATCAACAAATGTCTGGCGATTAATATTTTTCAGCAAGTCACTATCGGCAATAGATCCCAAATCTGCATCTTTGAGAAGGTTATCAAATTGACCGCGAATTTCTTTTAAATCCAGTTTTGGTAATGGTAGAGAAGCCAAAGAACTTTGTAGCGTATTTCTAAGACTATCAGCATCCAAACCTGAAGTGAGTTCGCGACGGACGGCGGCTGTGATTTCCTCAGCGGTAGAAACCACCTGTTTTCTCGCAGCATTAGCACCAATGGCACCAGTTGCAGTACCCATCAGTCCTTGAAAGCCAGAAGTCGCAGTGCTGACGACAGTACCAATTAACGAACCTACCGCAGATGAACCCAGCCACACTACCAGCGAGAAGTAGGTAGACCAAATGACGACACCAATAATCGCCCCTAGTAACGCACTCTCAATCAAGCTCAGTTTCACCGCGAGAAAACAGGCGATGAATAATGCAATACTAGCTGTTACTAGCGCCCATAAACCAACTGTGGCTTCAACTTTACGAATCGTACCACCCAAAGTTTCTGACTCATTATCAGGAAATGAGTCAGTTCCCAAAGATGAAATTCCTACGGCAACTGAGAAATTTGTAAATAGTAATTGGAAGGCAAATGCCATTAAGACACCTGCAAGTAAGGCAACAAAAATTTTTGGACCAGAAAAGAGAACGGATGCTTCTTCTGGAGTGACAATTGCCTGAGCCAATGCCTGAGCCAATGTCAATGGTGCTAATTCAATCTGTGGCCACGACTCATTTAAAATATTTGGAATCATCAGCTTTTCCTCGCTCTAGCTTAAGTCAGGAAACTGGCACAAATAAGGTTAACTAGTGGGGGTATAGCAATGTAGATGAACCTTTGAATTAATTTTTCTTACACCTGTACAAGCGCAATGCATAACATTCCTACACCCTTGAACCTAGTCAAAACAGTTATGTCTATTTGCACCTAGTTACATATAACCGTAGCTAGCAGCAGCTTTGGCTTCCACTTTCTTAAGTGATATACTCCTTTACCAAAAGTATGAAATTAGTATATTAAATTTTATATATTTTTATTAATTTTGTCCAAAATATATTTTATTCTCTTCCTGATCAAATATTGAAATATTGTTAACACTTCAAGGTAGCAATGTTTAATAACGACAACAATTCCTTGCACTTTCTCGCTGTCAAGGTCTTCAATATAGCCACGGTAGGTAATGATTTCACAAGTTTCTAATAGTCTAAAATAGGAAATACAGCGAGGGATAGTTTTGATAATTTTTCCTGACCTATCTATACATTTGTCTTGCAAATTTACTAAATCGAAAAATTGGTTATTATAGTTATATATAGAAATAGAAATCTTGATTAATAAGTATTTATTCTCAGTCTGTATTTATAATTAACATATGTATTATATTGCTTCTAAAAAAAGATAATTGAATTCATAATAGATCGTAAATTTTATAAATACTCAAGCGAGAATATGACAGTTTTATTTTTGAAACTTAAAGACCACTAAAATTAACATTGAACTTTTCTAATACTAACGGTAGATTCCAAACTTACCCCAGTAGATTGATGCAAAGTCTTATCAAAATTTGTATATATAAGATTATTGGCTTCCTTAAAAAATACTGAATAACTAATTTTACTATTGAGGTAACAAGGCATGGTTATAGGTGTACATAATAAGCGTGGTGTCGGTGTCTTTTCTCATCGTCGAGATGCAGAAAACGCACTGTATGAGTTGAGAAATTCCGGCTTTCCGATAGATAGAGTAGCTGTCATTAAGCGGGATGCAGACCACAATGATGATATTGCAGGTGCTGAGGTACGGGAAAATGTTGGTAATAAAGCTGATGAAGGTGCTACAGTCGGGGCAGTTTCCGGCGGTGTTTTGGGCGGATTGACAGGCTTGTTGGTCGGTCTTGGCACTTTAGCCATTCCAGGAATTGGTCCAATTATGCTTGCTGGAGCAACTGCGACTGCTTTGGCTACCACTCTTGCGGGAGCAGGTATTGGTGCTGCGGCTGGGAGTTTACTTGGTGGCTTGATTGGTCTGGGAATTCCTGAAGAAAGAGCCAAAGTTTACAACGAACGAGTAGAGCGCGGAGACTATTTAGTCATCATAGATGGTACAGACACCGAAATTGCCAGAGCCGAAGAGATTTTAAGACGGCAAGGAATTGAAGAGTTTGAAATTTTTAACCGACCTGGTGTTACAACTGGAACAGCGGATTACCTCCCCCCAACTGCTTTAGCTACTGGCGTTCCTAACACAGGTTTTGGAGCAAGCAAACACGCTGTTGGTTACTTTTCCCATCTGCGTGATGCTGAAGCTGCAGTTAACGGTTTGCGATCTGCGGGCTTTCCTTTGAGCCAAATTTCCTTATTTCACAGAGACTTGTCTCGACGCGAACCGTTTGCAGGAGTAAATATAAGCGATCGCTTTGATCCCATCAGATTAGGACTCCCGGATGCTCGTGCTCGCTTCTACAATGACCGACTCAATCATGGGGACTATGTAGTTGTCGTCAGCGGTACAGACGATGATATCCACCGCGCTGCTGGAATTTTAAGTAGACATGGAATTCAACAGTGGGAGATTTACGACCCAACTGTAGTAAGTTCTACAGTAAGTTCTACCCAACCAGGAGTTATTGCAGCACCTCTGCAAAGAAACAAACGAGCAATCGGTGTGTTTCCTCACCGTCGAGATGCAGAAGCAGCGCTGAATGATCTGCGAAATGCAGGTTTCCCATTAAGCCAAGTATCCTTGATAGCCAAAGACGCAGACGGCACTCACAACATCGCTGGAGGTGGAGTGAATGTCAATCCGGCTGCAGGCACAGCCACAGCCAATAAAGGCAATAAAGCCGATGATGGTGCAAAAGCTGGCGCTGCTACAGGTGGCGCATTAGGCGGTTTAGGTGGCTTGTTAGTTGGGCTGGGCGCATTAGCTATTCCGGGAGTCGGTCCTGTGATTGCGGGTGGCGCAGCAGCCACCGCTTTGGCTACAACGCTTGCTGGTGGTGCGATTGGTGCAGCGGCTGGTGGTTTGGCTGGCGGACTTGTTGGTTTGGGAATTCCAGAAAAGCGTGCAAAAGTTTATAGCGATCGCATCAACAGAGGCGACTACTTGGTAATCGTTGATGGTACCGAAGATGAAGTTCGCCGTGCGGAACCGATTCTCAAACGTCACGGAATTCAAGAGTTTGACATCTTTGACGCCGCCGATACACATGGTGTTCATCACCCAGATCATGACCGAGGTGTTCATTCTGGAGTTGGTACAGCACCTGTGCAAAGAACGAAACGAGCAATCGGTGTGTTTCCTCACCGCCGAGATGCAGAAGCAGCATTGACTGATTTGCGAAATGCAGGTTTCCCATTAAGCCAAGTATCCTTGATAGCCAAAGACGCAGACGGCACTCACAACATCGCTGGAGGTGGAGTGAATGTCAATCCGGCTGCAGGCACAGCTACAGCCAATAAAGGCAATAAAGCCGATGATGGTGCAAAAGCAGGCGCTGCGACAGGTGGTGCATTAGGCGGTTTAGGAGGCTTGTTAGTTGGGCTGGGCGCATTAGCCATTCCTGGAGTCGGTCCGATTCTTGCAGGCGGCGCAGTCGCAACTGCTTTGGCTACAACCCTAGCTGGTGGTGCGATTGGTGCAGCTGCTGGTGGTTTGGCTGGCGGACTTGTTGGTTTGGGAATTCCAGAAAACCGTGCAAAAGTTTATAGCGATCGCATCAACAGAGGCGACTACTTGGTAATCGTCGATGGTACCGAAGATCAAGTTCGCCGTGCAGAACCGATTCTCAAACGTCACGGAATTCAAGAGTTTGGCATCTTTGACGCCGCCGACACACATGGTGCTCATCACCCAGATCATGACCGAGCTGTTCGTCACGAAACACCCGTTGTGAATACGACTGCCAACGAAATACCAGTTGTGAATAGCGTTCCCACTAATTACTCGGCAGGGTATGACGAAAACGATCCTGCTGTGATCATAATTGACCGCCGCGACGACACTGTTTAGTAGTTCCTGGTTAGTAGTTAGTTGTTGATGGTTAATAGTTCATACGAATAACACTTAACAATTAACTACTAGCAAAAAAACTACCTATGAATTAATGACTAATAACTATTGACTAAGGACTGATAAAAATGAAAAAGCTAACTCCCTTCTTAATCAGCTGCGTTTTACTTTTTGGTGCTGCTGCTTGTCAAGATCCTGCAAAAACTAGTGCAGATGCACCCGAAACGGCGGCAACACCAGTGTCACAAGCGCCATCTCCACAAGCTACGGAAGCTGCTCTCAACGATGCTCAGAGCGAAGTTCGCAGAAATCAACTCAATGCTGATATTCGCGCTCGGGAACAGCGGAATAATGCATTTAATGATGGTAAGGCTACTAACAGAAACGAAGACAACTTAGAAAGTGAAGTTCGCTCGAAGTTAGAGGCTAACATCCCCAACGGTCATTTAACAGTTGACGCTTCAGACAATGGCGCGGTAACCGTATCGGGAACTGTGACTAACAAGGATCAGCTAGCTAAGATTGAACCTTTAGCTAAGCAAATCAAAGGCGTTACAACTGTAGTTAATAAAGCAACAGTTGCCCAGTCAAAAACTGAAGGAACTGGCAATCAAGCCCAGTAGTCAAACTGTTGTTATTGTAGAAAAAACCGGAAAACTATGGAAGCCAACGTACAGCAATCGGAAGTCGTCGATACCACCTCTAACAATGCTATAGCAGCGCTAGAAGGTTCAGCACTTGGAACTCAGCCACTCCTACCGCCTGCGAAACCTACAAAATGGCAGCAAATTGCTACACAAACCTCTGATTTTTTAGCCAAATTACCTGATAACACCGGTAAATTTTTCAATCAATATAATCAGCCGATTATCACTGTTGCTTTGATTGTTACAGCAATTATTGCAGTTAAGGTACTTGTGGCAGTCTTGGATGCAATCAATGATATTCCGCTGGTATATCCAACATTTAAGTTGATTGGACTTGGTTACACAAGCTGGTTTGTTTTTCGTTATCTCATCAAATCTTCAACTCGGCAAGAATTAGCTGCACAAATTCAGTCTATTAGAAACGACATTGCTGGTCGTTAAAGGCGGCAAGTTTCTAAAGATTTGAAGAGCGCTTTTGAAATGATTAGAACACAAATCGTAAGGTGTTCTTTGCTTGTAAAATCCTACTTGATGGATATTTGAGATATTGGTGAGCAGTCCGCCCTTGGGGGTTCCCCCCGTTGTAGGCGGAACGCCTTCGGTGCAGGGTAGGAACTGCTCACCCTCCGGGTGAGCAAGGAACACCCGAAAAAGACAGCTTTAAGTCAAATAAGTGAATCAAAAAGCTTGTTGTTTTGCCATGAATGCTTAGTTGGGTATTTGCGGTCAAGTAGAAGTTAATTTTTCTATTTGACCGTTTTAATAATTGTGTAAATACCCTTAAGAATTAGGAAGATATAAAAATTGCTTATAAATATATCTCAAGATAGAGAAAATAGTTTGTCTATTAAGTTAAATCACTTCTTAAGATAGTTTATTCTTGATTCTTAAAAGCATAATCTGAATCTTGAAGAAGTTTGAGAGATTTTTTAAAAGGACATAAATTATGACAAATGCAAATGAACAATTTAAGAAAAACCCAGGAGTAGATTCATCTGATCGCGCTGCAGAAGATAATTACGATAGAGGGATTGTACCTGCCGAAACTGCTGCTCGTCGAGAAAGAGAAGGAGATCTCTACAAAACAGTGCCTACAGAAGAGAGAGAGGCAGGCGCAATTACTGACGACCAGACTCATGTAGGTGACAGTATCCGTACTACAGACGGCTACACAGTTGACAAAGAAGGTTTGTTAAATAACTATGCTGTTGAACCGGAAATGTACTACGAAACACCGGGTGATGCGCGACAACAAGCAGCAGAAGACAAAGCACAGCGTGCTGAAGAACTCAGAGAAGTGAATGAGGATCAAGAAGGTCAACTGACAATGGAAGATGACAAGCGGGGTAGAGGACCAGGAATTCTCTAATTTTGCTGCTTCAATGTTTCTCTGATGTTCATAAAGGCACCATAGCGATGATTAAGGTTTTGTCCTAATCATCGCTTTCTATTTGCTAGAGGAGAATGCTCGTATTGCGCCAAAAGGTCAGCTGGATCGTCGTAGATGGCGATCGCCTCACTGAGTTGAGTATCGTCAAAGCCGCCGCAACGAAACGCAATAACATCCACACCAGCCGCGTTTGCAGACTGGATGTCATAGGGTGTATCACCTATCATCACAACAGAGTCAGGTGGCATATTCAGCTTGCTGAGTGCAGCTTCCACAATATCTGGGGCTGGTTTCGAGCTTTCGGCATCATTAGATGTTGTTGCCTCATCGAGCAGATCATCCACCTGAGCAGATTTCAGCAACACAGAAAGTTCTTCACTTTTTGCTGAAGTGGCGATCATCAGCCGCAACCCGTCATCCCGCATTCTCTCCACCAGTTGACGCGTACCATTAGCGGGAGTTACGTTCGGTGCATATTTGTTGACGATAAGTTTTTTGCGGTGAGCGGAGATTTCCTTTCCCTTCCCTTCCTCTGCAGATAGTTCTGGCACCAGCTTGGGAACAACTTGATCGCTTCCCATCCCAATCAGCGGTCGGACTTGGTCAAATTTTATCTCATATCCAAAGTCCTTAAACGCCTCAACCCAAGCTTCGGCATGAGCATCATTGCTGAGAACCAGTGTCCCATCTACATCTAAAATTACGCCTTGCAATGCCATCGTGATATTTCCTATTCTTCGCGTACAAAGGGTGTAGGACTTACGCACAAACCCGGTTTCTTTGATGCTTGTGCATAAGTCCTAGGCTTTGTGAATGTCAAACATACCTGCATAACTCATACGCTACTTAGAAGTTGATGGGATAACCTCTTCCTGAGTAGTTAGCTCTAGTAGTAGAAAAAGCATGAAGGTGCTATGTATTCATCGCTACAAAGAATGAAAGTAGCTCGTAGTATAGATGATTTAGCCTTCGTAACCATCGAAGATTATTAGAATTGTATTATCATTAGCAATCTTAATGAGCTGCCCCGCCTTCAACCCCGAAGGGGTTGAAGGCGGAGTATCTCGTCTCTTCGCCCACGCTTGCTTCCAACCTCCACAAGTTCTCAGGCGGCTTGGTTAAATCAGTCCTGAGTCCTGACGGCGGGCGCTTTGGGGGATAAAGAAGCGCCACCAACGCCTATGCCGTAGGCACGTCTGACGACGAACGGTGCTCTTGGTGGGGGACGCGCGACCACTCGTATTTAACTGATAACTGTTTACTGTTCACTGTTCACTGTTAAAGCCCTCTAGTTAAGTTGTTTTCCTTATGCTGTTAAATGTTTTTTGAAATCCACATTTAAGAAAACTCCTAATGCCCGTATCCATAGACTCCAGCCTGCCAATCCAAAATCGGCTACTCGCCGCACTGCCTGCTAATGAATACCAACGCCTAGTTCCCCACTTGGAACTTGTCAAACTTTCACTGCATCAAGTTCTTTATGAGCCAAATGAACCCATCACACACGTCTATTTTCCGCATGAGGCAGTGGGTTCTTTAGTCACCAGTATGGAAGACGGCTCGACGATTGAAGTCGGCTTGGTAGGTTCTGAAGGGATGGTGGGTATCCCTGTGATTTTGGGCGGCAACATGACGAACAATCGAGCGTATGTGCAGATTCCAGGCGCTGCTATGCGGATGGATGCAAATATACTTAAAACCGAGTTTAATCGGGGTGGACCGCTGCAAACACTGCTGCTACGCTATTGTCAAGCGCTACTCACCCAAGTCTCACAATCGGCAGCCTGCAACCGCTTTCATATTATAGAAAAGCGGCTTGCCCGTTGGATGCTTTTAGTTCAGGACAGTGTAGAATCAGACGAGTTTGCGCTCACTCAGGAATTTATCGCCCAGATGTTGGGTACGCGACGCTCCGGCGTCACGGAGGCTGCTGGTAGTCTTCAACAAGCGGGAATGCTCCGCTACACCCGTGGTAGAATTACCATTGTGAATCGGGAGGCTTTGGAAGCAACCGCCTGCGAGTGCTATCGGGTGATTTCTGATGAGTTCGCCCGTTTGCTGGCTAATCACCCTGAATCTGATTCTAAATGAGCTTATTATGAATTGTATCCTGTGTCTGCAACCGTACAGATCCCAATATTAAACTTGTTTATACTACATCATTGGGCAAAAAAACTACACTGAGTGCGATTAATGTGTCATATGCAAAACCTTGATGGTCTGCGGTTGCTTGTTGTCGATGATGATCCGGATGCGCGAGAGCTACTCACAATCTTATTTTCAGGGGACGGAGCAGAGATTATAGCAGCTGCTTCGGCTCTTGAGGCTCTAGAAGCACTGTCTTGTTTTCAACCGGATATGTTGATCAGTGACATCAGTTTGCCAGATGAAGACGGCTATTCACTGCTCCAGAAAGTGAGAAATTTGGATGCATCGCAAGGAGGAGAAATTCCTGCCATTGCTCTGACGGCACATGCAATGGAGGAGGATCGCACACGTGCATTGTCAGCAGGTTTTGACAGACACCTCTCCAAGCCCTTTGACTTAGACGAGTTAACCTCCCTGGTCAAGAGCCTTGCTTGCCAAACAGAAGTGAGTCTAACAGGTGATTAGACCAAACCTATATCGGCTCGCTCAAATTGTAAACGGCTCAATTTCATAATTATGCCACTGCCGTTGATACCATTCGGCAATCAAGGGGCGGACTATGAACTTGGGGTGGCGATCGCCTTTAACGTCAATACGCACACAAGAGTAAGGTCTCCGCTTTTGTGAACCCTGACCGTTGCGACCAATAAACAGGTGGGAATGCGCCACTAACTTCTGATTTTCCATCAGATCTGCTCCCTCAATCCGCTGGCGTCGCAGACTATAGCCACTCCCGCCGCAGACAATCGAGTGAATGTGAGAATCAGCACCTCCGGTGTCCATTGTCTCAAGATGTTCCAAGCAATGAGCATGACCGTTTAAAACCAAATCAACTAAGGGACGACCACCAGTCTTAGAACCTACTACCTTAGCGACTGCATTCAGCACTTCCCGCAAACGGTTACGAACTGCTAGAGTTTGCGCCTGTTGCCACTTCGTCGCCTCAGTCACGTAGGGAGGATGGTGGAAATAAATCACTCTTCCCCGAACTTCGGCGGTATGCCAAGATTCAATAAGTCTTTGCTTGAGCCATTCCAACTGCTCAATATCAGTCACTGTTTTTTCGTCAGTGGCTAATTGCTTATCTATATCAACAATTATTTCCTCAATTTGTGACACCCGTTGCTGCATATCATCTAGTTGCTCAGCTTCGCTTGGGTTATCTGGATTGAGGTTTGTTGATTGCTCCATAAACTGCATCTTCTGCTGTTCCAGCTCATCGCGGCGCACCTCCAATTGCTTGCGTTCAGCATCTCCTTCCTTTGTTGCAGGTAGCGGAGGCGGATCGTTAAATGTATTGGAATCGAGTGCAAAGAAGTCTATTCCACCATAGCGGAAGGTATAGTAGCGATTGGGAAGGCGGGTAAAACGCCCCGGTTCGTAGCGCAAACAGCGACCTGTATCTGTTTTTGCCGTGTAATGTTCGTCTAGGTGACGAGCCAGATCCCCTGGAAGCATAAACGCCTTGAGGTAATCCAGGAACGCCTTTGCATAGGCGTCACCTTGCCATGAACCATGAGCGCCAACATCTAAGTCTAGCTTCGACCGGAGTAGGCGACGCAGCGGCATTGTTGCAAAAGATACTAAGCCAAAGACAAGCGGCAGGTCGTAGTAATCGTGATTTCCTGGTACAGGTAGGATTGGTCGTTTGAAAATCATCCTGTCATAGGCAATGCGCTTGTGATGCTCTCCCCCTAGAAGAAACTCTCGATAAGGTTTGATGAAGTTTTCTTGATAGTACTCCTTTGACCCCACCAGATAGATCACATCGCCTGTATGCAACATGAAACGGCATTCTTGCTGATGGGGTTGCATCAGTTCGGCAATTTGTCGCTGAGGATTGTGTCCCCGGTGCCCTCCTGAACCGCTGTCACCCACTACCAAAAATGAAAACTCTGGGTTGTCAGAGCTTCCATCGTCCAGCACCAACTGAGTTTGGTCAATACCCCGTTCGAGAATTACGGGGTCTTGCCACCGCACCCGCTGGTTCATCTTGCGAATTTTGTCGGCGATCGCCGGATCGGATACGAGTTTCAACGCAACTTGCTCCTAAATACACATTTGACATTAATCAGGAGAGTTTTCTGGGCTTTGTTTCTCCTCAATCGTCAAATTTGGCAGTCCCTCCAGTTTTTCTACGGGTTCCTCTTCGTCAATAGAAGGGACAAAGATTTTCAAACCCGCCGGAATGCAGCGAATCTCCACAGGAGTTGTCCCTAAAATTTCTCCATCAACAACAATTTTTTGCGGAGGGTCAGTTGTGATTTTAAATTGTTTTGCTCGCAGATAACCAATGTCATTTCGCTCTGCGCCATTGCCAGCAGAAGCAGTTTGAAACAGATGAAACGCTGCGGCGATCGCTCCTGCCCTGGTAACTGAAGCCACTATTGTTAAATCTAGTAACCCATCATCGACAATTATTCCCCCTGGTCCCTGAGCCAAGACTGAAGAGGGAGGTGCTGCATTAGCGACTGTGACTGCGACTGCGGAAGTTTTAATGATTTTGTCTTCTGTTTCAATTTCAACATCAAAGGTGTGTAGATTCCGTAGTTCTTGCAGCCCTGCAAGAATATATGCCAGAACACCAAACCGATTTTTCGCTTCCCGGTCTGCTCTTTCTACGGTTTCAGCTTCAAAGCCAATACCTGCCAGCAGTACCATTCGATGCTCGTTACAATCAGCTGCATCCACAGTCCGAGTCACTCCTTGCAAAATGACTTGACAAGCTGCATCGATTGTGTCTGGAATTCCTAAAGCTGTGGCAAAAGCGTTTGCCGTTCCCCGTGAAATAATCCCCAAGGAAATATCGGTACCCACCACAGCCGCCGCAGCTGCGGAGAGAGTCCCATCTCCCCCCGACACAATAATAGTATCTACACCCCGCCTAACCGCTTCATGCGCTAGTTCTTCAGCGCTGATTTCTTCAGTTGTCAGTTGAATATCCAGGTCGATTTCCGGCTCTAGGATTGCCCGAATCATTGCCAAGTCTTGCTCTGAGTCACCCTGACCCGCGACTGGATTAAAGATAAGGCAGGCGGAACGATTCATAGGGTGCAATTAATTATAGTCTAAGAACAAATATACGAATGTCTATTATAGTAATTTGCTTGAGCCTATCCCAGCTTCTGTCTTGTGACAGGTTTAATTGAGTGCAACTAAAGTTGCAACGCATTCACCCCCGCCGAAGGCGTAGGGCTTTCTGCTCTCAACACTGTAAAAATAAAGTTAACTGCATTCAGGCGGGAGCATGCCAATGTATGCAAATAAACAAGAGAAAGGACAAATGACTCAAGCCTTAACCAAACAAGTAAGCTTCGATGAATTTATTGCCTGGTATCCAGAGAACCCGCAACGACGCTATGAACTGCATGATGGAGTAATTATTGAGATGCGACCACCTACAGGCGACCATGAAGAGGTTGTAGGGTTTTTGGTTGAAGAAATAGTCGCAGAATATCGGCGCTTAAAACTGCCTTACTTCATTCCCAAAACCGCATTCATTAAACCGCCTGAGGGCAAATCAGCTTATTCACCAGATGTGCTGTTATTAAATCGCCCCAATCTCATAAATGAACCTCTGTGGAAAAAAGAGTCAACTGTATCCAGTTCCGCATCAATTCCCTTAGTGGTTGAAGTTGTCAGCACTAATTGGCGTGACGATTATCACAAAAAGCTTGCTGACTATGAGGAAATGGGTATTCCTGAATATTGGATTGTGGATTATGCAGCATTAGGCGGACGGGCGTTTATTGGCAACCCCAAGCAACCGACTATCTCTGTCTACCAGTTGATTGAAGGTGAGTACCAAGTTAGCCAGTTTAAAGCAAGCGAACGCATTACTTCACCAATGTTTAGCGAGCTTACCTTAACCGCCGAACAAGTCTTTCAAGTTGGCGCGGCGTGAATCAAGGCGATGGGCAAAGCCCCGCCGGGTACGGCGATCGCAATTATGCGGGCACTCCGTGCCATCGCGTCCCTTACATTTTGACGCTTCGGTGCAACTTTATTTTGTTCCCCCCTTGAGAAAGGGGGGTTAGGGGGGATCTTCACGTGATGTAACCCAGATTTTAGATCCCCCAACCCCCTTAAAAAGGGGGCTTAAGAAAAAGTCGCACACGGCGTATTTTGCTAAAAATTCAGCAAGTCTAAAATGACTGCAACTAATGCGGCTGGTTCTACGGGCTTGGAAATGTGCCTCTCAAACCCTGCGGCGATCGCCTGTTGCTGATTTATCTCTCCTGCATAGGCACTCAGGGCGATCGCCGGAATTCGCCCGCCTTGTTCTGGTGGTAAACTTCTGACTTGTCGCATCAGCATATAGCCATCCATCTCTGCCATGCCAATATCACTGATCAACACCGCTGGCTGAAACTCAGCTAAAACTGCTAAGGCTTCTGCGGCTGAAGCTACGGCAATCACCTTTGCCCCTGATTGCTCCAAAACAAACGTAACATACTCCCGCATATCAGCAGTATCATCCACCACTAACACTTTAATGCCTTGCAACCCTAGAGATGGTTCAGACGCTTTCATCTGTTGAGGCATCTCGCTTTGATGCTGCATCAGGGGTAGTCTTACGGTAAAGGTTGCTCCCTGATCAACACCTTTGCTCTCTGCAAAGACAGTACCGCCGTGCAGTTCAACAATTTGCCGGACGATTGCTAAACCCAATCCCAATCCGCCAAATTGTCTAGTCGTGGCGTTATCAGCTTGACGGAAGTACTCGAACACATGAGGGAGGAAATCGGTATGAATGCCTTTGCCTGTGTCGCTGACTGTGATTTGAGCTTGAGCATCTAAGCGTTCCAACCAGATGTCCACCCGTCCCCCTTGGGGAGTAAACTTAACGGCATTAGAAACCAGGTTCCAGATGACTTGCTGTAAGCGACCTGAATCGCCTAACACTTGCCCGATATTTGGCTCCAGCGCCGTTTGAATTTGAATCGACTTTGCTTGAGCTGCCAGTCGCACGGTTTCCAGCGCCGCTGTAATAGTCGTGGTAAGATTAACAGGAGTGACATTCAAGCTGAGCTTCCCTTGAAGGATTCGGGAGACATCGAGTAGGTCATCAATCAATTGCACCTGAAGTTTAGCATTACGCTCAATCGTCTCCAACGCATAACTTGTTCGCTTTTCATCCAGCTTGCGGTTTTGCAGCAGTTGCGACCAACCCAAAATCGGGTTGAGGGGGGTGCGGAGTTCATGGGACAGCACTGCCAAAAACTCATCTTTGACTCGATTCGCTGCCTCGGCTGTCTCTCGTGCTGCTTGTTCCCGTGCCAAAAGCCTTTCCATTTCTACCTCAGCGGATTTGCGTTCGGTAATATCACGCGCAACACAATAAAGGAGCTTTTGCTCCACAAAGGGGGCAATACTCCACAAAATCCAGCGGTAGGAGCCATCTCGGCATCGGTAACGGTTTTCAAACGCAATGGTTGGGATGCCTTGGGCAAGTTTTTGCGCTTCAACCAGGGTCTTTGCTTGATCATCTGGATGAACAAATTCGATATAAGGCTGTGTCGTTAGCTCTTGTGAGGTGTATCCCAGCGTTTCTGTCCAAGCCGGACTTGCCTGTAGGAAATACCCATCCGTGTTGAGAATTGCCAGCATATCGCGGGAAAGTTGAAAGAAGCGATCGCAATCTTCTTGTGCCCGTTTGCGCTCAGTGATGTCTGCAAGTGCGCCAGGGAAAGCGACAGGTTTGCCAGCAGCATCATACTCAACACGACCCCGTGCGACAACCCAGCGCTCATCGCCAGTGGCAGTATGAACGCGGTACTCAGCAATATACTCCTCCCCCGTCTCAATCGCCCGCTTAATCGCTGCTACAATGTGTGGGCGGTCTTCTTCGTGGATGGCACGCAAAAATATCTCAAGCGGCAACCCTTCTGTTGCCGCGCCCACTGGATCGACTGCGAACAAGTGAGCAAAGGCTGCATTGACGATGATGCGATCGCCGGGAATTTGCCACTTCCACGTGTAAACCGCTCCCGCCACCAAAGCGGATTCTAACTGCACGTGTGCATCCCGCAAAGCTTGTTCAGCTTGTTTGCGCTTGGTGATGTTGATCGCAACGCCCAAAATTTGGCGGGGTATGCCATTTGCCGTTCGATTAAATACAAGACATTGAATATATAGCCAACGCCATTCACCATTGGCATGGCGATTGCGATACTCAATTGCGCGAACTACCCCCTCTGGCGCTGAATGAAATTCCTCTAAGTAAGCGGATAAATCTGCTAAATCGTCTGGGTGAGTTAGCGTTGCAACAACATCTGAACCCATTGCTTGAATTTGCTCAGGTGTATAACCCAACAAGTCCGTAATCTGACAATTGATGTAAATATTTCGCTGTTCAATCAAATCATAGACAAATAAAACTCCGGGCATGGTTTCAGCGATTTGCTCAACAAAGCGCTGACTCTGTTGTAATTGAGCTTCGGTCTGTTTTCGCGCTGTGATATTCTCAAACGCCAATCCCAAACAATGATTTGGTAATGGAAAAGCTTTCAAGCTATAAATGCCTGCGGTAATGCCGTCCTCACTGTACGGAACTTCTCCTAAATCCAGGGCAAGTCCTGTACGAATCACCTCCGCATACTGCTGCACAAGTGGCGTTTGTAGCAGCATGGGAAAACTTTCAGCCATTGTTGTTCCAATTAATTGTTCAAAATTGATACCAGTGGCTTTTAATGCAGCGGGATTGCCAACCAACAGGCGGAACGAGCCAGGATCGTTGAGATTTTCCAGTTGCCAAACCACAATCCCAACTTGAGTATTGCGGACAACATCAACATAGATTTGCAGACGTTGCTCTGCTTGTTTGCGCTCGATCAATTGTGCTGCTTGCCGCGCGTATAAGTCGAGCAGGCGTAACTCGCGCTCAGATGGACGATGCGGATGTCGAAAATGGGTGGACAGCACTCCCAGAATTTCACCGCTATGACCAAACAGCGGTGTTGATTGCACAGCGCGGTACCCGGCTTTTTCGGCAATAAGTCGCAGATGCTCAAAACGCGGATCAGTCTGTATATCCCCCACAATCACCCGGCGGCGTTCTCGCATCGATATGCCGCACAGTGCCTCTTCTGCGGTAGCGCTGCAGAAATCGAGAAATTCCTGTTTGAAGCCGAACTGAGCGACAATCTTCAGACTTGGTTCCTGCTGGTCGTAAATTTGTAGATTGCCCATATCCGCCTGCAAGAGTGCGATCGCGCCTTGCGCGGCTCCCTGCTGGAGCATCGCCGCTTCCAGAATTTCTTGCAAAAGTGGCTCCAGTTCCCGGTCTTGAAGCAACTGCGTACTCAAGGAGTGCAGTCGGGTCATGTCAGCGAGTTCGGTAGTCAATTGCTCCTTGAGTGCCGCTAATTCCGCCTCATTCCGTTTTTGCTCGGTGATGTCCCGTGAAACAGAAAGCAGACGCACGACCTTGCCCTGCACGTCTAAGATTGGTGTGACGAGCACATCCCACCACTTCGGTGTCCCCTTTGCGGTGCAGCAAGACCCCTGAAAACGTCCTGTGCCTCCTGCTCGGGCACTTGCCATCGCAGCGTGGGCAGCCTCGCTGTACTCGCCCTCCCACCACTCGAGCCACTGGCAGCCGATCAAGCGAGTAAGATCGTCAATTTCCACCAGGCTTAGTCCTGGGGTGTTCATCATGAGCAATCGCCCGTCCGTATCGAGAACTTTCACGCAGTCCGCAATACTGTCAAAAATTTGCCGATTGAACTCCTCGCTTGAGCGCAAAGCAATTTCAGCAAGCTGGCGCTCGGTAATATCCGTAACTAAAATAGATACACCATTTTCGCTAGGGTAAATGTGGTTTTCAAACCAGCGCTGTAAACGGGGATAGTAGTACTCGAATTGGACTGCGGTTTGCTCTGCTAGTGCCCGATGCGCTTGGGTGTAAAACTGGCTGTTTATTATGTCTGGAAACACTTGCCAGATGCTTTTGCCCAACAGTTCTTCTCTGGGCAGACCAACAACTTCTACCACGCGATCGTTGACATAAGTGTAGCGCCACTCCCGGTCTAGGAACAAAAACTGGTCTTTAATGCAAGATAGGATACTGCTTAGGTTTGCTTCTGCCGCTTCTGCCTGAATGTGCAACTCCTGCTCACAATGCGCCGCTGTGCGATGCAACCGAGCCATCCTGAGCTTTGTTTTAATACGCGCCAACAACTCACGCTCAGAGAAAGGTTTGATGATATAATCATCGGCTCCTGCTTCCAGCCCTTCAATGCACGCCTGTTCCTCACCAGGAGTAGACAGCAAGATAACGGGCACTTCTTGAGTTTGAGGATCAGCCCGAAGTGCCTGCAACAGAGCCAACGCGTCCAATGGCATCAGGGCATCTGCTAAAATGAGGTCGGGAACCTGCTGTTGAATTGCACTTAGGGCAGCCGCTGCCTCCACTACGATCACCTCATAGTGCTCACCTAGCAGGAGTTTCAGTGAGTCCCGCATTAGGGCGTCATCATCTACAAGGAGAATTCGAGCGGGTGTTGAGCTGTCGTTACCCATAACTTATCCAACCGTAAATTAACCTCCCAACCTCGCAGCGAACTTTTCTTGGGATAGCTCAAGTCGGTGCCGCACCGACTAAAGAAGCTATCTTGAGTTGCCCTGTTGCAACTATTATTTTGTCTCATTTTCATTAAGAGAGACAATAGGACATCTGACACGCCTTGTATCTCTGTCGAAAGGATGACTTTAAATTTACCAGCCGCTTCTAGCCCTCGGCTTTGTTACCAAAAATGCCCTAACGTGAAATGGCAGAAATTGATCGAAACTTGTCTAATATGAAGTCCGGTTAATTAGTGATAATTCCCGGATCTGTGCAAAAACCGGAAAACCCTCTTTCCCCCTGCTCGGGTGCCCCCAGCAAAGCTGCGGTCTTAATGATAAGTCTTTCACCGGACACGATATAACATGCGTTGAGGGGAATCTCGACTTAGAGGAGGTGCAAAACCGAACCTAATCTGACCGCCAGTTATCGTAAATAAAATATTAGAAGAGGTGTGCAAAGTTAACCTCTCAAACCTCTTGGTGTCATCAGTGTAAATTGACAGAATAAGGAGTTAACGATTATGGCTTTAATTCGTTGGCAACCTTTCCAAGAAATTGAAAGCTTACAGCAAGAAATGAACCGTCTGTTTGACAACTTAACGACTACGAATGGGGAAAGGTTTAGCAAAGCCTTTGTCCCGGCGGCTGAGATGCACGAAACTCCTGATGCTATCCACCTGAAACTAGAAGTTCCAGGAATGGAAGCGTCGGATATCGACGTACAAGTCTCCGCAGAAGCTGTTTCCATTAGCGGCGAACGTAAGGAACAAGCAAAGACGGAAGATAAAGGAATTAAGCGCACTGAATTCCGCTACGGTAGCTTCCGCCGCGTGATTCCTTTACCCGCACGAGTTCAGAATACCAATGTTCAAGCTGAATACAAAAATGGTATTTTGAACCTCACGCTTCCTAAAGCCGAACAAGAGAAGAATAAAGTCGTCAAAGTTAATATCGGTTAATCTTGTGTTGAGGTTAGGAGCCATTCCCTCAACTGTTCCTCACTTGTGATTGGCATTAAGCAAGCCAATGAACATCGGGTTTCTGACTCAAAAACTCGCCAAAAGCCATCAGAAACCCGATGGCTTTATTAACTTATGATCGTCCCACAGAGGCGATCGCACTCACCCTCTCTGAAGCCTTCCACGGCGTTCAGAAACGATTGCAACTGGATGGTGAAACCATCAATGTGCGGATTCCCCCAGGAGCCAAAGGAGGCAGTCGCATCCGCGTCAAGGGCAAAGGACGCATGAGTCCGTTTAGCCAGCAGCGAGGAGACTTGTATCTGACTATTGAGTTGCTGCCCCATCCCTTCTTCCAGTTTGAAGGAGACAACATTGTCTGCGAAGTCCCAATTAGCCCGGAAGAAGCCGTGTTGGGAGCACAAATTAATGTTCCTACCCCAGATAGCAACGTAACGATGAAGATTCCGCCTGGAGTCGATTCCGGACAATCTTTGCGGCTGCGGGGTAAGGGTTGGCGCAATCCTCAAGGAGGGCGCAGTGACCAAATTGTCAAGTTAAAAATTGTGACTCCCAAGGAGCTGAGTGCTAAAGAACGGGAGTGCTATGAAAAGCTGCGCCAAGTTACCAGCTTTAATCCCCGTCGCAGTTTGAAGGAGATACGTTTATGAACCAGATGAGTTTGTCTCGCGTGGTGGTATCTAGAGATGGAGAGCGCTTAGTCACGTTTGAGCAAGCCGCCCACCTCACTCAAACTTCCATTACCATCTTGGAGCGATTTGCCGCTTTGGGATTAATTGAGCCAGTCGAATCAATGCTACGGCTTTCTGAGTTAACTCGTGTTGTCCAAGTTATGCGCTTGCGACGGGACTTGGGGCTAAATCTAGTAGGTGCTGCAATGGTATTAGATATGGCACAGGAAATTAATCAACTGCGGGCCCAATTGCAAGTCTTACGACGACAAAGGTTTTAGGGAATACTCACGAGTGCCCTTGGAGGGAATGTCCGCGCTACTCCAAAAGTTATCGAATTGGAAAATAATTAGTATTTTCTTCTACCAAGCGCCGTTCTATAGCTATGAGAACTGAATCTTTCCTGAAGACGCTGACGCTAAGGAAATCCTGGTTCATGCGAAGCACCATCGTCCGCAATCTGGAAATATTCCAGAACTTCATTATCATTTCTCTCTGCCTTGGCTTATTTTGCGTGATGTTAATTCGATTAGGACAGATGTATATCTCCCTACTCAAGCCTCTAAATTTTCAGGTCATTACCTCTGATATCTTATTCATTTTGATATTGGTCGAGCTATTCCGACTCTTGATCATCTATCTACAAGAGCAGCGCATTTCGGTGGGAGCAGCAGTAGAAGTCTCCTTAGTTTCTGCACTGCGCGAAGTCATCTTACAAGGAGTGCTAAATATTCCAATTAACCGCCTTCTAGGAGTTTGTGCTTTTTTGGTTGTTCTGGCTGGGCTTTTGTTAGTGCGGGTTTGGATGTTCCGAAATTTCACTAGTGTGAATCTCACTAATCCTGCCCCGGCTAACGGCAATGCTGAATCGTCTGAATATCAAGCCTTTCGAGGAGAGCATTACTTCTTTTAAAACTTAAGCCGTCATTCACCTAAAACTTTACAGGAGGAAAACTATGATTAGTGTAGTTCGTCGCAGTCAAGTGGTAGGTTTGAGAGCGATGGATAGTTCTACTGCCACCAATTTTAATACCGTTGAAGAAGTTTGGATTGATGACGCAGGACGGGTGACTTACTTTGCTGGAAAACACGGATACACGCCGCTAGAGCAGGTATCAGTGGTGGGACCGGATGCCGTCCTGACCTATAGTTCTGTACTCAAAGAGCCGCCATTGACAAATCTTCGTCGCTTGCACCGCTTGAGTGTTCGCTCTCCAATGTCAGATGCCCTCGGTTGGGTCGATGATTTTCTCTTTGATTGGGAAACTGGAGAGATTGCTGCTTATATTTTGGGAGGTGACATTGCCACGCCCTTTGGTGGACGAGCGGTATTATTCCCTGAAGATGTGGAAACAATCGAAGCGGAAGTCATTGTCATCAAAGAAGGGACAAGCAAACGCCTACTGAGTGAATCAGAGGGACTCAAAGGCTTTTTGAGCGAGAAGTCCCAGCAGGTGAAGAATTTGGTGAACCGGATGAGTTCGCGCCTTAAATCTCTGGTTTCACCCCACGACAATCCAGAAGTCGTGCGGGTGAAGATAAAGGAAGTGCGTGACGAACTCGAAGCGTCTGGACAGCACGACAAAAACGCCTTGCAACAAGCGACAGAGTTCTTGCTTCTGGAGTGGGAAAGCTTTCAACAGAGTCTGAACCTTGCAGGCGATCGCGTAAGGAAAGCCTTTGATTCTGCTTGGAAACATCTTACTGGCAAAAAATCATAAAACCTATCGTATATGGGGGTCTGGGGGAGCTATAGTACCCCATCCAAGGGCGGAACGAACTGGAGTAGGGTGGGGGTACATGGACTCCCCCAGGTAAATTTCTCACAGTAGCATGAGGTCACTGGCAGTGAGGGTATTGATGACAAATCGAGTTGCTGCTAGTGAATCGTTGTCACAAAAATTCAGTGATTTTAGTACATTTATACTGCTATAATGCCGTTGAATTGCTAAGTTTTTAGCTAAAAAGTCAACGAAGCGGATGGAGGATTTAGGTATGGATGATAATCCCAGCATTCTCTCACACGTCTCGATCGGCACGAATGACTTTGAACGAGCGATCGCATTCTACGACAAAGTTCTGCCAACGCTAGGCTGCAAGAGGATTATGGAGCATCCCGGTGCCGTTGCCTATGGGAAGCAGTATCCAGAATTTTGGGTACAAACACCAATTGATGGTCAACCCGCAACAGTCGGGAATGGCACCCATATTGGCTTTGTTGCTCCAACCAAAGAATCAGTTCATGCGTTCTATGAAGCAGCGTTAGCGGCTGGAGGCGTGGACGATGGTGCTCCTGGTCCTAGACCGGATTATGGCGAACCCTACTATGGTTGCTTTGTCCGCGATCCAGATGGTCATAAGGTTGAAGCATCCTATTGGGATATGCAACTGATTCAGGAACTCTACCTGGATCGGTCTGAATAACTTTTCCTCCAGCTAACAATCCATATGCAGGTAGGTTCCACAATTCCCTATTGGGATGATTAAAAAGGTGGATACCATCTGGCTCCACCTAGCAATTACACTTGAATCAAACTCCGAACATATCCGTTTTGTGCAAAACGCTCTTGCTTTATTTGTTGATAAACTGCTTCGTAACCATCCGTCATGCGCTCCACGCTGAAGTTTTTCACCACATGCTCTCGACAAGCCAAGCGATTCAACTGAGGCACTTTATCGAGTGCCGCTATACACTCATCAACAGTGCGACACAAAAAGCCTGTATGCCCGTGGACAATGACCTCCGGTGTCGAACCGAGTTCCATTGCAATCACTGGCGTTCCCGTTGCCATTGACTCAATCATCACCAATCCAAACGGTTCGCGCCAGGTAATGGGGAACAAGGTTGCCACTGCACCGCCCATCAATTCACATTTTTGAGCATGGTTCGCCTCTCCCAAATACTCAATTTGTTTGCCATCAATGTGAGGTTTGATTTCTCGCTCAAAATAGTCGCGATCAACGACATCCACCTTACCCGCCATTTTCAAGCGCCAACCGGAACGCTTGGCAATTTCTATTGCCAAGTGCGGTCCTTTCTCAGGAGACAGTCGTCCCAGAAAAGCTAAGTAAGGGGGGTCTTGCGGTTGAGAGTAAAATTCATAGTTGCTCGGCTCAATCCCGTTGTAGACGGTAGCAACGCAGTTCAAGTTTAATCTAGGTTCCCGTTGAGCGTCAGAGATACTTACGAACGGCTGACGGCGGGCGTGCATAAATAACTTCTCATTGTCGGGGGTAAAGACGCCATGAAGCGTGTGGACGGTGGGCGTTTTCACCAGATTGGCGTAAGGCAAAGCTGCATGGCCCATGTGGGAGTGAATGATATCAAACTCCGACGCTCGCTCGTAAACCTTACTCAGTTGCAGCATTGCATAGATCTCATATTCCTTGACAGTGGTATCTAGACGCAGAGCCTTGGGATGAACGGATTCTAGTTTGGCAAGGGTAATGGAATCCCCAGTAGCAAACAAGGTGACTTCATGTCCGCGCTTAACCAGCTCATCTGTAACCAATCCGGCAACTAGTTCAATTCCTCCATAAGCTGGAGGTGGGACTCGCTCCCACAAAGGGGCTACTTGGGCAATCCGCATTGCTCGTTTCTCCTGTTACAAGTAGGGTAAAAGGTAAATAAAAGAACGCTGGTAAGGTACTATTCACCGCTATTGAACCAGCTCTTATAAGAGAATTTCATGAAACCTTACAGTTAAATTTAAGAAAAACTTTATAGTTTTGAAAATCCCCCAAAAGTACGGAGAACCGAAAAACTTTTGTTCGGGAAACTACACACGAGGGTGGGTTGCTATTTTCCAGACTCCTTCGCTAAATTAGCACTCAGGTATAGAGAGTGCTAACGTACATCTCTGGCTAAAGTGAGATGACAAGCTCCGATGCTTGTTCCACGACTTTCTCAAGCAGACAGCTATTAGAGGTGGGGTTCTCTCCTCCAAATAGGAAGTGCATCGATTTCCACGACACAGATGTCGGGAAGTGCCGACTTGATTGCTTTCAACCCTACTTTTTAGTATCCAACTGATCCTGTCGCGCTTGTAGAATTATCAACTTTTAAACCAGCTAAACCGATTGTTGACTTGAAAATTAAGATTGTTGTAGAGGTGAGAAATCTATGATGATCCGGCGTTGGCAACCAATTGAACCAATGGAAACCCTTCGTCGCCAAATTGACCAAGTGTTTGATGAGTTCAAAGACTTAAGTAATAAGCGCTCACAAACTTGGGTACCGGCAATTGAGTTACAAGATACCCCAGAAAACCTGCTTTTACGTGCTCTACTTCCTGGTATCGATCGCAACGACATCGATATCCACGTAAGCCGCTCAGCTGTCTCGATTGCAGGTGAGCGTCGCTACCCAAAGGGCGCTGAAGATCGAGGCTACTTCCGTTCTGAATTCCCCTACGGCAAGTTCCAGCGGGTTGTTCCCCTACCTTTACCCGTACAGCACGAGCGGGCTAGCGCAGAGTTCTGTGATGGTATCCTGACTCTGACTTTGCCCAAGTCGGAAGAGTATCGTCATCAGGTCGTCAAAATCAACCTGGGTGAGATGGCATCGGCAACACCAACTACCACTCTGGAAGCTGCCAGTGAGCCGATAAAGAGCGAGAGTAGCGCCGCTTTTGCAACTGTCGCTTGATGCAGCACTCCACACGGGAGAGGGGATAGGTGTGTTTTCTCGCCCCGGAGATCTCCCCCAGCCCCCCTAATGAATAAAAGTCTTAGTCCTTACTCCTCTGCCCTAAAAGGGGAGAACGAGAGGGGTGAGGGGAGAACTCAGTCAAAGTCCCCTTTTTAACAGTGAACAGTGAACAGTAAACAGTTATCAGTTAAATACGAGTGGTCGCGCGTCCCCCACCAATTGGACCTTTATGCGTTGGTGGCGCTTCTTTATCCCCCACCAGCCCGCCTGACTGACTGATAACTGATAACTGATAACTGATTTAAGAGGGGAGAATTCAATCAAAGTCCCCCTTTTTAAGGGGGATTTAGGGGGATCTAAATTCCTCACTCATTGATGCTGAGTATTTTTTGGAAAACTTGAGTTTTTAACTGAATCAGGAGAATTGAGGATGGCAACTGTCTCTTTAAGCGTTTCTACTGTCAAACCGCTTGGCGATCGCGTATTCGTGAAGGTGCACTCAGCTGAAGAAAAAACCGCTGGTGGAATTCTCCTGCCTGACACGGCAAAAGAGAAGCCCCAAGTCGGAGAAGTTGTTGCCGTAGGTCCTGGCAAACACAATGACGATGGCTCACGCCAAACACTGGAAGTCCAAATTGGCGACAAAGTTCTTTACTCCAAATATGCCGGAACTGACATTAAGTTGGGTGGAGAAGAGTACGTTCTGCTCTCAGAAAAGGACATTCTGGCAACCGTTGCTTAAACAGAGCTGAAAGTTAAAAACTTAGCAGGTTGGAAAGTGGCGCTCAAGAGAGTCGAAGAAGTCACGCCAGCAAGTTGGAACTTTTAACCTTCAAACTTTCTCCTAACCATTAATCAAATCCCGTAAATCATCTTTAGTTCATCAGCGCAAGAATTCTTTACTTCTGGAGGAAAATCATGGCTAAGCACATCGTTTATAACGAACAGGCGCGTCGTGCCTTAGAAAAAGGGATAGATATTCTGGCTGAAGCTGTAGCTGTTACCCTTGGTCCTAAAGGGCGCAATGTGGTTCTAGAGAAGAAATATGGAGCGCCACAAATTATCAATGATGGCGTGACTATTGCTAAAGAAATTGAACTGGAAGACCATATTGAAAACACAGGCGTGTCTCTAATCCGCCAAGCCGCTGCTAAGACTAATGATGCGGCGGGTGATGGCACAACCACGGCGACGGTTCTAGCTCATGCAATGGTAAAGGAAGGGCTGCGTAACGTGGCGGCGGGTGCTAATCCCATTGCTGTGAAACGGGGAATCGATAAAGCTACCCACTACTTACTTGATCGCATTGCCGAACACTCCAAACCTGTAAATGACTCGAAAGCGATCGCGCAAGTTGGTGCCATCTCTGCCGGTAACGACGAAGAAGTCGGTAAGATGATTGCTGAGGCGATGAGCAAGGTGGGTAAGGAAGGAGTGATTTCCTTGGAAGAAGGGAAATCCATGACCACTGAACTGGAAGTCACCGAAGGGATGCGCTTTGACAAAGGCTACATTTCTCCCTACTTCGCCACCGATACCGACCGGATGGAAACCTCTTTAGAAGAGCCGTACATCCTGCTGACCGATAAGAAGATTACCCTGGTACAAGACTTAGTACCCGTGCTAGAGCAAGTGGCTCGGGGTGGCAAGCCGTTACTGATTATTGCCGAAGACATTGAGAAAGAAGCCTTAGCTACCTTGGTGGTTAATAAGATGCGGGGCGTCCTGAATGTGTCTGCTGTCAAGGCTCCTGGCTTTGGCGATCGCCGCAAAGCGATGCTCGAAGACATGGCGGTTCTCACGGGCGGTCAAGTCATCAGCGAAGACACAGGTCTGAAGCTAGAAAATGTCAAACTGGAGATGCTGGGCAAAGCCCGTCGCGTCACCATCACCAAAGAACACACCACCATTGTTGCGGAGGGTAACGAGAAGGCTGTTAAGGCACGTTGCGAACAAATCCGCCGTCAAATGGAAGAAACCGATTCGTCCTACGATAAGGAAAAACTGCAAGAGCGTCTCGCGAAACTCGCGGGTGGTGTTGCTGTGGTGAAAGTGGGTGCAGCAACAGAAACTGAAATGAAAGACCGCAAGCTGCGCTTAGAAGACGCAATTAACGCCACCAAGGCAGCTGTGGAAGAAGGTATCGTCCCCGGTGGCGGCACAACGTTGGTACACTTAGCCCCACAATTGGAAAATTGGGCAGCAGATAACTTACACGGTGAAGAACTTATTGGTGCAATGATTGTCACCCGTGCCCTGTATGGTCCGCTAATACGGATTGCGGAAAATGCTGGTCAGAACGGTGCAATTATCGCAGAGCGCATCAAGGAGAAGGAGTTCAATGTCGGCTATGATGCAGCGAGCGATCGCTTCGTCGATATGTTTTCTGCTGGTATCGTTGACCCCACTAAAGTAACCCGTGCTGCTGTGCAAAACGCGGCTTCGATTGCCGGTATGGCGCTGACGACTGAGTGCATTGTGGTGGACAAGCCAGAGCCACCAAAGGCTAAATCACCTGCTGGTGCTGGCATGGGTGGCGCGGATTTCGACTACTAATTACTGCAAGAGCGTTCTAGAAAGAACATCAGTTGAGTAGTTGCCTTACTTTCACGGCGTTGTTGGGGTATGAAACTGTAACTTAATTTATGAACAAAGCTACCCATAATTACTCCTGATTGGGTAGCTTTTCTCTTGCCATACGTTCAATAACACGGATATGGAATTGGCGAATTCTTTTCTATTCCCTATTCCCCATGGATAATTTATTTTTTGGTACTCCCTTAACGTTTTCCAGTTTTTTTCACCAAACTTGCAATGACAGTTGCCAATTTATCTGGCTCCACAGGCTTAGACAAGTGCATTTGAAACCCTTGGGAGAGCGATCGCATCCGGTCTTCTTCCCTAGCATAAGCTGTTAATGCCACTGCTGGAATATTTCCTCCTTGCTCTTTGGGCAGCGTCCGTACCTTGCGAATTAAGCTGTAGCCGTCTTCTCCTGGCATACCAACATCGCTGACAAGGACATCGAATCTGTGTTGCGAGATAACTTGAATTGCCTCAATTGCCGATGAAACTGCAATAACTTCCGCCCCACACATCTCTACTGCGGCGACGAGAAATTCTCGCGAATCCGCTTCATCGTCAACCACCAGTATTCGTACTCCATCAAGTATGGGCAGAGGTGTAGAGGTACACAAAATCACAGGAGCCATATTTTCTTTCCTGGCTTGCTGTTCCCTGGTTCTGCTTTCTTTGACAAGTGGCAACCTAACTGTAAAACTTGCTCCCTTGCCCTCACCTTGACTTTCTGCATGAACTGTGCCACCATGCAACTCTACCAGGTGACGCACGATCGCCAATCCCAGTCCTAATCCACTGTAGGTGCGGGTTGTGGAACTATCAGCCTGCCGAAAGCGATCGAACACATAAGGGACAAACTCACGGCTGATCCCTTTGCCTGTATCTGCAACCGTAATTTCAACATAAGAGTTAACACGTTCTAGCCGGGCTTGAACCAGTCCTCCTTTAGGAGTAAACTTAATCGCATTAGATAATAAGTTCCAGACAACTTGCTGCAAACGGTCAGAGTCACCCGCAACTAGACCTGCGGTTGTGTCAAGCAGTGATTGGATTTGAATTTCCTTGGCATCAGCAGCTGGACGCACCGTTTCCAGCGCTGCCTCAATCACCCCAACCAGTTCAAGGGGAACAAGATTCAACCGCAGCTTACCCTGAATAATGCGGGAGACATCGAGCAAATCTTCAACCAGTTGCGCTTGTGACTTGGCGCTGCGCTCAATCGTCTCCATTGCGCGTGCGGTTGTGGCTTCGTCAAACTTGCGAGTATTGAGTAAGCGAATCCACCCCAGCATCGCATTCAGGGGAGAGCGTAATTCGTGGGAAAGAGTCGCCAAGAATTCATCCTTCATGCGATTGGCTGCTTCTGCTGCACTTCGTGCCTCTTGCTCGCGCTCAAGTAACTGGGCGCGTTCATCTTCGGCTCGCTTTCGCTCAGTGAGATCACGCATAATTTTACAGAAGCCTCGTAGCTGTCCAGCTTCATCTCGTAACGGTGTGACGAAGCCACTTCCCCAAAAACGGCTGCCGTCTTTCCGCACATGCCAGCGTTCATCCTCACCCCGCCCTTCTGTGACTGCCTGTTCCAGTTCTTTCTTGTCTTCCCCCTGCTGCAAGTCTTCTGGTATAAAGATAATGCCGCTAAGCTGTCCGAGAATCTCTGCCTCCTGATAGCCCAAAATATACTCGGCTCCCAAACTCCAACCGTTAATCCGCCCTTGTGAGTCTAAGAAGAAAATTGCGTAGTCCTTGACGTTCTCCAGCAGTAAGCGGAACCGTTCTTCGCTTGAGCGCAACGCTATTTCTGCCTGCTTTTGAACTGTGATATCAGCCAGGTTGTAAACAGCACCAGTAAACCCTCCAAACTCATCCAGCGCCGGATCGACTGTGACAGAAAACCACCGTCCAAGAGTGTGAATCACCAAGCTTTGACGATGTCGAGTTTCCTGAACACGAAGGAAGGGAGTGACATCGCAGCCGAGTGCCATTTGCAATAACTCCTGATGCAGCCTCCCGATGATTTCGCTAGACGGTTTGTTCAAAAGCTTTGTCATGGCTTTGTTACAACGCAGGAATTTACCTTCCTTGTCGAGTAAGCCAACTCCATCACTAATCGAGTCGAAAGTTGTTTGCCACTCCCGCGCCATAGCTAAGGCTAAATCCTCAGCCCGTCGCATTCTCAGTAACGCTTTCACCGTCGCAATTAATTCAATCGGCTCGACAGGTTGCGCCAGGTAAGCATCTGCGCCGCTGTCTAACCCTTGAGCTTTGTCCCGACTTTCAGTAAAATGGGCAGACAGATGAAGCACGGGAAGATTGGCAGTCACTGAGTTGGATTTAATCTGACGACAAACTTCAAAGCCGTTAGTATCAGGAAGCTGGACATCCAGAATCACCAATTCAGGTTCAGCTTGAGCGATCGCCCTTAGCCCTGCCTCGCCTGTAGTCGCCTCCATCACCGCAAAGCCAGCACTTCGCAATACGCGAGCGACAACATAACGGTTGGTTTCGTTGTCGTCAACATGCAAGATTGTGACTAACGGTTCTGACATAGTTTTTCTCTCAGGTATCTAAAAATAGCCCAGCTTTTCTCAGGGCTTCCCGTAATTGAGCAAGAGCAACTTCTTGAGAAAGACTTTCTTTAGAAAGAATTGCCACAGTGTGTTGCGCTAGAAACTTTTGCTCTTGGGGTTCTAGCTGTTTTGATGTGTTGACAATTACGGGAATCGTGCTAGTTGCGCTGTTGCTTTTGAGTTGGTTCAAAACTTCAATGCCACTCAATTCTGGCATATTAAAATCCAACACAATACAGTCAGGATTTTCGACTTGAGCTAAACGAATCCCCTCACGTCCATCTGCTGCTTCTAGAATATCTAGGGGAATATGGACTAGAAGTTGCTTTAACACGTACCGGCATGTCTTATCGTCATCAATCAGCAAAAGCTTTTGTTGCCTACCCTGCTTGACAAGCGTACTGAGTTTGTTCAACAGTGAAAATCTATCTACAGGCTTAATCAAGAACCCATCGGCTCCTTTAGCCATCACTTGCTTCTCGTTATTCACAACAGAGATCACAAGAATCGGAACATTTCGAGTTGCTTCATTCCTCTTCGTTTCAGCCAAGAACGCCCAAGTGTTTTCCTTTTCTAGGAGAATGTCCGAGATAATGGCGATTGGTTTAAACCCCATGAGCGCCTGCTTTGCCGCGTTGAGCGTTCGTGCCGAAATCATCTGATAATTCGACTCTTGAAAATACTTCTCGTAAGCAAAAATAGTTTCAGGATTGTCTTCCACAACCAATATAGGAAGGCGATTCGGGTCAATTTGCCAAGTCGCTTGTGGCATTGAGGAATCTTCACCAGAATCAGGAAAGACCGATGGGACACAAGCAAAAAACGTTGAGCCCTTGCCGAATTCACTCTCTAGCCAGACTCTTCCTCCCAATAATTCTGCCAGCTTGCGCGAGAGGGGCAGCCCTAAACCTGTTCCTTTTACCCGTTGTTGGAGGTGAGAGTTTATCTGAACAAAATCCTCAAAGATCCGCTGTTGATCCTGCGGTGCAATTCCAATACCTGTATCGGCGACGGAGAAAGTGATGGTGTTGGCTGCCATGACTGCCGCCACCCGAATCTCTCCCTGTTCAGTATACTTTAGTGCATTAGAGATAAAATTTCTCAGAATTTGGGCGACCTTACCTTCATCTGTATACAGAGGCGGAATGCCAACAGGTTCCTCAAAGACAAGAGCAACCGAAGAGTTATGAGCAAGCAGGGGACGCAACATCCCTCTCAATGTCCCAAATAAGTCGCTGACTTCAAACTGGCTGGGATGGACGACAATTTTTCCAGCTTCTACCTTTGCTAAGTCTAAGAGGTCGTTGACCAACTCCGACAGACCTTCCGCTGCTTTTTGAATGAAATTGACTTGCTTTTCCTGCTCTGTTGTTAAGGGACCATCCATTCGGTCTATCAAAATCCGAGACAGAGACATAATCGAGTTCAGAGGCGTGCGAAACTCATGGCTCATATTCGAGAGGAATCGAGTTTTCAGTTCATTTGCCTTCTGTAGAGAATCAGCTTTTTCGTCTAATTCGGCATATAAAGCCACGACACCGCGATTGGTATCTTCTAGTTCGTGGTTGATCTGAGTTAACTGCTCTTCACGCTGGCGTAATTCCTGCATTGCACGCAGGAGTTCCTGGTTCTGCCGTTGAATTTCCTCAAACGGATTTTGCGGTTCTCGATTATCCAACTGTTCTCTAAGAAGGTGCAAGCGCTCTGTTGTCAGTTGAGGTGAGCGTTTTGGCAGGGTTTTCCCCATCAATACTGTAGTTCCCTGGTTCGCAACCGACTCAATTTGAAACTGATCCATCAGCCGACGAGTGCCGATAATCCCCAACCCCATCCCGGTTGTGGAAGTGTATCGCCCATCCAAAATCGCCTGCAAGTTAGGAATCCCCGGACCTTGATCGCGAATGCTAATCCACAAGTTCTGCGGAGATTCGTCATCTACCGAAAATTCAACGCTTCCGCCCTTAGCATACACAAAAGCATTCCGAGCGATTTCTGAGACAGCTGTGGCAAGGCGTGCTTGGTCTTGGGTCTCAAATCCCAAAGCTTGGGCAATCTGGCGTGCCATTTGACGAGTCAGCACCACATCTTGCTCATAGCGAATTTCTAAGGTGAGGATAGTTGTACTCATGGGTATATATTCTCACGGGCAACCAGCACAGTGACATCATCGCGGACTCGCTTAAAATCTCGATATAAAACGCCAGCAATCAAGCTGGGATGTTTGTACATTAGACCAGGATAGCGCTCTAATCGCCATTGGGTTCCCAAGCCATCGGAATGTAACAGCAAGATTGCCCCTGGATGCCATTGGTAAGTAAACTCTTGAATTTTGCGGACTTCATGTCCGACTGTACCGTTGTAGGAAACCATGTTGTAGCTTCCGTCAGACCAGATGACACTGCCAGCAATATTGCCCACCCCAGCAAAGCGAACAGATTGGTGTTCAAAGTTGACTTCTGCGATCGCCAGCGCTGCTCCCCGTGTACTGCGTAACGCTTGATGAATTGCTGCCACCATTTCTTGAGGACTACGGTTGACATTTTCCTGAAAAACTCTAACAGCTTCTGTTGATGCTTGAGCGGCTTGTGGTCCGTGACCTAATCCATCAGCAATTAACAGCAAACAGCGCTCTTGAGTGATAATACTTGCCCAAGCATCGCCGCAAACCTCCTCTCCCGCCTTTGGCAGACACACAACTCCCAACTCCAAACTATCTGGGGTTTGACTTGTGGGTAAGGGGCTAGCCCAAAGCTGACTAAGGATAGCTGTCCCTGCATTCGGAATCGAATAAATATCCACAAAACCAGAAAGACGGCTGATCGCTCCTAACCCATTTCCGGGACCTCCGGCTGTAGAAAACCCGTCTTCCATACACTCGCTGATATTGCCCATTCCAGGTCCAGTGTCCAACGCCAGGACTTCCAAACCCATTATGTTGTACTTTTCAATTGCCTGTAGCAGCAGTACCCCATCCCTAGCGTGTCGCACCAGGTTATTTGCAACTTCAGTCACGACAATACCGACCTTTCCCCGTTCGGTTTCGTTGAAACCGAGATGACTCGCTAGGGCTAGAGCGCTGCGTCGTGCTTCACCTGCCTGGCTTTGCTCTAAAATTGGTACGGCGAGGGATTTTCTCATAATTTTTACTATAGTTACTTCCACTTTATAATCGTGATGCTGGTGCCCTCACCCGCACGGGAAACGATATGGAATTCGTTCACCAGTCGCTTTGCACCGCCCAGCCCCATGCCCAGCCCACCACCTGTGGTGTAACCGTCTTTGAGCGCCAACTCAATATCTGGAATTCCCGGTCCGGAATCTTCAAAAACGAGCCGCAGACCCGGACGCATTCCATTCTGCAGTGCTTCCAGTTTAACAGTGCCACCGCCTCCGTAGTCCAAAGTATTACGGGCTAGCTCGCTGGCTGCCGTGACAATTTTCGTCTGATCTACCAGGCTAAACCCCAGTTTGACGGCAAACTGGCGCACCGCCTGCCGCACCAAAACCACGTCTTGTGAGGACTGGATGCTCATGTCACAGCTGGGCATATCCATCTGCGCTTCCTCCAGCAGTCGCCTTCAGCGATGCCCGCAGAAGTGCCATGCCCTTCTCAACGTTTAACGCGGTGCGAATACCTGTTAAGGAAAGCCCTAGCTCTACTAAGGTGATAGCAACTGCGGGCTGCATTCCGACTACAACGGTTTTAGCATCAAGTATCTGCGACATCTTGGCAATGTTGCCTATAATTCTGCCAATGAATGAATCCACAATTTCTAAAGACGAAATATCAATCAGCACTCCATGAGCCTGTGTATCGGTGATGCGATTTGTCAAGTCATCTTGCAAAGCCATCGCCAGGCGATCGTGCATATCAACTTGAATCGATACTATAAGGAATTCGCCCATTTGGAGTATGGGAATGCGTTCCATAAAAAGACCTCTTAACTCCTTAGCGGGCTTGGGGACGGTTGATTGTCATCCCAAGACGTTTTAGAGCCAGCAGAAAAGCATCGGCTAAAGATGCCTTTGTGATTATGTCTGCCAGATCCACGCCTAGGTAAACAATTGTTTGAGCAATTTGGGGGCGAATTCCGCTGATAATGCAATCTGCACCCATTAACCGAGCTGCGGTGACTGTTTTGAGTAAGTGCTGAGCTGTGAGGGTGTCCACTGTTGGCACTCCGGTGATGTCGATGATGGCGACTTCTGAACCCGTCTCCACAATCTTGTGCAACAAAGACTCCATCATCACCTGAGTACGGCTGCTGTCTAATGTGCCAATAATTGGCAGAGCTAAAATCCCATCCCACAGCTTGACAACGGGTGTTGAAAGTTCCATCAATTCTTCTTGCTGGCGAATGATGACTTCTTCACGCGACTTTTGATAAGCTTCAATCGTCAACAGTCCCAGCTGGTCTATGAGAGTGGTCGCTAACCAGGTATCGTCCAGTAAGGCGTTTGCATCACCAGCGAGTTCCTCGCGCAACCGAGCAAATAGCGGTTGCTTAAACGATAAGATAAATGTGGCAGTTTCGGACGGTGTAAAGCCTTTCTGCGAACGAGTACGAGAAACACTGGTGAGCATTTCTCGCACAGAGCGCCAGTCGGAGGATTGCACGTTGGTTAAGTTGCCGTTATGGACAGATGTCCTCAGCAAACTTAGGAATTCCTGACACTCCTCCCGCAACTGTGTTTCTTTGATCAAACCTTTACTGGCATTGTCAGCCACGAGGGCTTGCATCCAGTCTGCCAACAGTTGTGCTTCATATTTTTCAAGAACCTCTGGAATTTTACTTCCATTGCTTAAGCCCATACAATGATTCCTTCTACCTGATTGGCATTTAGCCAGTGATTGTATGTAGTATGTATTGTATTAAGTGTCAATCATTTAGGCTTCCAGGTACACTAGCTCGCTGAAATTATGTGTGATTCTTTAAAGAGGTAGTTCCTAAAGGCTGATTTCTTGATCATTATAAAGTTTGGCGGGAGATGCAAAACCGCTGAGTGTATGGTAGTTTTTCTTCATCAAGCATAAGGCACGAGTTTTCATCAGTTCTAGCACTTCCCCAACTTTTGTCATAAGTACATTTGCTCATAGTATCAACAAAAGTCAGAGGGAATTTATCTATTTCGCCATATTGCCGAGATGGGATTCAAGACGTTTTTCAGATGTTTATCCCTTGTGAAATTCCTACTATGAATACAGTTCCAAACGGAACGAAGCAGAGGTTGCCCCTTATAATCTCGCTTTTCCTCACTTTGGTGAAATAAATATATGACACTTACCCTGAAACTTAGACAAAATCATGAATTACGCGATTGGGCACATCGACAGTGCTGAAGGCGATGGCGCAGAGCGATCGCTTCTTTGCAACGCAATTTGATATTTCTCATTTAAATACTATTGTTGCGAAACTACGTCAAAACAAGGATTAGAAATTCTTTTTTTCCATATCCAGAAAAGAGCGCAACTACCTTAAGAACTATTTTTATGCAGTGGCTAATGCTTTTACTGTTGCCAATGCCAACAAAGTTGATGCTACGGCTTACCAGCACTGGTTTTCTTAATGCCGTACAGAGATGAATTTTGAATTGCTTAATACCAACTTGTGGACAATCAAGTTTTCCACATCAATAGTACATATGCATTACTTACGTGCAAATCCCTCTCTCGTTCGCCGAGCAAAAGGAAGTTAAAAATTATGACAGAAGTTTTACTAAAAGAACTTAGTAATAGTGATATTGACTGGATGCTTGCGGCGGGTAGTAGGGAAGAAATTACTCCTGGCACAGTTCTCATCCGTCAAGGTCAACCTGTCAATGCACTGTATATTTTGTTGGACGGAGCCTTGAGCGTTTCCATCTCTCAGGCTGAAAACAATCCATTGGGTCGCGCTTTTGCCGCCTTAGAAGGTGGCGAAATGTCAGAGCGAGAAATCACGAGATTATCCAGTGGTGAAATGGTAGGAGAAATTCCCTTTTTAGACTCCTACCTGCCCTCTATGACTGTTAAAGCCCTGAAAAAGTCGCTTATATTGTCGATTCCGCAACAGTTATTGGCGGCAAAACTGCAAGAAGATGTAAGTTTTGCTGCTCATCTTTATCGGGCGAGCGCGATTCTGCTTGCAGACAGACTGGAGAGGATAGTGAGTCAGCTTGGTCATAGCACACTCGTCTTTGCCCAACCTCAGTTAAGAGAAATTTTATTTATCTTTGCAGAATTGCGTGATAGTGACATCGATTGGTTGATTACGGCAGGTAATGCGAGCAGAATTACTGCTGGCACTATCCTCATCCATGCAGGAAGACCTGTGGAAGCGCTGCACATCCTACTGGATGGCAAAATCACGCTTTCTGCCCTTGAGGATGAGCGCAATCCCTTAGCCCGTGCTTTTTCGAGCTTGGAAGGCAGCGAAACACCAGAACGTGAGTTCGCGAGATTATGTCGAGGCGACATGGTAGGAGAAACGCCTTTTGTAGAAGCTCCCCCACCCTCTGTCACTGTAAAGGCGCTGGAAGACTCGCTCGTGTTGTCAATTCCCCGGTGGCGACTTACGGCAAAACTGCTGCACGATGTGGGTTTTGCTGCCCGTTTTTATAGAGTGCTTGCGGTGTTGCTGGCAGACAAACAACAGGCAATAGTCACTCGGCTTGGTTACGGCAGGCTTATCTATAGCACTGGTCAGCCCTTGGATAAAAGGTTCAAATATGAAAATGAACTTAGTTCAGATTTTTTGGCTCAAGTGGCATTGGCTGGAGCCAGATTTGACTGGATGTTGAAAAGAATTCGTGGCAGTTGATCAAGGGTTAATGGTTACTAGCCAACAACTAATAAATGTACAGATAAATGTACAGACGCTTCAAACAGCGCGTCTCTACAACTAACAAGCAATTCACAATTTGGAAAATATTCAGATGGTTACTCAAAAAAACAACCTGTTTCGCAAAAAAGCTTTAGAGCATTCATCTTCCCCCGAACGACTGGATCAGCTCATGCAAGTCGTTAGCCCTATGAAGTGGCTACCTTTGGCTGCTCTAGGCTCATTGGTTGCATTTGGGCTGGCATGGAGTGTTGTGGGTCGTATCCCGATTACGGTTACGGGTCAGGGGGTGCTTGTTTATCCCAGCAAGGTTGTACCATTTCAGTCAGCAACCTCAGGTCAGTTGCAAACAATAAATGTACGTGTCGGGGATTTCGTCAAGAAGGGACAGCTGCTGGGAACGATTGGTCAAGCGGAACTGCAAAAGCAACTTTTGCAGCAGCACGCCAAGCTCGTGGAACTGGAGACACAGAATCAGAATGCTGGTGTACTTCAAACTCAACGCAGCGAAGTGGAAATTAGGGCGATGCAAGAGCAGCGTCTGAGCCTACAGCAACGCCTTTTGCAAGCTCAATCTTTGACTCCAATTATTAGGGATAAAGATATAGGCGCTATTAAGCAGCAGCGACAGAACTTACAACAACGCATACAAGAAGCTAAAGCTCTGGCTCCTACTCTTAAGGACAGGCTCGAGAGGCGCAAAAAGCTTAAGGTTGAAGGGGCGATTTCAGAAGATACATTGCTCGAGGCACAACAGACTTACCTGGATGGCATTAAAAAAATCGCTGATTTTGAAGACCAGTTGAAGCAACTAGACATCAATCAGGTTCAGGCAGAAAAGTCCTACCGCGAAAATCTTAACCAGATTGCTGACATCAAAACCCAGTTGCGGGAACTCGACAGCAAGGAAAAAACTTTGGCTGAGCAAAATTTCCAATCTTCAATTACCCGAAAAAATCAGATTCAGGAAGTGAAGCGGAATATCGCCCAGCTACAACTGCAATTACAAAATAACAGCCAGATAAAGAGCGAACACACCGGACGTATTTTGGAAATGACTGCAACTCCCGGACAAATTCTGAGTCAGGGAACTCGCATTGGGACTATAGAAGTGCAAGAGAAATCCGCCAAACTGGTTAGTGTCGCATATTTGCCAGTCAGCGAAGGCAAGAAGGTTCAAAAAGGTATGAAGCTGCAAATTACACCCTCCACAGTAAAGCGCGAACGCTTTGGCGGCATAATGGGCACTGTCAGCAGAGTCTCAGCCTTTCCTATCACTAAAGAAGGTGCGTCTAATCTGGTGGGCAATTCTGAAATCATAGAAGGGCTTATATCCCAAGGTCCTCATCTGCAAGTTATTGCCGAACTTCAGCCGGATACCTCCACCTTCAGCGGCTATCAATGGTCTTCTTCCAAGGGTCCACAGATGAAAATGTCTCCTGGAACCACAACTTCTGTGCGGGTTACCGTTGAGGAACAAGCTCCGATCGCGTTTGTCTTTCCCATGCTGAAATCTTGGACTGGGATCTATTAAACAATTCAAAATTCAAAATTCACAATTCAAAAAAAGCTATTTTTGATTTTGAATTTTTCAAGGAAGCAAAGTCATTTATGCTACTAAACTTACAAAAATTGCTTACGGGTAAGGGCAGACGACGCCGTACCCCTACTCTTCTACAAATGGAGGCGGTAGAATGTGGCGCTGCTGCCTTGGGTATCATTTTGGGTTATTACGGTCGAATTGTGACACTGGCAAAACTCCGACAAGACTGCGGGATATCGCGGGACGGGAGTAAAGCCTCTAATATCCTGAATGCTGCTAGGAGCTACGGGCTAAAGGCAAAAGGCTTTAAGTTAGACTTAGATAGCGTGCAGCAACTGCAATGCCCCTACATAGTATTTTGGAACTTCAACCATTTCCTAGTCGTAGAGGGATTCCGCAAAGAGCGTGTCTATCTCAATGACCCCGCCACCGGACCGCGTACTGTCTCTCTACAGGAATTTGATGAGGCATACACAGGTGTCGTGCTGGTTCTCGAACCTGGTCCAGAGTTCAAAAAAGGGGGACGCAAACCCAGCACACTCCTAGCTTTATGCGAACGGTTGCAGAGGTCTGGTGGGGCACTCGTCTACTCTGTAGTCGCAGGATTGTTCCTCGTGATTCCCGGACTGGCGATGCCAGCGTTCTCTCAGGTATTTGTAGACAATATTTTGATTCAAGGCAGAGATGAGTGGTTGCGCCCGTTGATTTTGGGGATGCTCTTCACAGCAGGGCTGATGGGATTTTTGACACTACTACAGTTGCAGTCCCTGCGCCGCATGAAAATTAAGTTGTCTGTGGCGATGTCGAGTCAGTTCCTGTGGCACATTCTGCGCCTACCCGTCAGTTTTTACGACCAACGGTTTGCTGGGGAAATTAGCGACCGTGTCCACCTCAACGACTCGTTAGCCGACCTTCTTTCAGGTAAGTTAGCGACTACTGTCATTGCATCTGTAACTGTGATTTTTTATGGTGCGGTCATGCTGCAATATGACCCGGTATTGACCTCGATTGGAGTCGCCTTTGTTGTTGTGAATTTCCTTGCCTTGCAATGGGTAAGAAGGCGGCGCGTGGATGCCAATATGAGATTACAACAGGATGAAGGAAAAGTTTCCGGAGTATCAATTTCTGCTCTGCAAAGTATGGAAACACTGAAGGCATCCGGTTTGGAGTCCGATTTTTTCTCCCGCTGGGCGGGCTACTATGCCAAGGCGATTAACGCTAAGCAGGAAATGGATGTGACGAACCAAACTTTGGGAGTGTTGCCATCCTTCCTTTCCACGATGTCGTCCATGCTTCTTTTGGTCGTGGGTGGTCTGCGGGTGATAGATGGATATCTTAGCATTGGAATGCTCGTGGCATTTCAGAGCTTAATGCAGGAGTTTCTAGCGCCTGTCAACAATTTAGTCACTCTTGGGAGTGAGCTCCAAGAAGTGGAGGGCAATCTGAATCGCTTAGATGATGTCCTACGCAACCCAATAGATCTGCAATTAGAGAAGGAAAGCAAGGGAGATGAAAAGAACCTCTCTCCCTACCACCCCACCACCCAAGCACCCCATGCTTCGGTACGCTTGCAGGGATATGTCGAGTTAAGGAATGTTACATTTGGCTACAACCGAGTTGCTGCTCCCTTGATTTCAAACTTCAATCTCTCGCTCAAACCAGGGCAGCGAATTGCTTTGGTGGGCGGAAGCGGTTCTGGTAAGTCTACGATTGCCAAACTGGTGTGTGGGCTGTACGAAGCTTGGCAGGGAGATATCTGCTTTGACGGAAAACCAAGAGAGCAAATTCCACGCCAAGTACTCGCCAATTCTATCGCCTTGGTCGAGCAGGATATCTTTCTGTTTGCTGGCAGTGTCAGGGACAATTTGACGCTATGGGATACCACAGTGCCCGAGAGTCACCTGGTGCGGGCTTGTCAAGATGCAGCAATTCACGATGTTATCCTCTCAATGCCAGGCGGCTATAATGCCGACCTCTCAGAAGGTGCTACCAATCTGAGCGGCGGTCAGCGTCAGCGCCTGGAAATTGCCCGAGCTTTGGTCAATAACCCCGCGATCCTAGTGATGGATGAAGCCACCAGCGCTCTTGATACCGAAACAGAAAAATTCATTGACCGTAGACTCCGCCAACGAGGATGCACTTGCATTATCGTGGCGCATCGCCTAAGTACCATCCGCGATTGTGATGAAATTATTGTCCTCGAACACGGAAAGGTGGTTCAACGAGGGAGCCATGAAGAATTAAAGCAGGTCGAGGGGACATACTTGCAATTGATCCGCAGCGAGGGCGAAGCGCTTTAACAGTTACCAGTTATCAGTTATCAGTTATCAGTTATCAGTTTCATCCTTTGCATGTTTAAGTCCCCCACCAAGAGTACCGTTCGTCGTCAGACGTGTCGTAGGCATAAGCGTTGGTGGCTCTTTTAAATCCCCCAAAGCGCCCGCTGCCGTCACTGCGGCTGGTACTGTTTTAAGAAAGTCAAAATTTAAAATAACGAAAATGTTACAGCAAACTATAACCGTAATTCAACAGGGACAACAGTATCTTTTTCAAGGCAATGAACCGATACTTCTAGATGATCCGCAGACGGTTTGGGTAGTGAAATCTGGTTCATTAGCACTATTTGGCATCAAGGTTAAACATGGTATCCCAGAGGGTTCGCGCCGTTATTTATTTAGCATAGGCTCTGGGGAAGCAATGTTCTCAACAGCACTCAGTTCGCAGGATGAGGTGCGTCAGATTCTGGCGGTGTCGATGGAGGAGACAGAACTCATTAGGGTGTCAATAGAAGACTTTAGCAAGTCGATTGCTAACGACGATTGGGCGCAACCCAGCGCTTTAAAAGGCGATGGTCATCGCAACGCAACGGTTCTGTTAGAGAACTGGATTCATCAACTAGGCTCGGTACTCTCCGACTTTACCCCTCCCACGCTTCCAGCGCAACTTGAGGGTATCAACTACTTTTCCTTAGGCAGTGGTGATATCTTCCAGCCTCAGCAAAGCACCGTATCCTGGGTGCAAATCCAGCAAGGGTATGCCAGATGGATGGGGTTTGAAGAACTGCCGCTCTGCCTTGGAGATGGAATCTTGCCCTTGGATAGTTGTATGTGGTTGCAAGCTGGGGAAACAGTTGAGCTATCAAGTGTGAATACGTCTGCAATTCGAGATGTGGATACCTTAATAGACAGTTTGACCTTACTTGCAACTTATTTTCTCGGCTGCATTGAGATGTTGGAACAGCGGGAGGTGTTTGCAGAATTACGTAGGTTTGAGGAAAGGGAACGTCTCAATTATCAGGTAATGGAAGAGACATTAGGAGAACTGTCATCCGTACTGCAAGCACGGAAAACAGTGTTTTCCCCAGTGGTAACACCAGCTACCACTGACCCAGACCAAGCCGTACTGATCGCTGCTGGTGCAGTGGGGCGAGCGTTGGGAATTACGATTCGTCCCCCAGCGAAGTCGGAAGACCTCAAACGCGTTCAAGATCCCCTAGAGGCGATCGCCCGCGCTTCTCAAATACGGATGCGTCGGATCGCATTGACTGATCAGTGGTGGAAAAAGGATTCCGGTCCAATGCTTGCCTACACTGTGGAAGACAACCGTCCAGTCGCCCTGTTGCCAGTATCTAACAGCAGCTATCAGATTTTCGACCCACAGTCGCGGACTCGCATCCCTGTGAATGCTCGCAAAGCACCAAAGCTGGACCCGACTGCCTACATATTTTATCGCCCTTTGCCCGATAAAAAACTCAAAACCCTAGATTTGCTTAAGTTCGCGCTACGGGGTCACTTCAAGGAGCTCATTGTCATCTTATTGACTGGAATTGTTACCACCCTCCTGGGGATGCTTACCCCAACTGCCACCGCCATTCTTATGGACAACGCCATCCCGGATGCTAAGCGGGAATTGCTGGTGCAAATTGCTTTGGGTCTGTTGGCTGCTGCCTTGGGGGGAGCTATCTTTCAACTCACCCAGGCATTTGCCATCATCAGGTTGGAAACCTTCGCAGACTCCTCCACTCAAGCGGCGGTGTGGGATCGGCTGTTGAACCTCAAGGCGTCGTTTTTTCGCTCCTACTCAATCGGTGACCTGAATTCTCGGGTGAATGCTATCACTCAGATCCGAGAGAAACTGAGTAGTACTGTTTTAAAAACCATCTTCTCAAGCCTTTTTTCGTTACTCAACCTGGGATTGCTATTTTACTATAATGTTTCACTAGCTCTGATAGCCTGTGTTGTAGCTATTGTGAATATTGCTGTCACGATCGTCTCTGGCATCCTGACTCTGCGTCAGGTTCGTCCTATGCTCGAGATAGAAGGACAGATTTTTGGAGTGATGGTGCAGCTGATTAATGGAGTTGCCAAACTCCGAGTCGCCGTAGCTGAGGCACGGGCATTTGCCTACTGGGGTAAACACTATAGTCAGCAGCTAAAATTGATGCTCAGTACCCAAGGGATTGAAGACATCCTCACCGTTATCAACAAGGTGCTGCCACCTTTAACGAATGCCGCCCTCTTCTGGTTTGCTACGAGTTTGCTGCAAAAATCCCAGGTACCAGGAGGAGGCTTGTCTATTGGCACCTTCTTAGCGTTTAACGTCGCTTATGGCACCTTTATTAGTGGAGCAACCAGCTTGAGTGGCACGATTGTGGACGTTTTGCAAGTTTTGCCTTTGTGGAATCGGGCTGAGCCAATTCTTTTAGCTGTACCAGAATTAAATTCCAGTAAGACTGATCCTGGTAGATTATCGGGCAGGCTGGTTGTAGACCATGTGGTTTTCCGCTATCGAGATGATGGACCCCTGACGCTCGATGATGTGACTATCCGGGCTGAGCCGGGAGAGTTTATTGCCATTGTCGGACCTTCTGGAAGCGGCAAATCTACTCTTTTACGGTTACTACTGGGATTTGACTTCCCTGAATCTGGTACTATTTACTACGATGGGCAAGACTTGGCTGGGCTGGATGTCCACGCTGTGCGCCGACAGTTAGGTGTTGTGATGCAAAATAGCCGAATGATGTCAGGTTCCATCTTTGAGAACATTGCCAGCGGTGCCCTGATTACTATGGATGAAGCTTGGGAAGCTGCCCGAGCCTCAGGCTTGGCGGATGATATCGATGCTATGCCGATGGGTATGCACACTGTAGTCAGTGAGGGGGGTAGCAATCTCTCTGGGGGGCAACGGCAACGGCTGTTGATTGCTCGCGCACTGGTGTTGAAACCCCGGATTTTGCTGTTTGACGAAGCCACGAGTGCCCTAGATAACAGAACACAAGCTATAGTCAGTCAAAGCTTAGAGCGGCTACAGGTGACCCGAATCGCGATCGCTCACCGACTCAGCACAATCCGTAATGCTAACCGTATTTATGTGCTCCAAGGCGGTAGGGTTGTGCAGCAGGGCAGTTTTGAGCAACTCGCAAATCAACAGGGGCTGTTTGCTCAGCTTATAGCTCGGCAAATGCTTTGACGCGACACTCCTACACCTCTCTACTTTGTAGGTGTAGGCATAAGAGCAGATTTTATCTTTCCAGAACTACATCTCTTCAGTTTGCAAATATACGTTCCAAGAAAGCTTTTATTTCAGCCCAAGCAGAGGTCGTAGCAGCAGAATCGTAGCGATAACCATCGTCACGCATGAAAGTATGTTCTGCTTCATAAAAGAGAACTTTGTGAGGTACATTAGCATTCAACAGAGCTGTAATTATGGTTTGCCGATCCGAGTCTGGGATGTGAGGGTCGAGTGTACCGAACACTATTAGCATCTCGCCTTTGATTTCACTCACCCGATCGATTGTATCAGCTACCCCCTGCCCCAACTTGCCACTCGGAATGCCAGTCGGGTAGCAGCACACGGAAGCCTTAATTTCGCTTATGAATGCTGCACGGAAAGCTAAGTGCCCACCAATACAAAAGCCTAGAGTGCCTATTTGACCTGGAGAAACCGAACTTTCTGCTTTGAGAAATTCAATCACAGCACGGCAATCGGCATCATAATCAGCGATCGCAGTTCGACGAGCATCGTCATTGCCCCGCATCCGACCTAGATCGTCTGGTTCAATAACTAAACCAATTGGCTCAATGCGATGAAAAATTTCCGGCGCTGCCACTACATAGCCATATCCTGCTAAGTAGTTAGCCAGACGAATCATGGCACCACCTAACTGATAAATATCACTATAGAACACAATACCTGGGTAAAGTCCTGCTGTTTTGGGAGCCGCTACATAGACACGCATCAAACTGTCATCTACTCTCAACTCGACATTGCGCTTAATGATTTGCACTTTTTTCTCTCCGTGTCATGCCTGCTTTCATGAGGACGCATCTTTTCATTATTTCCCCGTCCCCCAGAAGTGAGGAGTTATTTTAGAACAATTTAATGAATGGCTGGCAGCAACAACCGAGTTAGCCTGCGAGTGCACTGGCTATCAGAGCAACAATTACGCTACACTTCAAAAAACCGCTCCCCTCAAGATGTATCCAAAGATAAACCCAAAAATATGCCTCTTGAGCAATGCCCTATAAGCCTCACACAAAAGCTTTTAGCTACAATGAAAAGACGCGAATCAGGGTGGCAAGAATGAGGGTAGCAGCAGTATTATTCGCAATGTCTTTGGCTCTTACACCTGCCACTGTGTTGGCACAACCAAAAACAACTGGATTAGACCAAGAGAAAATACTACGAACACGTATTAACCAGCAAATTCAAAGTTTTAATGTCAACCTTAAGGACGAGCTGAAGGAAACACAGGACCTTAAGCGATTCAGCAGGCCGTATACGCTCGAATTTCAGAGGAGAAATGAGCAGATGCAGCACCGCCGAGACATTTTTAATTTGGGGATACAAAAAGGTCAAAATTTTAGATAACCATTCTGCCCGAATAAACTTGTTATTTTGTTTTGAACGATGTGCTTTGCGATCGCACTCACCCCCTGCGTCCAAGGATGATTCGGGTAGCACAGAGAGAAAACATCGCTGCTACCCAATTGAAACATCTCTTCACACACAGGTAGAACGCTAGCCACAGTTGTGTTGTAAGTTCTTTGCACCTGTTGCGATAAAGCCTGAGAATTGATAGCTGGCAGTACCTTGTTGACCACCAACAGCATTTTAGGCACCTCTAATTTGCGAGCAACATCTACAGTTACAGCCGTACCCTGGTAATCCTGGTGGTCTGGACGCAGAATAATGACTAGGACATCGGAAAGAATGATAGAGAGCAGGGTTTCTTCGTTAATACCAGGGTGAGTATCAATCAACAAGTAATCCAGTTTCAAACGGCGGCTGAGATTGCCCAAACCCTCGTTGAGCAGGCGTGCGTCGTATCCCTCACGCAGTATCCGGGATATTTCGCCAGTCTTGATACTGGAGGGAATCAGATAAATACTACCCCTGATCGCAGCGCTTTTGTGGCTCGTCTTGAGAAGTGGGGTGACATCGTAGGCTGCATCTTCAATGGCACAGCGTCCCCACAGATAATCATTCAAAGTGTAGCCTATCTTTTCCTCATTGAGACCAAAAAGGACGTGGATTCCAGGCGATTGGATGTCGGTATCGACAATGCCAACCCGTTGTCCAGAGCGAGCGATGATAGTTGCTAGGTTAGCAGTTACGTTTGATTTGCCAGTTCCACCACGGAATGAATGGACGGATACAACTTTAGACATAATGTATTTCCAAAGATAAAAGTTGAGATTAAGGGTTAGGGGATGAGGGGGATGAGGAAGATGAGGGAGATGAGAAGGGGTTATGTATTTCAACCAAAAAGTGAATTGGTATTACTGTTGTTCATGAATTGTTGTTGATGAATCAGATTCTGCCCATTTTTTTCTAATTTCTTTTGCCTGTACACTTAAATTTTGAAAGTATTCTGCATCAACGATTTCAGCCACTTGACGAGTTCTCTTGGTTTCGTCAATCTGGATGCTGAGTTCTTGCATCTGTTTTTTCAAGCGTTGCTCACGAGTGTAGACTTCATGAACCATTCTCAGGAAAACTTGTCCCAACTGTCCTAACTCGTCGGTGCGCTTAGCGATCGCCACCAAGCTTCTGAGTTCAAACATCTCAGTCCGGTTATAAACAAATGTATCAGTGCTAATTTTTTGAGCCAGCTGCGCCATTGGTTTGAGGGGTTGGATAACGTTTCGCTTTAGCAAATGATTAAATGTAAGAATGACCAGGGTAAAAATACTAGTGAAAATTGCGATAAATAAGAAAAAAGCTTGAGAAACTCTGTCAAAAACTTCCTTGACAGGAAAATAAACAATTTGAGTAGCAATAATTTCATTGAGCTTCCACCCAAAACCATTCTCTGTTCCATAGGTTTCTAAATGATTCTTAGGGGCTGTTTCTGGAATGCCATGACAGCGAAGACAAGCTGAGTCTTTAAGAACAAACGGACGGGCGCTATAAAATAATTTGTCTCCATACAGATTCCGAAAACCTGATAAGGTTTTCAACTCTGGTTCCTTACCAAAGCGCTCTATAAGTTTAATTTCAAATTCATCAGCTTTATCCCTTGTATTTGTCGGGTTGATTGTGGCGTCTTTGTAAAAGTAATCTGTATATTCTTTGTTTTTGCGTAGATTTTCAAATACCTCTCTAGCTGCGAAACTTGGTATGGTTTCGGGAATAAAATTTTCTTGATTTTCTAAGTTAGATGCTAATAGAGTAGTTATGTGGGTAGCACTATACTCTCTTACTGAATTTATCATTTGTATGAGAATCTGCCCCCGATAATTTATTTCATCTTCAGCTCTTTGCTCAAGTGCCTTTGATAAAGCAAAACCACTCATTAAGATAGCCCCTATAAAAACTAGCGAAAGGAGCAAGGTAAATTTTGTAGCAAGCTTAGAATGACCTCTCATTGCTTTTCTTGTTTTTATCTATAGGAAAATGTCCTACCGATGTTAAGGTAAGCGATCGCTCCTCTTAGATAAAAAATTAGTATTATTTTTTTTCAGTTGTATTGCCAGTAGGCTATAGGTTTAATACAACTTTTTCTGTCTTTTAGGAACTGTATTCATCGTAGAGATTCAACCAGTCACAAACATCTGAAAAACGTCTTGAATCCTACAACCAAATAGACACATTCCCTTCGACTAAAGTTAAGTCAATAGGTAAAAATAGCTACGACTAAGGTCAAAAGAGGTCGCAGCTATTGTTATCAACGTATCGGAAAACCTACTACCTGATATCTTGCACCTATCCGTATAAACCACGATGAAGCACAAAACATCGAAATAAAGTTACATTTTATTATGGGCTTTTTATCAAAAATAAAGCACTTTGCGGCTCATACTTAGTGCTTAAATAACATTAAATTTTTCGTCTAGCCCAAAGCGTGTCAACTTAAGGCGAAAACTAGTGCTGGAGAGCTTTTTCCTTGTTACCATGCTCTGCATGGTAATGCATTATTAGAGGCTCTGCCTCTAGCAGCTGTGTGATTGTGAGACTCTGTCTCACTTAAGGCATTCCAAGTCAGAGACTTGGAACGAGTTCTAACAAGTTTTAACAAGCCCTCACCCCTTCAACATAAGTGCCTTCTGCCTTATTTTCAGAGGTGTCTTGATCTTTCGTTTCACAGGACAGTTCTGGTCGTGGTGGTGGTACACTATGATAGATGCGTAGTACACGAACAGAATTGCGAATCTCTTGCATCGTCGTGACTCCTAAGCGTTGGGCTTGTGCCAAAAACTTTTGCGCTTGACTAGGGTCGATAGACCAGAGTTTTAGGGCGCTTTGTAACTGAATATTGATGGCAATCAACGCGTGTCCCAACGCGTCATAGCTTTCATAAGCGACGCGGTGGTGTGCTTGGAGTGTGGTGAGTTCTTCCTGTTGTTCGTTATACTGTTGCCATCGTTGTTGCTCACGCGCTAGTTGCTGTTGCATCTGTTGCACTACCAGCACGTACTGCATCAACTGCATCAGTAGCAACAGCACAATCCCAAACCAGAAAATATCACTCCACTGGCTCAACCAATGTTGTGGGGACTGATTGAACAACGCAGGTGTGTGACTGCTGCCAAGCTGTTGCACTCTTGTAAGTAACATAATTGCCAAAACAAACCCTGCCATTGCCCAACGCCCGAGCAATGGTAACAAAAAGCAACTGCGAATCACGACGATGAGCAACAGAACTGGCAACAGCCACACCTGTCCACTTAAAGCCAGCCATGCCAAAACTAAACTGAACTGTATGCCAATGTACAGCATTTTGGCAGCAAATCTACCACTGGGTAATATGCCACCGATCAATGCAAACACAGCCAGCATGAACAGTTCGAGTGCCTTGTGCTGCCATAGTTGCGGCACTAACAGAGACTCTAGGGAAAGAGCTGCGATTGCACCTTGAGCAGTGCCGTAAGTCCTGCGGACAGGCTCCGCCAATGCGGTAGCGTCTCCCAAGGAGAAGGCGATGCTCGCAGACGGAACCGCCCAAAGAGCGATTGCGATTAATAGCAACCCCCATTCTAAGTAAAGCAAAAAGCGGACAGGATGGGATTGAGTGTTCAGCCAGTAATTCATAGCAGCAGCATAAAGAAAGTAACGTGCGACAACAATGCACAATGTTTCGGTCAGACTCGCAATTCTTTGGGTTCTACTTGGTATAGATAAAAGCGTGCGTACGCGTAAAAGCCGCTTGAGCGGCTTCTGTTAGAATGGCGAGGATGAAACGATCGCTGTTTACTCCCACAACAATACTGAAGGAAGCGATTCCGGATATGCTAACCTCAGGAGTTCATAACCGATCCCAGAGGTGCCTTGAAACAAACCAGGGTTGTAAATATCTCCGGAAAGTTCGGAAAACAGAGAAAAACTACCAACTTGTTTTGCCCTTGCTACAACCCGTGCTGCCTGTTTTTGCACAGTATTCCACAGATCCGGACGCGACAGCTTGCTAGCTCCTACTAATAGCACCTCCATTCTGCCAAAGTTACCGCAACACAGATGGTCGATGTTGTGTAAGCCAAATTGCTGAGTCGTGTTGATGGCGACTGCAATTTCTTGGCGAATTTCTGCTGTATCAAGTATAGGCAGACTTCCCAAACGGGCTAAACCAATGCCAGGAGCACCATGACACCAACTCGTCATAAACGATAGTTTACTCTTATTGAGGGAAAAATTTCGCACATCTGGCCAGTTGCCGTCAGTCGGTGAGAAGACGCTGCGTTCATAGGCGATCGCTTCTTCTGCTGCTTCCAGAAAAACGGGGTCTTGCGTAGTTTTGTACAATCGCAGTAAAGCGTAGGCAATGCCGGCTGCACCATGAGAAATTCCTGTTGCTAACTTGCCTTCTAGGGTTGCCCAAGCTCTAAATCCAGTCTCGCTCTTTGTGCGGTTATTTAGCAGGTGATAACCTAAGGCTTGGGCTTGATCGAGAATGGCTGGATTTGGCTTTGCTTGGTACAAAGGTAGTAACCCTAGTATTGTCCCTGCTGCGCCTGCTATTGTGTCAAAAGAGCGATCGTTCGCAATGCTTTCCTGAGTTATAAATGAGGCTGCAAGACTGGCAGTATCCAAAAGCTCCGGTTCATTCAGAAACTGACTGACCCGTACTAAGGTATAAACTATAGAACCTAATCCAGTACCTCCACCGATACCCATTCGCTTGATAATTCTAAGCTGAGAGTTCGGGTCTTTGTCCTGCAAGACTTTTTTCAGGTCGTGCAAGGCGCTCAGCGCTAAATCTCGAAATCCTGCGTCACCAGTTACTTTTGCCAACGCCGCTAAAAATAAGGCGACTCCGCAAACACCATCATACAAACCATCGCTCAAGGGCTGAAGTTGTATCCGCTCAGCCTTAGGCAGATACCCCATGCCAATCCAGGTAACGCTACCGTCAGCGGCGTAAATTGCTCGTTGTTGCAGTTCTTGAGCAATCTCTACTACCTCCTGCACCAGTTGTGCTGGTGTTAAGGGAGCGATTACATCCAAATTTAAACTAGCACTAACACGCTCAGTGGGTAGGCTACTAGTCATTCCACGAGCGACCCGCGAGTAAAAAGAACCCCGAATAATTGCAATCTGTTGAGCCAAATCTGTATCATTAAGCTGCTGTAGACAAGAAATCATCCGGTTATAGCTGGGTTTTCTGAAATATCCCTTAACAATTAGGTCTGAATTGAGTGTCAGAGCATCACTACTGGAGTCAGCAATGAAATAAGGAATATCCATTTGTTCCATTGCTTGTAGTTCCACCCCAAGTATTGACCAGATGGAGGGTTTCTCATCGGCTACCAAAAATGCCCGACTTAACACATCCAGTTCAATACTGCGGTCTATACCATGCTGTAGAAACTTCGGGTCGAGGGTTTTACCCAGAACATGAGAGTAGACTTGTGTATTGCGAAACAAAAACCGTACTCTTTGATGAGCCAGGACTGCTAAAGGACTACCAGTTGCCAAAAGCGCTTCTCGCCGTTGCGCCAGGAACTGATACATCTGCCGGAAACCATCTATGATTTCATTAACGTAATTATTGGGTAATAAGGTAATGCCATTAAGGAAAGGTGTATTGGCTTGGGATGGCATTATGCCAGGCTCATACCCCAGTGTCATGTTGTCAGTATTGATATTCTGCCACTTTGGTATGTGAAAAGGGGTTTCCTGCTCGCCAAATCCTCCCAAAGCACTAATGTCGTGCGCTGTTCCTCCATCTGCTCCAAATTCCCATCTCGGCAGGAGTCCAGTCCGCAGCACGGAATTTTGAAAAAATTGCTGACTCGCTAGCGATTGTGCTCCCACCTCCTCTATAGGGTTGACCTCGCGAGCACAAGGATGTACAAGGGTTTCCAGGTCTACCAGCACCGGATGTTCTCCGCAGGCGATCAGATTTTCATCATGGCAGTCATTCCCTTGCAGCACGTAGAGTAGACATAGAAGCATCCCGGCACGTTGGTAGTATCGCTGTGCGGCTGCTTCATCTTCACATGGCAAATGCTCCACGTACTCCATCCAGCCGTGGGTGGTGTAGTCAATAACTTTGACTAACTTGAACGGGTGTAGAGACGTTGGATACAACGTCTCTACAAAATGCTGATTACACCAAGCGAGTAACTGAAAATACGCGGCTTCCAAGGCTAACCCTCTAGGTTTGTATACCAGCTTCAATCCCGAGGCGAAGGTCAAAGCCATCACTGAGCGTCCTCGATTATGAGAGTCGGAGAAATTTCCTTGGATTTCAACAACCTGACCCGTCTCTTCTTGAAATGATTGCTGGATAGTTGGCAAGTCTAATGCTAATCGCTGAAGAAATTCCGCTTTTTCCTCCACCCAAAAATCCATTGCCGTCGCCACTAGCCGTGCTAGGACGCTGTACTTCTGGAAAAAATACAACAATCCTTTTGTTTTCAAATCTTTGACAAAGGTTTGGTATTGCACATTATAATACCTACCTTGCTGTTCCGGTAAGGAGATGGAAGCGGATTGTTTCACAGTTTTAAATCGTGAAAACTCAAGCTCTAAAGACCGAGCGCAAAGAGATGCTAACTTCAATAGCAGTTGACGTTCCAGACTGATGTGGACTGCTTCGGACAGCAATTGCCAACTGTCACTAACCTTAGCAATCAGCTTCTGCCGCGCCACTTGAATAAAGGGCAGATAAACTTCTTCAAAGGGAATTGGCTCTTTAGGATTCAGACAGCGGTATCCACGCGCATCCCCCATTTCCAAGTCTGCTTGCAGAACTTCCCTCAAAGTTTCTGCCCAAACGGGCGGTTGTTGTCCATTAGCGAGGCGGACAGCACCGAGAACCCTAACAATAGTGCCAGAATCCAAACCATCCCAGACGAGGCGTTTGGCTAACTTTTCTGGGTTGCCTTGTGCGACAACCTGACACCACGCTTTCAAGCGGGACATAATTAGCTTGTCGTTGTCTCCAGCCTCATCCAGAACAAAGCAATTGCCCAATCTTTCAGCAAGTGTACTGGCTTGCTCGACTATTTTGAGTAAATCTTGTTGTAAAACTTCCATGTATTTGCATCCTACTTTTAGTTGAGTTCAGAATGTTTTTTCTACTGATATTTAGATTTCTAGTTTAGAAGATGCAAATTCAGAATCACAATTCAATTTCTTTCGCTAATATTGAGAATTATTTAAACCGCTTTAAATTCTCTTGTATTTGACTACTATTTTTTTAGATTTTCTTCCTAAATTATTCAAATTGACGCTTTAGTTTATGTGTCGTTATTCTGGTTAGTGTCAAGGTTGAATTGACAGAAACAAACTAGAAAATAGGAGATAGAAAAATGCAAGACGAACTGAAGAAAGTCATCTCTGAGGCTATGAACACTAGCGCCAATTTCGAGCAGGAGCCAATCGAGCAGATTGCTGAAGGAGAATTGTCTGATGAAGCTCTGGAGGCAGTAGCAGGTGGTGTTTGTCGTGATTGGAGCAAAAGAACCCCCTGCATTTGGTTCACAACTAATGTTCGCAACGCTAACAACCTAGTGTAACCCTAAGTTCAGAATGCCAGTAACAGCACAATTGACAGAAACAAATTAGAAAATAGGAGACATGAAAATGCAAGACGAACTGAAGAAAGTCATCTCTGAGGCTATGAACACTAGCGCCAATTTCGAGCAGGAGCCAATCGAGCAGATTGCTGAAGGAGAATTGTCTGATGAAGCTCTGGAGGCAGTAGCAG